>Ga0208190_1000348_pt1 | contig 19225 bp, 14 predicted proteins | sample June2015DPH_13_1_FD_184708 | JGI IMG/M metagenome (GOLD analysis project Ga0208190, IMG submission 184708) | Peatland microbial communities from SPRUCE experiment site at the Marcell Experimental Forest, Minnesota, USA - June2015DPH_13_10... | ecosystem: Environmental > Terrestrial > Soil >... | reverse complement strand
AGAATGAGGCCGTGGTGGAGGCAGTCGCGTTTCAGGGCGTGGGCGTGTTTGAGACGCTGAAGGAAATCGCCCGGCAGGTGCTCACGGAGTTAAAGGCCGGCGGGTAGGGCAGTTCTCAGTTGTCGACTCTCAGTTCTCTGTCCGAATCGCCGGTTATCGGCCTACGCTGGCGTGACTCACGCGCAATTTCGATTGCGTTAGTTCCTTGACGTCCAGTTCTCCCTTTTTGTCTTTGTCCAGCCGGTCGAACTCCGCTTCCATGAACTTCATCCACTCCGGCTTGGAGATCTTGCCGTTCTTGTTGGTATCGATGAGAAGAAGCAACTGCCTGACCTCTTCTTCGCCGAGCGCCAGCTTATCCTGAGGCTTCGGAACGGCTGCCTTGGTTTGCGCGACCGCAGTCCCGAGCGTGGCCCAGGTTGCGACCGCCGCCGCAATTACGAGGATGACCAACAGGATGTTCGTTCGCCTTACCATGAGCGCCTCCTGCGCTAAAAACTCGTTCTCACTTGTCGCCAATGACCCTAGAACTCGACGCGCAGGGCGAGTTGCCCGGTGCGGTTGCCGGCGTTCTCCGCCGTCTGCGGCGCGCTCAGGACGCCGAAGGTTGCCGGCACATCGATCTGCGCGGCAGGAGGAGCGAAGTTGGTGTGGTTGAACACATTGGTAAATGTGGATTCGAAGCGCACTCTTACTCCTTCCGTAACCTGGAAGACTTTGGCGAGACCGAGGCTGGCCGCAACCGTGCCTGGTCCCTGGAGGATGCCGACTCCGGCGTTGCCGAAACGGCCGGCACCGGCAGGCGTGGGCGCAAAGGCGGCGAGGTTGAAGTATTGCGCGCGCGATTGTCCCTGATAGAAATTCGACGAAACCTGGTCGGGACGCAGGTAAGCGCCGCGATTGATCACGTTGGTGTTGGACTGATCGTAGGAATCGCTGATGCTCGGTGTGAGCCACGGGCCGGTTTCAAGCACAGTGACGTTGGTCAACTCCCAACCGCCCAGCACGCCGTTCTTCCAGCCGCCAGTATTCAGAAAAGTGCGGCCTTGACCAAAAGGTAGCTGGTAAAGACCGGTAAAGAGAAAGCGCTGGCGGCGCGTTCCCTCGACATTGCCATAATCACTGCGGATATCGAACCGATTGGCGATGGGGATGCCGTAGTTGACTTCACCGGCGAAGGCCGTAGGAGTGTCGCCCTGATTGTCGGCAAGATTTTTCGCCAGCGTGTAGTTGGCGTCGAAGAAGAGGCCGTGTGAGGTCTTGTGGCTCTCGTGGAGTTCAAGCGCGTTGTAGTTGGCCTCGCCCGCGTTGAAAGTGCTGTAGAGCGTGAACCAATTCTGATAGGGCGCCCGCGGATCGACAAACATTCCGGCCGGCACAGTGTACGGAGTCGTGCTGGCGGGAATCTGGTTGAGGTCTTCGGTGATGCTCAGGCGGTAAGTGTGCATCCCGACGTAGCTGACCCGCAGGCTGTCGTTGGCGGTGAGCTGACGTTCCACGGTGAAGTTCCACTGGTTGGCTTGCGGGTCGCGGTAATTGGGATCGACACCCTGATCGAGGCCACCGCCACCGTATTGCACGCCAACAGAGGGTGGCGCGGTGTTGGGGAACTGGATGAGAGGCGCGGCGGTTGTGCCGCTGTTGGTATATGTGTGCAGCGCGGAAGTCGGGTTGCCGCTGTTGTTGAAGGATAAGGGACCGAGATTGGTTACGGTGAAGATCCCAAAGCCGGCGCGGATGACCGTTTTCGTATCGTTGAAGGGACGATAGGCCAGCGAGATGCGCGGCTGGAAATTGCGCTTATAGATGTTGCGCAACGACTGCGGCAGATGATCCTGGCTGGCGGTTATGTAGTTGGTGCAGGGCAACGCCGTATAGCCGAGATTGCAGGCATTGAACGACTGCTGGAAGCCGAGATTCGAGGCTTGAAGATTCTGCTGCGCCAGATAGTTGGCGAGATTGTTGGGCACGACGATGGAGTTGTTTCTCTGGTCGAAGTTCGCCAGGTTGCCGCCGTCTTCCGTGAAGCCGGGAAGGATCTGCCAGCGCAAGCCGTAGCTCAGCGTAAGCCTACTGTTGAGCTGGTATTCATCCTGGCCGAACAGGCTGTACTGCCAGGCGGTTCCGGCTACGTCGGGGCTGGAAACCGCAAAGAAAATAGTTGTGGGCTCGCCTTCCAGAAAGTCCCCGAAAGAGTTGCCGGTAAATGTGGGCTGAAACGTAAATAGTCCGAAGTCATCCGAAGGCAGGAAGGTTTCGATGTCGGCATAGCGCACCCGGCGCGCGTCAATACCAGTTTTGAAGGTGTGCTTGCCCCGCGTCCAGGTCATGTTGTCGGTGAGCTGGGTCGTCTTCGACTGAGTCACTCCGGTCTTGTCGCGGCCAATGGGAGTGAAGCCGGTTCCGGCATTGAAATTAAACGTAGGAAAGGCGTGCGTGGTGGGATGCTGGCTGATGTTCACGCCAGTTAGATCGAGTTGTGCGAGCGCGTCCGCGCCTTCGATGGGAAAACCTACGCTGGTCGTCACATTGGTAAAGCCGAAGCGGAACTCGTTCAGGAGGCGCGGCGTGAGCACCCACGTATGCGAGACCAGCAGACTGCGATTGTGCACGCTGTCGGAGTCATCGGGCAGAAGCGGGTTGGCATAGTCTTCGGTGATGTTCTTCCGGCTGAAGCGCGCGTAGATCGACTGCTTGGAATTGATGGTCTGGTCGATGCGGAGATCGGCTCCACCCGTACGCGCCGGCGTGGACTGGAAGTTCTCGTAGTTATAGTTCGCCTGGCCGGTAACGTTGGGGAGCGGATAATAGCTGAGCAGCGCCGTGGCCGTAGGATTGATATTCGTGATCGGCGTGGAGACGCCAAGCGCTGTGAGGTCGCCGTTGCGCTCGGCCTGCGTGGGAACAAGGAATTGCTCGGCCACGGCGGTGGAGCGACGGTTGGCTTCGTAGTCGAAGAAGAAGAACGTCCTGTCTTTTCCGTTGTATAGATGCGGAAAGCTCAGCGGTCCGCCGAGCGCTCCGCCGAAGGTGTTAAAGTGCTTCGGCGATTTGCCGTTGAAGCCGTAGGGGTCGGCATCAAGCATGTCGTTCTGCAAATACTCAAACAAGCTGGCGTGATAACGGCTCGTGCCGCTTTTCGTGGTGAAGGTGACATCGCCCACCTGGGAGAATTCCGCGCTGTTGTTGAAAGACGTTACTCTTACGGCGGAGATTCCCTCCTGCGACGGATACGCGTCCTGCAGCGCGCCATTCTGCCGCACGTTCGCGGTCGAGATGCCGTCGACGGAGAAGTTCACCATCGCCGAACTGGCGCCACCCAGCGCGATGTTGCCGGAACTATCCTGTTGCACATCGGGCGAAACCGCCAGCGCTCCCAGAGGGCTCGTAGTGGTGGCGCGATTGTTCAGCGGGAGCTCGGTGATCTGCAGGTTATCCTTGGAGTCGCTGATCACCGCGTTCTCGGTATTGATCACGGCCACCGTGTCCGCAACTTCCACGGTCTGCGATTGACTCTTAATCCCGAGCGTGACATCGATCCTTAAGGTCTGCCGCGCGGCCAACTCTGCGGATGGGATCTGAAACTCGGCAAACCCCTCGGCCTGCGCCGCAACCGCATATCTTCCCGGCTTCAGGTTCACAAATTCAAAGGATCCGTTCTGGTCCGAGGTAGCGGAGCGAGTACTGTTGTCTTCCAGACTCTGGATCTTTACAGAAGCGCCGGGCACCACCGCCTGCGTCGTATCATGCACGACACCCACGATGCTGCCGAAGGTGGATTGCGCGCGCGCGGGCACATTGATGCCAAGAACCGAGAGCACGAGCAGCGCCGCCCCGATGCTTGGCGCGATCCTTGGCCCGATCCTGGGCCCGATTCTGGGCCCGATTCTGAGATAGAGAACTGCCTTGGTCATTGCCTGAGCCTCTCCCGAGACGACTCCACGAAAGTTGGATTTGCCGATTTTCTTGGAATTCACGCCCGTTGTTGGGAAGCTAGCATCCAGGTCATAAAGAAACTGTGGGCAGGGGATAAAGGAACCGTAAAGTCAGGCGGCAAAGAAACGATAGCGTGCAACAAAAATACCGATAAGATAGGCTGTTCTCTGTATATCAGCCGCAGGCTCTAGCAGTTGCGGCGCAGGTGGCGTTCGAGAATGTTCCAAAGAAGGGACTTTACAGGTATGGGAAAAGCAAGACTGGCCGTCTTATTTCTGTCCTTATTTCTCTCCGGGTGTCTATTGTCTTCCTCCGCTCTTTTTTCTCAGACGGATTCCCTGCACGGCATCGACGTCACCGATCTCGACCGGAAGGCCGATCCTTGCAATGACTTCTATGAGTTCGCCAACGGCACCTGGCGGGCCAACAATCCGATTCCGGCGTCGATGACGCGCTGGAGCAAGCGCTGGGCGGCGGGCGAGGCGTCCAAGGACAAGCTGAAGGAGATTCTGGAAGCCGCCGCCGCGGACAAGAACGCGCCCAAGGGCAGCACGGAGCAGATCATCGGCGACTACTACGGCGCCTGCATGGATGAGTCGCGGGTGAATGCGCGCGGCATGGAGCCACTGAAGCCGTGGTTCGCACGGATCGATGCCGCGAAAGACATCACGGAATTGCAGCGCGTGATGGCCGGCATGCACGACATTCTCGTGGCTGATCCGTTCGCGTTCGGCGGCCAGCAGGATCCGCACAAACCGTCGTGGGTGCTGGCCGACATCGGCGCCAGCGGGTTGGGACTGCCGGATCGCGACTACTACCTGAAGCCGGAGCCGCGTTTCAAGGAAGCACGCGAGAAGTATGTCCTGCACATTGCGGCCATGTTCAAGCTTGCGGGATGGGACGAGAAAACGTCAGCGTCCGCGGCCCAGACCATTATGGGGATGGAGACCAAGCTCGCCGAGGCCTCGCTCGACAACGTCACCCTGCGCGATCCCGCGGCCACCGATCACAACACAACCTTCGCGCAGTTGCAGGCGATGGCGCCGCACATCGACTGGGTGGAATATTTCAAGCACAAGCAGATTCCGCAGGACGTCGACCTGAACGTCGACGAGCCGAAGTTTATGCAGGAACTCGACCGCCAAATGCATGAGGTTCCGCTGGCGGACTGGAAAGTGTATTTGAAGTGGCATCTGCTGGCCTCGACCGCGGATTCCCTTTCGGCGCCCTTCGTGGAGGAAGATTTCGCGTTCAGGGGAAAATACCTAAGCGGCACCACGGAGATGAAGCCGCGCTGGAAGCGCTGTGCGGAGTCGACGGATCAGCTTCTGGGCGAGGCGCTGGGAAAAAAGTATGTCGAGAAATATTTTCCGCCGGAAGCCAAGGCGCGCATGCAGGACATGGTGCGGAATCTGCTGGCGGCGATGCGTGACGACATCCTGAGCCGGCCCTGGATGAGCGACGACACGAAAGAAAAAGCGATGGCCAAGATTGCCACGTTCAATCCTAAGATCGGGTATCCGGACAAGTGGAAAGACTACAGTCATGTAGAGATCCGGCGCGACGCATTCTTTGAAGACGTGATTGCCGGCCGAAAGTTTGTGGAAGAAGACGACCGGCTCACCATCGGCAAGCCGGTGGATCGCGGGCGCTGGGGCATGACGCCGCCGACGTCCGATGCGTACTACAATCCGCTGCAGAACGAGATTGTGTTTCCGGCGGGAATTTTGCAGCCTCCGGCGTTTGATATGAAGGCGGTGGATGCGGTGAATTATGGCGCGATCGGCGTGGTCATCGGCCACGAGATTTCGCATGGCTTCGACGATCAGGGCGCGCAGTTCGATTATCTTGGCCGTTTGCGCAACTGGTGGACGGACGCCGACTTGAAGCAGTTCCAGGGCCGCGCGGCTTGCGTGGCTAATCAGTTCGATAACTACTTCATCGAGCCCGGCGTGCATCACAACGGCAAGCTCGTTCTGGGCGAGAGCATTGGAGATCTGGGCGGAGCGAAGGTGGCGTTTCTGGCCTACGAGAAATCACTGCAAGGCAAGCCGCGTCCCGCGGATATTGATGGGTTCTCGCCGGAGCAGCAGTTTTTCATTGGCTGGGGACAGTTCCGCGGCGATGAGATTCGCATTGAGACCCAGCGTTTGATGATCCAGGGCGACCCGCATCCCATCGCAAAGTATCGCGTGATCGGACCACTATCCAACTTGCCGGAGTTTCAGAAAGCGTGGAGTTGCAAGGCCGATGCCGCCATGGTGCGGCCCGAGGCGACGCGGTGTGACGTTTGGTGAGGCAATCGGCGACAGCTGATTAAACGCGCAGCCACACCTTGTAACGGTATTTGATGATCTTTTCTTCGCCGGCTTTCAAGGTGACTTCCCACGTCAGGCGCGAGAGTGGATTGTCGACCGCGATGGCTTCCGCTAACTTGGCGGCCTTGCCATCGTCGGTCTGCGATTCCACCGTGCCTCGCACTCGATCTGCAATGCTCAGGCGTACCTCTTTGCTCTTGTAGTTCTTGATGGTCAGCGTCCCTTCCACGGTCACTTGATCGTAGTTGTAATTGCGTCGCCGCTGAAGGTCCTTCTGCCGCTCAACTTCATTCTCTTCGTGGCTGGCGCGGATGTCGGTTGCCACCGTCAGCTTCAGGCTTGAGGTTGCCCCTTTCGGCGTGTACGGCACGGTATCCTGCGAAAGCGGCTTGGTGCCAGAAATCACCATGGTGGGCGCGCTGGTCCAGGGAAATTTCGTCGTATTCTTCAGCCGCAGAGCGTGCCAGATGTTGTCCTTCGTGCCTCGATCCGATCCCGAATTCACATTATTCTGCGCGATACCGAATCCATCCACCCGCGGCTGGTCTTCCAGGTTCCACTCATAAATGTGTTCGTAGTTCACTGTTTCGGAAAACACGTTGTAAGTCGCGCGCTCACCCCGCGCCAGGGTCACATTCTTCCGGCTATACAAAAAGAGATCTTCCTCCTGCGCTCCTTGTAATTCTTGGGTGGTGGTCGCGAAACTGGGTGCTGCCTCCTGGCCCAGGCCGCCGATCACCCCGCCAATCATCTGCCCCGTGATCGCGTTCGAATAAGAGAGTGCATCCTTCTCATTTCTGCGCGAAGCGGCTGCCTGCATGAACTCGAGCAGGCTCTGCTGCAGCGCCATGGGAGAAGGAACGTTCGAATACGCAAAATTCGGTACGCCCACCACGAAGAACAGGTCAGTGTCCTTCAAGTCCTCGGCATCGTTAACCAGCACAGCTTGCATGGTGATCTGTGCCGTCTTGTCGTCTTGCAACGATACGAGATACGAAGGCGTCCACCCCAATCCATGTTCGAGATACCCCATCGTTAAGTTTGCATGGCCGGTCTCGCCTTTGATTTTGAATCGCAGTGCCTTGCGTTCCTCTTCCTGCGCTTGCTGGAGCACGGGATCCGCTGGCAGAATCACGCGGGCGATATTGTGGAAGTAGAGAGCCAGAAGTTTGCCGTCGGATTTCAGCAGCAGGAACTCCGGCTGGGCATGCGGCTGCGGCGCAACCGGCAAAGCATTCGAGTAAAAGCTCTCTGAGTTCTGCGGTGCCGCGACTACACTCGACTTCTCTGCCTGCCGAAACCCGACAATCTCGCCGGTGTATTCCTTTTGATTGTTATCGACGACCGCGACCACCTTGCCCGCATTCGCCAGCAACACGTCCGCCAGCGCCGTCAGGTTCTGTTGCGCCGAGACTTTGTAGCGGTGAGCGACCACCTCATCCAGCGACGCTCCGGCATCATTCGGCGCAATCCACAAGGAGCCCAGAGTCGCGTTCGGGACCGGCGCAAGATTTCCCACTCCGGCCTCCAGGCGCACATCTCCCTGCTTTACCACGAAGGCCAAGCCATTCTTGAAGGCCGCGACCGCTGCCGGTTTCAGGTCGGTTTCCGGCGCTTCCCCGGAATGGGCAGCCAGCGAAATAACGCATGTACACGCAATCAAAGCGAACCGCCGCGGAATCTTCATCCAACACCTCCCGAGATCGCGATCGACCATGATTATGCGTTGAGAACGGAGGGAGAGCGAGATGCAAGTCAGGTTCTGCCCATAGCTTCTGCCCATAACGACAGCGAGACCGCAAACGGCCGCAATCGGTGGGTATCCCGTTTGCCTCGACGACCTTGCTTTTGCCGGTACCAAGATATAAATTGCACGATGTTCTAGAGCACTTCGGGAGGAGATGGAATGCCCGACTGGAAGAACCACGGCTTGCGTATTATTCGCAGCGGCGAACTCGACAGCAACACACCTCAAACGCCCGGCATGACCCGCGCCGAAGCCATCTCGTATGCACGAGTGGGAGCGCAAAAGCTGTGGGCCGGAACCGTGGTGGTTCATCCCAATGCCAAGACCGGCCCGCATCATCATGGAGAATTGGAAACCGTGATCTACGTGGTGCGGGGCCGCGCCCGCTTTCGCTGGGGAGATCATTTGGAGTTCGTCGACGAAGCGGGTCCGGGAGACTTCGTCTACGTGCCTCCCTACGTTCCTCATCAAGAGCTGAACGCGCGCAAAGACCAGCCGGTGGAGGCGGTGATCGTGCGCAGCGGTCAGGAGCCGATCGTCGTCAATCTGGATATTCCCAGTCCGGAGGACGCTCCTGGCACCCCGCAGGACGATCCCTTTCACTCACCGGGAAAGCGCTGAGCCGGAGTGCATCCGTTAGTCTTCCAGGTTGGCCTGCCTATCGCTGAGCCGCCGACTTTGGTTTCTTCTTTTCCGCCGGCCGATTCGCTTTCTTGTTGCTTCCTGCTAATTGTTACTTCCGTACCTCCTCTTGTGGGCCATTTTCCTCGACATCCCAACCAGCTACGATCAATCTGCCCCAGTCTATCGGGACGAACGTTATCGGAAAAAAGAAGTGGAGTAACTATTATGCAGTTGCAGTCCAGAGAGTTCGTAGTAAGACCAGAAGTCAGCCGACACGTAATCATCAAACCCGACCCGCGTCCTTTTAAGCCCGTGAGACCGGTAACCGTTCCTGAAGGCGGATCGACGTTGTTGTTCCTATTGGCCGCGCTCACCGCAATGGGATGGGCGGCAACAAAACGATACTGCCATGCGATTGGAAACGCTGCGCCTTTGCCGATTGCTCGCTAGGCAGAGACTAGCCAACCGTTCCGAATTCCATCAAACACAATTGAGCGCTTAGAAGCACTGCGGCTGAATCTCCTAATCGGGAGATTACAGTCGCGGTGTAGCACGCCCTCTCGGGTTTCCGCAGCCGCCCGGCTGACGCGTTCTTGACTCCGCGATCTCACAACAACACTCAGTAGTAGACGTGGTCATTACTTTAGTTTTGTGAAAGCGACCTCCATCCCAGCGTCGCGCATTTCTGAACCGGTAGCCTCTCCGCATGAAACCAGGTCGATATGTCTCCGCCGTCAGCGCGCTGCTTCACCCGGAACGGGCGTAATACTTTCACTGAGCCGGTGGCGGTTCGCGGTCGAGAGACGCTGTCGGTCCCTGAGGAAGCGGTTGGCACGACTTCGGGTGAATGAAAAGAGTGGGGTCCTGGGGGCCCAAAACGACATTCTTATAACGAATAACCGGACCGCGGCCGCCGGGAAGCACAAATTCAATCCTTATGGGAAAACCTTGCAGATCTTCCGCTTCCCAAAGTCTCATCTTCTGCGGGTTGGCAAGCATAGGCGACGAGACCGTAATATCCTCCACCCGGCAGGAGTGGCCCTCCACGGTCTCGTTCCCGGCAGAAGCGCGCGTCACGGAGGCGTCCATCTTTCCCGCAATGTGAAATGGGATGGCTCGGATATAGGGATGATCGTCGTGGATGCAGGCGACTTCCACGATCCCGTAGGTTTCGCCCGTGTTGAGGTCAGTGATGAAGTAGGCGCCTCCACCTGGCTCCTCCATTCTCATCCGGTTGCCGGAACGGTATATGTGGCCCTGTGAGGTGCCTTCCCCAGGCTCCGCTCTGCTGCCGATCATGACGGCGGAAAAATCCCGGAACGAATCGAGCGGATACGTCCTTTCCGAGGGTGCATCCGCGCTTTGCGCGCTTGACTTAGGCTCCTGGGCATGAGCTTGCCCCGCCGAATCCGGCGGCTTCGTTACTTGCGCGAGCATGGGCGCCGCCATGCAGCTAAACAACACGATCACATTCGTCCATCGCACCGGTTCATCTCCTCAGGAAGACAGAAAAGCCTGGTTACACCAAGAACTGGACGGCGCTGCTGTTGCATAGCTTGGCGTTAGAAAGGCCACGCGATAAGTAGCGCGCGGCCTTTCGCAGGATAAAGCAAGACTAGCGGAGTTGCAGATCGAACGTTTTCTTTTCATTCGCGTTATCGTTGCCCAACTGCTTGGTGGTGAAACCGAAATTCTGAATCGCAGCCGTACCGCCGAAGTTGGTATAGAGAGCCCAGCCGTACACGCCATCCTGTATTTCCTGTGCGGTGGACGGTCTTAATTTGCTTACATAGTACTCGGCGCAGCCGCATGCGCCCATGTAACCCTGTTGCTGGTCGTAGGTGTTGTCGGCAAAGGTGGCGACCGTCCCAGTCACGGTGAGGCCCGAGGTCGCCGGAATGGTTGTCACTGTTCCGGCCATCGTGCCGTTGAATCCGGGTTCATTGAAGCAGGTCTGAGTTCCAGACGCCGCTATGAAATGGGTTCCCGTAACCACAGAGTTTTTTTCAACCGTGAGTTGCACGTAGTCGCAATATTGGGTTTGTTGATCGTGGCTGAGGAATCCCAGCTTAACGGTCGTCTGCCCAAAGGCAGCGGCGCAGCTGAGAACCAGAAGAGCAATGACGCTTAAACGTGTCAATTTCATAGCAGCCTCCGGTGAGGATGAGATCACACGTCATGCTCGGAGATGTCACGCCGATGTAAAAATTCAGTCTATTGACCGCGCTGATTTCAGTCGCGCGCAGCGCTAAAGTACCGCCGTGTTCTTTAGATCGGCCGGAACTGCCGATAGATTGAGAGTTGGCAAACTGATTTCCCATGTCGATTAAACTGCTCCCGATATCGGTGGATCCTGTCGACCCGTCACCGGCGCCGGATAGGTCGACGAGCCTCGTGCTGGTAACTCCGAAAGCGATCACCACGCGGGCCGGCCAAATTAGTCTCGTTCCCTCCGCCGACGCTTTCGCTTGGTCCTCTTCGACGCGCCGGGGCGAGGCGAATCGCATCGACGGAACGGCCGTGGAGGATTCCCAGAGCGATGAGACGGGACGCTCGGGCTGGGAATATGTTTCGGGATGGGCCTGGAGCCGTCTTGTCGAAAGCACGGCGATCGCCCATTACCTTTCCTATGCGGCCAGTCCCGCCAGCTGGAGCGGGCAGCTCATTGATGTGTACGCTTAAACGATGAGATTGCTACCCTGGCGATTCGCTGGTCAGTTGGCGTGACATGGCCATGGTGCTCAATGACGCCACCGGTCAAAACGTGAAGTAGCCTGTTCTCAACATTTGTGCCACTGATATGCTGAGAACTCTTACCGATTGCATCGACCAAGACTATGGAGACAGGCTTCAGCTTTGAGGTCAAATGGCGTGACGCTGACCTTTTGGAGATTCGTATTTCTGGGTGGAACGGAGCGTTCGGCGGTTCGACTGACGTCTACGTGCCCATTGGTGGGCTCAAAAATGCCGCAACAAAGGTCGAGGGCTTCCCGCGCCATCCATTAGACAAAAGGGGAGCTACAGTTTGGAGTGTTCGGCCATAAGTGGGCCGGTGGGGCCGTCAACATGCTTTTCTACTGTGCAGACGCTGCGGGCCATGCGCTTATCGAGGCCAAAATAGAGTCGGAACACGGTGGGACTCCGAAAGCTGAATCTGCACTTTTCTTTGTGTCGGTTGAGGCGTCGGCAATAGACCGATTCGTAGCGGACCTGCGACGTCTGGAGGCCGACCAAAGCGGCACGGCGATACTCAAAGCTTCCTAGCTATTGAAACATCGCCGTTACCAATAAAAAGGGCGCCGGAATTAACCGGCGCCACGAGGGCTCGCAAGATGCGGTCAAGCGAGTTGGGTAAACTCAAAAGAACTTATTTGCTCTCCGCGACGGGGCTGGCCCCGAAGTCGCCGCGGCGGTTGTTGGCTGCGGTGCGCGCTGCGCGGGCCGCCGGCATATTAGCGACCGCTGCCGCTCCGTAGCGCTCCAGCAGCACCGGCGCCATGGTGTTTTCCGCTTCCTTGACGAAGATCATCTGATTCTCGGAAGCCATATCCACGCGGACAAAGTCTCCCAGTTTCACCTGGGCTGTGGCTACCAGATTTGCCAGCGGGAAAACCAGATGCCGCTCAATCGCCCGCTTTAGATGACGCGCGCCATAACGCGGGTCAGTGCCTTCCTTCAGCAAAAACTCCTTCACCCCAGCGGTGCAGTTGAAGACAAACTGATTGGCGCCGGCAGCCATGAGCACGCGCTGCTGCACCATGCCCAGTTCGATCTCCAGAATCTGCGCCAGATGCTCGTCGCGCAGCGTCTTGAACACCACGGTCTTGTCGATGCGGTTCATGAACTCCGGCGTGAACTTGCGCCGCGCGGCTTCGACCGCGGTGCGCTGAATCTTGTCGTCGAAGCTGTTGTCGACTTCCACCACTCGAGGGGCAAAGCCCAGGCCACCGTCCACCAGGTCGGTCATCTCGCTGGCCCCCAGGTTCGAGGTCAGGATGATGATGCACTGCGACAGGTCGACGCGGCGATTGTCGCCCAGCGTGAGCGTCGCTTTATCCAGAATCCCGAGCAGCAGTTGCCACAGCGAGTCGCTGGCCTTCTCGATTTCGTCAAACAGAAGAATCGAGAGCTTCAGCTTCTCGGTGAACCACTGGTTCAGGGCTTCCTGCGTCAGCAGCGGATGCGTCTCACGATGTCCGAGGTAGCCCGGAGGCGAGCCGATCAGCTTCGCAATCTCGTGGGAGTGCTGGAACTCGGCGCAGTCGATCTTGATGCAGGCGTGGGCATCGCCGAACAGGGCCTCGGCCATGGCTTCCACCACGCGCGTCTTGCCCGAGCCGGTCGGCCCCAGAAAAAGCAGGTTGCCCACGGGACGCCCAGGAGCGTTCAGGCCCGCCAGAAACATCTGGTAGATTTCGGCGACCTTTTCCACAGCCTGGTCCTGGCCCACAATGCGGCGGCGCAGGGCGGTTTCAAACTCTCCAGCGTCGGCGCTGCGGCGGTTCGGATCGAGCACAGTAGCAAGGTTCGTTCTCATAAGGTAGTGTCTGTCCTGTCCCAGGCCGTATCTCCGGCCTTTTGCCTGCTTTTCGCCGGACCTGTCAGGCTTCTGTTGCCTGCGACTCCCCCACGTTCCAGAGGTGACAAAATCTGTCAATGAAAACCAGTCGCTGGCCTGATCTGATAGCCGTCCGGGCTACCTTGGATTAAGCAAGCGTCTGGCCACCGATGGCGGATGGCTTGAGGAAGCGAAAACCCTATATTTGGCTGGACTTAGATCGTTGCCCGCCATATTAGAACATCCCGCAGTGGAAAGCTAAGAGAAAGGAAGAGAAATAGTTTGCGCAAGGGGAAAGGGCAAGTACCCAGTACCGAGTACCTAGAACCGCGTACCAAGTAGCCGGGCAGCGGGCGGGTAGAGTCGTTAATTTCCCTCCGGGATCCCTGTTTCCCCTGCGGCCGCGCTCTTGACCCGCAGCCGGAAAGCGTGCTCGATACTCGGTATCAGGTACTCGAAACTTTCCCATTGAACAAGGGGGGATGACCGGTGGTAACTGGTAAAGGTCGAGAGCTGCGGATTAGCATCCAAGTGAGTGGTTTTCCTGGAGGGATTCTTGCGACGCTCGTCGGTGCTCACGATTGCTGCTGTTTCCTGTCTTTTATTTGGCGGGGCCGCCATGCGGCTGAGCCCAAGGCTTTCCTCGGCTCTGGCGGCGCAGCCGCAGAGCGCGCAAGCGGTGCCGGCAGTGGCCGCTGCAACCGCGCCAGGAGCGCAACTGAAGCCGGTGAGCGCCACGCTTTCCACCACCGTAAAGCCCGCGGACATCCCTTCGCTCGAACCTTCCGCCGCTCCCGGCACCGAGATCTACACCGCGAAGCGCGGAGAAAGCATCCCGACAGTTGCCCATACATATTTGAAGAGGACTGCATACCTCACTTCCTCGGAGCTCGCCGAAGCCATCCGCCACGTAAATGGCAACCGCTCCGGCAACATACTAAAGGGAGGCGAGCAGATCACCATCCCCGGAATTCTCTCCGCGCCCATCGTCGAGAAAACAATACCCGTGGCCAAAGATTTTGAAGTCCGCGCCGTCTACCTCACCGGCGTCATGGCGGCCAGCGACCACGGAATCCGCATCATCCGCCACTGGCGCGAAGTCGGCGGCAACGCCGTGGTCTTCGATATCAAAGACTCCGACGGCAGCGTAAACATTCCCTTCGAGCATCCGCTGCTAGGCAAGCACCAGGTCTATATTCACGACCTGCCGAAGTTCGTCCACTTCCTGCACTCCGAGAACATGCACGCCATCGCCCGCATCGCCATCTTCCGCGACGAGCGCATGGTGGTCGAGCATCCCGAGCTAGCCGTGAAGTCGAAGAAAACCGGCCAGCCCTGGCGCGAAAACGGTAAGCTGGTCTGGACCGATCCTTCGAATCCGAAGGTGCAGGAATACGACATCGCTCTCGCCAAGTTCGTGGCGCAATCCGGCGCCGACGAAATTCAGTTCGACTACGTCCGCTTCCCCGCCGAAGGCGATCAGAAAGACGCCAGCTTCGTTTATCAGACCGAACACCCAGAAGCCGATCAAGCCGAAACCCAGTTGTGTAAGGCAACTCAGCAGGAATCACCAGATGCCAGCCCCGTAGGGGCGACTGATAATAGCCCGGCGCTTCAGCGCCGGGTAGCCGAGAAAAAAGGGAACAAGTCCCGTAGGGACGGCACGAACACGCCGGCCGCCTGCGACAAATCGCACCACGGCTACCAGCGCTCCGACGTAATCACCGCCTTCCTGAAGAAGGCTTACACCGAACTCCATCCCACCGGCGTGCTGCTCTCCCTCGACGTCTTCGGCGTGATGGCCTGGCAGCGCCAGGTCGATCTTTCCCACACCGGACAGGACATCGTCGGCATGGCGAAATATTGCGACGTGCTCTCACCCATGATCTATCCCTCGCACTTTTTCGGCATGGATAACATCGAGCACCCCGGCGACGCCCCCGAGCACTTCATCGGCGAATCCATGGCCCGCTTCGAGCTGATCACCAAAGGCAGTGGCGTGGTCATCCGCCCCTGGCTGCAAGCCTTTCGCTGGCGCACCAAGACCTATTCGCCCGAGTACATAAAGGTCCAAGTGGCCACCGCCAAAGAAAAAGGCGGCATCGGCTTCTTGTTCTGGAACGCCGCCAACGACTACTCGAAGCCCTACGAAGCCATGCCGGAAATGCGCGCCGCAGATCTGAAAGAGGGATCAAAAGACAAAGCCAAATTCTTCCGCGGAGATGAACTGCCAGGCGTGACCGTGAAAGCCAGCCTGACGCCGATAGCCCCCGCAGCGTCCGCCTCCGCGGCAACCGCAACCCACTAACAAACTCATGTGGGGACAGCCGCCCCTTCGGCTTCGCTCAGGGAAGGCTCTCGGCTGTTCGGCGGCCAAGGTGCATCGGGCCTTTCTTCCCAGTCCCTATACGCTTTCCCGGCGCCGCGTCTAACGACGACGACGCCTGCAAGCCAGAAGCCGCTTTCCGATTTTCCGCACTGAGCGTATGATCCCTCCCGCCGTTCACTCACCACTACAGGAGATGCCTATGAGGAAGCTCTACGGGTTTGCCGTGTTCGTATTGTTGTTCGCGCCTTCGATGTTCGCTCAGGAACACTACACCGAAGGTCCCATCTGGCGCGTTACGTTGATCCGCGTGAAGCCCACCCACATGGATGACTATCTCACCACCCTGCGCCAGTCCACGAAAGCGGTCTACGAAGAAAGCAAGAAGCAGGGATCGATCATCGACTACAAGGTTTTCCTCAAGGAAACCAAGAACAATCCGGAAGATTGGGACATCTGCATTGCCGTCGAATACAGGAACCACGCTGCCCTGGACGGTCTGGCGGCAAAGGGCGAGGCGGTTCGCGACAAGATCCTGGGGGGTAAGGCTCCGGCGCAGCAGCTTAACGAGAAGCGAGCGGAGATTCGGGAGATCGTCAGCTCGGAACTCTTGCAAGAGATTTTCCTGAAATAGCGATGTTGAGCGTTGTCATCCGGGCCGGGACGATGCTTCCGGCCCGTTCTTTTCTCAACGGCTATTGATACGTTTTAATGCAGCCCTCGCGCGTGCTAGAATTCGCCGCCGAGGGAGGTTTTGCGATGATGCTTCGAACGCGCTCCATATTGTTATTCGTCCTGCCTCTTGTATTGCTCCTCTCGATTCTTAGTGCATCGCATCCCGCCCAATCGCAAGCGCCAGCGAAACTCTCGGTGCACTGGGAAGAACTCACCGCCGCGGATTTCCGTGAAGGCATTCATCGCTCGCAAGGCACATGCCTGCTCCCGTTTGGCATTCTGGAGAAACACGGACCGCACTTGCCATTAGGCACGGACTTGCTGGACGTGCGTTACGCCGCACTCCACGCTGCCGAACAGCAATACGCGGTCGTCTTCCCGGAATATTATTTCGGCCAGATCGCCGAAGCACGCCACGAGCCCGGAACCGTCGCCTACAGCCGCGAGATGCAACTCGCGCTCTTGCAGGAAACTACCGACGAGATGGCCCGCAACGGCTGCAAGAAGGTAATCATCGTGAACGGCCACGGCGGCAACGAAAGCCTGCTCCCCTACTTTGCGCAAACCCAGTTGGATAAGCCGCACGATTACGTAGTCTACGTCTTCGACCGGCGGAGTCCAGAATCAGGCGGTCCGGCGAAGAAGACAACGATCGACATGCACGCCGGAGAAAGCGAGACCTCGAAGATGATGATCGCGCGTCCCGACACGGTTCACATCGATCGCGCCGCCACCGAATCCGGCGCCGACCAGCACCGCCAGAATCTTCCGGAAGATGTCTATAGCGGCATCTGGTGGTACGCGCGCTTTCCGAATCACTATTCGGGCGACGGCTCCGCGGCCACGCAAGAGCTAGGCAAGTTTCAAATGGATTGGTGGATCGACGCGGTGGTCAAGGCGATTCGCGCCGTGAAGGCCGATGACGTCAGCCTCAAGCTGCAGAACGAATTCTACGAGAAGAGCAAGCACCCGCTGGACACGCAACCGTAGATGAATGCACGGAAGCCGAGCGCCGGAAGCCGATTTCTACGAGCTCCCGATGAGCCAGCCGGTAATGAAGACCAACACTCCGCCCAAACCGACCTGAAGCGCAGCCGAGACCCACGGACTATCCATATAGCGGTGCCGAATCCAGGTGATGGCGGCCAATTCGGCAACCACCACCGCGCCGGCGGCCCACAGCGCCTTGTGGAAGTCGTGCAGCAGGAAGGGCAGAGTATGTCCAATACCTCCCAGCGCGGTCATCGCTCCGCAGATCACACCGCGCACCCAGGGATGCCCGCGCCCGGTCAGGCTGCCATCATCGGACAGCGCCTCCGCGAATCCCATGCTGATACCCGCTCCTGCCGAGGCCGCCAGGCCCACGCGAAACGCATCCCAACTGTTGGTGGTGGCAAATGCAGCCGCGAAAACCGGCGCCAGCGTTGACACGGAACCATCCATCAGCCCCGCCAAGCCAGGCTGCACAATCTGCAACACGAAGAGGCGGCGCTGCGCGCGCTCTTCGTCGGCCTTCACGTTACCGGGAAGCTTTTCCGCGTCAAGTTCCTGGGCACGATGCTCGTGCGAGCGCTCTTCGCTCGCGAGATCGTCAAGCAGTTGCCGGATGCTGGCGTCCTGGGTAAGCGCTCCCGCTCGTTCATAGAACCGGCGCGTCTCCACTTCCATGGTGCTGGCTTCCTTGCGCACCGCTTCGATGCGCATGGGCCGGATCAGCCACAGCGCCGGACGCTCCACGAATCCACGCACGTCCTGGCGCCGGATCAAGGGAATGTGTTCGCCAAACTTCTGCCGGTAGAGCTCGATCAATCGCCGCCGGTGCCCCGATTCTTCTTCGCGCATGCCTTCGAACATGGCCGCGGATGCCGGATAGTCGACCCGCAAGCCTTCGGCAAAATCGGAGTACACCCGTTCGTCTTCTTCCTCCAGGGAAATGGCCAGAGCCAGCACTTCGCGTTCGCTGAGTTCCTGAAACTTCTTCATGGCGACCAGCTTACCTTTCCCTGCGGGGCTTAGACAAATCGGAAACGGGTTGAGAAGGGACCCCGCCTCAGTGCTACTATCCAGTGCATGACGCCTCGGAAATCGTCCGGTTCCCGGAAGCGCGAGAAGCCAACGCGCAAGGGCAAAGGGAAGAGAACTATACAGGTCAAGGCGCATGACGCGCCGCATGCTCCGGAACTGGTCATCATCACAGGGATGAGCGGTTCGGGCAAGGCGTCCGTGCTTAAAGCGTTCGAAGATTTGGGGTACTACTGCGTCGATAACCTGCCGGTCGAACTGATCCCGCGTTTCGCGGAGATGGCGTTGCAGTCTGCCGAGATCCGCCGCACTGCGCTGGTGGTGGACGTGCGCGAAGGTTCGAAGCTCGAACAGCTGCCGGGCATTCTGAAGGCGGTGCGGCGGACGATTCCGACGAAGGTCGCCTTCCTGGAAGCCTCCGATGCGGTGCTGTTGCGGCGTTTCAGCGAGACGCGCCGCCCGCATCCGCTGGGGACGGACGCGCCGGTGAATGCCTCGCTCAAAGCCGAACGGCGTCACCTGGCGAGCATCCGAGCCTTGGCCGACATCGTTATCGACACGTCCAAATTCAACGTACACGAATTGCGAGCGCACATCACGGAACGTTTCCAGGAGCAGTCTTCGGAAAAAAGCATCCTGGTTTCGTGTGTGAGCTTCGGCTTCCGCCACGGCGTACCGGAAGAGGCCGATCTGGTTTTCGACGTTCGCTTCCTGCCGAACCCGCACTTCGTGCCGGAGTTCCGTCCGCTTACGGGCCGCGATCCGCGCGTAGCCAAGTACATACGGTCTTTTCCGCAGACCAAGGAGTTCATCCAACGCATTTCCGATCTGCTGATTTATCTGCTGCCGCACTACGTTCACGAAGGCAAGAGCTATCTCACTATCAGTTTTGGCTGCACGGGCGGCCAGCATCGTTCGGTGATGATCGCCGAGGAGGTCGGCAAGCGGCTGCACCAGGCCGGATACCGGGTGAAGGTGGCGCATCGGGATATGCCGAAGTGAGGAGATCTGTCGTTGGT
>Ga0208190_1000346_pt1 | contig 19248 bp, 15 predicted proteins | sample June2015DPH_13_1_FD_184708 | JGI IMG/M metagenome (GOLD analysis project Ga0208190, IMG submission 184708) | Peatland microbial communities from SPRUCE experiment site at the Marcell Experimental Forest, Minnesota, USA - June2015DPH_13_10... | ecosystem: Environmental > Terrestrial > Soil >... | reverse complement strand
CTGCGTTTTGTGTGCCGTTACCGGGAGGTATTCGTTTTTGAAGATTCGGAGGCGAACGGGTGGCGCTTTCATCTTTGGGAGCGCGATGTGGCCGAAGCATTCCTGCAGCCGGACCCATCGCGTCCGCCTTACTACAAGGAATTCGAGGTCAGTCCGAATGGAATGTGGATTGATCTCGATGTTGCTCCGCCGGACGTGTTTCCGAATGGGTTGCGAGACCTGAAAAGCGGGCTCACGCGCTCGGTTTGGCTGGACGCCGAGCATCACACCTGGGTGGCGGAGTTGGCCATTCCAATGAAAGCGCTGATTACGAAATTCGAGCCATCGGCTGTGTGGAGGGCGAATTTCTACCGGGTCGAAGGGCCACAAGAGCCACGATTCTATTCCGCGTGGCAGCCGACGCATTCGGCGCAGCCCAACTTCCATGTGCCGGAAGCTTTCGGAAAACTGCGTTTTAGTGAGCGATAATGATCGCAAGTCAAGAACAGGAGAAATCATGAAAATGAATCACAGAATGGTGTGTGCTCTTGCCGTGGTTACGCTACTGGTGTCGGTGCTCATTCCGGTCTGCGCCAATGCCCAGGTGCTGGCCGGAGACCAACTGAAGAAGGTGACCCCAACGAACTACTTTTTCGCCGGTCAGGTTGCGAGCGTGCAGGCGCGAAACTCAACCGGGCTGAAGAATACCGCAGGCAAGCTTGTGCTGGTGGGGCTGGTGGATACGTCAGGATATGCGACCGCCATCGCCGAGAAGTACCAGGGCTTCCTGATTACCGAAACCAAGCTCACGTTTGACGGCGCGACACTCGAGCCCGGAGCCTATGGATTCGGGTTCAAGGATGGCAAATTCACGGTCATGAATGTGGCGGGGACAAACGTCTTTTCGATCGCCGCCCAGAATGACGACGAAATCAAGCATCCCGTTCCGCTGAAATTCGAAAAAAGCGGTACGCGCTACCGGCTCTATGATGGGCGGAAGTTTGTATATGTGAACGCCGACTAGTGAGCGGCTGTTTTGCTTGCGGCGTGAGCGCTGCCGATTCCGGCGCGTTTGCGGAGCTCGGACATCAGGGCGTTCGCAGCATTTAAGTAGGTCTTGTTTGGATCCGAGGTGTCGGCCCAGACCGCGTCGTAGACGATCTTGGCAGCGTCGGTGGTTTCCATGTGGAGCGCGGCCTCTATGCGATCCGCGTGTTGGCGGAGCACGCCGTAACAGGAATGGCAAATGGCGGCCGGTTCCACGGTGCCCTCGTGGTTCTGATCCAAAGCGCAACGAAAAGTAGCGGCCGGCACTGCGGGATGAGCCGCATAGATCTGCGACTTCAGCTCTCGCAACCGTTCGCGTTCTTCGGCCAGCTGTTTCGCCGCATCCGATTGCGGAGAGACGGCGGAAGCCGGCGGGGCAGTCAAAGTTGTCGCGGAAATCCGTTCCTGCGATTTGCAGATCGGGCAGGCGTGCATGTCAGAGGGATAATAGGCGCGGCATTTCGCACAGGGCAGGCCGTAGCCAACCTGGCGATGCTTGAGGGCATAGTCGGGGTTCGATAAGGCGTGCGCGGCATCGAACGACGTTCCCGGCGCTGTGTTCGACAGAACCGCCGCATTCACGGAATTGGAGGTTTTTTCTCGAGCTTGCCTGGCGCCAGTACTTTCCATGGTTTCCCCGACGGGCTGCGCGTCCGCGGCCTCAGTCCTACATTCTAGGGTTGTTTCCAGAGCGGCGCGATGCACGACAGTACATGTGTAATGCTGACCGACAGTACTTTGGTTACTTTGCGCTCGTGATCATCCGCGCCGCTTCCTGCATGCGCGCCCGATAAAGCGTCTCCTTGGGATCCAACCGGGAAGCGATTTCGAGTTCACCGAGGGCTTCCTCATATTGGTTGAGAGCCATCAGGCAGGCCGCCAGCGAGTAATGATTCTGAGCGTTCGGCTCAAGCTTGAGAGCTTCGCGGAATTCTTTTTCCGCGCCCGCGAGATCCTGTGTGTTTACCAGAGCTGTGCCCAGATAATGATGAGCCTGCGCAGATGCCGGGTTAAGCGTGACCGCCTTGCGCAGTATAGCGACCGCTTCCTGATCCTGGCCCGAAAGCAATAAAGCTTGACCGAGAACGCGATGTTCGGCGGCGCCGGCTGGGTTTTCGGCAATGGCCGCCCGCAGCTCACGGATGGCGGTCGGATAATCGCGCTTCGACATGTAGGCGCGGGCCAGGCAGTTGTGGCCGCCTTCCCAGTCCGGCCTCTGGCGATAAACCTCTTTGAGTTCCGTGATCGCTTGATCAAAATCCTCGAGGTCGCAAAGCGTGTTGCCCAGATTGCTGCGAACGCTGGCCTCATCGGGCTGGATGCGGATCGCGGTGCGATATTCGGCCACGGCGTCCTCGAGTTTTCCCTGGTCGCGCAGGACTACGCCCAGATTGCTGTGAGCCTGCCAGAAATCGGGGCGCAGAGTGAGGGCGTGCCGATACGCGATCGCGGCGCGGCGGAGATCGCCTTTATCGCGCTGGGTGATGCCCATATCGAAATAAACGTCGGCATTCTCGGGCTCGCGTTCCAGCGATTTATCGAACGCGTTCAGAGCGGCGTCATAGTGGCCGTCGGCGTAAAGAGCGAGGCCCAAGTAACGGTAGGCTTCGGCGTTGGCAGGATCCATGCTGAGCGCCGTGCGCGCCTCGGCGAGCGCCAGGTCGGAGTCGTCGGTGCGGTAAAAAAGATAAGAAAGCTGGGTATGCGTTTCGGCGAAACCGGGCTTCCGGTGCAGCGATTCGGTGAGCGCGTCCGTGGCTTCGTCATACCGTTCCTCGCCGCGCAGAATGGTGCCAAGAACGAAAAGCAGCGAGGCATTCTGGGGATCGTTGTGCAGCAAGGTGTGGACTTTGTCTTCCGCGGCCGGCAGCTTCTTGCCATGAACGAGGGCGGCAATCTGGGCCGCCGGACCGGCGCAACCGCAAGCAGCGCTCGCCGATGATTTGTGCGATGAGGCTTGGGGTGATGCTCTTCCGGCATTCCGGGCAGTCAAGCTTTGGATGAGTGCCGCATTGGCGCCCGCCTTTTGCAGAGCGCGAACGCAGCTGGGAGTGACGCGGCAAGCTGGGCCAGTTGTTTCGTTCGCCGCGCTCCCCAGGCGTTGAACGCGAGCGCTCGAAATGCCCCCCGCGAGCCATAGAAAGATGTCGTCGAGTGCGGAGCTGGAGGGAGCCTGTTCTGCCTGCAAAGAGCCTGTAGCCAATAACAGGGAAAGGAAGGTCAGGCAACAACGTTTCACAGAGTCCTCCGGCGATCAAGGCTCTTTTCTGCGGGAGGATCGCCCTGTGGTCAAAATAGTCTGATCCTACGTACTGCCGATAGATCACGGAAGTAATTGCGATGACATGTACAGATGGACAAGATTGATGTGGAGACGGCTGTGCCCCGTCCATGCGGGGCGGAGCCCGGCTACCACACAACCCGTGTTGCGTGCGATTCCGGGGACCGGCAGGGATTGTTTGCGCTACACTCATAGAAGAAGGGTGACTGCGGTTTGCCGCGGTCCGGCGGTGTCTGGAGGCTTTATGGGTGAAGGTCTGTTTCAACCGATGCACTTGTTGCTCATTCTTATCATTGCCCTGCTCTTGTTTGGCCCCAAAAGACTCCCGGAAATCGGCAAGGGAATTGGCGACGGCATCCGTGCTCTCAAAGCCGGCATGAAGGAAGAGCCGAAGCCAGATGGCACGACTGACAACAAGGGAGATACGAAGCCTGAAAGCAAAGCCTAAAACCGGAAGTTGAAGCCCGGGCGCTGTGTTCTTCCACAGTGCCAAATTCTGACTGGAGTTATATAATTTCCAAACCCAACTTAGAGATATTTTGTGGCGGATGGAACGTTGTGCCCACTTCGCATCCTGCCGCAGAGAAGTTTTATCCAAATTAGCTGACGACATCGACCAACATTTTGTTATCCCAAAAATACAGGAGGAGTTCTGTGTGTAAGCAATTGATAGCTGGTCTTGTTTTACTGTTGGCGGTTTCCGCCCTAGCCGACCAGATCGTGATGAAAAATGGAGACCGGCTGACCGGATCCATTACAAAATCGGACGGGAAAGCGCTGGTCATTCACACCGACTACGCCGGTGATGTGACCGTAAAATTCGACGACATTCAGAGCCTGACCTCAACCGGTGACCTCAATGTCACGCTGGGGGGCAAAACGGCGGTCGGTTCCGTAACCACCTCGGGCAGCAACCTAGTGGTTGCCACCAAGGCGGCGGGATCGGTGGAAGCCCCGATCGCTTCCGTAAGTGCTGTGCGGAGCCCGGCTGAACAGGCCGCCTATGAGAAAACGGTTCACCCCGGCTTTGCAGAAGGATGGGCTGGCGGCGTGAACATCGGCTTTGCCCTGACCGCCGGCAACAGCGAAACCAAGAGTCTGAACATCGGAGCGACCGCAGTGCGCACGGGACTGCACGACAAGCTGGTGCTGTACGAAAACTCGATCTATGCCGTCACCGGCAAGATCGGCGGCGTGCCCCAGAATCCTGCCCAGACGACCGCCGCCTCGAACGGCGGCGGAATCCGTTACGACCGCGACATCAATCCCCGCACCTTCGGATTCGTCAGCGGCGACTTCTTCTCGAATTCCCTGCAGGACCTGAGTCTGCGCTCCATTCTTGGAGGTGGTATCGGTTTCCACGCGATCAAGCATCCGAACACGACTCTCGATCTGCTGGCGGGCGTGAACTACACGCACGAAAGTTATTCGGATGTGGTGGATCCGAACGTGACGCAGCCATCAACGCCGCCCTACATCACCTACTCGCCTTCGTACAGCACGGCGAACTTGAGCTTTGGCGATACCTTCATGCACAAGCTCGGGAAGAGTACTACGCTTAACCAGACGTTCCTGATCTATCCCGGTCTCTCTACAACGCAGATCGTGGTGCTGGAGCCCACGTTGCCCAATTCCACGAAAGACGTGCGTGAATATCGCGGGAACTTCAATCTTGGCCTCGTGACAAAGCTCAACAAGTGGCTCGGCTGGCAGTTCACGTTCGGGGACGTTTTTGTCAGCGACCCCCCGACCGTTCCGCTGGGTACGCCTCGAATTGAAAGGAACGACGTTCAGCTCGCCACGGGGCTGAACATTTCGTTCAAGCATTAAGCTCCGGCTGACGAGGGACGGGCAGTTGCCCGTCCCTCGTTTTTCATGAGAGAGAGAACCGAGAGCTGAAAGCTAAGAGCTGCTTCCTGCTATCCTACCCGCGTGTCACGAACCTTCCTGATCGATACCGATACCGCCTCGGACGATGCGGTTGCGCTCATCATGGCGCTCGGCGCTTCCGAGGTTCGCGTCGTTGCGATTACCACGGTGGCCGGAAATGTTCCCGTCGAACAGGCGACCCGCAACGCTCTCTACACGGTCGAGCTCTGCGGCGCGGACGTTCCCGTCTTTATGGGCGCGGGCAAGCCGCTGCTCCGCACTTATCAAAATGCGACCTGGTTTCACGGGCGCGATGGACTGGGCGACCACAACTATCCGGCTCCGCGCCAATCGGCGGAAAAAATACACGCCGCCGATGCCATCATTGCGGCCATTGAGGCGAATCCCGGAGTTGTGCTGGTCACGCTCGGGCCGCTCACAAATGTCGCTCTCGCGCTGGCGAAGAAACCGGCAATCGTTGCGCAGGTCAGCCGCTGCGTGATCATGGGTGGAGCGCCGTGCTGCGAAGGAAATATCACCCCGGCCGCGGAATACAACATCTATGTCGATCCGGACGCCGCTCGGATGGTTATGCGCAGCGGGCTGCCGATCGAACTTGTGGGCTGGCACCTTTGCCGCGGCGGCGCCATTCTCGATGACAAGGACATCGCGCATGTTCTGAGCTTTAAGACCGAGCGGGCGAAGTTCGCCATCGAGTGCAACAGCCACGCCCGGCACGCGCTCAAGGTTCAAACCGGAGAAGACGGAATCTGTCTGCCCGATCCGGTGGCGATGGCGCTTGCGCTTGATCCTGCAATTGCGACGGACGTAAGCGACCACTACGTGGACGTTGAAATCGAAAGCGAACTGACGCGCGGCATGACGGTGGTGGATCGCCTCAACGTGGGCGATGACGAAAGAAACAAGTCAGTATGGGCGCCTGTGATCGCGGCTCGTCGCAAACCTCGCTTGTATTGGACCATTGATAATCGACGCTGGAAGCAAGCACTGTATTCGGCGCTGTTGTAAGAGTCTTCGGCTGGCTGGTCTGCTATATTTGCTTCCCCGGAGGTCTCCATGTCTCGAATCGTGCGTTGTGGCCTGATCCAAGCCAGCAATGCGGCCGCCAGCAACCGGTCGCTGCCTGAAATCAAGAAGGCGATGATCGACAAGCACCTGAAGCTGATCGCCGAGGCCGCGAAGAAAAAGGTGAAAATTCTCTGCCTGCAGGAACTTTTCTACGGCCCTTATTTCTGCGCCGAGCAGGATGTGCGGTGGTACGACCTGACCGAGCGCGTCCCCGATGGCCCGACCACGCAGCTCATGCAAAAGCTTGCCGCCAAATACAACATGGTGATCGTCGTGCCTGTGTATGAAGAGCAGATGGCGGGGCTTTATTTCAATACAGCAGCGGTGATCGATGCCGACGGGAAATATCTGGGCAAATACCGCAAGCATCACATCCCGCACGTTCATCCCGGCTTCTGGGAGAAGTTTTATTTCACGCCCGGAGACGGCGGGTATCCGGTTTTCCAGACGAAGTATGCGAAGGTCGGCGTGTACATATGCTACGATCGCCATTTCCCGGAAGGTGCGCGGGTGCTGGGATTGAATGGGGCGGAGATTGTTTTTAATCCTTCGGCGACGGTCGCGGGGCTCTCGGAATATTTGTGGGAACTGGAGCAGCCGGCACATGCGGCGGCGAACGGATATTTTGTTGGGGCGATCAACCGCGTAGGCCGCGAGAAGCCGTGGAATATTGGCGAGTTTTACGGGAAGAGTTATTTCTGCAATCCGCGGGGAAAGATTTTCGCGCAGGCCAGCCGCGACAAAGATGAAGTGCTGGTGGCGGATGTGGATTTCGCAATGATTGACGAAGTGCGGCGCGTGTGGCAGTTTTATCGCGACCGGCGTCCGGAAACGTACGGAGCGCTGACCAGCCAAACCGGCCAGTCCGCCGCCGCAGACTAAAGTTCCCGGTTCTCAGCGAGCGCGAAGTTGTATTTACTGAGAACCGTGAACCGGCAACTACTACCAAACCAATGCCAGCGTCGCAACAAATCCAAAACAGCCCCCTCTACAACGAAGACCTCGCTCCCACCACGCCCGAACGTCGTCATTGGGGAACCTACAACTTCGCCGCCCTGTGGGTGTCGATGTCGGTCAACATTCTGACTTACATGCTGGCGGCCAGTTTGATTCAGGGAGGGATGAACTGGAAGCAAGCCGTCCTCACGGTTTTTCTGGGCAACACGATCGTGCTCGTCCCGATGCTGCTGAACTCGCATCCGGGTGCGCGTTATGGCGTGCCGTTTCCGGTGCTGGCGCGCGCGTCGTTTGGCGTGCTGGGCGCGAATTTTGCTGCCGTTCTGCGCGCGCTCGTGGCCTGCGGATGGTTCGGCATTCAAACCTGGATTGGTGGTGAAGCCATCAACACACTGATGTCGCTCGCGCCTGCGTGGCGACGCGTGCCGCACGGCGCGGCCATCTGCTTCATGGCCTTCTGGCTGATCAATCTTGCTGTGATTCTTCGCGGCATTGAATATATTCGGGTGCTGCAAGGAATCAGTGCTCCCATTCTGCTTGCCGTTGGAGTGCTGCTGCTGGTGTGGGCCTATCGCGCGGCCGGTGGGTTCGGGCCGATGCTTTCCGCGCAATCGCGCTTCACGACATTTCCGGAATTCTTGAAATTCCTGATTCCAGCCCTCAACGGCACCGTTGGATTTTGGGCCACCGTCTCGCTCAACATTCCGGATTTCACGCGCTTTGCACGCAGCCAGCGTGAGCAAGCGCTCGGCCAGGCGCTGGCGCTGCCCACCACCATGACGTTTTATTCGCTGATCGGAATTCTTGTGACGTCGGCGACCGTCGTCATCTACGGCACGGCGATCTGGGACCCGGTACAACTGCTGAGCCGCTTCCATTCGCCAGTTGCGGTCGTGGTCTCACTGGTGGCGATCCTGCTGGCCACGCTCAACGTCAACATCGGAGCCAACGTCGTCTCTCCCGCCAACGATTTCTCGAACCTCTGGCCGCGCAAAATCAGCTTCCGCACGGGAGGCGTCATCACCTGCCTGATGGGAATCGTGCTCATGCCGTGGAAACTTCTCTCCAGTTACAGCACATTTATTTTTGGATGGCTGGGAGGGTATGCGGCATTTCTAGGTCCGGTCGCCGGGATTATGATCTGCGACTACTTTGTGATTCGGCGGCGCGTGCTGGTCGTGGACGACTTATATCTTCGCGGAGGCATTTACGAATATTCACACGGTTTCAACTGGAGAGCGGTAAGTGCGCTGTTCGCCGGGGCTGGAACGGCGCTGGTTGGATTAGTCGTACCGTCCGTGCGCGTGTTGTATGACTATTCGTGGTTTGTGGGATTCGCGGTGGCGTTTGTGGCTTACTATGCGCTCATGAAGGTGGTGAAGGGAGCGCCGGGAGTTCCAGCGTCGCAGGAGGCGCTGTAGGGAAGCACGTGCGTCTGCGCACTAAGTGTCTTTGCCGTGGCCTTCTCGCAGATCTCCAAATCTCGATACTTCCCATTTCTCCACTCGATCCGATACTTTCTGGCTCAAGTTCGTTCGCAATCCTATCCAAGTCGCGATGGAATATCCAACGGCAGCGTAAAACGGAGCCGTGAATTTCAATTGCGCTAATGCCCGCGTCACATCAGCCGACCCCGCCATCAGTTGAATGTCTTGCCAATTGCGAACCTCCGGGATCAGGAATCCACCTTCGAAGTACTGATGAAATGCAGCGGAGAATTGACTCGCAAAGACGGACGCAGCCTGAAAGGTAGCAAATTTGTACACAAGAATCGTTGTAGGCAGGAGCCATACGAACTGGGCAGCCGTATGCCTGAACCTGGAGGCGACTAAGCCCAAAAAGAAAGCTGGTATGAAGCTGAAAGCGAAGATATGGGAGTAGAGAAATTCAAAGCTACTCAAAGATGTCGTCTGCTGTAAGAGCGGCAATAGCCGTCCGCGCGTCAATCCTGCCAGCCACGGCGTGCAGAGCCATACCGCCGCGTAAACTGCCGCGAGATGAAACAGAAACCAGACAATCTGCCACATACCCTTGTTGCGTTTGGACGGCAGGTCCTGCGGCGGAACTGTTTCTTCTGTTGCGTCTCCCATACCCTGCTGCTTATACGCCAGCCCTTGCCGCACCGCAAGCACGGTTGAAAGCCGAACCCTTATTTCCCAAACGCCGGCAGAACTTCCTTCTTATACTTCTCCAGCGTATCTTCCTCGTCTCCGCACATCAGATAGATGTTGAACTGAGTCACTCCGGCGCGCGCGAGCGCATGAAGTTTTTCAATGTGCGCTTTGGCAGGGCCGAGGAGGCAAAAGCGGTCGATCACTTCATCGGAGACGAAATCGGCGTTGCTGCTGCCTACTTCGCAATGATGCAGGTAATCATAATGTTCACGGTCGCGAATATAGGAGGTCAGCGCTGGAGGAAGTTCTTCCGGTTTGTATTTCGAAACAAGATCGACGACGTGATTTGAAACCAGCGCGGGGAACCAGCGCACGCGATCGCGTCCCACCTTCAGATCGTTCGAAACCCAGACTGGGGCGGCAGACATGATTTCGATTTTGCTGGCATCGCGTCCGGCGGCCTTGGCGCCCTTCTTCACGAAGCTCACGCACCACTCGATCAGGTCGGGATCCGCAAACTGCAGGATCACACCGTCGCCAACGCGCCCCGCAAGTTCAAGCACTTTCGGCCCATAACCGGCGACCCAAACCGGAGGAACTCCTCCCGTTGCCCAGGTCAGGCGCGCGGGACGGCCTTCGTAGTCAATCTCTTTTGCACCCGTGAGCGAGCGGAACTCGGATATGGCCTGCTCAAGCTGCGCGGACGTAACTGGTTTCTTGCCGAGCACGCGGCGGGAGCTATCGCCGCGGCCGATGCCGAGCTGCATGCGTCCTTTGGAGATGAGGTTGAGCGTGGCGAAGAGGCTGGAGGTAACCGTGATGTCGCGCGTGGCAGGATTGGTGACGCAGGTTCCGAGCCGCATGCGCTTCGTGTTTGTCGCCATCAGCGTGAGCATCGGATAAGGATCGAGCCAGAGGACGTGGGAATCGAAGATCCATCCGTAGTCGAAGCCGGAGTTTTCCGCTTGCCGCGTGAGCGCTACGATGTGCTCAACGGTCATGTCGGGCTTGATGGTGATTCCGAAATGCATGATGGCTCCTTCGTGCTGTGTTCCGCCGCTTGCCCCTCACGGCATCCCGCTTCGGCCCTACTCTTGTCATTCCGAGCCCGAGCGAAGCGAGTGCACGAGGAATCTCAGTCCTGGACGCGGCATCGGAACATGAGATTCCTCGCCGCGCTCGGAATGACAAGGCTTAAGAGAGCACGACAAATGACGAGGCTTTCATTCACCGCGGCGAAGGTGGGCAGTTTAGCATAGAATTCGGGCTGCAACGCTGAAGGAGAAGGCACTCATGGGCTTTGACACCATCATCGTGAACGGCAAGGTAGTCACGGCAACGGATACGTTTGCGGGGGATGTCGCGATCAGCGACGGCAAGGTGGCTGCGCTTGGGCAGAGCCTGCCTCGGGAAAATGCGAGCAAGATTATTGATGCCGCGGGGAAGTATGTGTTGCCGGGCGGGATCGACGTGCATACACACCTCGACATGCCGTTTGGAGGGACGACGAGCGCCGACGACTTCGAGACTGGTACGCGCGCCGCAGCGTTCGGCGGAACGACTACGCTGATTGACTTCGCCATCCAGTACAAAGGGCAGACGCTGCGAACGGCGTTCGATGCGTGGATGAAAAAGGCGGCGGGGCGGGCGGTTTGCGATTATGCGTTCCACTGCATTATTACGGAACTGGCCGATGCTCAGCTCGACGAAATGAATGCGCTGGTGCGCGAAGGGGTGACTAGTTTCAAACTTTTCATGGCCTATCCGGGCGTGTTCATGCTCGATGATGCGAGCATCTTCAAGGCGTTTCGCGCGACGGCGAAAAATGGCGGGCTGGTCTGCATGCACGCGGAGAATGGAAACGCGATTGACGTGATCGTGCAGCAGGCGCTGGCGGAAGGGAAGAAGGCTCCCAAGTATCACGCGCTGACGCGGCCGACAACGGCGGAGGCGGAGGCGACTTCGCGGGCGATTGCGCTGGCGGAGATGGCGGGAGCGCCGGTTTACATCGTGCATCTCAGTTGCAATGATGCGCTCGAAAAAGTGCGCGAGGCGCGGGATCGCGGACTTCCGGTTTACGCGGAGACTTGTCCGCAGTATTTGTATTTGTCGCTGGAAAATATGGACGCGCCCGGATTTGAGGGGGCGAAGTATGTGTTTACTCCTCCGCTGCGGGAGAAGTGGCATCAGGAAAAATTGTGGAATGGATTGAAGCGCGATCATCTGCAGGTGGTGTCGACGGATCATTGTCCGTTTTGCTTCAAGGAGCAGAAGGAGTTGGGCAAGGACGATTTCACGAAGATTCCGAATGGCGGGCCGGGGATTGAGCATCGCATGAGTTTGATTTATTCGGGAGGCGTGGCCAGCGGACGGTTCACCGTAAATCGATTTGTAGAACTGGTTTCGACGACTCCCGCGAAGCTGTTTGGGCTGTATCCGAGAAAAGGGACGATAGCTGTGGGGAGCGATGCAGATCTGGTGGTGTTTGATCCGGCGCGCAAACATACCATCAGCGTGAAGACGCACCACATGCGCGTGGACTATTCCATGTTTGAGGGAATCGAAGTAACGGGAATGCCCGATGTTGTCTTGTCGCGCGGACGCGTCGTCGTTGAAGGCGACAAGTTCACGGGGCGAGCGGGAGCAGGAGAGTTTCTGAAGCGAGCGCTGTATACGCAGCCGTAGGTGCTTCTGCTTTGACGTGAATGCGAGCTCTCTCTAATGTTTGTCCCCTTGTTCGGTAAAGAACTTTCCCGACGTTCCCGACGAAAAATAGCGCGACGTAACCGTCTTCTTGCGCGTGAAGAATTCGACCGCGTCGTAGCCGTGGACGTGTAGATCACCGAAGAAAGAATCCTTCCAGCCAGAAAACGGAAAATAGGCGGGGGAGGCGGCGACTCCGATGTTGACGCCGACCATGCCGACTTCGACGCGGCGGCTGTACTCGCGGACGGCGGCTCCATTCTCGGTGAAGATGGAAGTGCCATTGCCACGCGGGTCGTTGTTGACGAGCGCGATGGCTTCGTCGAGCGAGGTGACGTGCATGACGGAGAGAACCGGGCCGAAAACTTCTTCGCGGGCGGCGCGCATGTCGGGCTTCACGTTGTTGAGGATCGTCGGACCGACAAAGTTGCCGCCCGCCGGGACTCCGCCGGGACGGCGGCCATCAACGAGCAACTCGGCGCCTTCCCTGATACCGGTTTCAATCGCCTCGTGGATGCGGTCGCAGGCGGCGGGCGAAATCACAGGCCCAAGGCTCGATTTGGGATCTCGCCCATCTCCGGCAACGAGTTTCTGCGCTTCTTCTTTAAGTCGGGGCATGATGGCGGACTGCGCGGCGCCGACGGTGACCAGGACCGATCCGGCCATACAGCGCTGTCCGGCATTTCCGAACGCGCTGCCTAGAATGTTTGAGACCGTCTTGTCGACGACCGCATCGGGCATGACGACCATGTAGTTCTTGGCGCCGCCCAGGGCCTGAACGCGTTTTCCTTTTTCGGCGGCGCGGCGGTAGATGTACTTGGCCGTGTTGACCGATCCGACGAAAGAAACCGCGTTGATGCCAGGGTTGTCGAGGATGGCGTTGACGACGTCGTGCGCTCCGTGGACGAGGTTGACGACTCCTCGGGGCAAGCCGATCTCTTCGAGGATGTGGCAGATCAGTTCGGAGGTAAGCGGAACCTGCTCGGAGGGCTTGAGGACGAACGTGTTTCCGCAGACGATGGCGAAGGGTAGGAACCACATGGGAACCATGGCGGGAAAGTTAAAGGGCGTGATGGCAGCGCAGACTCCGACCGGTTGGCGGATGGTTTCGGTGTTGATGCCGCGCGCAACGCCTTCGAGCACGCGTCCCTGCATGGTCATGGGAGTCGCACAGGCGACCTCGAGAACTTCGATGGAGCGGGTGACCTCCGCGCGGGCATCGGACAGAACTTTACCGCCTTCTTGCGTGATCGACGCTGCGAGGTCGTCGATGCGGCGGCGGAATTGCTCGCGCAGGGCAAAGATGAACTCGGTGCGCTCGCCGATGGAGCGGCCGCGCCAGTCAGGCAATGCGGCCTTGGCGGCGGCGGCGGCGGCTTCGACATCGGCGGCTCCCGAGAGCGGCACGCGCGCCAGGACTTCACCATTTGCCGGGTTCGTCACATCCTGGTGGGCGGACGTGCGCGCGGGCACCCAGCGGCCATCGATGTAGTTCTCGAGAGTTCGTGCTGTGGCGTTGGTTGAATCCGGATGCGCCAGGGTATTCGTTTGTACTGTCATTGCTGCGTTCCTCTACTGAGCGATGGAATATCAAAATGTGATGTTCGGCGCCGATCTCCGGTGCGAGTCAGGTTGCTTCTGGCCCCGCAGGGGCAGCCAGAAGCCAATTCCTTAGGTTTTATCATGTTTTGCTCGCCAACGTTTGCTGGAATCACCCATCGCCCGGTAGAATTAAATGCGCAACCATTCGCATGCAGGCCCGTAGCTCAGCTGGTCCAGAGCGCTTCCTTGACACGGAAGAGGTCGATGGTTCGAATCCATTCGGGCCTACCATCGTCTTCTTGAACCGTAGGAGTGAAGGAGGTCCCTCGCTAACGCTCGGGATTTCGGCACGCGGCTCAGACGCCGCGTAGGCGCCTCAAGTTAGCGCCCAGTCTCCCGGCTCATTTCATCTCTTACTCGTTTTCCAATCTTTTCGGCGAAAGCTCGAAACGCTGGGATCTCCAACAACCGGAATCCGATCTCTTCCTGCGGCAGATTCTCAGCATGCGCAGCGCCCATCCTATCCCGCAACGCTGTGCGCAGTTTGGAGGCCGTCTGGGTATCGAAGCCTTCCGAGACGATGACGCTATTGTCATTGCCTGCATCTTTGCGATGCTCCACGATCACCGGGCCCTCCTCGGTGACAATTTGCGCAATTGAGACCGGACAGCTCGTTCCGGAACAAGCCTGCACCTCCTGCACGATGGCACTGCGATAGCGCTGCGATACCGAGCCCGCATAGAAGCGTGCAAAGCGCTCGGCCGCCTGTGCTGTTTTCCAGTACGAAATGTACAACAGCGCCAGCTCTGCCGTACTCGCCGGAACGTCGGCCATCGCGGTCTCCTTGCGCCGGTATGTCACATAGGCTCCGCCCTGCCATGCCGAGGAGAGATCGTCGGCGATCTTCCTCTCGCCATACTGCTTCAAGAGCGCGCGTATATCCACTTCGCCAACGCCGCCGGAATCGTACGCGTCATACTGGCCGGCTAGCAAGGCTTGCATGTCTGGGATTCGAACCGGCGGCAGTTTCTCCTGGTTGATATAAGCATCCGGCTGGAGCACCTCGTGCGAGCTCCGCGGCGGACGCGCGAACACTCCCGCAAATGCCATCTTTTTCCCGCCCTTGTGCAGCAGTTCGCCTTCAAAGATCAAGCCTCCTTGGTAAGCGAAGGTTCCCATTTCCCGGAGGATCATGGGTGCATCGTGCATCATCTGGGAATCAATCGTTCCTTTCACCGCCGGATCTTCCATCTGGTAGATGAGGTCAGGCGTATCCTCCAGGTTGCGTCCCGCGGGCTGGAGCAGGTAGTCCACATAGACCACCATGGCTTGACCTTCTACCACGGCTTTGCGCGCCATGGCGCTGTCGCCGCCCTTGGCGTCGGCAGCTTTCAGTCCGGCTTTCATCCAATTTGTGAGATTGTAGTTCTGGTCTTGCAGCGCATGCGTGAGTTCGTGCGCCAAAATTGGTTCCTGGCGGTCAGCAGGAACCCAGTTCAGCATGGAGACCATCTTGGTCTCAGGGTCGTAATAGGCGGCAACTCCCTGGCCCGTGGATTTCACCAGAAATTCCTTGAGGTTGAACTCGCGCGGGAGAAAGCCGAGCTTCTTCATGCTCAACTCTTCCTGCGCAAAGCTCTTGGCAAATTCCTCCTTGCCCATTTGTCCGGTTGCATACTTCTCCACGTCGGCCTTGCTTACGAGGCGGCGCTTTACCGTGGCGTGCCGGGGCATGCCGGTGTCCTCGGCTGCGAAAGCGAAGATCCGGTCCACGGACTCGAAGAGCCGCTTTGTGTCCTCATCCGTCATTCTGACTTCGTCGGTCGTATCCTTGCGGAGCTTACGCGCCATGTCGGCCAGGCTTTGACCGGAATCTGTTTGCTGGCCAATGGCAGAAAACGCGCAACCGATCAGGAAGGAGATCGCTAAGAATCCAGATTGTGGCCGAAAGATCTTCATGAGTCCTCACTCAATCACGAGAATGCGCACTTAATAATTGTCCGTGAGTCACGGCTGCAACTCTCTGGAAAAGTCAGGATTGAGCTTACGAAGGTAAGTAAACAACGGGGAAGATGCTGAACAGCTGGAAACGCAGTCATGTCTCGGCCGCTCGTTTGACCTGCCTTATCGGTGCATAGCACAATGGACCACCTCGCCGCGTGGGTGCGGCTCATCTCTGAGGGTGGATATGAAAGCTCGTGTTTTAGCGGTGCTTGTCACCGCGCTCATGGTTTTCGGTGTCGTGATCTCGCTTGCCGCGCAGACGTCTACTTCGCTGTCGCGGCGGTTGATTACCGACAAAGACATCTTCGATTTTGTGTGGGTCGCGAATCCGCAGGTCTCGCCAGATGGATCCCGAGTGGCGTTTACGCGTGTGAATGTGGACGAGAAGCGTACTGGCTACGAAACGTCGATCTGGACGGTGTCTACTTCCGGCGGTGAAGCGCCGGTGCGGATGACCAATGGCAAGCACGATGGGCAACCGCGCTGGTCGCCTGACGGGAAACATATTGCCTTTGTTCGCGGCGGCGATAAAGACGATACCGGCAAGCCCAAGCCATCGCAGATTGCGCTGCTCTCGCTGGAGGGAGGCGAGGCTCGGATCATTACCGATCTCCCGAAGGGCGCTGCGGGTCCGGTCTGGTCACCGGACGGAAAGCGGATTGCCTTTCAGAGTTCGATGACTCCCGAGGATATTGAAAAAGCAGCCAAGAAGAAGACGGGAGCGGGGAGCGGGAAGGCCGAACTGGAGAGCGAGCACGAATCCGATGTGCACGTGATCAGCCGCGCCGTGTATCGCTCGAACGACGAAGGGTTTCTCGATCCGAAACGCCACGAACACATCTGGGTGCTCGATGTCCCGACGAACTTCGACGAGATGCCGAAGCCTGTGCAACTTACAAGCGGAGAATACGACGAGGGCGAAATTCGCTGGACGAACGACGCCGCGCGTATCTACTTTGTGACCTCGCACGTGGATGAGCCATATTACGAAATGCCTGCGAGCGAGATTTACTCCGTGTCTCCCACCGGAGGTAAGCCGGAAAAAGTCGCCGCGATCCCGATGGGCATTGGCGATTTAACGGTCAGCCCGGATGGACGGCGTGTTGCCTTCCACGCGGCAGTCGAGCTGCCGGTGCGGTCTTACACCCAGCCTGACCTGTGGGTGATGGAGCTTGCGCATAACGCGCAGCCTCGAAACTTGACTGCAGACTATGACTACGACGTTGGCAGCTCCGTTTTCGGTGACAACGCGGCTCCGCGTGGCGGCAATGGTGCGACGCTGCACTGGTCGCAGGATGGCGGTTCGCTGTATGACGTTGTCGAAAAGCAAGGCCGAACGCCCATCATTCGCGTGGATGCACAATCAGGAGCCGTCACCGAAATCACGAATGGCGACCAGGCCGTGCTCGATTTCTCGGTTACGCCGGACGCGCGGAGTATCGTTGCGCTGATCTCTACGCCGGTGATGATCGGCGACATTTTTGCGATAGGCTCGGATGGCACGCAAACCCGCCTGACCGACTTCAACCATAAATTGTGGTCGCAGCTGAACCTCACTGCGCCCGATGAGATCAATTACAAGAGCTTCGACGGGAAAGATATTCAAGGATGGATCCAGAAGCCGCCTGACTTTGATCCGTATAAGAAGTACCCGATGATTCTCAACATTCATGGCGGGCCGCATGCGGCTTATGGGTGGGTCTTCGATCATGAATTTCAGTGGATGGCCGCGAAGGGGTATGTGGTGCTCTACATCAATCCGCGCGGCTCGACCAGCTATGGGCAGGAGTTCGCCAACATTATTCAGTATCACTATCCGGGAGACGATTACCGCGACCTGATGGCCGGCGTGGATGAAGTCTTGAAGCGCGGCTATGTGGATGCTAAGAAACTCGGCGTAACTGGCGGCAGCGGCGGGGGTGTTCTTACCGACTGGACCGTCACGCAGACTGACCGTTTTGCCGCCGCGGTTTCGCAACGCGATATTTCGAACTGGGCCTCTTGGTGGTATACGGCCGATTTCACGCTCTTTCAGCCGAGGTGGTTCAAGGCGCCACCGTTTGAAGATTCGCAGGATTATGCCAACCGATCGGCGATCACGTTCGTGAAGAATATCCACACGCCGATCATGTTCGTGCTCGGCGAATCGGATTCGCGGACTCCGCCGGATTCAGGCGGCGAACAGATTTTCCGCGCGCTGAAGTATATGAAGCGGCCGACAGCGATGGTGATGTTTCCGCGCGAGACGCACGAGCTTTCGCGCTCGGGAGAGCCCTGGCACCGCGTAGAGCGGCTGGATTATATCGTCGGCTGGTTCGACAAGTGGATGATGGGCGTGCCGCATCCGGAGTTCGATGTGAAGCCGAAGGCGGAGCAAGGCGCGAAGCCCGGCGCTTAACGAGATTCTGGAAAACCTTATCTCGTGACAAACGACGTAACCGTGCTCATGGAACCCACGGGGGCACAGTACGACCCAATCCCTGTGCGCCGCGTCACAGCAAGGTGTTCCTCCGACACCGCAAGATGGCAGAACGGAGGACCCGAACAATGAAAGGCGACAAGAAAGTCATTGCGCAGCTGAATGCGGCCCTGAGCGCAGAATTAACGGCCATTGCGCAATACATGACGCAGTCTGAGATGTGTCAGAACTGGGGCTACAAGAGGATCGGTGATTTCACCAAGGTCAGGGCGATCGAAGAGATGCGGCATGCGGAAGGACTCATCGAGCGCATCATCTTTCTCGATGCTGTCCCCAGCGTCGATGTCGCGTTGAAACCACAACTCGGCACGAAGGTGCAGGAGCAGATGGAGATCAACCTGAAAGACGAACAGGACGCGGTGCACCAATACAACGAAGCAGCGAGAATCTGCGTCGAGGCAGGGGATGATGGCTCCAAGGCTCTTTTTGAGCACATGATCGCGGATGAGGAGCGGCATGCGGATTTCCTTGAAGCGCAACTGCATGCGATCAAGGAAATGGGCATTGGCAACTATCTTGGGCAGCAGTTAGTCGGCGGAAAGTAGGCTAGAGTCGTGCTGTCGAGCGGCGATCATGGATCGCCGCTGTTTTTTCCAGAGCGACTACTTTTGGCGCGAGTTCAATTCCTCGAGCTTGCGCTTGAGTTGCTCCAGTTTCTGTCCGGCTTCGCCGAGCTTGCCTTCCGCGGTCAGGCGCTGGTAGTCGGCGAGATCTTTAGCCGCTCCGGCGATCAGGCCGTTCAAGTCTCCCGCAGGCTTCGTCGCTGACGCGGAACTCGGCGCTGCATTCTGCGGAGCTTCTGAGGGTGCACTGGCAGCGCTGAGAGACGAAGTTTCTCCTTCGAATAAAGACCTCATCGCGGACTCGAAGGTTGGTCCATAGGCGAGACGGTCTTGCAGAGCGAGCACCACCAGGCGCAGTTCCGGCATCGGGCTGCGCTCGGCCTGTAGATAGATCGGTTCTGCATAAAGCAGCGCGCGGCCGCAGGGAATCACCAGCAACGTGCCGCGGCGGACATGCGAGCCTTGCTGATTCCATAAGGTCAATTGCCCGGAGAGTTGCGCGTTCTGATCGATGCGAGCTTCGATCTGCAGCGGGCCGTCGACGAGCTTGGTTTTTGGGAAATCGTAAACAATCGATGTGCCATATTGCGCGCCATCGCTGCGTCCGGCAATCCAGCCGAT
>Ga0208190_1000340_pt1 | contig 19333 bp, 17 predicted proteins | sample June2015DPH_13_1_FD_184708 | JGI IMG/M metagenome (GOLD analysis project Ga0208190, IMG submission 184708) | Peatland microbial communities from SPRUCE experiment site at the Marcell Experimental Forest, Minnesota, USA - June2015DPH_13_10... | ecosystem: Environmental > Terrestrial > Soil >... | reverse complement strand
GGGACTTGAGAGGATGCCGTAGAATGAAGCGCGGGAGTTGCGATAGCGGTACGGGGGAGATGGGCAGACCGGTTGCGCTATCGGTTTCGCCGCGAGTGGGATCGCGGAGGGCGGAGCGGTTGTACCAGAGCGTGGCGCACGTCGCCTCTGCGGTCAAATCTTTCAAGGATCTTCGGGCGGGCAAGAATGTTGGCCTCAAACGACGCAGGATGGGGATGGATATAACGTGGCTGACCGACCGGATCGCGGTCGGGGGCGGAATCTGGACGGCGGATAACATGGCGGCGGTGTCGCGCGCGGGGATCACGCACGTCATCGACATGCAGATTGAGTTCGACGACACGCCGCTGGCGAGGCCACATGGAATCGCGGTGTGCTGGAATCCGGTGGACGATGACTTCGAGCCGAAGCCTCCCGAAGTATTTGCGCGGGGTGTGGGATTTGCGTTGGCGGCTTTGGAGAAGAGCGAAGCAAAGCTGTTTGTCCACTGCGCAGCCGGAGTCCATCGGGCGCCGATGATGGCGCTGGCGCTGTTGGGAGTGATGGGGTGGACGGTAGAGGATGCCATGGACTTGATCGAGACGAGACGGCCAGCGGCTGATTTTGCCGATGTTTATGTCCGGAGTGTGGAGGATTTTCTGCAGGGACGAGGTTGAGAATTTCGGTGCCTAAAATGGGCTCGCTGGAGAACTCCCAGCTGGCAAGAAGCGGGAACGCGGGCAATAGAAATGCCTTTCCGGGCCGACAGCGCACAGGCGGGCGAGGGATCCTTCGACTACGGTTGTGCTTCGCGTTCGCGAAGCACAACCTTCGCTCAGGATGACAACGTCAGGGTAAACGAGTTTGAGGGAGGAATTATGTTTGAGGCATGCCGCCCGACGGGGCGGCTCTTTTATTTGGTGCTGGCGGTAGTGGTGGGGGCATCGGGCGTGCGCCTTGCGGCGCGAGAAGAAGCTTCCGCGGGGAAACCGGAAAAGGCGGCCAGCGCAATGACGGCGAAGCGGGCTGCGGCGGAACCGGAGCCGCGGGCAGCATCCCCGGCTCCGCAGAGCGGGCCGGCGCTGACCAGTGTTGTGGACACCGTATACATGGCGAATGGCACTCCGGCGCAGGGCATTCTGGTGATTACGTGGCCGGCGTTTGTGGCAGGGGATGGAACGGGTGTTGCGCCGGGAGCATTGGATGTGACGCTGGGAACGAACGGGGCATTGAATGTAGCTCTGGCGCCGAACGCGAACGCAACTCCGGCGAACGTTTACTACACGGTGGTTTACCAGTTGGAACCGGGTGAGGTGCGAACGGAGTATTGGGTAGTGCCGACAAGTTCGCCGGCAACGCTGGCGCAGGTGCGGACGACACCGGGATCGGGAACGGCAGCTCAGCCGGTGTCGATGCAGTACGTAAATACTGCGTTGGTGGGAAAAGCGAATGACAACGCAGTGGTGCATTTGGCGGGGACGGAGACGGTGACGGGAACCAAAAGTTTTTCTGTACCGCCGAATGTGCCGACGCCGGTGGGGACTGGGGATGTGGCGAATAAGGCGTACGTGGACAGTTCAGTGGCCACGGTAGGTTCGGGAAACTACGTGCCTTCGGCGGGCGGGGCGATGACGGGGCCACTGACGTTGAGCGGGAATCCGACAGCCCCACTGCAGGCTGCGGCGAAGCAATATGTGGATTCAAGCGTGGTGGTGAAGGCGGACCTGGTGAGCGGTTTGGTGCCGACGCATGAGTTGGGAAGCGGAACAGCTTCGGCGTTGAACTGCCTGCTGGGAAATGGAACGTGGGGGCCATGTGGATCGAGCGCAAATGCGACCGCGATTCAAAGCGTGCCAGTGGCCTCGAGCACGCCTGCGAATGGACAGGTGCTGGCGTATTCGTCGTCGGCTGGGCAGTACGCGCCGCAGACGCCGAGCGGCGCTCCGGGCGGGGTGGTGACCGGTCCGGGAGTCAGCCAGAACATAGCGCAGCCGGTGGGAACCCAGCTCAGCGTCAACAATTTGAGCGGCATTCGCTACGTGACGCCGGGAGATAACTGGAGCGTAAGTCCAAGCGGAAGCCTGGTGGGAGGAACGCAGGCAACGGTGACGCTAGCGCCCTGCCCAGTGGGAGTGGATACGAGCGGGAACTCGATGTACTTCGTCTACATCAGCGGACAAGGGACGCCGGAGCCGGCGATGGTAACGGGGGGAACGTGCACGAGCGGGGCGGCATCAGGGACGATTGTGTTCACTCCGACGAACACGCACTCGGCGACCTACTTGTTGAGCAGCGCCTCGAGTGGAATTCAGGAGGGGATCAATGACGCCTGCGGAATACCGAACGGCAGCGGGGGGAATCCCAATGCGCGCGTAGTTCTTCCGGCGACGGGTGCAACCGCGAACGCACTGCCAGTGTATGGATCAATCTTCGCGCACTGCAGCCGGGCGCTGATCGAGGGGAACGGGACGCTGCTTTCGTGTTCGACCCGGGACCGCTGCATGGTTCTGGGCGATCTAGTGAACGCCAACCACTACGGCGGGCTCACGCTGCGGGGGGTGAACTTCACTTCGACGGTGAATGCAGATGGATGCCAGATCACAAACACGCAGAGAACCTCGAACGTGGTCACGATCACGGTAGCCTCGGGGTGCAGCACGATTCAGACGGGAGACCGGGTCAACATCAACTTTACGGATGTTCCAAACTACTGGGGCAGCCACGGACCGGTTACAGTGTCGGGAAATTCCATTACTTACAGCCAGACGGGTGCAAATATTTCCTCGCAGGCGAGCCCGGGGACGATTGCGATTCAGAACGCGGCAATTGAAGATAACGCGATGCCGGGAACGATCGAGGACATTAAGTCGTCTTTCGGAGGCGGTGGAAAGTTCAATCAGTTTATTGTGGAAGACGATGACGAGGCAGCGACCATCCGCGGCCTGGATGCTGACGGGTCGCAGGGGCTTACCTGTACGGCCAATCACTGCGGCTCCTATGTGTACTCTGCCAATCTGGGCGCGCCCGTCATCTGGCTGGACAAGGCCAATATCAGCCCACAGTGCGGTGGAAATGGGGTCACGGTTTACAACAACAACACCGTTCGTGTGACCGACAGCGTGATGCAGGGCTTTGGGATGTGGGCGGTCAATACGCAGACGACCCTGGGAAACTACGGTGGGACGGAACTCGACAACATTTACATGGAAGAAGGCGCAGGGCCGTGCCCGAATCCGTATGAAGGAAACTATTTCAGCGCCACGGGGATTATTTTTTCCGGGAACGTTCAGCCTTTGAAAGTGCAAGGAGGCGAACAACCAGCTGCCCATGTGCCGCAGTTCACCAGCACGGGCGGGACGGGTTCGACTCAGTACAACTACTACGTGGTGGCGCGCGATTCGGCGCTGGGGTACAGCTTCCCGCTATTAGCAGGTTTTGCTTTGACGACGGGGTCAGGAACGATTACGGGGCAGTTTCCGCATGTCCCACCGAGTTCTGCGACCTCGACGATTACCTACGACATTTTGCGCATGCAACCTTCGGCATCGCTGGCCACAAATGCTCCTAGTTTTCCGGTTCACGGGGCTTGCACGGGGGGGAGTCCAACGGCATGCGGAAGCATCATCATTGGGCAAGCGCAGTGCTCCGGCCTGGTCTGCACATTTACGGATACGGCATCGGCAAATACCAGCAGCTATAGCGTGAATCCAGGCGGGTGGGAACCGATACTACCTTTTTGGCCAGCCGCAGTGGTGCTGAGCGGAAATGGAACCCAGATCTACGTCACTCCGCCGGCCATTTTTGACACAGAGCCAAGCGATGTTGTGTCGGTTAATGGCAACGGATTTCCGCAACTGTTTGCCCGCCAGTGTGGCGATGGCAGCGCTGTCGGGAGTTTGTTTGGAGGAGCTTGGGAACAATGCCTGGAGGGCAAAGGGAACGTCGCAAATGTGGGGGGCTTGCTTCTGGCCGACGGCGCTTTTAACAATGGCACGGGAAACGGCACCAAAGGAAGGCTGCTTTTTGAATACCCGACAACGGGCATAGGAAATATGCTGCCCCATCACATTATTACTCTAGTCGATTCGAATTTCGCGAAGACGCTGTCGACAATAGGATTCCGTCCGCCCAATGATGCCAACGATACCTACATTGGGATCGACAATACGGCGGCGCCAAACGGCGCTCAACTCGCCTTGGGCTCGCCCGTAGCAATTTCGTCTTATATCGGGAACTCTGGGGACAACGCGAGTTTTTTGGAGCGGTTAACAGTGTCGGCGAAGACGTTTAACGTACCGGTAACCATCAACGGAAATCTGACGGTGACGGGAACCTGTACCGGGTGCGGTGGCGGGGGCGGCGCGGGAACGGTAAACAGTGGGACAGCCACGCAACTAGCGATGTATCCCGCGAACGGGGCGGCGGTAAGCGGCGATAGTGGATTGACGGATAGCGGTTCGACGCTGAACTACGCGGGAAGCAACGGGATCTCGGCGGCGGCCGGAACGTTCAGCGGGAATGTGACGGTGAATGGGCAGTTGCTGGTGGCGGGCCCGTGGATGGTGAGTTCGCCGCTTCCCGGGACGGCGATGGCGGCGGCGGGAGCGGGGACTTCAGCGCTGGGGATCTCAAACGACGGAAATTTTTACATTTCCGCAAATGCAGGGACGCCGCAGAAGGTGGCGACGACGGCGACCAGTTCGTATTTCTCGAATCTTTTCCAGGAAGATGCGAATGACCTGGGCGAATATGGGGCGGCCGCACAGAATCTCCACGTGTACTCGAGCTACACGAACAGCTCGACGTGGCAGCGGACTTCGGTGGGGTATGACGCGACCGACAATTACGCTGTGGTGCGAAGCGAGAGTTCGACCTCAGGAGGCGCGCCGGGATTGGGCTTCTGGATCAACAACGGACTGAAGTGGGTGGTGGACGCGAGCGGTAATTTAAAGCCTTGGACGGACCAGACGTACAACATTGGCAGCTTCACGTCGGGAAGCGGAACGGGGTTGCGTCCCGGGACAGTGTATGCGGCGGGAAATTCCGCGAGCGGCAGCGGGTTCGAGTTGGGCAAGTTTGCGAACCAGAGTTACGAACTTTGCAATGACACGACGAGCGGCACGATCGTGAACGGGTTAGCGATACTCACTACCGGGGGTTGCGCGATCAAGCCTTCGAGCGCGCTGACTAGCGGAGCCATCGGCGTGGTGATTGCCAATGCCGGCACATCGGGGGTGGCTACGCTGGCGCGGACGGGATCGGCTTATTGCAGCTTCGATGGGACTGCGACCGTGGTGGGGGACTACGTGGTGCCTTCCGGCACGGCGAGCGGCGGATTCTATCCTTTGTGTCATGATGTTGGATCGACGCCGCCGACCGGGACGCAGGTGCTGGGCCGGGTGCTGCAGGCGAGCGCGGGAAGCGCTACGGTGCAGATGTTTCTCGACATGCCGGGCTCAAATGTGAGCACCAGCGCGTCGTATTCGATTCCATGGTTCACGACAAACACAACGGGGACGGCGATCAGTTTTTCGAGCACGGCGAATAAAGCGGAACTGTGGGGTGTAGTGCTGACCTTTCCGTTGACGACGACACAAGTGACGTATTACGTCTCGACAGCGGATGACACGAGCAATACCTACGACATTGGAGTGCTGAACAGCTCGGGCAATGTGGTGGCACATATTGGGAACACGGCCGGGACGACATTCGCGGCGAGCACCGGTTGGAAGACCTTGAGCTGGGCTACATCTGCGACGCTGCAGCCGGGCAAATATTACCTAGCGATCACGAGCAGTTGCACGAGTTCATGTGCGCAGGTTTACGGAGGAAGCTCGGCGGGATTTACTTTCCTGGGCGGGAGCGGCGGAACTTCGGAGAGCGTGACGTCTGGTGGGACCCTGAATAACGGGGTCACGATTCCGGCGGATAATCCGACGGAGGCAACAATCCTGGCGTGGGAGATACATTAGCGTTGGGAGCGAGGCCTCGAGGGCCATCGGCGAAAAGCCGGTGGCCTCCTTTCTTGGAGGGAACAGGCATCAGCGATCAGCCGTCAAGAAAAACCTATCGAGCTGCGCTCGATGGACAGCCGAGAGTGGCTGTCTCCACATGTAACCGTAAGACGTTCCACAAACATTTTTATGGAGGAGAAGGTCATGAGCAGTGTTATCAATCCGGAAGCAGCAGAACCGTCCACGACACAGGAGTTCGAGCAGAGTGACCGGAATCCACCAGTCACCGAGTTTGGAGGTACGGATGCCGGGGGTGGGCAGTTGCCGGCGCCGGCAGCTTCGGAGAGCCGAGTGACGCCGCCTGGCCCAGCGCCAGCAGCGAACGCAGGGCTGACAAACTATGACACGGGAGACAGTGCGGACAGCGTCGAGGACGAGGCGGAACGGGAAGGCTGAGGCTGGCTGTTACGATCAGGGTAATTGTGGGCCATCGGCGAGAGCTGGTGGCCTTTCCTATTGGCGAAGCGAGTCAAGCGGGAGAGAGATGCTGTGAAAGTTTCTAACAAAGCTAACAAGAGAGTGAAGCGGCAAGGAGTCCGTTCGGCAAGCTCGGGACAGCGTTCTCGTCGCCGCAAGCTGATTGGCACAGCCAATCGGCCTGCTCCGCCCGAGGTGATAGCGGTGAGGATTAGGGCGGCGCGAAAAGTCATCGTCTTCGTGTTTCTGGTATGGAGCAGCCTGGCATCGGCGACGACCTACTACGTGAGTTCGAGCGCGGGGAGCGACGCGAGTAACGGGACTTCCGCATCGACCCCGTGGCAGACGATTGGGCATGTGAATGCGCAGACGTTTCAGCCGGGAGATTCGGTTCTGTTCAAGCGGGGGGATGTTTGGAATGAGAGTCTGGCGCCGGCTTCTTCGGGCACTTCGGGAAATCCGATTACGTTTGACGCCTATGGTACGGGAGCGGCGCCGAACTTGACGGGATATTACGCGGTGCCGTCGACGGCATGGGTGCTGGTGACGGGGAATGCGTGGAAGGCGACAGTGCCCGAGAGCTATACGACAGTCAATTTTTGTCTGTTTGGATCGGTGTGGGGGCAGAAGGTGACGGCTGCGTCGTCGAACTTGACGGCGCAGGGGGATTTTTATCTGGCGAATGGATTCATCTACGTGTATTCGTCTGGGAATCCAGCGACTTTCTACAACGAACCGATCGTGCCCATGGCGCTGAGCAACGTGCCGGTGATCAACATCAATGGCAGGTCATGGCTGACGTTCCAGCATTTTCTGGTGAACTGGTTCGATCAGTATGGAGTGTATGTGCAGGGGGCGAGCGATCATCTTGTGTTTGCGAACATGGAAGCGGACTCGATGATTCCGCAGGGGACACAGCCGCTGGGATTCTATGTGGATGAGAGCGCGCCGGGACCAGGCGACATCAAGATCTATAACTCGGAGGTCCGGGAAAACGACTATGGCTGGGGACAAGCGAACGACAGGAATCTGTTAGGACGGTTTAACACCCAGACGTTCAGCCTAGCCCGCCTGGCGGAGACGCAGAATTATTTTCTGCGGCTTTATGACAGTTCTTCGCCACCGAAATATTCACGTTACTCGGCGGCGTTGCACGTCGACTATCCGCTGTGAGGTTCTTTGGACGATGAAGGGACACGAGTATGGGAGTCAGCGATAGAGAATTAGCGCTAAGGGCAATCGACATCGAGTTCCAGCGAGAAGTGTTGGACAAGCTGGTACGGCTGGAAACGAAGATGGACGCGTTGGTCGGGAACGGGCAGCCGGGGCGAATGAAGATGGCGGAAGATAAGGTGGCGGTGCTAGAGCGGAACGATCTGCGCAACAGCGTCCACAACCGGCTGGTGAATGGGGCCATCAGTGCCGCCATCAGCGCGGCAATCGCGCTGCATAGGTACTGGCTAAGGTAGCGACAAACCACAGAATCCACGGGCTCGATGCAAGGCGGGTACGCCCTGCAGGCGCGGAAGTGCGGATTCTTAACTGCGAGACAATTTACTTCCATAGAAGAGGAGAGCTATGAGCACTATACCGAGCACAACGATCATCACTAATCTTAAGAGCCTGACTTTGTCCACTGCAAACACACTGAAGAGCGCTGGGGCAGAGGGAGTCGACATGGCAGGAATGCTTGCGCTGGCGTTGAGCAAGGCTGCCGAACTGAAGGTCTGCCTGACGCTGCTGGCAAAATTCACAGACAGTGCCGATCCAAACTTGACGACGCTGAACGACATTTTGGCCAGCTTGAGCTGAGGAAATTAGCTGTCACGCTGGAGAGTTGCGCGAGGCTGCATATCTGATCGTGCGCGAAAAACATTTCAAAGGAGGACGGTTATGGACTTTTTGTCTCAATTACTGCGCGGGATTGCGTTTGTGCCCGCTCTGGTTAGCGGGATCGAAGGGCTCTTTGGTAACAAACCGGGAGCCGAGAAAAAAGATGCGGCGATGTCTTTTCTGCAGAACGCCTTGTCCACGGTGGACGCTGTCGCAGCGCGGGAGATCATCGATCCCACGAAGTTCAAAGATGGAATTTCGATGATCATTGATGGCACGGTGCAATGCCTGAACGCCTCGACCTGGTGCAAGCAGCCACCGATCACAAGCGGAACTACTTCCGCTTGATGACGGACTAGCCGATCTCTTCGCTCCAGGTTTCGAGATTCTTTTTCACCAAAGCCATGAACTGGTCGGCGACGGCGCCATCGATGAGGCGGTGGTCGTAGCCGAGCGTGAGATGAACGACGGAACGGATGGCGATCGAATCGTTCCCTTCTTTATCCGTGACCACCAACGGCTGCTTGGTGATCCCACCGACGCCCATGATCGCCGAGTTTGGCTGATTGATGATGGGCAGACCAAAGACAGCGCCGAACTGGCCCGGGTTGGTGACGGTGAAAGTGGAGCCTTCGACATCTTCAGGCTTCAGCTTCTTGCTGCGGGCGCGTTCGCCGAGGTCGGTGATGCCGCGCTGCAGGCCGAGGAAGTTGAGGTCCCCCGCATTCTTCAGGACGGGCACGATGAGTCCCCAGTCGAGGGCGACGGCGATCCCGACGTTGATCTGACGGTGGTAGCGAACGCTCTCGCCCTCCAGCGAAGCGTTGACGATGGGGAACTGTTGCACCGCGATGATGGCGGCGCGCACGAAGAACGGCATGAAAGTGAGGCGGACGCCGTGGCGCTGCTCGAATGCGCTCTTGTGCTTGGCGCGCAGGGTGACGATGCGGGTGAAATCCACTTCGTACATGCAGTGAACGTGAGCGCTGGTGCGGCGCGACTCGATCATGCGCTGGGCGATAATCTTCCGCATGTTGGTCAGGGGGACGAGGTCGCCGGGATAGGCAGCGGGGGCGGGCGCGGGCCGTGAAGTAGCGGGTGCAGGTGCAGCCTGAGAAGCGGGAGCTGAGGGAGCGACCGAGGCTGAGGACGGGCGCTCGATGAAGGCCATGATGTCCTGCTTGGTGATGCGGCCGCCGAGTCCGGTGCCGGAAATCTGCGAGAGACTGACACCGTGCTCGCGGGCGATCTTGCGGACGAGCGGCGAGGAACGAGCTTCCTCATCCTCCTCCGCCCGCTGCGATGGCGGAACGCCGGCAGTTGGCGAGGGAGTTGGGGCCGCGGCGGGATTCTTCTCTTCCTTCTTTTCTGGCGCTGGCTTTTGTTGAACTGCGGCTGGTGCCGACTTCACGGCCGCGGCGGCCTCACCATCGGCGGCAATCGTCCCGACTACCGTGTTCACTCCAACCGTTGTGCCCTCTGAGACTCTGATTTCCTGCAGAACTCCGGATGCGGGCGCGGGAATTTCTGCGTCGACCTTGTCGGTGGAGATTTCGAACAGCGGCTCGTCGCGCTGGACCTTGTCGCCAGGCTTCTTCAGCCATTTGGTAATTGTGCCCTCGACGATGGATTCGCCCATCTGGGGCATGATGATGTCAGTCGGCATGAGTTCCTTCCACGCGGCCTATGGTTCGGGACAGAAGGCCGGACGCAAACAAATATTATAGCGGGTGCGGGAGTTGGGGTGGAAAGGCAGCATGCGGCATTGCCGTTGCTCTCCTATGGATGCGTTCGGCTCGCGACCCCCATCTATCCCCAACCCAGGGCTCCAGCCCTGGTCGCGTGTCTGTTGTTATTTGCTGTCCTCGCCATTTGGCGCGGCAACCCCGAAGCTGGTCTTCCAATAATCCTGAACGGCGGGCGGAAGCTTTTCCATGTGCGACAGGAGACTGGTGATCTTCCACATATCCTGCTCGCTTAGAGTTTTTTCCCACGCGGGCATGCCGGTGTAGCGGACGCCGGTGCGGATGGTGTAGAAGACGTGCCACTCGGGGTCGTCAGGCGGATCGGAGACGAGATTGGGAGCGGGCGGGTAGAAGGATTTAGAGAGCGAGGCGGGCTTGCGATCGAGTCCGCCGTGGCAGACGGCGCAGTGCATGGTGTAGAGCTTCATGCCATCTTCAAAGTTCTGATCGTTGGGCGGCAAGGGATTGGTGACGTGAGGAGCGTGGCGTTCCATGGAAGCATCCACGGCTCCATTTGCGATGCGATGCTCGAGGTGCGGTGGGGCTACGTTCGCATTGGTGGGGATGAATCCCAGCATGGCGAAGCCGAGGCCGCCGAGAACAATTACGAGAACAGTGACGATGACGCCGAGAATGAATTTGCCCATGGGTCCTCTCCGGAAAGGACTATTGTGGCAGATGGAGTGGGTGGGGCGCTAGTTTTGGGCCGGACGAGGGACGCCTTGCTTTCGCTCGGCGTACCCTTCGGCTTCGCCCAGGGCAGGCGGCCGAAGAGCGGCGATCCAAACATGTTTCGTTTCTTCCTCTAAAGAACTCAATATGCATTGAGGCGACGGGCTTCGCGGGTTACGTCGCTCACCTTGGGGAGGTAGTGCTCTTCCTGCGGCGGAGAGAACGGGACGGCGGAGTCGAGGCCGGCGATGCGAACAATGGGGCCGTCGAGATCGTCAAAGGCTTCCTCGTTGATGATGGCGGCGATTTCGCCGGCCAGCCCGCCGGTGCGGGAATGCTCGTGCAGGATGATTACTTTGTTGGTCTTTTTCACGGTTTGCGCGATGGCTTCGCGGTCGAGCGGCGAGACGGTGCGCAGGTCGAGAATTTCGAGATCGATTCCTTCGTTCTTCAGAACCTCGGCGGCCTCTAACGCGGTGTGCACCATCGCGGCATAAGTAATGATGCTCAGGTCACGGCCTCCGCGCACGATGTTCGCTTTCCCGATGGGGACGACGTAGTCTTCCGCGGGGACTTCACCCTTGATGCGGCGGTAGAGATATTTGTGCTCGAAGAAAATGCAGGGATTGTTGTCGCGGATGGCAGCTTTGATCAGGCCTTTGGCGTCGTAGGGTGTGGCCGGGCAAATAACTTTGAGGCCGGGATTGTGGACGAACCACATCTCGGGATTCTGCGAGTGGAAGGGGCCGCCGTGAACGTATCCGCCGCTGGGCCCGCGGAGGACGAGCGGTGCGGGCGCGCCCCAGAGGTAGTGCGTCTTCGCGACCATGTTGCTGATCTGGTTGAAGGCGCAGCCAATGAAGTCCATGAACTGGAATTCGGCGACCGGGCGCATTCCAGTGAGCGACGCCCCGAAGGCCGCGCCCACGATGGCAGACTCGGCGATGGGTGTGTCGATGACGCGCTCGGGGCCAAAGCGGTCGATGAAACCGTCGGTGACTTTAAACGCTCCGCCGTAGATGCCGATGTCTTCGCCGAGGCAGAAGACGGAGGGGTCGCGGTCCATTTCTTCCCAGATTCCCTGGCGGATGGCTTCGAGGTAGGTGAGCTGCATAGGGTTATCTTCTAGAACTTCTTTGCCACGGATTTACACGGATCAACGTGGATCTTTTTATTTCAAATGCACAGCCGCTTCTGTCTCTTTGAACCTGCCGGTGCCCTTCTTCACTTTCGGCATTCGATACTTCGGCTTGATCTCGTGACACCCATCTTCGCAGAACACTCCACCCTCCGCCGATTCCGGCGTAGGCATCGGCGAGTTCACTGCGATCTCTCGCTCGGCTTCGACCACGCGCTCTACTTCTGAAATCAAATCCGCATTGTCTTTCACGCTCAGCCACTTCTTTTCTTTCACCAGGTAATTCTCGAAGCGCGCGATCGGGTCACGTTTTTTCCAGAAGTCGAACATCGGCTTCGGTACATATGCGGCGGCGTCGTGAATGGCGTGGCCTTTCATGCGCATCATCTTCGCCTCGATCAGCGTGGGGCCTTCGCCGCGGTGGGCGCGCTCGACGGCGTCGCGGGCGGCGTCGTAGACCTGGCAGGCGTCGGTGCCGTCGACGATCACGCCGGGGATGCCGTATCCGATGGCGCGCTCGGCGAGGTCTTTACAGCGGTACTGCATTTCCGAGGGCGTGGAGTAGGCCCAGAGATTCGATTCGACGAAGAGCACGAGGCCGAGATTCTGCACGGCGGCAAAGTTGATGCCTTCGTAGGTGACGCCGGTGGACTGGCCGCCGTCGCCAATGTAAGTCATGACGGCGAGGTTGCGTCCCTGGAGGCGCGCGCCCAGCGCCACGCCAGCCATCACGGGGATAAGATCGCCTAGCATCGATATGGGCGAGACCATGTTGCGCTTCTCAATATCGCCGAAGTGCGAGGTGCCATCGCGGCCGCGCGTCGGCGAATCGGCTTTGGCCATGTACTGCATCATGGTGTCGGAAGCGCCGAAGCCGCGGACCAGCAGCGAACCCTGGTTGCGGATCATGGGCGCAAACCAGTCGTCTTTGTCGAGCGCGTAGGCCGAGGCGCAGGAGCAGGCTTCCTGGCCGAGTCCGAAATATACTCCACCGACAACTTTGCCCTGCTTGTAGAGATTTTCGAGTGCGACCTCCATCTTGCGATTGAGCAGCATGTAGCGGTAGATCTCGATGCACTGCTGCTTGCTGAGATATTTCGAGTCGCGGATGGGCGGGACCGGAGCGTTGAGCTTGCCGGAGACTTGATAGCGGAAATGCTCGGCGCCGTCTTTGTCTTTCTCGATGTGCTGGCTTACGGAGAGATCGGGATGCTCCAGGCGGGAGTCGGGGATGGAGTAGGTGCGGAGGTCGGTCGACGCCGGTTTTGAGCTTTCGCGCGAGCTTCCATTTCGCGTGCGGCGACCATTCGAATTCGGCGGGGATTTCGACTTTTTCTTGTTTGCCATGGGGACTGCTTGTTGAAATATGCTCTTCGATAGTAACGCGAGACGGGAATCAACGGCTAGTTCGGTTTACTGTCGGGTCAGGGCTGGCTGATCCAGTGTCGATAAGTATAGGAGGGAACATGGACTTCTTGGGATCGGCAATCGGAAGAGTCGTTCGGTTGTTTCGGGAGGCCGCACGAAGCCGACTGGGGTGGGCCTTGGCCGCGACTCATGCTCTCTGGTTCTATCTCGGCATCCTGAGCATGGGGCCGCCATCGCGAAATGCCGCTAACTTCTTGGATAGTGTGCAAGGGGCCGACTGGACGATGTTTGCCGGAAGGCCCTTCCATTTTTATTACCAATCCTGGGTTTTGAAGTCCCTTGTGCTCGCAGACTTGCCTTCAATGTTTGTGGCCTCTGTAGGCAGCCTTCTCACTGCGCCTCTGGGCCTTAGAAGGCTCATTGGCACCTACACGGGATCTTACGTGGGTGCCGGATTGTTGTTTGTGGTTGCAACTGGACAATGGCTGGTGATCGGGTTCCTCGTTCAACGGCAATTTCGCTCAAAGCGGCGCGGGAACTAGAGATTTAATCAAACAGGTTGAGGTCCCCGTCCCATGGTCAGGCCCAGGTAGTGTCGTCTTCTTTGTGGAGCTGGCGGAGTTCGTCGGGGCGCTGCAGCGGCACTCCGACCGTATGGCCCAGCAACGCCTCGAGGGTGTCGACCCAGAGCATCTGACTCGAAAATAACGTGCCGAAGTTGCGGGAGATGGATTCGGCGACGGCGTTTAGATCGAGCGGCCTGCCAAGTTCCCGCTGCATCGACGTGACCGGCTTGGCCGTGATGCCACAGGGGATGATCAGATTGAAGTAGCTCAGATCGGTGTTCACGTTGAGGGCGAAGCCGTGAGAGGTGACGAAGCGGGAGATGTGGATGCCGATGGCGGCGAGTTTGGCTTCCGGGGCTTTGTCAAGCGCGCTCGCGTCGCTTCGCTGGACAGCCGACGCGGCCGTCCCCACATGAGCATCGTGGCTTCCAGCATCAGCATCATTGCTTCCAGCATCTGTCCACACGCCCGTTAGCCCTGGCACTCGTTTCGACGGAATGGCAAAATCGGCGCAGGTGCGGATTAGGACTTCTTCCAGACGGCGAACGAATTCTACGGCGCCGAGAGTCTTGCGCTTTCCATCGGCCGCGGCGAACCCGCGCAGGTCGAAGATGGGATAACCCACGATTTGTCCGGGACCGTGGAAAGTGACATCGCCGCCGCGGTCGCATTCGAAGATCTCCACGCCACGTTCGGCGAGGTGTTCGCGTGACGCAAGCACATTAGAGGCGTTCGCGTTGCGCCCAAGGGTGATGACCGGGGCGTGTTCGAGTAATAAGAGAACATCGCCAATGAGGCCGTCCTTGCGAAGCTGGACCAGCTTCTGCTGCAGACTGAGCCCGGTGGCGTAATCGATGGTCCGGAGTTGGAGAACAGAGATCATGGAATCGGGGGATTGAGCGATTTCATAACATAATCCACCAGATCCAGTGTAGACGAAGGCGGCTTCATCCAGCCCAGGGCCCTAAGCCGGAATTCGACCCCCGATTACGGCGTGAACTCAAAGACGGCGCCGAAATTATAATCGCCGCCGTTCTCCGTTGTGCCGTACAAGTTCCCCTCCGTGTCGAAGATTAGGCTGGCTGCAGGGGACGTCCCGTCCTTGACGTAGAGGCTCCAGTCAAAGTTGTGAACCACCTTCTCCGTCCACGTTCCGTTGCTGCCTGGTATCAGCTCGAAGATCGTGCCGTCGTTATAAAGGCCGCCGTAAAACGTTGTGCCGTACAAGTTCCCAGCCGTGTCGACGACTAATCCAGCCACGGGTGCGAACCCATCCACACCGTCATTCTGGAAACTGTGCAGCACTTTTCCCGTCCACGCACCGCTTGCGCCCGGCGCGAGCTTGAAGACCGTACCGAATCCGAAAGCGCCACCAGCGTTCGTGGTGCCGTAGAGGTTTCCTGCTCCGTCGGAGACCACGCCGCCCCAAGGGTCGTAACCATCCGTGCCGCTGCTGTTGAAGTTGTGCAACACCTTCTCCGTCCATTTGCCGTTCGCCCCGGGCGTCAACTGGAAGACGATTCCGCAGCCTTGGCCCCCGCAGCCGGTGCCGGAGGTACCACCCCTTGTAGTCGTACCGTATAGGTTCCCCGCCGCATCGAACATCAGCCCGCCGAAGGGGGCGTACCCGTCCTTACCATTATTGTTAAAGCTGTGCAGCTTCTTCTCCGTCCACTTGCCCTCAGTCCCGGGGGTCAGTTCGAAAACGGTGCCGGAGTTGTACGCGCCACCCCAGTCGGTTACGCCGTACAAGTTCCCAGTCGCATCGATAATCAGGCCAGTGAAGGGATAGTACCCGTCCCCGTTATTAAAATCGAAGTTGTGCAGCACCTTGTAACTCCAAGCGCCGCCTGCGCCGGACATCAACTCAAAAACCGCGCCGAAGCCATAACCGCCGCCGGTTTGGGCTATGCCATACAATTCGCCAGCCGCACCGAAAACCAGGCCTGCGGGGTTGGTCCCGTCGGTACAATTAGTGGCCGAGCAGAAGCTGTACAGTACTTTCTCGGTCCACGTGCCGTCTGAGCCTTGCGCCAGCTGAAAGATGGAACCGAGGCCATAAGCGCCGCCGTCGAAAGTCGTGCCATACAAATTGCCTGCCGTATCGAACACCAGGCTGGATTGGGGGGTCTGTCCATCCGCGCAGTTTGAGAGAGTGCAGAAGCCGTACAGCACCTTCTCCTTGGCGACTGCAAAGACGGGAGTTGCTGTGGTTAGAAATCCGAAAACGACAATGAACGCCGCAACGGCTATGAGCACTGGTCTTTTGCTTTGCACATTGAGTCCTTTGAGAGGAGAAATCCCGACTCTTGTTCTCGACAACTAAAGGCAGCGCATAATCATACACCTGCGCGGCCTGCCATCAATGGGTGAAAAGTCTCTGCAGCGGCCAACTTTTCAAGTATCTGATGATCTTGCGGATAAGTGGCAAGGGTGACAACTTACCGGTTCGGAGCAGAAACTTCCACGTAGCGAGAGTGAGTTTGAGGCTCAGGGATTGGTTGCCCGCTTTGCGCCATACTTTTCAGATGAAAGGCAATCGCCTCTTGCATTTCTCGCTCGACTTCATCGCGGGTCTTGCCAGTAGCTACGCAACCATCGAGATCTGGCGAGTATGCCGAATAGCCCGTTCCCGTTTTCTCAATGACAATCAGATACTTTTTCATTTCTTGATCCCCGCTTGCTTCCACACGCTATTTAGCGTGCCCATGCCAAGATCGTCACCCGGCTTTCCTGGCACTGTAACCAAACCTGGCTTCGCCAAATGCTTGTACTGGCGATGGCTGCCACTCGTGCGATCAAGGCGCCATCCGTCGCGCTCCAGTTGCTTGATCACATCCCGCACTTTCATTTTACGCCCTGTTGCAAATCCTCATGCGTTGATCGCAATCCCGTACACGCTATTGGCCGCGTCCAGCATAGCTTCGGCCAGGGTCGGGTGGGCGTGAATCGTCCACATCAAGTCCTCGACCGTAGCTTCGAGTTCCATGGCCGCGACGGCCTCGGCGATCAACTCCGTCGCTTGCGGGCCGATGATGTGCACACCGAGAATCTCGCCGTAGTCGGCGTCGGAAACAATCTTGATGAAGCCTTCGTGCTGGCCGACGATCGAGGCGCGTGAGTTCGCCGTGAAGGGAAACTTGCCGACCTTTACGTTGTATCCAGCCTCGCGCGCTTTGGTTTCCGTAAGGCCTACGCTGCCGATTTCCGGATGGCAGTAGGTCGCTCCCGGGATGTGTTCCGGATTGATCGGCTTGCCCGGCTTGCCGGCGATCTTAGCGACAGCAACCAGCGCTTCCATCGCTCCGACGTGCGCCAGTTGCGGCGAACCCAGAACGATGTCCCCGACGGCATAAATGCCGGGTTCGGCGGTCTGCATCCAGGAATCGGTCTGGATGAAACCGCGCTCGGGCTTGATCCTCGTTCTTTCCAGGCCGACGTTTTCCGTGCGCGGTTTGCGGCCTACAGCGATTAGAATTTTCTCCGCTTCGATCTTCTGCTGCTTTCCGTCGACCGTGATGGTGACGGCAATTCCAGCCTTCGTCTTCTCAACTTTGTCGACCTTCGCGCCGGTGTGGAAGTTGATTCCGCGCTTGCGGAAGACGCGCGCCAGTTCCTTCGAGACTTCTTCATCTTCCACCGGAACCAGCCGCGGCAACATTTCGACAATTGTGACTTCGCAATCGAACGAGCGATAGATCGACGCAAACTCCACCCCCACCGCCCCCGCGCCGACGATGACAAGCGATTTCGGAATTTCTTTCAGACTGAGAATCTCAATGTTGGTGAGCACGCGATCATCTGCCTCGAGGCCAGGCAGCAGGCGAGCCTCAGAACCAGTGGCGAGAATGACATTCTTCGCCTTGAGATGGCTGGCCTTGTTGTCATTCACAACTTCGACGGTGAATAAACCGTTCTGCGCTGCACCCGTCAGCTTGCCGTAGCCCTTCACGGTCTCCACCTTGTTCTTCTTCATCAGGAACTCGAGGCCTTTGGCGTGCTTGGCCACGATCTTCGACTTGCGGTCCTGCACCGCCGCCCAATTCAGTTTGCGCGAGTCCACGCCTTCGATGCCGAATTCCTTGGCTTCTTTGAGATGGTCCCAGAGCTCGGCGTTGAACAGCAGCGCCTTGGTCGGAATGCAGCCCACGTGCAGGCAGGTACCGCCAAGGAATCCGTCTTTTTCGATGAGTGCAGTTTTCAGCCCGTACTGGCCTGCGCGAATGGCAGCAGTGTAGCCGGCAGGTCCGCTGCCGATGATGGCGACGTCATAAATAGTTTCAGGCAAAGTAATCGTCCTCAGTAAGAAGAGATGACAAAAGGCAAACGAATGATTCTAGAACAGGGCGGGACGGGGGGCCAAGCGCGAGAGAGTCTCGGTCGCTTCAAAAGCGAAAAGCCGCTCACCAGCGGCTTTCCACATGACCGGCAATTCAGAAAAGTGGCTCTCGTGGTTTTACTGGCCACTGGCAACTGACCACTGGCAGCTGCTTTTATTTCAGTTGTTCTCGTTACTGGCGCGCTTCCACGAAATAAGTTCGCCAATGGTTGAACTGGTGCTCGACACGGGTTGCTTGTAAGCCTCCACCTCGGAGCGCGAAGCTTCTTCGCCGACGGCGCGAATGCTGAGTCCGACCTTCTTCTCTTCCGCGCTCATCTTGATGATCTTGAAGTCGTGCTCCACACCCGGTTCAAGATGCAGAGGCTGTCCGTTGCCGTCGACCGCTTCCGACTTGTGGCACAGACCTTCCACCCCTTCAGCGATTTCCACGAAGGCTCCAAACGCCGCTACCCGCAGCACTTTGCCGTGAATCACATCGCCCGTGTGATGTGTCTCAAAGAAGGTCTCCCACACATCGGGCTGAAGCTGCTTCACTCCCAGCGACAGTCGCCGCTTGTCGGGTTCAATGGCCAGCACCACAGCTTTCACGCGATCGCCCTTCTTCAGCACTTCCGAAGGATGCTTCACCCGCTTGGTCCAGCTCAGGTTGCTCACATGCACCAGGCCGTCGATGCCATCCTCGATCTCGATAAACGCGCCGAAATCGGTCAAGTTGCGCACCCGCCCCTCCACCGTCATGCCCACGGGATATTTATCGTGCAGCGCATCCCAGGGATTCGCCGCCAGTTGCCGCATGCCCAGCGAGATCCGCCGCTCCGTGGGATTCACGTTGAGCACCACGCACTCCACCTGATCGTCCACGTTCACCAGCTTCGACGGATGCTTCATCCGCTTCGACCACGTCATCTCGCTCACGTGGACCAATCCTTCAATGCCTTGTTCCAGCTCAACGAAAGCGCCGTAGTCCGTTACGCTGATCACCCGCCCGGATACATGCGCTCCCACTGGGTAGCGATGTTCCGCATCCAGCCAGGGATCGGGCGTCAACTGCTTAAATCCTAGGGAGACCCGCTGCTTGTCTTTGTCGTATTTCAGCACCTTCACCTGAATCTGGTCGCCCACATTCACCAGGTCGCGGGGATGCGTAAGCCGTCCCCACGACATGTCGGTGATGTGCAGCAGCCCATCCAGCCCGCCCAGATCTACGAAAGCTCCGTACTCGGTCAGGTTCTTCACTACTCCCGTCAGCACCGAGCCTT
>Ga0208190_1000321_pt1 | contig 19878 bp, 21 predicted proteins | sample June2015DPH_13_1_FD_184708 | JGI IMG/M metagenome (GOLD analysis project Ga0208190, IMG submission 184708) | Peatland microbial communities from SPRUCE experiment site at the Marcell Experimental Forest, Minnesota, USA - June2015DPH_13_10... | ecosystem: Environmental > Terrestrial > Soil >... | reverse complement strand
GTCAACACCTTTCCAGGCGGTTCTAACCCTGAAAGAAGTTAGGCACAAAAATGCCTAGGATAATGGCTAATTCATACTCCAAGAACACATAACAAGCAATTTAATTATGAGAAATCAAAGATACGGCGATGCTGGAGGCACTTTTAAAGGTCAGGCGTCGGTTGACGAAGGGGCCTGCTCCAAAAGCTAAGTGCAGCAAACCACAGCCCCTTTCGCACCAAGAATCGATTCCACGCCTGAGAACAGCTAGCTATATGATCTATTGCGGGATTAGCACCGAAATTGGCTCGTGGCAGAATTCGTCCAAGCGCCTGTCATTGTTTCGGCCGTCGTGGAACTTCTGATAGAAGGTGCGCACCAGTTCATCGGAGACCCCCGTATTCATGCCTGAGTCCATAGAGCAAAGGCGCCTTGCAGTTTGAATTCTGCGCCGCCAGCACCCTCATCTCCGCCGTCTCATGCGTTTGGAATTCCACCCGCTATTGCATCTCTTTGAGCCTCTCGCAGCCCCACTGGTCGCCCATCTTGCAGCCCTTGGTGAGGAGTTCCCTGGCCTTGACGAGATCCTTTGGGACTCCAACGCCAAGCCGATAAAGGTTTCCGAGGGCACTGCAGCCCCTAGCCTCGCCTCCATCACATGCCTTGGAATAGAGCGTCGCCGCCTGGGAGTAGCTCTGTGCGACGCCCGTCCCGCGCGCGTATAGATTGCCAAGATTGGCGCACCCCCCAGCGTAGCCTCCATCACAGGCCTTGGAATAAAGCGCCGCCGCCTGGGAGTAGCTCTGCGCGACGCCCGTCCCTTGATGGTATAGGAGGCCAAGGTTGAAGCACCCCCCAGCGTAGCCTCCATCGCAGGCCTTAGAATCGAGCGTCAGCGCCTGCAGGTAGCTCTGCGCGACACCTGTCCCGTTCGCGTATAGATTGCCAAGATTGGCGCACCCTCCAGCGTAGCCGCCATCGCAGGCCTTGGAATAGAGAGTCGCCGCCTGCGGGTAGCTCTGCGCGACGCCCGTCCCGTGTTCGTATAGAACGCCAAGACTGGTGCACCCGACAGCGATTCCGCCATCGCAGGCCTTGGAAAAGAGCGTCAACGCTTGCGGATAGCTCTGCGCCACGCCCGTCCCGTTCTCGTATAGAGCGCCAAGGACCGCGCACCCCCAAAAATAGCCGCCATCGCAGGCCTCGGAAAAGAGCATCACCGCTTGCGGGTAGCTCTGCGCGACGCCCGTCCCGTGCGCATATAGAAGGCCAAGTTGGGCGCAGGCAGCCTTATTGCCGCCGACGCAGGCCCGATCGTAAAGCGGCGCGGCCTCCGCATAACGCTTCTGATTCCGGAGTGTGTTGGCCTGCTGGATAATTGCCTCCAAATCCGGCTCTTGAACGGGCTGGTTGGAACCCGCCGCAGGCCCCGCCCCCTTCGGAACCGCAGGGGGCATCGTTGCCGCATTGGAATTCATGTTGGGCGACGAAGCGGCCTGAGTCAATGCCGGTTGTGATGGCTGCGAATCCGAAGCGGGCCCAAGCAGCAGCCCCGTCGCGAACACCCCAACCAAAACCACGACAGCCCAAACTCGCCACGCCCATCCGGGAAGCCTACGCCAACGCGACTTCGCATCCTCAATCTCCGTCTTGGCGGTTCGCCAATCGATCGCTTTCGGCAAAGGCTTCACAGTCAGCTTCAGCATCGTCTTAGCCTCTTCAGAGATCAGCTCCGTCTTTCTCTCCGGTGAACCCGAGGGGCTCCGGGCTCGGTTTGGTCTTCTCCCAAATTGCCCCAGGCTTCTTGCTGCGCTCTGCGGCCATCGGTTCCTGGCTTACCATGGCCTGCACTCGAATCGGCTCCGGCTTGACGATTACCTCTTCAACAACTGGCTCTGGCGGCTTCCCAGGTGGTGTGTCGGTAACTGTATGCTTCTTGAATCAGCAGTGCAATCGAATCGTGCAAGTCTATAGGGTAGTGCTCTATCGGAGGCGTAAATGCATCCAGCCAATGCGTACTGCTGGGAGCATATTTCATGGCGCGGGAGCTCACACAGGAAGAAGACTAGTCTACGCTCTGCTCGCACGGCGATTTGTTCTTGGGTCGATGCCTACAGCCCAATTCACTTATTGAGCTTCAGGTGAGCAATTTCCAGTGGATCAGTACCGGGATATGCCGCATGGTTGAAGGATCTTCCCTGCAGCAGCGGTTTTCAGTCTGTGATTTTGTGTCTGCGAAGGTATACCTTTTGTGACGGCCAAATTGGTGTGACCCGGTCGTTTGTTTTGTGTAGTTTGTGGAGACGATTTTCGGAGACCATTTGAAACGGCGCGAGCAAGCAAACCCAAGAGCCGCGTTTCTGAGAGGATGGTCGTCCACTGATGTAACCATGGGCGACTTTCCACCTGGACGAATAGTCGGCTACTCGGACAAGTGACTCACAAACCTATTGCGGGCCTCCCAACTCCATCAGTGAACGATAAAGGACGTTATCTCGGACAATCTTTCCTAGACCGTACACAATAGTCCGACGTAACGCCTCAGGGGTATTCTGATCCAGAGTCAGCATCCTCCGACTCTGCCACGTTCCTGCGTTTTCCGTAGCCTGCCTGTAATCTCCTTTCTTTTCAAATTGATACGACGCATCCTCGCAGACCGAGGAAGATGCGTTTCATGCCATGAAAATACAGGAAACGAGGGAAAAAGCTTCAAAAGTTACGACAAAATGTTACGGCTACCGTGTTGCATTTTGCCATCTATTGCTTACAAATAATGTCATAATGGAACAATGACGCAGTCTGAACCAATCGAAGACGCGATGCGCCATATCCGCGAGCACGGCATCGTGCGGCCACGCGAACTGGAAGCGATCGGAGTGCCGCGCGTCTACCTTTCCCGGCTCATTCAACAAGGCAAAATCATCCGACTTGGGCGCGGCATCTATTCGCTCCCCGACGCCGCCGTTACCGAACTGCATTCCTATGCCGAGGTAGCCAAGCGCGCGCCTGACGCCGTTCTCTGCCTTCTGTCGGCACTGGCCTTCCACGGAATCACGACACAGAATCCCGCATCGGTCTGGATCGCCCTCGGCAAAGGCGCTCGCAAACCAGCCATCGCCTCACCGGCGCTCAGAGTTGTTCGTCTCACCGGTCCATCGCATACTGAAGGCATCGAGAAACATCGAGCCGAAGGGGTCGTCATCAGCGTCTATTCCGTGGCGAAGACGGTCGCCGATTGCTTCAAGTTCAGAAACAAGATCGGACTGGACATCGCCATCGAGGCGCTCAAGGACAGCCTCCGCCAAAAGAAGACCACCGCCAATGAGATCCACCGCTATGCGAAGATCTGCCGCGTGAGCAACGTCATTCGCCCGTATATGGAGGCTCTATGAGCCGGGAACCTGCCAGGAATCTTGCAGCATCCGTTCGCGCCCGCCTGCTCACGCTTGCTCAGGAGAAGGGTGAGGATTACCAGCGGATTCTGGGCAAATATGCCGTCGGTCTGCATCTCTCTGCCTTCCAATCCCATTATCCGAATATTTTCGCACCATACGAAAATATTGGCCGTTTTTCCTGGAGGCGGTTCTTCAGAGTGACGGATCGAGATTCGGATCTACTTAATTCTAAACAGCTTATGTGTGGCAATGTTCTTCGCTTTTCTTGTGCTTTTCTTCCGTAAATCATTGAAAAATAAACATGTTGCTGGTGGAGGCGGCGGGAGTCGAACCCGTCATCAGTATTGAAAACACTCAACTTACTGATTCTGAGAATGCCAGCAATTCAAGCAATGCCACGATTGCCAAATCTACTGTACAGTCACTGTACAGTGATTGCCAGGAATTCCCAGAACTCCAACTTTCGGACTGCCCCGCTTCGTGCACGAGCACTCTGAAGCGCTCTTGCAGTATTCCACACAGCAGTCGGCACAAGCGACAAATCCTTGGGCTGTTCTTCAACGCCGAGTGTGCTGACCTTTTCCATGCCATGGAGTGAATGCAACGGCAAATTATAGACGGCACAATACTTATTAGCCGGCACAACCGGAAAAATTGGCACAATCGGCGCTATTTGCTGCCAATTTGCTGCCAAATTCAACCCGGCGACCCAAAGGGCTGATTGTGTTGGTCAGCCCAGATAATCAAGACATTTTGATCCAGGAGCCGAAAATGGAATCTGTCCTCGGAAACGCGCTAATTGATCTGGCGCGTCAGATATATTATCATTGTGAAGGTGGAGGCGCCTCATGGATGCCCGTATGGAACATCTGACGACAACGGAAGCGGCGGTAGCGGCCGGTGTATCGGTCCTGCAGATCAACCGGATGATCGACGAGAGTATCCTGCCCGAGGATCTCTACGACACTTCGCCCATCCGAACCTTCCGAACCGATGCCTGCCTCCTGATTGCCTTTTACTTCAAAACGGCGAACTGGCTGACCGCAAACGCACGCCTGGAAACAATCCGCAACGCCAGAACTCGCTGCTCGTCCTGGGACGAGTGGAGGGACTGCACCGTGGGCGATCGCAATCTGACGATCCGTTTCTCCGATCTCTGGAAGGAGGTCGATGGCCGTCTGCGCAGACTGTCAGAGGCACGCCAACTGGTCGTCGAAGATCCCGAAATTCTGAGTGGGACGCCGGTCATACGGGGTACGCGGGTTCCGGTGCACGACGTCGCCGCTCAGGTCGATTCGGGAATTCCGACTGAGCGAATCCTCAAATCCTATCCGAGCCTCAACGCTTCGCAGGTCGAGCTCGCCTCGATTTACGCCAAGGCCGCTCCGCAGCGTGGCCGGCCACGTCGGCTTTCCATCCCCGGCGCGACCAGAATTTCGGTCACGAAGATGCGACTTCGCAATTCCTCGCAAGGAGTATGAGGAGTGCTGAAATTCCTGATTGACGAATGCCTGAGCCCGGATCTTGCACAGTTGGCGCGTGATCGGGGCTTCCACGCCAGCTCCCATGTGACCTGGCTGGGCAGCGGCTGTTTTCGCGCATCTGCGTAGTTTCCTGCTGGACAAAGAGAGCAACCATTGCCAGCGTGTCGAGTATCTTCCGGTCGAAGTCATGCGTATGATCTGCGAACTGGTTTCGAAAGATACCGATTTGAAGGCGCATGGTGTTGAGGCGTTCGTTCTTGCAGAAAAGGCCGTTGGAGAACTCGAAATAGAAAGTGGGGCGCTGATCGAGAGGCGAAACCGGGAGAAGTTTGGTGTCCTAGTTGCCTTCATCCCTCAAGGTCTCCGCCTGCCCGCTGAAGATTCCTACGATATCCAGACGTTTAAGACGTACGACCTTTCCAACGTGCTTCGCGCGCACGCCCGCGCAATGATCGAGGCGCTGCCAAATGGTGGCTCCGAGATTGCGAAGAAAGTCTTCGGCCAGGCCAGCATTCGTCGCTTGCCGGTTGACCAGCAAATCAAGTACCTACTTGCCTTGAAGAATGACGGGGCAGGTTGGGAAGAGGCTGGCGCTTATCTTTTCCATCTTGACCTCATTCCCGACCTAGACCTTTCAGAGAACACCTTCGAGACCCGTCTTGACCGGAATTCCAAATGTGTCATCGCACTTAGCGACGAAAGTCAAAGTGCACTGTCCGCACTCGACGACCTTGCAGAGACGTTGCAGCTAGACACCCAAGCAAACGACCTCCGTGAAAATGTGGTTTCGTTTCTTCGCACTCGAAACGTAGCAGATACACAGTTGTGGCTGAAAGAGATTCTGGCAGATGAGACTGTTCGCCAGAAGATCAATTTCGCCAAGTGGAAATTCAAAGACAGCCCAGACGAAGGCACAGTCGAGATCCACCTGAACCCCTTACGTGATCCGAAGACCGACGCGATTGCGGTTGGCTTTAGAGACGAGGGTGGAAACCTCATTGCAAGCACAACGACACCCATCAAGTTGAAGTGGAAAACCTACCCGGCTAATGCCCCCAGCCTGGGCAGTTTCGCTGTGCTCGTTGTTCGGGATACTGACGAGGAGGCTGGCGCAGAACTGTTGCGCAAGGCAGTTAAAAACAGTAAGCGAATAGAAACAAGGGCGAACATTAGTCTCAAGGAGATCGAGCTAGCAGAAGGGGAAACGTGCGCAGCTAAAGTCATTGTTCAAGCTCGTGACCGCTCAGGCGTGATTCTCAATTCTGATGAGAGCGAGCCGTTCTGGATCGAGGGGAGCAGCCAGGAGGGTATCGACACTGGCAAGAAGAAGGTCAACAAGATCCGGAATCGTGCTGAGGCCTACTTTGTTAGCGCACATCGCTCGCGCAAGAAGATGGAAGTGGACAGCGAAGGCTGGGACGAGGGGAAACCGCAGTTCTACCGCGTGAAACTGAAGAACCGCGACATTTACCATATCCTTCTCAATCCAATTCTGCATGAAATCGAGCTGAAGAATCTCACGGACCCAGCGACCGGCGGGGCTTGGGAAGCGGATCTTCTCAATCGTGGAACATTTGAATTGTCGGACCTTCGGCCCGTCCCGATCGTCGTCTCCGGCCTGACGCACTTTGGGCCATTCATTCAAGCCCGAAAGGTACTTTTCGAGAAGTTTCAGGAAAAGGATTCTAAGGGCGTGGTCGAAATCTTTGACTTACGTGAATTCAAGGCAGAGATTACCGACTACGCCGGAAAATATGTCGCTGTACTTGATGAGGTTCGAGCCAAACTCCAAGCTGCAACCACTGATGGTCAGATCAACAATATTCTGAATGCCTCACACAAGATCAGCCGTATTGACACGATTCACTTCAGAATAGGGGATTCCAGCAGCATCGACGAGCTCGTTCTCCTTGCTCCCACCCACCCGGTCCGGATGCTCTGGGTCCTTCAATATCAGCAATTGCTCTTTTCGTGGGCAGATCAACTTGATGGCGTTACCGAGGCCGAGGCAATCAACCTGGTCAATCGGGAAGCCCATGAGCAAATCTTGTCCCTGAATATTCCTCCAACCATCGCATTTCGGAATGACGAAATCTACGTTAATTCCGACAACCTTGATCTTTATTGGAGCATTCTGCCTCGGGGAACTACCACGGATATCCGCAAGGCAGTCAGCTCGCTGATGAGACTTCTTGGCTTTAAGCTAAATCAAGGCGAGATCACGGTCATCACTGCCCCGCAAATTGCTGACCGTCTTTGGCGCTATTTGAAGCACCATCCTTATGTAAGCACGCTTCGTATCAATGTCGTTAATCCCGGTGATGGGCTGCTTGTGCTCAACGCGATTCGCGAGATTCAAGAGACCGAGGAGTTCCAAGCCCTCAACTATGACATCGCCTTTTATGCTGACCAACGTTACGAGATAATGGGCAGCGCATTTGACGAAATGACAGAGGGAGCGACCCAAGCTGACGGCAACCCACCCGAAGTCGATGAAGAACTACTTCAGCCCAACGCTAACCCGCTTTTCCCCAAGCTGACTTTCTCTAAGCGAAGGATACCGGAATCGGGATGGCGAGATACAGAAATTCGAGAAGCGCACATTACCATACTGGTTGACCGCTTTTCCACCAAGGTCCTCACGCGGCACGCGCAACCTCCCCCAGGCAGCTTCTGTTTGCACAGTCTCCTCGCAGAGTATCGCGCCGATTTCGACGTAAAGGGCGACTCTGCCACGTGGTCTCGCAAAGTTGTGCCGAACCAAACCCGCGAGATGTTTTCTGGAGATAGCTGCTCCAAATGCCTCTTTCAGGCTATTGATGGACTGACGCGTCTCGCCGCATGTTATTACGATTGGGGCAATTCTCTTGATCGCGTCCCGGCGATTCAGTTAGAGCTTTCCGATACCGATAAGTACCTGATCAACCAGATTCACGAGCATTCGGACTGGGTGTTCACGATTGATCGGAACTTTGGAATCGAATACTTCGATAACCCACGTGCGGGTGGTGGCGCCGTCCGCAGCTATCTGATTGATTACTCTCCCGAGTTCCTCGATGGTGTCGGGCACCGCCTCATTATTTCCACGTTCTGGCTCTCTGAGATTGAGGGCATCATTTCGGATGGCCTGAAGAAGATGGGGATTCCTGGGACAGGTTTCCATGCTACTCAGATTCTCGATGTTCTTAAGTCAATTTCGGGCCGGTTGGCATTGAAACTTATCAACAATCCAAAGGATGCCAAGGAGATCATTGGCTTGGCCCTTACACGTCTGCTCCTGCAGGATAAAGGAGATTTGAAAACGGGAATCCTCATTCCTGTGGATTCGCACATTGACCTTTTTGCTGACCACAAAAGGGCTTCCGACGATTCCAGCCTCCACTTACAGCGTAGCGACCTCATTCACATTTCGGCGAAGAACGGAAAGCTTATCTTTCGTCTCATAGAAGTGAAATACCGGAGCAGTGCGGGTGGTCCAGGCGAAGACGGGATCTTAAAATCCGCCATCGCTAGCAAGAACGAAGACACAAAAAAGGTGTTTCAGGCTCGGTTCGTTCCGCGCGAAGACAAAGACCGGCTAGACAGAGAACTTCAAAACAAGGAACTTGCAAACCTGCTTCGCTTCTATATGGACCGCAGCCGTCGTCACGGACTTTTGGAGAATACGCCGCAAGGGGCGGCTGCCCTTCAGGACGCCATTCACAAAGTTGAGGACGGGGACTTTGAGATGATATTTGAAAAGGCAGGTTTCATATATCACACTGCCGGACTGAGCAAACCCGCCGATAATTACATGAACAACGAGGTGTATGTAATCGGCCGAGAGCGGATCCTCGACTTGCTTGGCATTGAAGAGGACCTGCCCGACACTTCGGCATCTCCGTCAGAACCACCCCCGCCAGTTTCAACACCTCCTAAAGCAGCGATACACATAGAGCCACCTACAAAATTGACAACAGGGAGTGAGGAGCCGACAAGCATCAGCCCACCGGAGCCAGCGGCTACACCTCAGCAACCGATCAATCACGAGGCAGACTCCATTGTGGAGCCTGTTGCCGGCGAATCCACTCCACCTGCTGCAAAGACCTATGATCTTCGTTTGCCCATCGGGAAGAACACGGACAATGGGAAGCAGGTATTCTGGGACCCAATTAGCGTGGTGCCAAAGAAGCTGACGAACCAGCACATCCTTATCGTGGGGAAGAGCGGTGCCGGCAAAACACAGACAGCGAGCGCTTTCCTTTTGGAACTTCGCAAGGCTGGAGTGCCCTCGATCATTTTCGACTTCCAAGGGGAATACATTTCCGGGAATCTTGTTAATGCCGAAGGAAAGACATTCCTCGAATGCACAAGAGCGAACGTTCTCGACGCTGCCGACGGAATCAACGTCAACCCTCTGGAAATCCCGCTCGATCCACACAGTGGTAAGAAGCAAAATTATGTCAAGGTCGTCTATCAAGTCGCTAACAGCCTAGCGAAGATCTTCGGGCTTGGGGAGATTCAGCACGCCATCCTGCGCGATGCCATCAATCAGGCATTCGTGGCAGTTGGTTTTGTCCCAAACAACAAGGAGACCTGGCAGCAACCAGCGCCTAGATTCTCATCCGTCTGGGGTATTCTTAAGCAAATGGAGGAAGAGATTGGCGGGAATGTTCGTAATCTCAACCTTCGCGTCCAGCCTCTGTTCGAAACGGGCGTATTTTTGGAGGCCGCTGATGCGCGTAGCTTTGAGGCCGTCCTCGAAGAGACATGCGTATTGCGACTCTCTAACCTTGCGACGCCAGAGCTAATGGTCGCAGTCAGTCGGTTTGTGCTGCAAAAACTGTATGCAGATATGCTAGCTAAAGGACCGACCGCCCAGATGCGAATTTTCGCCGTTGTCGATGAGGCCCATAAGCTATCTTACGAGGACACGCTGACAGAACTCATCCGTGAGGCTCGCAAGTACGGTGTTGGAATTCTCCTAGCATCTCAAAGTGTGAAGGATTTTGATCGCGTTGTCTTCGATATGGTCGGCACTAAGATTTCACTTCAGCTAGAAGGCGACGATGCGAAAGTAATGGCGGAGAATCTAGGTCTAGTTGACCGGCGCGAACGCGACATCGCACGACAATTCATTCTGAATCAGGCTCCGCATATCGCTCTTGTCCGGAGCAATCATTACGAGCCTTACATTCAGGCAGAGCTCACCCCGTTTTATCAGAAGAAGAGCCAATGAACTGAATTGTTAGGATTGAGTCGTGTTAAATTAAGCTAACAATACGGGCCGCTAAAGAGCCATGAGAGTTGATCCTCTCGGAGTGTCCGAATGGTGGTTTCCGGGTGTTTAGCGACAAACAAAAGCCGAAATTCTGCCCATTTTCAGCCAAATCTTGTCCGGGCAGCATCCCCGCATTCCAGTCTCTCTCAGAATCCAAGCCACCGCTGGCCAATTCTTTGCCCGGAAGGCGAAGACACTGCTGCGATCCTGCATATCATGCTTTCAAAGGGCCGATGTGCCAAATACCCGCAGGCCCGTTCTTCATAATGTCGATAGTCCGGTCAGGGTTTCTGCCTTCCAGGGACTCCCACAGGTAGTCGGCTTGTGACTGCTTTGATGAATGAAAAAGGGGCTTTGAGATGATCTCTGCCCTTGTGGTTCACTATCCGATCTCGTCGACCGGTGGGTTGTTCGCATCGAGGATATCCTTCAGCATCCGGTTGTTGTCCCGCACTAGCCGGAGTATTTCCTCAAACATGGCTGGAGACTGTGGGAAGGACGCCTCGGGCCTCTTCTGCACTGGCTCGCCCAAAAGGTAATCCATGTATGGTTTTCCCGTCTTTGGATTCACGTTCTTGCTCGCCTGATTCGTGACCTCGGCTTCAACAGTCTTGCCCACTAGTTCAGGGTAGACTCCGTTGAACGTCGTATACTTTTTCCCATCCGTATCGATGACCCTGAACAGCTGCCACATTCTTCCGTCCTTCTGCCCGTCCTTTACAAACTCGCAGCTTTGTATAGTCAATGTCTTCTTCATGGTTATGATTTAGTTTGTTATTCGATCTGCCCGCTTGCTGCGTCAAATTCTGCCGCATCCCTCGCGTCCTGGTACGCTTCTTGCTTCTTGAGAGGGAGCTTCGCCTCTTTTTCCTTCTCTTCCGCCCGCTTATAGTCGTCTACCGTCTTCATGACCTCGCTTCTACAAAACGTAGCGAGTATCGCGCTTACCGCTTCTGCTCGGGGCGACTCAACTCCCAACTTCGCTGAACAAAAGAAGTCGCGCGATTCGTAGTTCCCAACATTGAGTTTGAATGCGAATGAGCGGCAGACTTCTATGACATCATCCGGCTTCCTCCGGCCCACTGTTCTCCTTTTCTTTTTGTCTTGCATGTCTATTCCCTGATTTTCCTCCGGCGCTCGACTTCGCGTCGGGTCTCTTGGACGTTGCTCACAGCTATGCTCTGTGACGACGAATCGTCTTTGCCAATGCAGTCTCGCCTCATTGTCTTCCCTGGAATGAGGAGAGGGGAGGCCGTCCGGCATACCCTCGTCCCCTCATTCGGACTCCTTACCATTCGATCTATGTCTCTAATGCGCGCTTGCAATGACAGCGTCGCAACAATCCGCATATCCAGTTGACGTCATTCATCGTGAGCATCGCACGTTATTTATTGGTTGTGAGAAAGATGATCTATTTTAGTTCGACCTTTTTTGATAAATTCTGACTGCGGAGCCATCGTATCCGCTCGTTGGTCTCCGCCATACCGCTTTGGACAGCAGGGCATCATCCGAACCTAGGCCGTTGTGCAGTTCAAGCAGTCCTTTGTCCAACTAACCTAAGTCTAGCTCTGTGGTGATATATGTCCATAACCTAACTGTGCATAACTGTTGCCCGTTTGGCCGCGATCCTTCTGCGCCAATACGCCCGCAGTATAACGCGATGCGTGAGTCGGTACGCCCGATGATACGCGTTGTACTTCGTGCGACCCGCGGTCGTTCCGTACTTAGTGATATACCAGGCGAGGCTGGCCATGCAGAAACCATAACCCTTTTTCGGAATTAAGCAAGTTATGCGTAAGTAAGTGTTTTGTGCGTAAGTGGGTTGCTTGCAAAAACGTCCCAGAGTTATAAAGTCGTGATAGTTCTAAAAGAGGAGACAACTTATGGCAGAGAAAAGGCCGTTTCTGAATTTTAAAGCTATCAAGGATCGCTCGCCTCTGCTGACCGTCCTTGACCGTTATGGCGTCGCGTTGAAACGGGTCAACAATACCCAGTTCAAAGCGAAGTGCCCGCTTCCAACCCATACCTCGAAAGATTCTGACACGTTCTCGGTAAACGTGGAGAAGAATGTTTGGTATTGCCACTCCGATTCGTGCAGACAAAATGGACACCGTGCCGGCGGCAACGTCATCGACTTCGTCGCGTTAATGGACAACGCATCGTCTTACGACGCGGCGGCGAAGCTGTCCGATTGGTTCTCCGTATTCACAACTCCTGCATCTACGGAGCCGCATAGCGCGAGAACGGTACGTGAACCTTCAGCCGTAAGCCTACCTTCCGAGGAAATCAACCATCCGCTCGCGTTCGAGCTGAAGGGCATCGCATATTGCGACTACCTGAAAGGGCGCGGCGTCTCGGAAGAAACCGCCAAGGATTTCGGCATCGGGCTCTTCCCAGGCAAGGGGAGCATGGCTGGTCGGGTCGTCATTCCCATCAGGAACGAAGCGGGCCAGCTGGTCGCCTATGCCGGACGTTCTCTGAACGGCGAAGAGCCGAAGTATCGGCTGCCCGCCGGATTCCACAAGGCGCACGTCCTCTATAACCTCCACAGCGTCGGGGAACAGGTTGATTGTGTCATTTGCGTCGAGGGATTTTTCGACACGATGAGCGTCTACCAGGCAGGATTCCCGAACGTGGTGGGGCTGATGGGACGCACCGTAACCGAGGAACAGGCGGAACTGCTCAAACGGTTTCCGAAGGTCGTCCTAATGCTCGACGGAGACGCTCCGGGCCGTGAAGCGCAGGATGCCGCAACCCTGGCCCTTTCCAAAACCCATTGGGTTTACTCGGCCAAAGTCCCGGAAGGCAAGCAGCCAGACGGACTTTCGCCGGTGGAGATCCAGAACCTTCTTAACGGGGCGCTCGCATGAGCGCCCTTTCACATGTGGTGAAAGGAGTTGTCATGAAGTTTGACAAGAGGATTTTGCACGTCCATCAGCAGGCGAGAACGCTGCAGGGCCGTCCTGTAGGCGCACCGATGCCTACCTGGTATGACAAGGGCGACGGGAATCTCAAAGCCATGCGGTCGTGCTGGAAGGAAGCGGCGGACCTGGAGAAGCGCCGTGAGCTGGAGAAAGCGGAGCGGTTTCGGCCGCCGGCGAATGTTCCGCTTATCGCTGAAAAGAGAAGTCGGTGGCCATTCAGAAAGGGGAACCTATGAGCGACATCCTAAGCCAAGCCGAGGAACTGCGGCAGAAGGCCATAGCCCTGCTGGTATCGGAACGGCAGGCGATAGACGAGAAGCTGGCGACGTTGGGCCATGACGGGACAGCGAAGCCCTCAACCCGTAAGCCAACGACGTGCGCCAAGTGCGGCGAGGTCGGACATACGGTTCGGACCTGCCCTGTTGCGTAGGACTGCAAGATGCTCTTCCGGACGGGTAGGATTCGCGGTCACCCGAAGGGCTGGAGTAACAAGAGGCCCCGCTGCTCACAAGGTAGCGGGGCTTCACATTTCAATTGATTATGCCCATCCAGTTCATCGCGCGCCTGATGTTCTATTACCGTATACTGCGTGCAAGGAGGCAGCACGATGGCAATTCATCGGAAGTGTATGCTGGTTGTCTTGGCACTTTTTGTGGGTTTGATAAGTAATGGATTGGCACAGGAGACAACGCCGATTCCGAAAGGGGTAAAGTCGGTGCTTGACCAAATGCATCCAGGATGGAAGCTCGCAGAGATCTCGGCCGAAAACCGCAACCTTTGTTTCAAGAAGAACTCGAAATATGAGCCGACGTTAATATGGGGTGATTTTGACGGTAATGGAAAACAAGATTACGCAGCCATCATCACTTACGGCAATAAATGGGCGGTGATTGCCTTTCTCGCGAGGGGCACAGGATACCAGGCATTCGAACTGCTTACCCCTTCTCAGTCGTACAAGAGGGCACCCGACATTCTGGATGTCTTTCCAAAGGGAGTGCAGTTGGGAACCACAGCTCACAAGTCGCCTCATGAATCAATCGCGATGGAGTACTGCGAGGCGTCATCAGTAATCTCTTACTATGAAGCAGGTACTTTCCATCGGGTTGCAACAGAAGACTAGATTTCACGCCTCGATCGAGTGGTGAGCTCCCGACGATATTCTTATTCACCGTATGGCTGTTTTCGCCGATGCGAGAATTCGGAATCTCGAATCAAAACAGAAATATGGGTTGTATCCCTCTTGAGGGTGGGTAGGATTCGCGGTCACCCGAAGGGCAGGAACAAAAACAGCCCCGCTGCTCACAAGGTAGCGGGGCTTCAAATTTCAATCGACTATATTCATCCAATTCATCACGCGCCGGATGTCGATGTAGATGTGGTCGGTGGGACAGTCGTTCTCGTCCCAGTTCTTTAATTCATCGTCATGAAGATAATCGAGGATTCGCCGCAAGCTTTCGAGTACTTCGTCAGTCATGTTCGTCGGCGTTCGTTTTCTCAAGGCATTCGTTGCAGTATCCCGAATCGGGGTTCGTCGAACAGTCGAAGCAGATGGTGCAATTACACAGGTCACAGACGTTGAAATTCCGGTCCGGTGTGGAATCGATGACGATGACGGGGACATCGCGGTTCCGACTGTAAACCTCAAATCCGCCGCGGCACGCCTTACCACATACCGTGCATGTTTCACCCATGTCATTTCAGTTGGTTTGTTTCGACCTTTACGCCGTTTTCGCACGGCTCTTGAAAGCGCCGTTCAAACCCTGAAGGCGGGTTACTGCTTTTGAGTAGACCGCCGAGGGGTTGAACGTTCATCTTCTGCCGTGCGGAAAAGGGCGAAAGAAGGTGTTCTTCAGCACCGCGAATCCGGGTGGGATACGAACGAGGGCGAAGCGGGCGGGAGGGCGAGCGGAACGCGAGCCGTCCGCGAAGCCTACCTATTGAGAGAGGAATTTCTTAATCTTCAGGTCCAACTCCTTGCGCTTCTTACCGTACCTCATGCGGGATACTTTGATGACCTGCCGGTGGTCGGCTTCATCTCCGAGAAAGGGGAATGGAGGAAGGGTAGTGATGTTTTCCCCGAGGTAAAGCGAGCCGTCCTTCACGATGGAAGCATAGAACCTCCAGTCGGCGAGCCGGACGATAGGCTGGGCCAAGAGATCATCGCCCAATTCTTGCGCCATGATGTCAGCGTCTTTTCCGCCCATCCTGAAGCAGAGGATATTCGAGCAGTTTCCGAACACCGCAGACGGATTCGGAAGCTGGGCCAAGTTCTGCGTTGCGAGAAACAATGACACGCCGTACTTGCGCGCCTCTGCGAGCAACGTAGGCAAATCAATCCCGTGGACGAAATTATGCACCTCGTCGATGAACGCGACGAAATGGGCGCGCAAGCCCCTGCGCCGGAGTGAGGTAATGGCGAGGTGGGAAACAATGATGGAGCCGAGCATAGACGACGCCAGGGCCCCCAGCTCGCCTTTCGGGAGTTTGGCGATCACAATCTTGCGGCTGTCCATCGCGTCCAGGAAGTCGATGGACTGTTCCTGTCCGACGAGGGAGCGGATGCCGGGCCGGATGAATTTGTCGAGCTTATTGAGGGGAGGGCTGAATTTCCCCATCCGTTCGGACTGCCGGAGTTCCTCGTCGTACTGCTCGATGAAGTCCTTGAGCATCGGGTCATCGCTAGCGTTCGCAACCTTTTTCCTAAAAACCTGCCGCGCGACGAAGAGATAAATATGCAAAATGGTGGGCCGCTCGAAACGGGAGAGCACGGCATCACAGGCGGCATTCAAAATGCGCTCGGTCTCCGGACCCCAGTTGTCCCCCGAGATGCTCTTCATCATGGTAAGGAACGCCTGGGTCGCCCGCTCCTGGTCTTCCTTGTCCGCATAGTCGAAGAGATTCAGACCGGGGATCTTCTTCGCGGAAGGTTCGATGAGAATGACATCCCGAATCCGCTGGCGCGGGATGCGAAAGAGCAACCTATCCGCCGCGTCTCCGTGCGGATCGATAAAAAGAATCCCGTCACCATTCCTGATGCACCACGTCGCAGCATTGACCAGAAGCGTGGATTTTCCTACGCCCGATTTTCCGGTGATGAGGGAGTGTTTGCGCGGATCTATTTCAAACAGGCGATCGCCGCCGCGCGTGAGTTCCGAGCCGATTGGGAAAAGCATGGCATGGGGTTAAGTCTTCAAATGCTGGTTTAGCTCTCTTCATTCCCGCTGTCCCCCGCGCCACGCGGGATGCGGGTTACGCATCGGGGCGCGAGGGAGGACGGAAGAGTTCCCGCCGTTTCCGGCGATTAGGTTCACCGTACAGCCTTTACGCAAAAAGTCCATATGTCGTATCTCTGAAATCTTTGGGCGTCCAGAAAATTTTTCCCTTAATGTTTCGCTCGTAGGATTCCTCGTCCGTGAGCCAGAACTTGCGATAGGGGAATGGAGTTTCGAGTTTGCTGAGAATCCGCGCTACGCGCTCTTTTGTCGGGAAAACCCAGATAACGCGGAAGTCCTCGCACATATACCGCTCGGCGAAAGCTTTCCGATAGGCAAGATACGTTGTGAACTTGCGCTCGATGTTCGACTCGCCGTTCTGGTATTCCGATTCCTTCGACTTCACGATCTCAAGAAAGAAGCACTTGTTTTGGAAAGAAAAGTAGGCGTCGGGAATGAGTGCATGTGATTCACCATCGATCGTGAGGATGTCTTTCAGTTCGCCGCGCCATTGTTTCCATTCATAGGGCTGTCCCTGGAGGGCGTTATGCAGGGCGATATGGAACTTCGTTATTTCAAGGTCGTGTGCGATCATCAGCCGTGATTTTGATTCTGTCCCCCTTGGCGCCGGAAGATAACCAAGCTCGTAGGCTAGTTCTCCGCCCTTCGTGTCGAGGAAGTAAACGTAGGGCTGGGGCGAGAGATAAGGCACGCTCGTCTCTGCCGCGCTCGTGACGCGGTTGAGAATTCCGGCGAGATAGAGGTTCCGCAACCGTTCCCGCATGCGGCTTTCCTTGCGCCCCGTGAGCTGTGCCACCTGGGCGTTCGTGAGGTATTGGAACTCAGCGAACTTCCGGATGATGTCGCGGTCACTCTTGAGCGTGTAGACGCGCCGGTCTCTTTTTTGCTCGTGCTTTAACTGGGCTTGGGGCATCTGGCTTGCTCCGTTCAAGGAAAGCGGCTTCCTGTTGTCTGATACGTTGGTCTGCTTCATATACGGGAATGGCTAGGGTGTTCGCCTTTTTCAGGTAGTCAACCACACGCGCTGGTTTTGTAAAGTACTGCTCGACGTAAGGAACTTCGTGGAAGAGTGCCCCCGTGGGGGTGTTCACCCAACATTCTCCAGGGGAAAGGCTCGTCAGCCTTTCGGAAAGTTGGCCAAGTTTTTCGTCGCGGGACCACACTTCGGGTGTGTCGGGGATTTCGCGGAGGCGCGGAGCATAGCGGTCGCCGGAGCGCGTCGAGGAGCCATAAGTGGTCGAAAAGTTTGAGGAAGCGCTGTCCTCGTAGGTCGTTGAGCCGTCTGACCACGAAGTATGCTCATCCGACGTTTCGTAACTTTCGAGCACGTGCTCCGTGATAAACCTTGTTCTTTCTCTCCGTATCTTTTCCCGGTTCAGCTCTCCGAGGAACAATTCCTTGGCGTACCGCTCAGCCTCGGAAACCGGCAATCCGGAAAATAGGAATCTCAGTTTGGCGTTAGTCTCCAGGGACGCGATAAGGCGCGGGTCTTCAAACTGGCCAATATGGTGATGAACGAACGTGAGCCGCAATCCCGATTTGATGGACTGGTCGAGAAGCCGCGCCGCGTCCCGCGTGAGGTAGTTCTGGCACTCGTCGCAATAGACGAAATAGCGCCGCTCATTGCCAGCGTTCATGAGGGCGGTCTGGATAAACTCGGCAAGGAGCAATGCAGCAAATGTCCGGCCCGCTTCCGGGTCGATCTTGGCTGGGGAAAGATTCACGAGTACGATCGCGTTCTCCTCGATCACCTGGTCGATGTCCAGCCCCGGCAGCGACGTTCCCATGGTCCGAATAATCGCCCGCGAATCAAGGATTCTCCCAAGACGGTTCCGAGTCGAACCGACTTTGAAATCGTATTGAGTGGGTTTCGTGAATAGCGAGATCGCCCCGAGCGAGGCTGCCGCGCGGGGATAATCTTTCATCTGGCCCATGGCAGAAGCGCGAAGCGCGAGGTTCTCCGGTTCGAGGAGAAGCGCAGCATTCTGTAACGGTTCTCCGGTGACCGCCATATAGGTGAACATCGTCCGGGCAAACTCTCGGAAGTTTGGGGCCTGGTCGGTAGATTCCATGCCCCAGAGATTCATGAGAAGTTCCACCATGTCACCAGCCTGTTTTGTTGGTTCGGCGTCCCTCTTCCGAAATGGATTCCAGGGAACGATAGACTCCGAGCCGGGATCGAGCAGGATGATCCTCTGCCTTGGCCTCCGATAGGCGAGGTATTCGGCAAGGTCCTCATAGAGCGTGCCGTGCCAGTCGAGCACAGTGAACCCATCGCCACATTCGATATGCTCTCGGCAACACGCCTCGATGAGCTTCGATTTGCCGGTCTGCGTTCCGCCCATGACGTGGGCATGGGTGCGATACCCGTACATTTCGGGATACATGGTGTCCTCCGTTCAACCCGTGGTAACCCCACCCGCGACCATCGGGAGCAACCCCAAGCGATAGCGTGAGGTCGGGTATCCAGCAACGGTGGCGATAGACATGACCGGATACAGGGCAAGTTGATGGATACCCGACCTCTGGGGAGGGTAGGGTGGGGCACCAATAAGCGCAATTGGCGCAATAAGTTTGGGTATATTTGCCATCCTCACAATACCCGCCTTCCGGTGCGAAAATCACGATACGGTTCTCTCGAAGGGCCTCCTCTGAGAATTGCGGCCAAAAGGTAGTTGAATCTGTTCTCCAAGATGGCACGCGTATCTTCGTCCTCCCATAGTTCGGGGTAGCGCTTTTGGGATTCGATAAGGGCTGCGCGGAGTTCTGCTGCGTGGAACTGAGCCACCTCCAATTCGTTGATCGCCGCTTCGCTGGGCGAAATGCTGGGAGCCGGAAGCTCCAACGGCTTCAACGCCGGAGGAATCCCGCGAATATCGCTCACGATGACTCGGGAGAGCGGGACTATCCGTGACTGGATTCCCTGGAATTGTTCCCTGAGTTCCTGGGTCGGATTCGTATAGGGCGCGTTCGTTGACCAAGTGATCATCGCCTCACCGCCAAGCGCCTGGAGTTCATCCCGCACGAATTGGAGATCTTCGGGCGAGCAAGAGCTCCTGGGTTGGTTGAGTTCGAAAAAAACGGTCACCTCGGTGCGCGTTGTGCTGCCGTTCGCTGTAGCGGAAAAATGCAGCGATAGCGTAGCGGGAACCAGATTCGTCGGAGGCGGCGGCGGCAGCGCAAGCTGGTTCCGGTAGGCGATGTCTGAACTCTTGACAGCGCTGCTGATGCCATAGGCGGCGAGGCCGCTTACAAGTAAAAACAAGAGGGTCATCATCGCCGGCCTTCTTTCATGAAACGTGCGAAGATTTCCGCGAACTTTTCTTCGGAAAGATTGGGGTCCATGAATGCCTGGAGCAGGGGGTCTTTGGGTTTCTCGCGTGGAGGGGTTTTGGGGGCCGGCGCGATTTTGGCAGCTGACGCAAATTGAAGGGCTGCCGCGCGTTTCCGGATGCGGTGTTCGCGCTCCCATTTCTCGATGGCTGCGTCGGCTTTTTTCGCTAGTTCGCGTTGCGCGGGAGTCAGCTTCAGATAACCGCGGAGATGTTCCACGCCATCAATGAGCCAGCAGATGGCCCACATGACTAAGTTGATGAGCACCAT
>Ga0208190_1000307_pt1 | contig 20116 bp, 20 predicted proteins | sample June2015DPH_13_1_FD_184708 | JGI IMG/M metagenome (GOLD analysis project Ga0208190, IMG submission 184708) | Peatland microbial communities from SPRUCE experiment site at the Marcell Experimental Forest, Minnesota, USA - June2015DPH_13_10... | ecosystem: Environmental > Terrestrial > Soil >... | reverse complement strand
GTCCTTCGAACGCCTCTTTCAGGGAGACGCGGTTTCGAGACAGGAATGCGTTGACGATGAACCCGGTCGTGGCACTCTGGATGAAGTAGAACGCGGTTCTCGGCGCTTTGCGAACCACCCATCACACGGGGAACGCAGTGGTGCAGGCGCCAACCCGTGAGCCGAGTGATTTTGGTATTGCACACAGAGCAGATCCCGCGTTGTTCATGCCAGAGAAAGCGAAGCGTGCGAGTACCCCGAAACGTTTCCTGCATATGGATTCCTTCGCGTTGTTCGAAGTAGATTTCATAGGCGGGGTCGTAGGGGTTCGCGTCACCTTTGACTTTAACGTGTCGCTGGATGGAGGTGTTACGGGCGTGGTGCAGCCAAACTGGACCGGGCTGCCCCTCGTCATCGCACGTTTCACCGAAGAAGGACCAGTCACGACCACGATGCGACGCAAAGTACTTCTGCTTGCGCCAGCGTGTGGTTTTGTTCGGGTGTCTTCGTCGTGTCCATCGCCACAGACTAGAGAAGATGTGGTGATCCACGCAGGCAAACGTGCGGGTACTCACCACGTGCCGATGATAGTTGGCCCAACCCCTGATTTTGGGGTGAGGTTACGGATCAGATCGGCGGCCGACATGCCCAGCGCAGCTTTGATTGTCTTCCGGATGCCGCCCAGGAAAGTCTTAACGTTCTTCTTGGAAGGCTTGATGAGCAGTTTCCCGTTGGGATACTTGCGCACGTTTTGTCCGAGGAAATCAAAGCCTTTCTCCACATGGGTGATGACCGTCTTCGCGGGAGAAAGTTTCAACCCTCGTTCTTGCAGAAACTGCTCGACGAGGGGCTTGATTTCTCCTTCCAGTAGTTCTTTGGTTCTACCGGTGATGATGAAGTCATCCGCATAACGGATGAGATTGACACAGGGAAGTTTAGCTCCGAGGGAGGAGAGAGGCTTTTTTGTCGGAAACTTTTCCTTCAAGAGCCGCTCCAATCCATCCAACGCGCAACTGGAAAGCGGGGGTGAGATAATTCCACCTTGTGGGGTTCCATCCGTTGTTTCGTGGAGGACGTGTTTCTCCATATACCCGGATTTCAGCCACTTTTGGAGAATGGCTCGATCCATAGAGACCTGAGCCAGAAGCCAATCATGCGAAATTCGGTCGAAACAGGATTTGATATCACCCTCTAGAATCCACTGCGGATTTGGTTTGGACAGTGTCTTGAAACACTGTTCGATCGCATCGGCGCAGGACCGCTGCTGGCGAAACCCATAGGAGTTGTTGTCAGCAGTGGTTTCCACCACGGGATCGAGTGCAAGCAAATGCAATGCCTGTTGGGCTCGATCTTTCATCGTGGGAATTCCGAGCGGGCGCATGGTTTTTCCATCCGATTTCGGGATGTAAACACGTCGAAGAGGCTGAGGTTGATAGCCTCTTTGCTTGCGTGCATGTACGGCCTGTATCTTCTGTTCTGGTGTGTCCCAGATTTCTTGGTCCACCCCAGGGGTTTTCTTGCCATTGTTTTCCGTCACTCGTCGAACGGCGAGAACCTTGCCGCTATACGAGTGGGTCAGCAGGCGTTGCAAGGCTCGCACCCTGCCCCATCTGCTTGCCTTCGTTGCCTGCACGATACGCACTTGGAGTCGGCGAACGTTGCGGTTGATGGCTTGCCAATCAATGGCATACCATTCTGCCGCTTCGCGTGAGACTGCACCAACAGCTTGCACTGTTGTCATCTGCCATGCCTCATATGCCGATTGGCCCAGTTCTCTCGTGTGAAGCACCAGAAGGAAGTCAGCTCGCTTTCGCGTCCGGTGATGTTGTCGACGGGACTGACACAACCAGTATCCGTTCCATTACAGAGCGGCATTCGCTTCCTCCTTCCTCTCATGTCCGCACCGCCATCGGCCCATCTTGCGATGTGCTTTCCCTTGTGGGGAGCGATACGGATTTATCCTGTTCCGTTGGAATGACACGATAGGTTAGGTCCACTCTCTGCGCCGGCAGTGTGATATGACCATGACGGAGAAGCCGACAGGTTCCGTGCCCACTGCAAGAAGAACCGCGCAGCAACTTAGGTTCCCTAAGGTTTACGACGCTTACGAGCATTCGTATATTCTGACCTTGCTATCAAGTCTAGGCCCTCTCCACATTGTGCTAGTAGATACACCGTCGCCTCGCGGTTCCGATGCTACCCTTGCGGGTATGGGTACATTGTCCAAGGGCTTCGAACGGTTTGTTGCCGCCCCGCTCCTACCTCGTAGGCTACCTGCGATGGCACGCAGGGTCTGATAGTGGGTTTTTTCCTTTTTCTTTTTCCTCCTTCAGACAATCATTCCAACAGTTTTCAGGTCGCACGTCGGCAAACCTTACCTTACCGGATTATGGAAGGGTTGCCGGTCATCCGTAAGTGAGCGAGATCCACTGGACCGAAATGGGCAGTGCCGGACAATTCCAGGTAGAAAACAAATAATACTCTGCGCTGATGCAGAGATTCGGGTAGCGCGTGAAGATAATGCAGACCAACGTTTTCTTGCAGGCCGCCCTGAATGGCGACCGGATTCACCCAGCGGCACCGCGCACCCCGACTGCTGTCGCGGAAGCGGCTCGCGCGTCCGTCGACGCCGGCGCTGAATCGGTGCATGTTCATGCGTTCGATGAGGCTCGTCGGGAGACTCTCGACGGCACCGCTTGCGCCAAGGTTCTGCGCGCAATCCGCGCTCTTTGCCCTGAGACTCCGATTTCCTTAACAACTTCGGCGGCGATTGTGGGCGATCCAGGAGAGCGTTTCAGCATCGTCGAGGCATGGGAGGAAATGCCTGACCTTGTTTCTGCGAATCAGGGCGAACCGGGAATTGTAGAGCTTTGTGAACTGCTGCTATCCCGAGGCGTAGGTATCGAAGCTGGTTTGCTGAGCATTGAAGATGCGCGAGCTTTTGTGCTTTCCGGATTGGCAAGCCGCTGTCGCCGCGTCCTTATCGAGCCGCTTGACTCCGATACCGAAGCTGCTGTTCGGCACGCCGCTGAGATGGAAGAAATTGTGGTGTCCGCCGGCATCACGCTGGAGCAGGTTCACCACGGTTACGGCATAGCGTGTTGGGCAGTCAATCGACGAGCACTCGATAGAGGGCATGGTATCCGCACCGGGTTAGAAGACGTCACGCTACTGCCTGATGGTAAACCAGCACGGGACAACGCTGATCTCGTCGCGGCGGCTGCACATTTGATCCGCACGCATGTACGGCCTTCACTTTTGTGAGGCCGGCGTCGGGCCCGTGTCACAAGTTAACCTTGTCAGCTTACCCCGACGTGCCTCTTTATAGAGATCCCGCTTCCCGGCCAAAGCACTTAAAGACAGAAATCCTTGGGCCTTGTCTTGGATTCGTACTCGGGGAGAGTTCCTCGAAGCTGACTTCTGGCCAGGAATAACTTCCGGGTTGCCCGTGAGAAAAAACACCAAGAGTCAACGGTGTTTGGTTGGCTCCTATCGTTTTCTATCGATTGCCTCTTGTAAGGCCGGCCGCCTTGCTCAGATGTGGGCTTGGCTGGCTCGAGCGCGCATCTTAGTCACTATTTGCCGCCGTCCGAGAGTTGTGCTAGTTCTTCTCTCAGACCTCCACATGTGAGTGCAATGTCCTTCCGTTCCGCGATGACGGAGCATGTAGATGGCACGATCAATGTGTAGAACCGCAAGCATTCTCGCGTGTTTGTTAATGCTCGTGCCCATTCGATCGGAAAAGTTTCCTTTGCGAAATCCTGATCGGATGGGAGGGCTCCCTCCGTTTGTGCTATGGGCCTGGGAGAGGCCGGAGGACCTGCGATTCATCAATCCGCAAAACATAGCGGTTGCGTTCCTGGCCGGCACGATCCGCATTCGCGGCGACGAAGTTGCCATTCGCCCCCGTTTCCAATCTCTTCTTGTTCCCGATAGCGCCAAGCTCGTCGCTGTTATTCGCATTGAGGCCGACCTGGACGCCGCGTTCGACCGCAGTCAGATCGAACAAACGGCCGCTGCGATTGCGAAGCAAGCTTTGCTGCCGCGTGTGGTTGCAGTCCAGATAGATTTTGATGCCACGCGTTCTCAGCGAGACTTCTATCGGGCACTTCTTCTTGATCTTCGTCGTCGTTTAGGACCCGAGGGGCCGATCTCCATTACGGCACTCGCATCCTGGTGTTTCGATGATGACTGGATCTCGACATTGCCCGTCGATGAAGCCGTACCTATGCTGTTCCGAATGGGTGCCGGAACAAACGACATGGTTGCGCGGCTGAGTGCGGGGCGCGATTTTCGCTCAGACCTTTGCAAGGGCAGTCTGGGCCTATCCACCGATGAGCACTGGAGTTCACTTGCCAGCGGCCGAAGGCTCTATGTCTTCCATCCCAGATCTTGGACGGAGCAAACGGAATTGGCATTTCTATGGGAGGTGCGTCGATGGCGCTAAGCTCTTTAAGGCATGTGCTCGTGCTTCTCGGTGCCCTGATATTGCTGGTTACGCCGAGCGCCATCTATAGCTGCGGGCCTTTTCTTGAGTCCGCAATTTTCGCGTTTGATGACCGTCCCGATGGCCCGGCGGAGAACTTCGCGGTTGGTAGGCTTGGGATCGTTCGCCCGGAATTCCGTCAAGCTTACTTGGTAGTCGCCTATCGTTATTTATCCGGGCTGAAACTGAGCAACCAGCAGCAGAAAGCGGCGCTTGATGTCTGGGACCGTAACGTCGTTCCTGAACACCCCGGCGAGGACGAGGCCATTGCTGGCTGGAACAAGGCTAGAAATAAGATTCCGAATCTGCCCGCGGCGCTGCCAATCTCACCCGACGCCGTTGTGTCAAAAGATCAGCCCTACTTCCAATATGTCAACTGCCCGGGAGACGCTTTTCAGAATGCGATCCGGACGCTAGACGACCGCACCGCGAAGTTTGGCCCTGCGACTGAGAAGCTGCGCGACTGGGTTTCCGGTCAGGACCAAGTCTTCGCCAATTGCGGAGGAGAGGTACACGTCATTCCCGCAGTTCTGAATTCTGGCGATCCCCTACTCCGAGCGGACCGCGTTTATCAGATCGCTGCGGCTCACTTCTACGCGCGGGATTTCGACGAGGCTACGGCAGAATTCGATACCATCGCACAAGACCGATCTTCACCTTGGGCCGGCGTCAGCTCTTACCTGGCGGCCCGTGCCTTGATCCGAAAGGCCAATCTTGTTCACAAAGAGAATGAGCCATTCGACCGCACCGCCATGTCGGAAGCGCAAAAGCGCCTGGAAACGATCGTTGCCGATCCACAAGCGAGCTCAATTCACGATGCGGCCACTAAGCTGCTCAATTTTGTGCGCTTTCGAACGGAGCCGGAAAAACGGGTAGCTGAATTGGATCGTATAATCATGCAACCGGAGTTAGGCAAGAATTTCAAGCAGGATCTCTGGGATTATGCCGTGTTGCTTTCGCATGGTGAGCAAGGCGAAGACCCCAGCGAATGGCTACAGACCTTCCACAACCTTCGGAGCAACTATCCTCCACTCCTCCTGCCGCAAGCTGCCAAAGATTGTCTCGCCCGATGGCAAGAGACGAAATCGCTGCCTTGGCTGATTGCCGCTCTTGCTGCCAGCGATTCGCATACTCCCAATCTCCAGTCGCTGCTGGCGGCTGCCCGCGCGATACCTAGATCTTCGTCGGGCTATCTGACGGTTCGTTATTACGCACTCCGTTTGATGATTGCTTCGGGAGAATCGGACGCCGCGCGCAAAGAGCTCGATGTCATGCTCAAGAACGAGGAACCGGATCTCCCGCTTGGATCGCGCAATCTCCTGAATGAGCAGCGCCTGAAGGTCACAAGCAGCCTTGAAGACTTTCTTCAGCATGCTCCGGAAACCCCGGTTCCGTCGGAAGTTGACTTCAATACCGGGGAGGAGGTTCCTGCTGAATCAACCGAAAGCCAGACCAGCGCGCCTCTATTCAATCACTATGCAGCCGAAGTTCTGGTGAAGCGTCTGCCGCTCGCTGTCTTGATCCAGGCAGTGGAGTCGCCCGCTCTCCCAAAACATCTTCGCCGCGAATTGGCCCGCACCACGTGGGTGCGTTCGGTTCTCATCGATGACGTGAACTCCGCTGGAAGGCTGCAAGCCGTCCTACAGGAACTCGACACGCCGCTTTGGAAAGCGATGGAGTCCCTTCGGTCAGCGACGGATACCGTTGAAAAACACTTTGCTGCTGTCTTCATCATCCTCAACAACCCGGGCATGAAACCGTCCGTCCGGGAAGGCTCGCTGCGCACTGCAACGCTAGGCGAGTTGGATAACTACCGCGATAACTGGTGGTGCACCAACATGAATGCCGGGCCGAATTGGGGCCAGAGCTACGAGGAATATAACAAGGACGTCAACCTGAAATTCGTGGACCGCGATCCAAACTTTCCCTTCCCGGGATGGTTGACAGACACTCAAAGTGCAGCAGCAAATTCAGAGTGGGAGAAACTGTCAACAAGCGGCACTGCGCCCAACTACTTGACGAATCAGGTCCTCGCCTATGCGAAGCAGCATCCTCAAGATCCCCGTGTTCCCCAGGCCTTGCATCTGGCAATCCGCTCGACCCGCTTCGGATGCACCAATGCCGAGACCAGCAGGCTTTCAAAGACCGCCTTCGATTTTTTGCACGAGCGCTATCCTCAAAGTGAGTGGACGGCAAAGACGAAGTACTACTACTAACGCAACTCTGATCGATTTCGGGCCGCGGCAAGGGACATCGTGGCAAGCTGCTAACTAAAGAATCTTCTGTGAATCGCATGACTGGAGCCTTAGCTTACCGTTGTTGAGCCGTCCATCGGCAGCGCGGCCGGCCGACTCTGCCCGAGGGCTAGAACGACTGTGAGAACCGAGTCTCCAGGAACTCTCCCAGCGTCGCCGTGACCTTGAACTGCGGAATGGGATCGAGTTCCTTGAACGCCGACGTAAACGCGTTGGAAAGACTCCAAATCGTGCGCTGGGTCTTTACATGCTCGGTGCCGACGTTCCATCGGACCATTTGGTTACTCCTACCAGGAAGACGGACAATGTTGGGAAGGATTTGAGTTGTGGGTAGGCTTCGGCGGAGATGTACCAGTAATTTACGGCGAGAACTGGGGAGTTTGTGAGATTTGCCCCCCAGGCTGCACCGTCTTTCGCTGTTTCGAAGAACATCATGTGCGGGGCGTTGTGGCCGCCGTAATCGCTGAGATACGAATCCTTCGACATCATGTAGGAGACAGTCCCCTGCTCGAGGGCTGGTAATTCTTTTTTGTCTATTGCGGCTTTGATTGTGGCGATGACTTCTTGCTTGGAATGGCCGGCCAGGAGTAATTCGGTGCGTTTGTAGGCGTACGGGAGAACGGAGCGGGCGGCGGGTGGATTGATGCATTCCGCGGCGCGAACTTTGGGATTCCAAAATTCGGGGTGGTCGAACATGGCCATCCATCCGCGTCCGACCCAGCAGACCCAGCCGTTCTTGCCTTGGACCGCGGTTTCGTAGCCGTGACGGGTTAGGACGATAACGGAGGCGTCGTGGGAGATAGCGTCTGGAGCGGCGCTGCGGGCGAGAGCGATTTCGGCGTCGCGATCCATCAGATATTGTTCGATTGGGGCCATGTTGGGATACGGCTGTTTTGCATCTTGTGCTGCGACGGGCCGGGATGCGATCAGAGCGGCGACGAATGTGAATCCGCTCAGTAAAGTGATGCGTATTTGATTTCGGGTCATTGCCTTCCTCCTCGTAGTTTTCGATTTCGTACTTATCCGTTCACACTTCGGCCGAGCCGACCTCACCGACACGATTGCCGTCGCGCCGGTGAGGTCACGAAATTGATTTGTATTCTGTCAGGCGAACTTCAGCGTGCAGCCTTCTGCCGTCGGCGTTGCTCGCTGGCCTTCGGCATTTCTTTGAGGTCGCCGGCCGGACGTATCTCGAAAATGGCGCCGTATTTGAGGGAGGGATGCTGGGATATGAGCTGGTGAGCGTGATTCATGTCGCGGGCTTCGAGGATGAGAATGCCGCCGAGTTGTTCCTTGGTTTCGGCGTAGGGGCCGTCCGTCGTGGCGACTTTGCCGTTCTTCCAATAGAGGGTTAAGGCGGTTTCGGCAGGTTGAATCGGTTCTCCACCGACCCAATGGCCGTTGGCGCGGAGATGGTCGTCGTAGGTAAAGCAGGCGTCGAACATCGCTTGTTTCTCGGCCTCAGTCATGGCGTCGTGTTTGCTTTTGTCGTAGTAGCCCAAACAGATGTATTTCATGGTTTGTCTCCCCTTGATGGCGGCCAGCAGCACAGGTGTCGCAGATTTTTCTGTCACGGTTTCGAGTAATGAAGCGCAACGCATCCTGATTTGAAAAACTTTGACTCAACAAGTTTTAATTGCAATTTCTCCGGCAGGCTAACACCCTCCAACAGCCGTCTCCCTGCTCCTGCAAGGGTTGGCCCAACGACAAAACGATATTCATCAATCAGGCCAAGCTGCATCAGTTGTGAAGGGATATCTACGCCACCGACCAAAATATTTTTGCCGCGCTCTTGTTTCAATTTAAGTATTTCGTCGCGAAGATTCGTACGAACAATTCTCGTATTTTTATCTTCAGCGCCGTCCAACGATCGTGAAAAAACAAGTTTGTTAGTGGAGTCGAATGCTCGAGCAAATTCGTGATCTGCTTTTGTCTCAGACTGGTTTTTGAGGACTTCAGGCCAATAGGGAACCATCAATTGATAGGTTTTACGCCCAAAGACCTGCAGGTCAACCTCTCGCGTAAGGTGAGTAAAATATTCAAGTTTTTCTTCATCGACAAATTGTTTGGTGTGGTCGACGCAGCCATCCAAGGTAGTGTTGATTGCGAAGATTAGCTTTCTCATTTGAGTCCTCCCTTTTCCCCATGCTGTCTGACGTCGGCTTACGCCTATGCGCCCATGGTATCGGTGCGCAAAGGTCCGTTCGGCTTGTAAGTGCTGAGGATGAAGCCCGATGCCAGAGCTTTCGTGCTGACGAGCTCGAATGAGCGTGGCGGGGTTCCGTCCGCAAAGATGCGCTTTCCCGTGCCCAACAAGACCGGAAAAATGACCAGCAGGACTTCATCCGCAAGCCCATGTTCGAGAAGCGTCGATGTCAGCGTGGAGCTACCCGAAAGGATAACGTCCGGGCCGTCCTGCGCCTTGATGCGGCGAATGCCCTCGATGATGTCCGATCCAAGGGTCTCGGCCGGCCCCCATGCAAGACCTTCCGGACGGTGGGTAGCGATATATTTTGTTGCCGCATTGAGGCGGTCCGCCATCGGACTGCTCGGCGCCTTTGGCCAGAAGCCCGACCACATATCGTAGGTGCGACGACCAAGCAGCAGACCGAAGCTCTCGCCATACGCGGCGAGGATTAGTTCTCTGCCAGCGGGGGTCCGATAGGGCGCGGTCCAGTTGCCGTAGGGGAAATCGTTTTCATCAGCGGACTGCTGAATCACGCCGTCCAGCGAGATTTGTTCGATGATCCTGATCTTTCTCATGCGGTCTCCTTGAATATGGGCTTTTGCTCGCCTGTGGCAGGCGCGGTAAACACTATTCCGATGGGGTGTTCGACCGAAAAAACGGGCGCACCTCGCCCGACGCCCGGCAGACGACGGCGCCCTTACGTGTCCACGTCAGTGCCTCGTCCATGTCAGCGGCTTGCCCTATCGAAAGACCGCCTATGTGCTCCTTGGTCTCCAGGTATGGCCCGTCGGTGATAAGCACCTTGCCATCGGGCTGCGCTCGCAGCGACTTCGCCTCACTCGCCGGGCTCAGGCCGCCAGCGAAAACCTCCTTGACACCAGAAGCCTCCATCTCCTCGCTAAGTGCGTCGAAATCGCTTTCCACCTCTTTGTCCTGGGCGCACGGGTCAAAGTTGTACGGCAAGTAAATCGTAGCCAAATATTGCGTCATTCCTTCCTTTAACGGCGTTCGGGCCAGCAGCCCAGTAGGGTCACTACGAAAAAAGGAGCGCACCTCAACCGGCGCCCGACAAGCGACGACGGCCTTGCGTGCCCATGCCAATGCCTCGTCCATGTCAGCGACTTCCAGTATCCAAAAACCGCCCACGTGCTCCTTCGTCTCCAGGTATGGCCCGTCGGTGATAAGCACCTTGTGATCGGGCTGAATTCGCAGCGACTTCGCTTCGCTCGCCGGGCGCAGCCCGCCAGCGAAGAGCCTGACACCCTTAGCCTCCATCTCCTCGTTGAGCGCGTCGATATCGCGCTCCATCGATTTGTCCTGGACGGACGGGTCAAAATCGTCTGGCAGGTGAATCGCAACCAAATATTGCGTCATACCTTCTCCTTTAATGGTCTTCGGGCAAGCAGCAATGCTTTGCGCACTGCATCTTCGTCCTATAGTCGTCGCGCAGGGAATAAATCGACAGCCTGGACGAACTTTTTTTATTTTAATTTCTCGGGCCGCTTGGGGCGGTGGCCCAGCTTAGAGGTACCCTTCGCGGTTAGTTGTCGCGTGTGAATTGCTTTAGTTCCACCAGAAAATCAAGGTTGTCACTTTTTCGATGGCTTTTGATCGCCGGGGTATCCATCCTCGTCACGCGCTCGATTCCAGTCTCGCGTCGAACGGGGTATGAGAAACGGCCTTCCCCGTCGCTTACTCCCACAGAGGAACACGCTTGGGATATCACCATGACTAGGCATATCGTATCGCGTTTTTCGCCCATTCCAACCTGCCGGAATATGACGATCTCCCGGTCGTATTCCAGAAACCCCTCCAGCACATCCTAGCGACCTTCAGGCGGTTTTCCAGATTCCGACCCTCACCAATACCGACGATCTCTCGCTTATCGTTTACGCCGATGACGAGAACTCCGCCGCTAGTATTTGCAAGGCTCGCAACATCCTCCGCGAACCTGACTTTGGCTTGTCGCCGCGCTGGATCGTCCTTCACATGCCAACCACTCTGGGTTCAGGCGGAATAATTTCATAATCGGGTGGAGTTGTTTCGGGGTCCAGACTTTCATAAATCTCGTACCCTACATCACGGTAGGTGTCCCAATAAACAAGGTGTCCGCGTTCACGGACGCCAAGCGCGATTTCGGCCAGCGCTCTCCGCGTCTCTTCCTTCCATTTTCCTGCCTCTTCTCCATCGAGATTCATTTCCCGGTCGGCCATTCTGGTAGAACCCCACACACGGTAGGTGAAGAGGATGCGCGGTGCCATCGGATGACGTTTTTCGAGCACCCGACATATTTGTGCAGAGTGTCGATTTCAACGCGATGTTGTTCCGCGAACTTCCTCAAGTCTACGAGCAACACCTCATACGACTCCGGCTCTCTGTTTTTCAATTTGGCAGCATCCGTTTTCAATACCTGCGCCGCATTGAGCGCTTCATCGGTGATCGCCGACACTTCATCGAGGTTGGTTTTGTTCTCAACGATCCACCAGTTTATTTCGTCCTGACCCACATGTTTTCCAAACTCCGTCCACCCACACGTTGTAAAACCAGATTCCTTTTCAGCTGGAACCCATCGCTCTTTATCCATGGTGTGCGCAGATGTTCAGCAATGCTCCGTGAAATTCTCCGAGCTTCAGTGTAGTGTCAGAGAACAAAACCTCATGAACCTGATCGTCTAGCATCTGTTCCTCCCCAAACATTTCGGGCTGACCTGCCGATTGCTGTTACCTCAATTCCGCAAGCCGTCTGGCGAGAAAACGGCGGTCCGGTTCCTGCCGCGCCAGGGCCAGCGCCTTCTCATACGAAGCACGAGCCTCCGGAATCCGCCCTAATCTGCGGCACATATCCGCGCGGGCCGAGTGCGCAAGGTGATAGCCGGAAAGCTGCTCGCGCGCCAGCAACTCATCGATAAGACCAAGCCCCTGCTCCGGGCCTTCACACATCGCAATGGCCACCGCGCGGTTCAATTCGACAACCGGCGACGGCTGAATCCGCAGCAACTGGTCGTAGAGCAGCGCAATCTGCCGCCAGTCCGTGGATGCCACGGAGGAACTCTCGGCGTGAACGGCCGCAATGGCCGCTTGCAAAGTGTAGGCACCGAAGCGGCGCGATCGAAGAGCGCTCTCGGTAAGCGAGATGCCCTCGGCGATCTGGTCCTTGTTCCACAACGACCGATCCTGCTGCTCCAGCAGGATCAAGTCTCCGTCGCTCGAGGTTCTGGCGGCGCGGCGCGATTCATGCAGCAGCATGAGCCCCAACAGACCCATCACCTCGGGTTCCTGCAGCAGCTCAAGCAGAAGTCTGCCCAGACGGATAGCCTCGCGGCTAAGTTCGGCGCCTGTCGTTTCCGCCGAGTATCCCGCGTTGAAGATCAGATAGACGACCAGGAGGACGGTTCCCAACCGCGCCGATAATTCCTGCCACACGGGCACCTGGTAAGGAATTGCCTTGTCGCGGATGACGGCCTTCGCGCGCACGATGCGTTGCGCCAGCGTTGCCGGCGTAACGAGAAATGCCCGGGCAATCTCTTCCGTGGTCAGGCCGCAGATTTCGCGCAGCGTGAGCGCAACTTGTCCTTCCGGAGGCAGTGCGGGATGGCAGCAGGTGAAGATCAGACGGAGGCGATCATCCTCGATCTCCTCGTCATCGAGGGAAGCCTCGTTGATGGGCGCTTCCATGTGCAGCGCTAAATCTTTCTGTGATCGGTCGAAGCGCGCGCGCCGCCGTATCACATCGATCGCCTTGAAGCGCCCCGTGGAAATCAGCCAGGGACGCGGCATTTCCGGAATTCCAGTTTGAGGCCAGGACTCCAGAGCAGCAGCGAATGCCTCATGCATTGCCTCTTCCGCGAGATCCAGATCTCCGAGGAGGCGCACGAGGGTGGCCAGAACCCGGCCCGATTCCGCCCGGTAAAGAGTCTCAATGGTCCTGCTGAGTTGTTCGGGCACAGGCGGCGGCATCTACGCCAAAATAGCAAAACGGAGTGGCTCGACACAACTGCGCTCGGGCTTCCCCTACCCACAATTCAGTGGCCCGCCACTGCACTGATCGAGTGTTTGCAATGGGACAACAGCATAGGTCCTCGTAAACGCGCCAGGGTCTAGGAATGCCATTGGGCGCATTTCGTGGCGGCAATCCACTTGAGCGAATAGTCGCCATTTCGGACAAAACGACCACAAACCTGCTGCCCGCTTGTCAACCCCAGTGATGTCCTGGCATACGATGGTCGAGTTTGAACCGCCGCTGGTCGCCTGTGTCGTCAGCAGCGCCAATTACAGCTCTGCTGCATTGCGAGCGACGAGAGAGTGTGTGATCGCCGTTCCGGCGCTGAAATTGGCGTCCAAAGTCGTGAAAGTCGGCAATTGCTCGGGCCGGGACGTGGAGAAGTTCGAGAAATTCTCTCTGACGCCGGTGCCAGCTGAGAGCGTGGCGCCGCCTTTGGTAGCTGAGTGTTTCGCCAATCTCGAATGCCATGTGGCCGATACCCGTCTCGTCAACAAGTACAATCTCTTCGTCCTTGAAGTGCTCAAGGCCTGGATCGACCCGACGCAAAAGAACCCGAAGACCATCCACCATCACGGATACGGCAGGTTCGCTGTCGACGGCGCAATGATTAAGCTGAAATCGAGAATGCGATAATCGGCACGGTCAATCTCCCGCGGAGCCGACCTACTCGTACGGAGAAGGCCATTCCTTGTCCCTTGCAGAGTGGTGCCGATTGCGAAATCGATATGATCGCTGGGAGTGTCATAGGCGTCATGACTACCACCACTCTTCGCTATGCGGGGGGCCTCCAGTTTGTGGCGTTCCGAATCTTCAACGACCGATCGGCGATCTAATACCCAAGGAGAGATATTCATGCCAAAGATTGTTCGTTTTCATAAGTTGGGCGGACCGGAGGTTTTGAAGATTGAAGAGGAAACCTCCAAGCAGCCCGGGAAAGGTGAGGTGCGGTTACAGGTGCAGGCGTCAGGCTTGAACCGGGCGGAATTGATGTTCGTCCGTGGCCAGTACCTCGAACATCCAAAGCTGCCTGCTGGTATTGGCTATGAGGCGGCGGGCGTGGTGAAAGCGGTTGGCCCGGATGTGGACAAGAACTGGGTGGGCAAATCGGTCTCCACGATTCCAGCCTTCTCCATGAACGACTACGCCATGCTGGGCGAAGAGGTAATTGCTCCGGTTGCGGCTCTGGGTGAGTATCCGGCGAAGCTGTCACCGGCGGAGGGCGCAGCGGTGTGGATGCAGTATCTGACGGCGTATGGGGCGTTGATTGCGATTGCGCATCTGGCAAAAGGCGATTTTGTTGTGATCCCGGCCGCGTCGAGTAGTGTGGGGATTGCCGCGACGCAGATTGCGAAAGCTGAGGGTGCTATTTCAATTGCAACGACACGCAAGGGCAATAAGAAAGCTGAACTGCTTTCTCTGGGCGCGGACCACGTGATCGCTACTGAGGAGGAAGACATCGTAGCGCGTGTGCAGGAGATTACCGGCGGCAAGGGCGCGCGCGTGATCTTTGATCCGGTTGCTGGGCCATTTCTGGAAAAGCTCGCCGAGGCCGCTGCAACCGGCGGAATTGTTTTTGAGTATGGCGCGCTTTCGATGCAACCCACACCCTTTCCGCTGTTTACGGCACTGGGTAAGGGGCTAAGCATTCGCGGCTATACATTGATGGAGGTCACGCGCAATCCGGAGAAGCTCGCGGCGGCGAAGGAGTATGTCTACGACCGGTTGGGGGATGGACGGTTTCATCCGAAGATCGCGAAGATATTTCCGTTTGCGCAGACGGTGGATGCCTATAAATATCTCGAGTCAAATGCGCAGGTAGGCAAAGTTGTGATTACCGTACCGTGATTCGCTTGGATTCACCATGTCCGGATTCGGAAATTTCCAAACCTTGGGCATCGCTTCTAGGCGCGCAGGAGAGTCGCTGCAAGCTCCCGCCATTCTGCTTACGAAAGCGACTGCGGGTTTGCTGTGAGTACCTGGATGCAAACATGGTCCGCGCCGGCGGTTTGATGGGCGCGAATGCGGTTCCGGACTGCGTTCAGATCACCCCAGGCGATGATGCTATCGATCAGCCGATCACTGCCGCCATTCTTGCAATCCGCTTCGTCGAAGCCCAACCGCAAGAAGTTATTCGTGTAGTTAGGCAGGCCGAGATAAACCTCGAGGAAATCCCTGCCGATCTTCCGTGCCTTCGTCGGATCAGTCTCCAGCACAACCGCTTGCTCCGGGCACAAGCCTGGGCCCTGGCCCAGTATTCCTCGGGCCTGGGCGGTGTGCTCCGGGTTCACGTTATAAGGATGCGCGCCGTCAGCTCGTTCCGCTGCAAGTTGTAGCATCTTGGGCCCGAGTGCCGCCAGAACCCGGATCGGCTTCGCGGAAGGAGGAACCGCTTGGTAAGGAGCTTGATCCATTGCATCCAGATAGGCCCGCATCGTGGAGACCGGCTTCTCGTAACGATGCCCTCTTAACTGTTCGACCAACGGAACGTGGCTGACGCCAAGCCCAAGGACGAATCGGCCGGGATAGGCCTCAGCCAGTGTTTTCTGGCCGGCAGCCATCGCGACTGGATCGCGAGCGTAGATGTTCGCAATCCCGGTGGCAATTACGATTTGTTTCGTTCCTGCCGACAGGATGCCCGCCTGAGTCAGCGCTTCACGCCCTGTGGCTTCGCCAAACCAAATGGCCCCGAAGCCGAGTTGTTCCAATTCCGCAGCTACTTCCTGGGCCTTGGCGGCAGGACAGTGCTCGAATTGCCGTGTCCAGATTCCGACGCGTCCGAGTTGTATCGATCATTGCACCAGCGTACCAGCTCCTATGTCCCCAGGGAGAAATACCAAGCGGCACCTGCCAGTATAAGTGATCCAGAACGGTCAGGCGCTCCCGGGACCAGGTCTCCGAGTTGAAGCTGGCCAACGGGCAGATGGCGACGCTCCACGTCGGTGCCGTTCGCAAAGGTGAATCACGAAATAGTCAATTTTGCAGTGGGACCCGCTGATACGGACCTGGACTCAACTGAAGCCGAGCACCGGATGCGGCACATACGGCTGTTCGAGCGAAGCAATTTCGTCTAGCGTTAAGCGCACTGACAGCGCGGCTACAGCGTCCTGAAGATGATTCGGTTTGGTTGCGCCAACAATGGGGGAAGCAATGACCGGCTTGCCGAGCAGCCACGCGAGAGCAAGCTGAGCGCGCGGAACGCCGCGTCGTTCTGCGACCTGACCCAGGCGATCCACAACTTTACGGTCAGCTTCTTCGGTGTGCGAGTACATGTTCTTTCCGAACTGATCCGTTTCGTAGCGTTTGGTGTGTTCGCTTTGCCACGGACGAGCTAGGCGGCCGCGCGCAAGAGGGCTCCAGGGAATGACGCCGATACCCTCGGACTGGCAAAGGGGAATCACCTCGCGCTCCTCTTCGCGATAAAGCAGGTTGTAATGATTCTGCATGGAAACAAAACGGGTCCAGCCATGAAAGTCGGCCAGATAGAGAGCTTTAGTGAACTGCCACGCGTGCATGGACGAGGCGCCGATGTAACGCACTTTGCCCGATTTCACAACATCGTGCAGCGCCTCGAGCGTTTCTTCGATCGGCGTTTCGTAATCCCAGCGATGAATCTGGTAGAGGTCGACATAGTCGGTCTGCAGACGGCGGAGGCTCTGGTCGAGTTCGTAGAAGATAGCTTTGCGGGAGAGACCATGGCCGTTGGGTTCGTCACGCATGACGCCGTGGACCTTGGTAGCGATGACGACAGCTTCGCGACGGATGTTAGCTTTCAAGAACCGCCCAAGCACCTCTTCGCTGGCCCCGCCTGAATAAACATTAGCCGTGTCAAAGAAGTTGATCCCGAGATCAAGCGCCTGACGAAAGAAGGGTTCGCTCTCTTCTTCGTCCAGAGCCCACGCGTGGCTGCCAGGTTTAGCTCTACCGGGAGCAGGCGCTCCATAGCTCATGCAGCCGAGACAGATACGAGAGACTTTAAGTCCGGTCCTACCGAGATTGACGTAGTCCATTACTTCTCCTGCGAAGCTACTGGTTTCTCAGGCCATGCCGGCCGTTAGAAATGTGTGCTTCCTCTTCAATAAGAGCATACTGCGCCAGGAGCGATTCAACATATGCCAGATCTCCGTCGAACGCGGTATCGTCGTAATGGTTCTCATCATCGGGTTGAAAATGCTTTTGATTACAGGCGCTTCCGGACGTATCGCAGGACGTGCTGCTGCATTACTGGCGCAAAGAGGATATTCTTTGCGCCTGATGACGCGCACTCCACAACGAGCGCCAAAAGTGGATGGTGCGGAGGTGGTTCGCGGCGACTTCACAGAGCCCATAACGTTGGATGACGCCTTCGCAGGTATGTCTGCCGCGTTGGTGGTCTCGGGGTCTGGCAAGTCAGGAGAACGTGCCCGATTGCACCGGAATGCGTTCAAAGCCGCCGCACGGGCGCGTGTGAGCCACGTCGTCTATTTGTCGCTCCAGGGCGCGTCTCCGAGTTCGAAGTATCCCTTTTCTCGCGATCACTCTCTGAGTGAACAATATCTCGCAGCGACCGGTCTTAGGTATACCGTGCTTCGAAACGCATTCTATCTGGATATGTTTCTGGACAAGTTCGATGCGGAAGGGGTGATGCGCGGTCCGGCGAAAGAGACGCGAGGCGCCTTCGTTTCCCGCGAGGACGCCGCCCGGACCGCGGCTGAAGTGTTAGCGGATCCGCCTGGTGGCACGTACGATGTTACCGGGCCCGAAGCGCTGAGCCTTGCCGAGGTTGCTCGCCGCTTCTCTGCCCTGACCGGCCGGCAGCTTGGCTACCAGTCGGAATCCGTCGAATCCGGACGAGAGCGGTTGAACAAAAGCGAACCAGCCTCGTGGCGCGTCGATCTCTCCCTCGGATGGTTTGAGGCGATTGCGGCCGGGGAGTTGGAACACACCAGCAACTCGGTTCTCCGTTTCACCGGAAAGGAGCCGATGAACCTGCAGGAGTATTTCACCTTGTTCCCCGAATTGCTCCAACCGCTCCGGCTAGCGCAGGATCGGGAATCCTGAAGCTGACGGGACGCGCGCGGCCACGGAGGAGGAACAAATGATCGCCAGGGAAGTGTGTGCTGCATTCACGATCGCGTCGACTTGAACCTTCGTGAATCGCCACGAAGCGTTCGCGTCAGCGAACATCTTCCGAGTACATGGTAGCCATCGGGCGCAAGCATGGTCAGATCGGATGGAAACGCCTTCTCAAGGCCGCAGAGCACATCCTTGGCGAATGACATCTCAAGTGCAGCCGCGTTTAACCTGTGGAAATCTCCGAATAATTACACAGTTACTTACACACTTTCACATCGTCCAAAAATTAAGTGCAGTATTTACAATTATTTATAAGAACACTTATGGGACTTAAGGAAAACTTGAGTGCTCGCCTGGGAAACCGGCGATGCAGAACTGCTCAAATTCGGGGAAAGGGCGCGCCTCCGAAAAAGCACTAGCGTCATCCGAGAGCAATCGGGATTTGGCCACTCGTCAATGCTGATATGCCGACTTATCGGTGCGAATGCACTCCCTTAATTAGCACATGATGAGAATTTGCCTTGGTGAACAGCATACGGATTCCGTGTTTCGGCCGCAGGATGACCATCGGACGCGCTTCGATCATTTGGCCCGGAGCCAACTGAAAATCGTACGTTCTGAGCAGGTCGCGCAAAATCATGAGGATCTGCAGCATCGCGTAATTTCCGCCGATACAGCCTCGCGGTCCGCCACCGAAGGGAAGGAAGGTGAAAGGTGTGCGCAGCTTCTCGTTTGCTTTCGTGAAACGCTCCGTATCGAAATTCTCCGGACTTTGCCAGTAGCGCGGAGCATGATGCGCACCATACACATACACAATGACCGTCGATCCGCGGGGTATGGCGACGTCGCCTACGCGGTCGTCCGTGACAGCCATGCGGTCGACCATCCAAAACGGCGGGTAAAGGCGGAGCGCCTCCTGAATTACCTGAGTCGCAAATTCGAATCTGGGAACGTCGCTGTAGCTCAGAGGCGCGTCGCCGAGCACGGTATCAAACTCCTGCCGTACCCTTTCAAGGCAATCTGGACGCGAGCTCAAGAGATAAAGAAGCCACGATAGCCCATTCGACGATGTTTCATGGCCGGCAACCAGAAGTTGCATGCTCTCGCTCAGGATGAGTTCATCGCTCATGCCTTCGCCATCGCTGTAACGCGCATCCATCAATGTCTGGAGCAGGTCGTGGCCGGGCGCTTCGTTGCGGCGCTTCCTGATGTATTCGAGCAGAATAGCGTCCGCGCGGGTTCGCATGTCTTCGTGTTTGCGCAGTTCGCCCGAGACAGCGAACCAGGGATTCAGATAGGGCTGAAGGGTTTGCCGAACAATGAATTCCTGGACGGTGCAGATGGTCTGGCTGACAAGATCGATGTCTTCATCCTTCAACCGCGCACCAAATAGCGATCGGGCGACCATAGCGAAGGTAATCTTCATCAGGTGGGGATAGATATCGACAGGGCCGACACGCACCTGTCTGTCGAAATCCCGCAACGACTCGGCGAGGGAGTCCTGCATGATTGAGGACAGCACATCGAGTTGCTTTCGATCGAAGCCCGTCTGGATTAGACGCCGCTGCGTGCGCCAGGCTTCTCCGTGGGTCGTCAGAAGACCTTTCCCCAGGAAGTGGCCCATACGTTTCACTTGAATTTCGGATTTTTGGTAGTTCTCCGCGTTGGTCTTCAACACGTGCTGAATGACAGCGGGATCGATGGTAACGATCGCTTCCTCGAGACCACCCAAATAGAGCCGGAATGTGTCGCCGAAGATTTCGTTGTATCTGGACAAAACCTGCACGGGATTGCGGGCCATTGCGCGAGAATCCGCAAAGCAGCGAAATCGGGAAACAACGGGGACAGGCGTTGATGAACTCATACCGAGCCGTCCCGATATTTGCCTCGAACCGGAGGAGTTTTCATGTCACTTGTAGGAAGTGGCGGCTGGGCCATGCGCAAAAGATAAAACGCTCAGAATCAGTTTTCATTCCCTAATTGCTTTAAGAGTATCAGATGATGCCGGATTGCCCCGGTCATGGTGGGGTTCTGCCGATAAGAGACCCCAAACTCTTCGGCAGTCTCCTTTACAATCCTGGTCAGCGGAGCATAGTGGGTATGGCACACGAAAGGGCACAGATGGTGGACGATGTGATGGTTAAGCCCGCCCAC
>Ga0208190_1000306_pt1 | contig 20152 bp, 23 predicted proteins | sample June2015DPH_13_1_FD_184708 | JGI IMG/M metagenome (GOLD analysis project Ga0208190, IMG submission 184708) | Peatland microbial communities from SPRUCE experiment site at the Marcell Experimental Forest, Minnesota, USA - June2015DPH_13_10... | ecosystem: Environmental > Terrestrial > Soil >... | reverse complement strand
GGGAGGGTTTCGTGGGTCGTCTTGCCCCTAGTCCTGCATCTCGCCGAGAATCTTCTCTACTTCGTTCAGTTCTGCCAGTTTGCGATGGCGGAGCCAACCCACCCCGTACCAGAGCAACGGGTATTGCATGAGCACGCAGAGAACCAGCACCACCACCCACTCCGTAGGATGAACCTTCACGTCCTGCCCTATGGTTCTCCAGTTCGCAGCAGTGAGTACCGCACAAAAAATAATCCAGCCCAGTGACAGATAGATGGAGATCTGAAGCAGCCGGAGTCGAGCCGTGACTCTTTTGTGCCAAAGTTCTACGAAGGAACGGGTTGACTGTGTCTGTGGACGCCAGGTTTGCCGCAAAACCCATACCCGGCATCCCGCCGCTACCAACACTAAGACCCAGATACCGGTCGCCCAGCCGGGTCCCATCCAAGTCGATTGATGCCGCATGAACCAGGCGAAAATCAGCATCCCGAGGAACAGGATTGCCGTCAGGATATTGCCGAGCACGAAGCGCCGCTCCTGGCGCTTGATCCTCTGCTGGACCTTGCGCTGGAACTCGCCAGGCGGGTCCGCAACGCTGCTCCATTGTTCGCGCCAGGTATCAAATTCGCGGTCGTTAGTCTTAGTCATGTTCTCTCTCCCAATGCATCCTTCAGAGCTTTTCTGATCCGGGTTAGGCGCACGGCCACATTGTTTTCCGTAATCCCCATCACTTCCGCGATTTCCGTATGCGACAAGCCTTCGAGCGCGAGCACGATCATCTGCCGGTGAGTCACTGGCAGGCACTGAATTGCCGACATAAGCTGCGCCCTCTGATCGGTTCGCGCCACCTGCTCCTCCAAATGGGGCCGTGGGTCAACCGGCTGTTCGGACTCTTCGAGTTCCTCCAGCGGCTGATGAAGCGGCCGTCGCCTGCCCACATGGGTAAGCCCGCGATTGTGAGCGATGCGATACACGAATGTCCTCTCCGAGCAGTCACCTCGAAAATGAGCCAATGCTTGCCAGATCGCCAGCGCGATCTCCTGTACCAGTTCTTCCCTCACGCTGGCTACGGCCTCGTAACTGAACGCCAGCCGCGAGATGGCCGCTCCATACTCACTGAGAATGCGAGCGAACTGTGTTTCCAAAGCTTGCCGGTGTTCGCTCACGATTTTGACCTGGCCAGCGAATCGGTCTGTGACTGAATCGGCATAGTTCACTTGGACGGCCAACCTAAAGGCTAAAGTGTACGAAGATCTTCGGGACAGCGATAACATCACGAGAATGCCGCCGGCATCGACCGCTGTCCCTGGATCTGATATCAAATCTCGCGATAATAGCGGCTGAAAACCACAGCCACAACCAGCAACGCGATCGGGGTTAAGAAGCTGGCCTCAGGACCAACCATCCCGCCGGTAAGCCAGCGCGGCCCACTGAGGGTGGAATGGAGCAGATTGTGATAGGGCACGATGCCGCTGTCAGGAACTCCGTAAAACATTTGTCCCCAGTCGTAGCCTAAATGAAAGCCGACCGCACACCAGAGATCCCCGGTCCTCCGCAAGAAAAGGCAGAGGAGAAGCCCGAACAGCACAACCGTGGCTGAGCCTCCCGCATTCTCATTCGAATTGAAGGCGTGGCCCAGGCCAAACAAGCCAGACATCAGGAATGCCGCCGGCCAGAAGCCGATTCCTGACGCGAGTGTGTACTGGATATATCCGCGAAACAGGAATTCTTCAACCAGGCCGGCCAGGAGGAATGCGATGCCCCACCCGAGAAGCGAAGACACAATTGCTGTCCCGTGCAGAGCCAGGCCGACGATACGGAACCCGTGGAGCAAGAACATCGTCAGCAGGGTGCCGCTGATCGCGAGAAAGCCGGAGGCAGAGCCGATCCAGAAATCCTTTCTCAAGGCCTTACGCAGGGGTAAACCATATTCGCTGAACTTGCGATGCTCGAGTTTGCCCATGATCACAGCAGCGCCGCCGAGAAACAGCAAGGTGATAGCTTCTGACTCGGCCATCACAAGCGGCGTGATTGTAGTGTGGCTTGCGTTCCTGTACTTCTCCCGAAAGCCCTGAGGGCCTCCTGCTTTGATGAGAACGAAACCTCCAAATAGAACGGCAAACAAGGCGAGGAACATGAGCAAACGCCAGCCCGCGCGGAGACCGTAGGGTCCGACAAAAATTGGTTTCAACCGGGATGTGAGACGGGAACCTGGCGGAAAAGCTTCAGTCGATACTACGGGCAAGTTTTCAGAGGATTTGAGCTGATTTGCAATGGTCATTTCTTCGCTCCTTGGATCAGGAATGGTTCGGCCGTCCAAGAAATCGAAGCTGCCAGAGTTGAAATCCGGCGTCGGATTTGCGCTTCGTGTTCTCAGCCGTACCTATTCAGGTAGTCTCAGGTGGGCAGAAAACCTTACAAACAAATCGCCGCCGCGCCTCCGCAAGGAGATACTTAGGTCAGAGGAACTGCCAGGGCTCTGTAATTTTCCGCGAGGGCGTGAAATTACCTCAATCCGACCAGCGTTGCGGCTTGCGGTCCCAGCGATGTTTTTTCAATTCGGCGAGCAGGCCGGCATCGAGCGAGCCGGCGTCGCTGGCGGCGACGTTCTGGCGCACGTGTTCAGGGTTGCGCATGCCCACGATCGTGGTGCCCACCGCGGGATGAGACAGGATGAAGCGCAATGACATTTCCGGAAGCGTCACGCCTGCGGGGAGGATTTTCTTGAGCTTGTCGACGCGCTGCAGCGTGTTCGCCAGATTCTCCGGCCCGAAGTATCCGGAGCGCCAATCGGTCTTCGGGAAGCGGGTTTCGAGGGTCATCTTGCCACCGAGGCTGCCTTCGTCGAGCGGAACGCGCGCGATCACTCCGATGTTGAGCTCCTGACAGAGGGGAAACAGTTTGTCTTCGGGCGCTTGATCGAAGATGTTGTAGATCACCTGCACTACGTCGACTAAACCGGTGTGCAATGCTTTGATTCCATTCTCCGGTTCCCAGCGGTTCAGGCTGAGCCCGAAATGGCGAATCCAGCCGCCGTCTTTCAGTTTCTCCACCGTCGAGCGGAATTCCGGTTCGTCGGTCCAACTGTCGTCCCAGACGTGAAACTGCAAGAGGTCGATTGAGTCGACGCGGAGCTTCTTACGGATCATGTCGGCATATTTGACCACGTGGTCCGCAGAAAACACGTCGTGGTATTTGTACTTCGGGAGTGCGGGCCATTGTCCGTTGGCCGGCGGAATCTTCGATGCGGCGTACAGCCGCTTCGTGGGGTTCCGCGCCATGGTTTCGCCGAGCAAGCCGTCGCTCTTGCCCTCGCCGTAGGCCCAGGCGGTATCGAAGAAATTGCAGCCCGAGTCGACGGAGAGTTGCAGAGAATCGAGCGACTGCTGATCGTCAGACCCGCTCCAACCACTCATACCCCAAAGTCCATAGGCGATATCGCTGACCTCGAAACCAGTTCGGCCCAGCTTGCGATATTTCATGAAATGGAGTCCTTGCGCATACGTTTACGAGTTTCCAAAGGGTGAACCTGAGATCGTAGCAGTTTTGTTCTAGCGCTCGAAATGAGCCACAACGGGAAAAAGTTCCACTTGCTGATTTTTCGATGCGAGGCATCCAGATTTTGCCGCCCGCAAAGCGGTCTTCTGGTGTTTCAATGAGTCTAGATCATTAGCAATCTTGGAGGCTCCCCGATGAACTCAGACTGCCCTTCTACCCCGATGCCACCCTACACCGCAGAGGAAATTAAAGCGCCCTCGTCTCGCTTGTTGGACGAGAAAATATCGGACGACTCCGGCACGGAAGCTAAAATCGACAAAGTGTTCGCGCCCGCCGGGCTCAAGAACCCCTTCTGGAAGTAGGCAGCGGAGAACCGTACTACCGCAGAATCGGCAGGCACAGGCAGGGTTTTAGCGCGAAAGGCAAGGCCGACATTTCCTGGAGCGCTGGATGCAATTGTGCGTCGCGGCAAGGCTCCAGCGTGATCACGAAGGGCAACGCGGCCTTGTCGAAGCCTGGCTTTTGCAGCACGGCATCGATGTTCAGCTGGTGAGCCGAAAGGATCGCGGCCAGACCTGCGATGATGCCAGGCTGGTCCTTCACTAGAAAACGCAAATACCAGGGCGTTTCAAAGTCGCAGCTTACTTTGGGCGACGCGAACTGCAATGTGCGTCGCGGGCGAGGACCGGCCGCAAAACTTTCCGCCACAGCCATCAAGTCTGAGACGACCGCAACGGCCGTGGGATCTCCTCCCGCGCCCGCGCCCAAGAAGGCCATATCACCGCCGTATTCTCCCGAAGTCAAGACCAGGTTGAGGTTCCTCTGCACGCGTCCGAAGGGCGAGGACGCGGGAACCAGGCTGGGGCCAACGTCGGCAAACAACGTCGTCCCTTTCAGATCGGCGCGCGAAATCTGGCGGATGGTGCAACCGAGCTCGGCGGCGTAATCGAAATCGACCGCGTCGACAGGGCGAATGGTGCGGGCGCGAATTTCTTCTGGAGACACGCGGACGTGCAGGCCCGCCAGGGCGAGAATGGAAAGTTTAGCGCGAGCGTCCCCACCGTCCAGGTCTTCGCTGGCGTCGGCTTCGGCATAGCCGCGCGCCTGCGCTTCCTCGAGAGCTTCGCTAAAGGGAATGCGGACGGTCTCAATGCGGCTGAGAATGTAGTTGCAGGTGCCATTTAGAATTCCGGCGATGCCGTGCAGGCGGTCTCCGCAAAGCCCGGTGCGCAGCGCGGGAAGAACGGGTACACCTCCGGCGACGGACGCTCCAAACTCAAGCTGGCAACCGTTCGCGCTGGCGACCTGCAGCAAGTCCGGGCCGTGGCGCGCGATGAGTTGCTTGTTGGCCGTCACCACCGACTTACCTGCCTGCAAGGCGCCACGCACAAGGTCCTCTGCAGGGTGGAGACCGCCGATCAGTTCAATGACGATGTCGGCGTCGGAGTTGAGAACGGTCTGGAAGTCTTCGGTCCAGACTACGTCACTCGGTATCGATAACTCGGTACCCCACGGCTGCTTCTTGCGCTCGACGTTGCGATTGCAGACGTGCGTCAGACGGAGTAGGCCGTCGCTGCGTTCGCAGAGAATTTTGGCCACGGCGCGGCCCACGGTTCCGAAGCCTAGCAGGGCGACGCGGCACGCAGGAGGGCGATCCCGTGGTGCGGGATTGGCGTCCATCGCCTGCTGTGGCGGAGTCTTGTGCAAAGTGCTCTCGAGGATGAAACTCTTTTTTATCATACGTGCGACATGCGCCTCCGCGAAGTAGAAACGAAGGGGGTGAGTGCCGGGCGGCATGCCAGGCAGAATCGGCATCAAAGTTGGTAATATAATGCGATCCCGCCGCAACCAAGGCAAACGCCTTCCTGCGAGGAATCACAAGCGGAACCTTTACTGACGGCGACTCTCGTCTCTTCATTCCGAGCGCTGCGGTCCGCCACTACGCCCGGTTATGGGAGGAGAATGGATGATTGGAAAGTCCGCGAGTGCAAGTGCGCTGACGCTACTCGTTATTACAATTTTGATTGGAACGCAAGGCTTCGCCCAGGCAACACCCGCCGGGCAACCCGCCGAGGCACCACCCCCTGCGGCCCAGCAGCCCGCGACCGAGCCACCTGCCGCACAGCAACCTGCGGCACAACAGCCCGCCAGCGGCCAGGAACCTGCGGAGGAAATACCCCTTTCACGGCGACGGGCGCGGCCGAAGAACTATAAGAACTGGACTTTCGACGTGGGCCTTGGCGCCAGTTTAGAGAGCGGGTCGACTCAAAGTTTCGTAAGAGAAGGAGGGGTAGTGGCCACAGCCGGGGTGGCTCGCAACGCCAACAAATATTTGGGACTGCGCGCCGATTTCATCTTTGCCAACCTGCCGCTGCGCGACTCCGTGCTGCAAAATGCCCCGGCGACGGGAGACAACAACAACCTCTACGCCATCACACTTGATCCCATCATCAACATTCCCCTGAGCAAGAAAGTCGGTGGATACATTCTGTTTGGCCCCGGCTTCTACCATCGCGCCGGGAGCCTGAGCGGGGACACTACGGTTCCGGGGTCGGGGTGCAGTCCGTTCTGGGCGTGGTGGGGCGCATGCACGGGTGGTGTCAGCATTCCTGTGAGCGGCGACTTCCTGCACTCCAACCAGAGCGCATTCGGATACAACTTTGGGGCAGGCGTGACGCGCAAGATGCCGAGCGGCGTGGAAATCTACGCGGAGGCCCGCCTTACTCACGGGAAGAACGGCAACATCACAACCGACGTGCGGCCGATCACGATCGGAGTTCGCTGGTAGGGAACGCCGGGGCGACGCGGGATCGTTTATTCAGGATTGGTTCGGTAGCTCCAAAGATCTCTGGCTTGCCGCTGCAACTGTACAAACGATGACGCGGGAGCGGGCTGCGAAACCGCTGCGCTGGAATTGGCTTCGGCCAGTGCCGCCTCGACGATATAGTGAGCGGGCGCCAGCGAGCAGGCCGGATCGGTAGCGGCCGCATCGACGGCGAGAAGCAGAGCCTGGCAGCGGCATCCGCCAAAATCTTCCGCGCGCCGGTCGCAGCTGCGGCATGGTTCCGGCATCCATTCTTCCCCACGAAAGCGCTGGAACGAGGGAGATTGCTGCCAGATGAACTCCAGGGTTTGCTCACGAACATTCTCGAATGTGAGGTCGGGAATGATTTCCGCGGCATGACAGGGAAGAACTTTTCCTGCAGGATTGATGAGCATCAATCTCCGTCCCCATCCGCCCATGCAGGCCTTGGGGTAGCGCCCATAGTAATCGGGTACGACCGAATCAACGCGGATGCGTCCGGCAAGGCGCTTCTCCGCCGCGGCTACGATTTCCACTGCTCGCTCAAGCTGTACGCGGGTGGGCAGCAGCGCAGCCCGATTCTGTAACGCCCAGCCGTAATACTGAGTGTGGGCGATCTCCATGCGCTCGGGCGCGAGCTGCTCGATGAAAGAGATCATCTCCTCGAGGTGGTCAATGTTCTGCCGGTGGATGACGAGATTCACCGTGAAAGCGATCTTGTAGCGGCGGACGATCCGCGACAATTCAATCTTGTGGGCGTGCGCTTTGGTTCCGGCAATCCAGTTGGCGGAGTCTTCCCGCGAATCCTGAAAGCTGATCTGGATGTGATCGAGCCCGGCGTCGACCAACGCCTTTAAGCGCGGCTCCGCAAGTCCGATGCCCGAGGTGATTAGATTTGTGTAGAGACCTGCGGCGCGCGCAGCCGCGATGAGTTCCACGAGATCGGGGCGAGCCAGCGGTTCGCCTCCGGTGAAGTGAGCATGAAGCATCCCCAGCTTGCCCGCCTGCTGGAGGACGTCGATCCATTCAGCGGTGGAAAGCTCCGAACTGACCGCAGCCAACTCCAACGGATTCGAGCAGTAAACGCAGTGCAGCGGGCAGCGATGCGTGATCTCGGCGATGAGGGCGAGCGGATTGGGAATCATGAGTAATGCCGTCAGATCATGAACTACTAATAATCAACAATCCGCTTGTGCCGCAATTGCTCGAGGAACTGGCTGATGTCGGTGCGAATCTTTACCGGGTCGGCGTCAGCGAACTTGGCCTGCAATTCCGCGATGATCTGGGCGAACGTGCGCTGACCGTCGCAGCGCTCAAGCACCTGGCGGCCGGTGCCTTGCAGCTTGATCGCGCCTTCGGGAAACAGGATGACACGTTCTTCTTCGTTGCCGGGCTTGTTCTCGGTACCCCGGTTCTCTGCTCCCCAGCGGCAGCCGGCGGCCAGGCGGGGCTGGCTGGAATCTTCGGGAGGAGGCATTAGTGTCGTCCCCCGGAAGCCCGCAGCATAGATACGGGCAATCCGCGGAGGAGCTGCAAATTAAAGCAGGTTCCTCCACTTCGCTCCGCTCCGGTCGGAATGACAAAGTTGGGGGGTGAACTCATGCTAGCTGGCCTCGATGCGGAACGCTCCGGGCGGCGGCCATCCCGGCTGCACGTAGGCGAAATAGAGCGCGTCGAGTTGGGCCCATAGAATGTCGCACTTGTCGCGCAGGGCCTGGATCGCCAGCTCCTGCTCGGCCCGCGTCTTCGCATTGTCAAAAACGTAGTTCACGGCGAACTGCGAATCTTCCGGTGCCTGATAAAGCCTGGCCTCAAAATAATCCAGACCGTTTGCCAGCCAGGGATAATGCTGGCGCAACTTATCGACACGCAGCGTGATCAGCTGCGGGGAAAACAATTCTGTTAACGAGGAAGCGACCGCCTCCAGCAGAGTGCGGCTGCGAACGATGTTCAGGTATTCATTGACCGCGAAGCGGGTCGCGGGAAGAATGCCTTTGCCGGCGCGGACGTCGGATGGATTAAGCCCTGTCGCCTCCGCCAACTTCACCCAGCGCTTGATACCGCCTTCGCTGGTGGCGTCGCCATCATGGTCGACCACGCGCTTGCGCCAGGCCCGGCGGAAAACCGGGTCGGGGCCGCGGGAAAGGATGATCGAATCTTTGATGGGGATGATGCTCTGATAGTAATAACGGTTCAGCGCCCAGGCTTGCAGTTGTCCGCGGCTAAGCTTGCCTTCGTGCATCAACAAATGAAAAGGATGCTTATGATGGTAGCGCTCCTCGCCGGTGGCCTGTAATGTGGCGCGTAGCTCCTCGAGCGAAAGCAGGCGAGCGGATTGCGATGCTGTTTCGGTTTCTACAGGTTGAACTGCCATCCATCCTCCGCGATCTCCCAGCCCGCGCCCCGCACCTGGCGATCTTGCGGACTCGCCTCGTCCAGCATGGGATTGGTGTTATTGATGTGTAGGAATATTTTACGCGGGCGGCGCAGTCCCGCCAACTTCGCAAGAGTGCTTTCAACGGGGATGTGGCCCATTTGACGAGCGGTTTGTCCGCTGCCTTGTACGCGAATCAGTTCGTCGTCGCTCCAAAACGTGCCGTCGAAGAGCAGGACGTCGCAGGCGTCGAGTTGTTGGAGGAGTGCGTCATCCACTTGAGGCACAGCCGGCATATAGGCCAAGCGCCCACCGGAAATCGAATCGATGAAAAAGCCCAAGGAAGCTTCGCCGGGGGAAAGCCGCGACTGGCGCTCTGCCGTGACATAGGAGGGATAATGAGAACCCAGCGACTGCGGCCGGCAGAGGAGGCCGGAGTCCTCGCCTTGAGAATTGCGCAAAGAAAATTCTCTTCCAGATTCAAAATCAGCCCACTTCGTTTGATCTGGGATGCGCTGCAGCATGCCGAACATCGAATTGTCCTGAAGGAGAATGCGGCGAACTGAAGCGGTCGCATGGATGCGCAGCGGCTGGAGTTCGCGCAGCAGGAGCAGTCCGAGAACGTGGTCGAGATCGGCGTTGGCCAGCACCACGCCGGCAATTGGCGACTGGCGCAGGCCATCGCGCGGATGCAACTCAGGCGTGGCTTCGATCTGCGCACGCAAGTCCGGAGATGCGCCCAGCAGAAACCACGAGCGGCCATCCTGCGTGATCGCAACCTGGGTCTGGCTGCGGGGCTTGCCGTGAAACGTGCGGGCTCTCACCGCGCGACAATTTGGGCAGGCGCAATTCCACTGCGGAAACGCGCCTCCGGCCGCCGAACCAAGAATCTTTACCTGCATCTCTCGTGAGTTTACAACCTGGAGCTGGAGCCGCAGTTAATTCCGCGAGAACCCCCGCGGAGTATTTGGCGCAGGGCCGAAAATTCGCGCTTCTGCTTTGCTTTCCGCTTGCCTTCGCGGCGTTTCCGCTTCATACTGGAAATGGCTCGCATGGCGCGGGTTTCAGCCCTCCCCACCGATTGCTTTTTTGCCCTCAGGAATTCAAACAGGTCGGAGTGTTTCGCAGGTTTGGTTACTACGCGAGGAATCTGAAACGAATAGCCCGCAGCCCGGGCAAGTTGATCTAGCTTTGACCTGCGGCAGCCGCACAGCGCAGTGGATCGACATCCCAAAACATAGTCCCAGCGGAGAGATTCTCGACTCCCACTTCACCCGCCATTGCGCTTCCAGGCTTGCCGCACCACACAATGCGGAATTGAGCCTTCGTTCCCTCATACAAAACGTCGACCACGTCGCCTGGCTTCAGTCGAGCATCCACGCACTGCAGTGTGGCCCCGCGGCCACTGATGGTGCGCAGGCTGGCCGGTTGAATGAACGGGCGGGAATTCGCGTCCATGCCGTAGATCTGTACAGGAAGCTCAACGAAGACACGTGGTTGCCGGCGCCGGTCCATGCGATGCTCCTTGGTATCGACAGGTTCAAGAGATCGTAGGCGGGCCAGGTGAGGAAGCAAAGGTAACCACAGTCACAGGCGAAACGATGCCGAAAGTTTTGCTGGACTGGATTCAGGGCGAGCGCGAGGCCGCTAATCGAGGTCTCGGAGCGAGCAGGCGCCCGGACCCCGAGGATCGCCGCAGGAGCCGCAACCCCCGCTGGGAGCCGCCGTGCCCGTGCCATCCTTGGCCGACATCGCGAAGACGCTAAGCTGCGGGCTCAGTTTCTTGCTTTGACACTTGGGGCACTTGGCCTTGTCGCGGCCGAAGACCAGTGCTTCGAACTCGTGCTGGCATTCCTGGCAGATGTATTCAAAAATCGGCATGACCATCACTCCCGTGCAACTCTCTGTTCCCATTAGAATCAATTTGTGGGAACTTCGCAAACTGGGGCAGTGCCCGGACCTCCGGATTCAGAAACAGGTTCGGATCCGAAGCTCGGAAACGTCCTGACAGAGAAGCCGCCAACATTCGTGCCGTCCACCTTCCGGCCGCGTTCCTGGCTGCGGGGCGGCCATGTGCAAACCCTCGCTGCCTTTTTTCTCCCGCGCCGAATCGACCTTCCGGCGGCCGAACAGCGGCTCATCGAAGTGGAACCCGGCGTGCCTGTGCTGTGCCATTGTCATTGGCAAAACGACCGGAGGGCGCTGACGCTGATCGTGGTGCACGGGCTGGAAGGTTCAAGCGAATCGCAATACATGCTGGGAATCGCGCGGAACGGTTTGGCCGCGGGCATGAACGTGGTGCGCATGAACCAGCGCAACTGCGGCGGCATGGACCATTGCGCGGCCACGCTTTACAACTCAAGCCGCTCGGGGGATGTAGCGGCGGTGGCGCGCAACCTCGTCGAGCAGGATGGAATTTCCGGCTTCGTGCTCATTGGCTTCTCCATGGGCGGCAATCTGGTTTTGAAGCTGGCAGGAGAATGGGGAAGCGATGGTCCGGCGGAGTTTCGCGGAGTGGCCGCGGTATGTCCGGCGGTAAACCTGGCGGCCGGGGCCGACGCGCTGCACGAGCCCGCCAACCGAATCTACGAATACTATTTTCTGCTGCAGTTGTTCCAGCGGTTTCGCCGCAAAGTGAAGCTATTTCCCGCCAGCTTCGACGCCTCGCGCCTGCGCGGAGTTAAAACCCTGCGGGGCTTCGACGAACGCGTGACCGCTTACTATTGCGGTTTCACCGGCGCTGACGATTACTACGACCGCGCCGCTGCCGCGCATGTAATCGACCGAATCACGCGTACCACGCTGATCATTCACGCGGCCAACGATCCCTTCATTCGCATTCTGCCGGAAACGCGGGAGAGAATCCTCTCCAATCGCAACATAACCTATGTCGAAACCGAGGACGGCGGCCACTGCGCATTCGTCGGCGAGCGCGATGGCGACTCGAATGATGATGGCCGTTGGGCGGAGCGCGAAGTGGTGGAGTTCGCGAAGCAGTTTCAGTAGCGCTGCTTCACCCGGTAGAAGCACCGGGCTTCGGTTCGCGTTTACCGGACCGAAACCAAGCCAGAATCTCCGTGCCGCGCCCTTTCGTCCGCGTGCGCAGGAAGGCCAGCAGAAGCATGGCCAGGAAGATCGTCAACAATCCCAAAGATGCGGTGCGGATGCTCTGGACATGTTTGGGCAGGATGGAGACTCGTCCATACACGAACTCAAGGTGTACCCAGTAGACGAGCAGCGAAGCTTGCCCCAACTGAATGAGAGGACTGAAGCTCCAGTGTGCGGCGCGCAGTTGTCCGATAACCCAGCGGCACCATGCGTAACTCGCCGTCAGGATGACGAGCAGCATGCCGACACGAATCAAAAAGAAATTTGGACTGGTGTGCCAGTAATCGTAGACCGCATAGAGCTGATGCGGCTGGGCATCGAGCCAGCGGGAAGCTGCGATGAAAATTAGGCCCGCCGCACCTGCGAGGAAAAAAGTCGGAGCTTCGCGCTTCCGCGCCCACTGGCTTTGCAAAACAAATCCGACGGCCAGCCCGGCGAAGGCGAAGGCCGTCCAGGGAAAAACGGGAAAGAGCCAGGCCTGCGGTTTGCCCAGATTGTGGACGCCATCGATGTAAGCTTCCAGCGGCCATGGCAGCCACTTTGGGCGCCAGGTTGTCCACAACGGCGGCGTAAGCAAAGAGATCAGCGCAGCCGTTCCCGCGGAGGCGAGAACGAGGGCGAGCCGGGCTTGCGCCACGCGGTGCATACGAACAGAGATGAAGAGCACCAGCCAGCAGAGCAACCCCATCAGCATCATGGAAAGGCCGATGGTGTTGAGCACATCCACGCGCAGCAAGTCGCTGAGCGGCGCCCAACCCCAGGCAATCAGATATTCCTGTAAACGAAAGAGCAGGCCGAAGGCAAAGATCTCCGCGCCGCGGCGGATGGTGGCCGCGGCGATTTGCGCGGGCGCCAGATTCTTCTTCCACAGCTTTTCGGTTACCAGGGCGAACGAGATCCCGGCTAGAAACAAGAACAGAGGAGCCGGAAAGGTTCCTCCCAGTTGTGAGTACATGAAGAACTTGCTCTGCCGCGCGCTGGGGCTGAGCCAGGAGTCGTAGCAATGGGTCTGGAACATCAGGACGCAGGCCAAGCCCCGCATCCAATCGATGTAAGCGAGGCGGGATGGCGCGGCGATGGTCAATGCGACACCGCATGATACTCCAACCGGAGCTTATGATAAATTTTGCTAGTGGGCGCGTAGCTCAATTGGATAGAGCACCGGTTTTCTAAACCGGTGGTTGCAGGTTCGATCCCTGCCGCGCCTACCAAGAAGCAGCGGACAAGTGGGCAGTGATCAGTGGCCAGTCACACCGCCGTAGCGCCGGCATTCCGCTCTTGGCTTTACCGACCACTGACTGACCGATCACTGACCACTGCTCTTCCGGTGTTCGCACGTCGTCGTATTCAGGCAGGAATCGGCCAGCAGCAGGCGCTCGACCGGTTTGCCACCGATGATGTGGGACTCAATGATTTCATCAACGTCAGCTTCCGTAACGTGTCCATACCAGACGGCTTCGGGATAGACCACGAGATTCGGGCCGTGCTCGCATTGATCGAGACAGCCTGCCTGGTTGGCCCGAACTTTGCCCTTGAGACCGCGTTCCGCCAGCTTCTGCTTGAATAGTTTCTGCAGTTTCGCCTGGCCGCTGGGATCGCAGCATCCCCGCGGGTTTTCCGGAGGGCGCTGGTTGCCGCATACGAAGATGTGTTTCTCGAACTTGGGCATGAGTCACAAAACAGAATTCGGAAAACCCGCAGTACCGCGCGGAGTAAAGTCCCTGCCGATTACTTTCTTTCGCCGATTCGCTTCTCCCACGCTTCCTGCTCCGGCTTTCCCCAATGGCAAATCTCTATTCTGTAGCCATCGGGATCGAGAATGTTAATTTTACCGCTCGGCATATATTCCGGATGGTTGATTGCCGGCACCTTAATTCCGTTGGCCAGGAGCCCCCCGCGCAGTTCGGTCAAGTCGGGAGTGTACATGCACAGCATCACTGCCTGTGCGGATGAATCCACCGCATCCTCTGCTCTCAGGAACATCACCGCGGACCCGTCTTCACAGTGCAGACGCGCCCATCCCAGGGGATTGCAGCGATCTGTGTCGATAGTGGTGAATCCCAGCAGTTCATAAAAAGGGATTGATTTCTCGATCTCTGCCACGTGCAAAAGAGGGGTCGAGTATCCAGCTTTGGCGTTCATAACGCTCTCCAGTTTACGCTCTGGAAGTTTCTTCCTTCAAAGACAGCCAGTTCAGCTCCGCGCGTTGCTATCCGCCGCACGGGCGCGATAAGATACTCCGTACACATCTTCTCCGCTTTTCATCCCATAAGCCTATAAGTATTTGCCGCGGGGCAAGGAGTGTGCGACCCCGGCGCGGTACAACTATGCGTCCGCGAGTCTCCGATTAGGAGTGGGCATTGAAACGAGGCAAAACTGCGGTGATTGTCGGCGCCCAGTGGGGCGACGAGGGTAAAGGAAAGATTGTCGACGTCCTGTCGGAGAGTTTTTCCGTTGTAGCCCGTTATGCTGGCGGCCACAATGCCGGCCACACGGTCATCATCAACGGCAAGAAGTTCGTCCTGCAACTTGTGCCTTGCGGAGTGTTGCGGGCGGCGTGCCGCAGCGTGATCGGCAACGGCGTGGTTCTGGACCCCATGGCCTTTCTGAAGGAAGTGGGTGCGCTGCGCGAGGCAGGTGTGCGGGTCGACGGAAATCTTTTCGTCTCGAACCGCGCGCAGGTGATTCTGCCCTACCATCGCATGATCGAGTTGGCGGCGGAGAACGCCCCCGGACGGGTGAAGATTGGCACCACCTCGCGCGGGATCGGCCCGGCGTATGAAGATAAGATGGGCCGTCGCGGACTTCGAGTTGCGGATCTGCTCGATCTGCAACTGCTGAAGAAGCACATCGACAACGCGGTGCGCGAAAAGAACATGATTGCGCATGCGCTCTTCAATTCCGAACCGCTCGATGCCGACAAGATGTACACGGAATACGCCGCGGCAGCCGAGAAGATCGCGCCTTTTGTATGCGACACCGCAGTCCTGCTAAACCAGGCGTTGGCTGGCGGTGAATCTATCCTCTTTGAAGGGGCGCAGGGTACCATGCTCGATATCGATCACGGGACTTACCCTTTTGTGACCTCTTCCAGCGCGACTTCGGGAGGTGCTGCGACCGGCACCGGCGTCGCGCCCAACGCGATCGAGTCCGTGATCGGGCTTACCAAGGCCTACTGCACGCGGGTCGGTGAAGGTCCGTTTCCCAGCGAGGAGAAGGGCGAAGCTGGCCAGCAATTGCGTGTGCGCGGCAACGAGTTTGGCGCGGTCACCGGGCGTCCGCGGCGCACCGGCTGGCTCGACTTGCCTCTGTTGCGCTACGCTGGCATGATTAACGGCATCTCTTGGCTGGTGGTGACCAAGCTGGATGTGCTCGATGAGTTGGCGGAGATTCCGGTTTGCGTCGGTTACATCGTTGATGGGAAGAAGACCATGGAGATTCCGGCGCAAGCCAGCGGTTACGACAAGCTGGAGTGCATTTATCGGAAGTTGCCCGGCTGGCGAACCTCCACGCAAGGCGTGACTAAGTTCGACCAGTTACCCAAGCCGGCTCGCGAATATCTGGCGTTCGTCGAGGAAGAGGCCGGGGCGAGGATTGGCTTGGTCTCAACCGGTCCGGACCGGGATCACACTATCTTTATGGAAGACTTCGTTACTGAGTTGAAGGCAGCCTCATCCCGCAAATAGAATTGACTTCCCATTGGTCAGGCACTAAGACGACGTAAGGAGCGCACGATGGTGGTTTTGGCAGTTACCTGGATGGCGAAGGTTGGGCGTGAAGCCGAAGTGACCGCATTGTTTGCAAAGCTCACCGAGGAATCCCGCAAGGAGCCGGGGTGCTCGATGTACCAGGTCCACCGGCACAAGACCGAGGCTCGGCGTTTCTTCATCTACGAGCAGTATAAAGACGATGCCGCGCTCGAAGCGCATCGCAACGCGCCACACTTCTTGCAGTATGCCCGCAAAGACCTGCCAAGAATTGCGGATCGCGTGGAAGGACACCTGTTCGAGCCGCTAGGGTAGGCTTGTGTGGCGCGGGCGATTTGCCCGCGAGCCCACTATTTTTTGTCGATCATCAACTCGCCGCCCGAAGCGTAACTTTCCTTCGAAACTTCCTGAAAAGCGATGGTGATGGCTTCGCGCCGAGCGCCGGCTTCTTCCACCAGAGCGTCGGTGATCCGTTTCGCGATCTTGCGCTTCTGCTCGACGGTGCGTCCCTGCAGCATCGTGATTTGAACCATCGGCATATAACACCAGTCGTCAGTTGCCGGTAGCCAGTTGCCAGTAAGACCGGAGCACTGCCCGGTCTTTATCTGTATCTGTGAGATCCGTGGAAATCCGTGGCCTATTTTGCCAGTTCATATCCCGCGAAGAAGAAACTCAATTCAAAGCGTGCCGTATCCTCGGCATCGGAGCCGTGAATGGCATTGTGCTCGATGCTGGACGCCCATTTCTTCCGAATCGTTCCTTCCTCGGCGCTGGCCGGATTGGTGGCGCCCATCAGCTTGCGCAGGTCGGCAATGGCGTTTTCTTTTTCCAGAGCCAGTGCCACGATCGCTCCGCTCGACATGAAATCGGTGAGCGAGCCATAAAACGGACGGGTCGCATGCACGGCGTAAAACTGCTCCGCCTGATGTTTGGAGATTTCCAGCATTTTCATGGCGAGAATGCGGAAGCCGTTCTTCTCGAATTGTTCAATAATGTCGCCGACCGCGTTCTTGGCGACGGCGTCCGGTTTCACGATGGTAAGAGTACGTTGTAGAGTCTTCATAATCGTCGTTGGTCGTTTGTCCTTAGTCGTTCGTCATTCGGATTAGCTTGTTGACTTTCTCTCGCTACTAGGTTCTAGCTCCTTGATACTAGACTTTTACTCCCAGAGCCGCGACGAGGGTCTCGCCAATGTCCGCTGGAGATCTTGCCACGCGAATTCCCGCCGCTTCCATGGCCTTGATCTTCTCTGCCGCCGTTCCCTTGCCGCCGGAGATGATGGCTCCCGCATGGCCCATGCGGCGTCCCGGAGGCGCAGTCTGTCCGGCGATGAACCCAACCACCGGCTTCTTCATGTGAGTTTTCACAAACTCTGCCGCGGTCTCCTCGGCGTCGCCGCCGATTTCGCCAATCATGATCACGGCTTCAGTCTCAGGATCGCGATTGAACAAGTCGAGCGCATCCAGGAAGTTGGTCCCAATAATCGGATCGCCGCCAATCCCAATCGCGGTGGACTGTCCAACGCCGCGCTGCGTGAGCTGGTGCACCGCCTCATAAGTGAGCGTGCCCGAGCGCGAAACAATGCCAACCGAACCTTCTTTATGAATGGACCCCGGCATAATGCCGATCTTGCACTTACCCGGCGAAATGATGCCAGGGCAGTTGGGGCCGATCAATCGCGAGCGCCGGTTCTGCAAAAATTCCCAGGCTTTCACCATATCGAGTGTGGGAATGCCCTCCGTGATGCAGACGATAAGGTCGAGTTCGGCGTCGGCTGCCTCCATAATGGCGTCCGCCGCGAACGGCGGAGGAACAAAAATCACAGTGGTATCGGCGCCGGTTTTCTCCACGGCTTCATGCACCGTGTTAAAAATGGGCCAGCCTTCATGCGTGGTGCCGCCCTTGCCCGGCGTCACTCCGCCCACCACCTGCGTTCCATAAGCCGCGCAGGCCTTGGCATGGAAGGTGCCTTCGCGCCCCGTCAAGCCCTGAACCACCAATCGCGTTTTCTGATTAACTAAGATAGCCATAAGTATGATTCCTCACTACGTTTGCGACCGTGATTGTCATGCCGAGGCGGTCGCTCGCTTCTTTGCTACACTCCTCGCGCCGCGGCTACAACTCTGTCGGCCGCATCTTTCATGGTGTCGGTCACTACGAAGTTGAACCCGGAATTCATCAGGATCTTCTTACCTTCATCCACGTTTGTACCTTCGAGGCGCAGCACCACGGGAAGTTTGATGTTGGTTTTCTTCGCCGCTTCCACCACGCCCGTCGCCAGCGTATCCACGCGCAGAATACCGCCAAAAATGTTGATCAGCACCGCCTTCACATTCTTATCGCTGAGCAGGATTTCGAATGCGTGCGCCACCTGCTCCGCGCTCGCGCCGCCGCCCACGTCGAGGAAGTTCGCGGGCATGCCGCCGGCGTACTTGATGATGTCCATCGTGGCCATGGCCAGCCCGGCGCCGTTCACCATGCAGCCCACACTGCCATCGAGTTTGATGTAGTTCAGGCTGTACTTTGAGGCCTCAACCTCGAGCGGATCTTCCTCCGTAATGTCACGCAGTTCGCGAATATCAGGATGACGAAACAGCGCGTTGTCGTCGAAGGTCAGCTTGGCGTCGAGCGCGAAGAGCCGGCCGTCGGTGGTAGTGATGAAGGGATTGATTTCGAGGAGCGAAGCATCGGTATCGAGAAATGCTTTGTACAGGTTGGAAAGAAATTGCACCGCGGGATTGATTTGCTTGGCGCTCAGTCCAAGCTTGAAAGCCATCTTGCGCGCCTGGAATGCTTCGAGGCCCATGCCAGGATCGATGTGCTGTTTCAGAATCGCGTTGGGATTCTCCGCCGCGACCTGCTCGATCTCCATTCCGCCCGCGGCCGAGGCCATGAATACGGGCTTACCCTCGGCGCGGTCCACCAAAATTCCCAGGTACAACTCTTTTTCGATGGGCAGAGTTTCCTCGATCAGCAACCGCCGCACGATGCGGCCCTCGGGGCCTGTCTGATGCGTGATCAACTTCATGCCCAGCATCTTTTCGGCGATGTCTCCCGCCTCATTGGCAGACCTGGCGATCTTCACGCCTCCGCCCTTGCCGCGCCCGCCCGCGTGAATTTGCGCTTTGACCACTACGCCAGTCGCTCCAGCGCTAAACAATTCTTTCGCCGCGGAGTCGGCTTCTTCGCGCGAGGTCGCCATCGTCCCGCGTGGCACGGTTACACCATACTTCTTAAGAATCGCTTTTCCCTGGTACTCATGGATTTTCATAATGACGCTCTTCGCTCGTTAGCTAAGAATCGGAAGGAACCTGCTTGCGGCTTTCGACTGAGGGCAGCAAACCTCTAATTCTATAGAAGGGGAACGAATCAGGGCAAACGAGTATCTCAGTTATCGGTGCTCCAAGAGAATGTCACCCTTAATGGCAACCAGACTTTGCCAGCCCGTGAGGCCCGCCCTGCCCCGGTTTGGCACCATGGCGCTTACCGATGCAGCCGTCATGACTGGCTCGAAGGCCGCGACCTGAGCTCACTCTGGTCGGCTTTCAGGCGCGCTCCCGGCACCATGATCGCCAATATTGCCAGGAGAAATTCTAGATTTTCTCGTCTCGCCCAGACCAGTAGGGTTCGCGGAGCAAGCGTTTCAGCGTCTTTCCCGCGCTGCTGCGGGGAAAGTCGTCCACGATCGTGACTGCGCTGACACGTTGATTTTTCGCATCTACACGCTCATTGATCCATTGGCGCAGCCCCTCGGCGGTGACGGTGTCCGGCTGGTGCAGAATGACCGCAGCCAGTGGAGTCTCACCCCACTTCTCGCTCGGGATGCCAAATACTGCGGCTTCACGAACCGCCGGATGCTGCACGATGATTTCCTCGATGTCCTTCGGGAAAACATTCGTGCCGCCGCTGATGATCATGTCCTTCTTTCTATCCACTAGATAGAGGAATCCGTCTTCATCGACGTATCCCAGGTCGCCGGTGTGCAGCCAGCCGTCGACAATTGCCTGGGCGGTCAAATCAGGCCGTTTGTAATAACCCGGCATGAGCGCTGGCCCACGCCCGACAATCTCGCCGATTTCTCCCGGAGGCACGTCCTTTCCTTGCCAATTTATGATCCGCATCTCAAAAAACGGTTGCGGCGGGCCAACAGAACAGGGCTTGGACGCATAATGATTCTTGTCGAGCACCGTCATGAACCCTTCCGTGAGCCCGTAGAGTTCGTAAAACCTGCCGGGCAGGCAGTGATTCAGCTTTTCTTTGTGCTCCAGGTGCAGCGGGGCGCCAACGGTACCGATCATTTCGAGGGACTTAAGCGCTTCTGCCGAAAAGTACGGCGAACCCAGGAGCGCGACAATCTGCGACGGGACCATCATGACGTGGGTCACGCTTTCGCGCGCCACGGTTTCCACAAACGTCCGCGGATCAAAGCTTCTGTGCAGGATGTACTTCGCTCCCAGATACATCGCGGGCATGAGTGTAAGGAAAGCGCCGTTGAAGACGATTGAGCCCGAATGGAGCACCACGCTCTCGGGGCTCATGCGGAAGGTCGAAGCAAAAAGCGTGCAGTATATGGCGCGAATGTAGTGCGTGTGTACGATTCCCTTGGGCGTGCCGGTCGTGCCACTGCTGTAAATGATGTTGTAGGGATCGCCGTCCACAATTTCGGTTTTAGGAGGTTCGGCT
>Ga0208190_1000303_pt1 | contig 20173 bp, 14 predicted proteins | sample June2015DPH_13_1_FD_184708 | JGI IMG/M metagenome (GOLD analysis project Ga0208190, IMG submission 184708) | Peatland microbial communities from SPRUCE experiment site at the Marcell Experimental Forest, Minnesota, USA - June2015DPH_13_10... | ecosystem: Environmental > Terrestrial > Soil >... | reverse complement strand
ACTTCGCGATCCAGGCGAAGGGCACGAAGATGCGCGCGGCGCTGGATACGTGGTGGAAGAAGGCTGAGGGGAAGGCGTGCATCGACTACGGGTTGCACATGATCGTGACCGACCTTGGAGACGCGGGCCTGGAAGACATGGACGACATGGTGCGGGAGGGCGTGGCCAGCTTCAAGCTATTCATGGCGTATCCCAACGTGCTGATGGTGGACGACGCCACGATTTTCAAGGCGCTACAGCAGACGGCGAAGAATGGCGCACTGATCTGCATGCACGCGGAAAACGGGTCAGTAATCGATGTGATTGTGCAGCAGGCGCTGGCCGAGGGGAAGACTGCGCCGGTTTATCATGCATTGACGCGGCCGACGAAGGCCGAGGCGGAGGCAGTACATCGCGCGATTGCGATGGCGGAGATGGCCGGCGTGCCAATTTATATTGTGCATCTCTCGAGCGAGGATGCGCTCAATCAGGTCCGCGAGGCGCGCGACCGCGGTTTGCCGGCGTTCGCCGAGACGTGCCCGCAGTACCTGCTGCTCTCGATTGAAGACAACATGGAAGGCAAGGGCTGGGAGGGCGCGAAATACGTGTTTACGCCGCCACTACGCGAGCGCAAGAACCAGCCGAGACTATGGGAGGGGTTGCGCAAGGACACTTTGCAAGTGGTGTCGACGGATCATTGCCCGTTTTGCTTCGCCGACCAGAAGGCGCTGGGCAAGGATGACTTCACGAAGATTCCCAATGGCGGGCCGGGAATCGAAAACCGGCTGCAACTGCTGCACCACCACGGCGTGGGGCAGGAAAATTTCTCGATCAACAGATTCGTCGAGCTGGTATCGACGGCGCCGGCGCGAATCTTTGGGATGTATCCGAAGAAGGGCGTGCTGGCTGCGGGAAGCGACGCGGACCTGGTGCTGTGGGACCCGGCAGAGGACTATACGATCAGCGCAAAGACACACCACATGCGCGTGGACTACTCGATGTTCGAGGGATTCAAGGTGCGGGGGAACGCGCGCGATGTGTATTCGCGCGGCGAGCTGATTGTGAGCGGCGGGAAGTTTATCGGGAAGCCAGGGCGCGGGAAATACTTGCGGCGCGAGGCGCGGGGCGGGGCGTGGAAGTAGCCGCCGGAAAGCGGCTAGCTATTAGCTTCCAGCTTTCAGCTTCTTCGTGCGGTGGGTGTGGATCGTGCTATCCCGGATCCCAGGATCGGAACCTGGGACACGCAAAATCGAAGAGCAACCGCAGATCCTTCGATTTCTTCGCTTCGCCGTTCGGGCTCGCTCGGTCACTCAGGATGACAGCCTGATAAATTGAACTTACTTTTGAAACAGAGCACCCGAATCGTGGAGGAGGTCCGGTGAGCACCGTTGATCCATCGCTATCGAACCGCGACCTGACACCGACCACACCAGACCAGCGCACATGGGGTTTTTACAACTACACGGCGCTGTGGTTCTCGATGTGCATGGAGATTACGACGTACCGGCTGGCGTCGGGGTTGATCGCCAAAGGGATGGACTGGAAGCAGGCGCTCGGAACGGTGCTGCTAGGAAACTTGATTGTGCTCGTTCCCATGCTGCTGAACGCACACGCGGGCGCGAAGTATGGGATTCCGTTTCCGGTGTTTCTGCGGGCCTCGTTTGGGGTGCGCGGTGCGAACTTGGCGGCGCTGTTGCGCGCGGTGGTGGCGTGCGGTTGGTTCGGAATTCAGTCGTGGATTGGCGGAAGCGCGATTGATGCGATGCTTATTGTGATCTGGCCGAACGCGGAGGGAAACGGCGGCATTTTGTGGGCGTGCTTCCTGGGATTCTGGCTGTTGAACATGGTGGTCGTGTGGCGAGGTGTGGAGTCGATTAAGCGACTGCAGGCGTTTGGCGCGCCGTTCATGTTCGTGATGGCTGTGGCGTTACTGATCTGGGTTCGGATGAAGGCGGGCAGCTTTGGCGCGATGCTGTCGACACCGAGTACGTTCCACACGAGGGGCGAGTTTCTGAGCGTTTTTTTCCCGTCGCTGACGGCGATGGTGGGCTACTGGGCGACGCTGGCACTGAACATTCCCGACTTCACGCGCTATTCCAAGTCACAAAGTGCGCAATCGTGGGGACAGGCATTCGGGCTGCCGGTGGCGATGGTGATGTATACATTTCTCGGCATTGCGGTAACGTCGGCTTCGGCGGTGTTGTTCGGCAAGCCGATATGGGACCCGGTGCAGCTGATTGGGATGTTCCATCAGCCGGTGGTCGCTTTCGTCGCGCTGATTGCGGTTCTGGTGGCGACGCTGAACGTGAATATTGGCGCGAATGTTGTGTCGCCGTCGAACGATTTTTCAAATCTATGGCCGCGGCTGATCAGCTTCAGGACCGGCGGCCTGATTACCGGATTCCTCGGCCTGGCGATGTGCCCATGGAAGCTTCTGGCAACTCCGGACGCGTACATCTTCGGCTGGCTGGTGGGCTACTCTGGGCTGCTGGGGCCAGTGGCCGGGATCATGGTGTGCGATTACTTTTTCATTCGCGGGACAGAGCTGGATGTGAATTCGCTCTATCATCGCGAGGGCGTGTACCACTACACGAAGGGAGTGAATCCGCGGGCGTTGATTGCGCTGGCTCTTGGAGCTGGAATCGCGCTCGTCGGCGTCTTAGTCAAGCCGTTGCACTTTCTCTACGATTACGCATGGTTCGTGGGGTTCTTCACGGCGGGCGCATCGTATGTGGCGATGATGAAGCTGGCAGCACCGGTGGACGCGGCGGAGAGCGCGGAGGAAGTGGCTTAGAAGCAGCTCTTAGCCTTTAGCTGCTAGCTTCATTTGAGTCAGGTTCGGGCTCGTGCTTTCCCACCCTTGGCGTCTGCTGCGGCGGACGCCAAGGATGGGGCAACCCACTTTGCTAGGTCCGCGGCTAGGCTTCCACCAGCGCGTCGGCGATCGAAAGGTGCTCGTCGAGGGCCGCGATGCCGTGGTCGAGCTCTTCTTTCGTAACAATAAGCGGCGGCGCAATGACGAAGTGGCTGACCCAGGCCTGAATGGACACACCCTGCGCCATCATTTTGGCGGCGATTTGATCGACGACGAGCGGCTTGCCTTCCACCTTGTCGCGCATGGTGTTGAAGATCTGTTTCGTCTTGCGATTCTTCACAATCTCGACAGCAAAGAAGAGTCCGAGGCCGCGCACGTCGCCGATTGAAACGTGTTTCGCCTTCAGGGCTTCGAGCTTCTGGCGGACGTAGGGCTCGAGCTCGGCGGCGCGCTCGACGAGCTTGAGGCGCTGCATCTCTTCGATGGTGGCGACAGCGGGACCGAGGGTGAGCGGGTGCGCTTCGTAAGTGTGGCCGTGAGAAAAGTAGTGGTCTTCAAAGTAGTCGGCGATTTTGGTGGTGGTGGCGCAGAGGCCGAGTGGAACGTATGCCGAAGTGATGCCCTTGGCAGTAACGAGAATGTCGGGCTTGACGTTCCAGTTATCAACAGAGAACCACTTCCCAGTGCGGCCCCAGCCGGCCATCACTTCGTCGGCGATCATCAGGACGCCGTGCCGATCGCAGATTTCGCGAAGGCGCGGGAAGTACTCGGGCGGCGGAACGAGGACACCGTTGGTGCCGACGACCGGCTCGACGATGATGGCGGCGACATCGCTTTCGTTGCGGATCATGTGTTCGATGTAGTCGGCGCAGGCGATGTTGCAGGTGGGGTAGGTGTGCTTGATGGGGCAGTCGTAGCAGTTGGTCTCAGGCGCGAAGGCGACGCCGGCGCCTTTACCCGCCGGCTCCATGGCCCAGCGGCGCGGATCGCCGGTGGCCGCGATGGAGCCCATGGTTGAGCCGTGGTAAGAGCGGTAGCGGGAGATGATCTTGGTTTTGCCCGTGAACATGCGGGCGATTTTGAAGGCCGCTTCATTGGCTTCAGTGCCACTGGTCGCGAAGAAGAATTTGTTCAGCCCCTCGGGGAGAACTTCAAGGAGTTTGGCGCTGAGGCGGGCGCGCGACGCGGTAGCGTATCCGGGCGCGACGTAGCAGAGCTCGCGGGCTTGCTCGGCGATGGCCTCGACCACGCGGGGATTCTTGTGACCCAGGTTGACGCACATGAGCTGCGAGCTGAAATCGAGGTAACGCTTGCCCGCGCCATCAATGAACCAGCAGCCTTCTGCATCCGCGATATAGAGCGGTTTCCAGGTTTTCTGAAAGCGCCACGTGCCGTAGTTGTTCTGGCGCGTGAGCGAGGAAATCTGCTCGGATGTAAGCGCTGCAGGCGCGGAAGATTCAATCATGGTGGGCGACCTCCGAAACGGATGCAACCTATCGTAACATCCGGAACACGCGGCGAATGATAGGGAACCGCGGGGGTTGAATCGCCATCAACACTCTTCGCCATCCACATACCGATTCTGCAATTTCCGGCATTCCTCAAAACCGATCGTTTCCGCGCCAAAGCCCGTCCACGATCCGGTCATCACATCCGCGCCGATGAATCGGTACAAAACGACTCCCGCCTCCGCTGGAGTTTGAACGTCGGCAAATTGAAAGGCGATGGCATTGCCGAGAACCACGCCCAAGCCCGTTAATTTCTGCTTCGTTGGGCCAATCGTCCAATCGGCATACAACACCTCTTCTCGTTCTTTTATGACCAGTTCGCCGAAATAAGAGACTTGGGGTGAGTGCGGATTATGACCCACCACGCGGTAATTTCCCCTGAGCTGATGCGGCTTCAGGTCAGCCGTCAGGTCGCTCGAGGGCCGGCCTTGCTTCGTGTATCGTTCGAAAATCTCCGTCCTCTTCGCGATTTCATCGTCGATCTTTTTTCTAAATTGGATTTCGCTGGACGCGACGGCTTTTTGCCGCTCGTCCTCCAACTTTCGGATGGAACGGTCGTACCATTCCTGCAGCGCGTCGAACTGCTCTTTGACATTCTTTGCCGAAAACATCTCGGCGGCCTTCAATTGGCTGCCGAGGTTCGCGATTTGCGCCTCCTTTTGACCGATTGTGGCGCGAAGTATTTTTAGCAGCAACCCGCCGAGTGAGACGATGAGCGCGGTGTCGATCAAATTGCCGAATTCCTTGAAGAACTCCACGATGGGAAGGCCGGCCTGGTTCATGCTGCGCTCCTCGCTGGACAATGGTTGGGGGGAACCCCGCATCAATTCGATCCCCGTTGCCTCCGATTCGCCGGCGGCGGGGAAGACGGAAAAATGAACGCTTAAGAAATCGATAATAAACAAGATACCATCGCCCCGACTTGCCCGCGGCGCGAAGTCTGGCTGCCTGGCGCGGGGTGTCCGAAAATCGGACAAAAAGGCCACGAGAAGATTAAAGACTTTTCGTTCCTTGTCGATATACAGCGACAGCAGCCGGGACGTGAAGATGGAGATAGCACCCATTCCGGGAATTCGCGCATTGCCAGCCGTGAGGGCGCCGCAATCGGAGATTCGGCCGCCGTCGATCTTCGACATCGACGCTTCAGCAAGACCGGGCGACGACGGAGAACAACGGAACAGGAGAAAAGCCGCCGGCGCGGAGGAGAACGAAGAGGACGATCTCGCGCTTGAGGACGAGACGGCCGCGGGCGCGGAGGCCAGCGAAGCGGCGCCACCGAAGCAGGTCGATTATTTTGCGTGATTCAAGACGTCGGGATGAATGCACAATGAGATGGGGCCTGCGGATGGAATGCAGGATGCAAATTGCCGCGGGGTTGGCGGATAAGCATCCGAGCATTTTCGGAATTCGCGTTGACTTCTCGAGTGCATTGACAGGTGGCTTTAGCTTCCACCCCACCGACAAAGACCTGTCTGCGGGGTCCCCGGCTGAGGAAAAGGCCAATTGAGTGTGGGCTTCCGGTCTACAGAAATTGCAGAAAATGCTATCGGCGTGTCAGGCAGTAACGGTCTCGCGCAGCTTGGGTTCAGCATAGAGCGGATCGGACGCGGGGAGAACATCGTCATCGGCGAGCCGCAAGAGCCTGTGAAGATAGGCGCGGGAGATGGAGAGGCTGCGCGCAGCCAAGGTCTTGTTCCCGTTGTTCTCGCGAACGGCGGCGACGGCGAGGTGGATCTTGTAGTCGCGAAGCTGGCGCTCGAATGAACCTGATGACTGATAGTCGGCGATGTCGACGATCTGTTCGAACGCGCCTGCATCCTCTTCCGGTTCGTGCGCTTTGAGGTTCAAGTCCTCGGCGCGGACCACGCGGCCGGGAGCCAGGATGATGGCTCGCTGCATGACGTTTTCAAGCTCGCGCACATTGCCGGGCCAAGAGTAGTTCTGAAGCATCTCCATGGCCGCAGGTTCGATCGAGTCCATTGGTTTTTGGAAGACGTTCGAATAGTGGCGCAGGAAATGGCCGGCAATGAGGGGAATGTCTTCTGACCGCTCCTGGAGCTGCGGTGAATCAATGCACATGACGTTGATGCGATAGAAAAGATCCTGGCGGAATTTACCTTCGGCCACGAGCTTACCGAGATCCTGGTGGGTGGCGAAGATGAGGCGCGCACGCAAGGGAATGAGCTTGTTCGAGCCGAGGCGGCTGAATTCCATCTGCTGGAGGACGCGAAGGAGCTTGACCTGCGTGAAGACGCTCAGGTCACCGATTTCATCGAGAAACAGCGTACCGTCGGAAGCCTGCTCAAAGTAGCCTTCACGCGAGCCGACGGTGCCGGTAAAGGCGCCTTTCTCGTGGCCGAACAACTCGGCTTCAATGAGGGTTTCAGGGATGGCGCCACAGGAGACGGCTACGAAAGGCTTGTTCGCGCGGCTGCCGAGGTTGTGGATGGCGCGGGCAATGAGCTCCTTGCCTGTACCGCTATCGCCCGTGACCAGAACAGCGGCGTTGAGGTTGGTAACACTGCGCACCAACTGGTAGACGCGTTGCATGCCGGGGCTCGATCCGATAATGCGGTCGCAATTACCCGGCTCCTCGATGCGCTGCTGGACGCTGTGCAGCTGCTGCTTGAGCGCGGAGGTTTCGCAGGCCCGGACGAGCATTGTCTTGAGGTCGCGAATGGATGGCGGGCGCCGACAGAAGCCAAAGGCCCCGGAACGAACGAGCTCGAAGGCGGTGGAGCGGAGGCTGTCTTCGGCCATCAGGATGGACGGAACACTCGAGGCGATCATGCGCCGGGCAAATTCAAGCCGGGATTGCAGCGTGTCCTGAGAGGAGTAGAGGTCGAGGATCATGACGTCGCAGTCGGGAGCGGACGCGAGGGCGTCCGTTCCATCTCCATCTGGCTGGAGCAGGACCTCGAAGTCCTTACCAAGGGCAGAAGAAAGTAGCGGGTGCAAAGTCCGGTCTTCCGAAAACAGTCCAATTCTGGTCATTGGCGGGCGATCTTCTATGTCGCCGATAGCGCGACGCCATTTAAGAGGCTAGGGCGATGTGAGTTCATCATCGGCAAATGGCGGCGAAGGGAACATTCCTCTTTGGTGCTACTAAAGATCAGACTTTGGTAACGATTGTGAAGCGGAAAGAGACACAAATTGCTGGGAATTCTCTCATCGAGGTCCAGGCGACAGATCAGATTCTCCATAGGACAGGCTGGGCTGACCTTCGTAACCGGCTTCGTAATCTTCTGATTTAGCAATGAGTTACATGGGTGATGGAGGCAAGTCGAAGGGGACCGAGAGGTGTATACGGATCACTCCAGGAGGGAGTGAGGCGTAAACAATTGTGCACACCCAATGGGTCAATTTGTGCCCATCTGACTGAATCGATATGGCTTCATGGCAACTGGAGTTTGGCGCGGGAATTGCTTTACTGGATTGTGTTCCTGGAAGGCGTTCAGGAGAAGGAGCCCGTGTAATGCATTCGTTTGCCTGGTGGCCAACCGTCCTTGTTCTGGGAGTGGCTACCTTCACGGATCTTCGCAGCCGGCGGATTCCGAACTGGCTTGTGTTTCCTTTTTTTGCCTGCGGCCTCGTGGTTTCGGTTTGGCTGCACGGCTGGCAAGGCGCGGGGCAGAGTCTTTCTGGAGCGGGACTTGGGCTGCTGATTTACGGGTTTCTATTCTGGATGGGCGGAATGGGCGCGGGCGACGTAAAACTTTGCGCCGCGATTGGAGCATGGATTGGCCCTTACCAGTTGATTTTGGCGCTGGTGATGACCGGCCTGGTGGGCGGAGTGATGGCGCTTGCGGTGGCGGCGTGGGGCGGATTCTTGAAGGAGCTGTTTCAGCACACCGGCGATCTGGTATTCAACGCGCAAGAACGCGGAGAAGCGGTCTTGAGCAATCCGCGGCGACGCAAGATACCTTACGCACCGGCGATCGCGATCGGGACATTGATTTCGTTTTTTGCACGCTAAAGACGGGGCACGACAGTGTCGAGTTTAGGGCAATCGAAGTATGAACTTCCGGCTGACTGGGACGCTGTGCCAGCCAGTCAACGCGCATACCGCACAGCAAGGAGCGAAAGCAACGTGGCCACGAATCCGTCTCCATATGCAAGCAGCCCGTTTCCCGAGCCGATGGGCGTTGAGGATCTCTCCATCGCGGTGATAAGCCCCAGCGAGGAGCATCGTCTGGAAACCATGCAGGCGATGAATGGTTGCGCGGGCGCCTATGTCAGCGAGTTCTCAAGCTATGCACCGGGAGTGGGCGATCTTCCCGCGGCGCTTGATGAGGATTTCGACGTCATTATCATCGACCTGGACGGCGACGCAGAGTCCGCCCTGGACCTGGTGGAGAGCATCGGGGCCAACGGCGTGGCGACGGTAATGGTGTATTCGGAGAGCTCCGACCCGGAGTTGCTGGTGCGCTGCATGCGTGCCGGAGCGCGCGAGTTTCTGACGCTTCCATTTTCGCAGGACGTGGTGGCAGAGGCCCTGGTGCGAGCCGCAGCGCGGCGGCCGGTGGCGCGGCCACGGAAGAAGGCGGCAGGAAAGCTCTATGCCTTTATAGGCTCCAAGGGTGGGGCCGGGACGACCATGCTGGCCTGCAATTTTGCCGTAGCGTTGGCCAAGGAATCGGGCGAGAAGACTCTGCTGATCGACCTCGATCTGCCGCTGGGCGATGCGGCGCTGAACCTGGGAATCACGGTGGAGTTTTCGGCCATCGACGCTTTGCAGCAGGTGGACCGGCTGGACGCGAAGTTTCTGGAACAGCTCCTGGTGAAACACAGCTCGGGCCTGTGGGTGCTGGCGGCGCCGGGACGGTTTGTTCAATTCCAGGCGGACAACGATGGCATCAACCGGCTTTTGCACGTAGCTCGGCATGAGTTTGAAAACGTGGTCGTGGATATGGGGTCAAGGCTGGAGCTGATGGGAACAACGGCCTACAAGGAAGCGACCACAGTGTACCTGGTGACGCAGGCGAGCATTCCGGAACTTCGCAACTCAAACCGGCTGATCACGCAGTTCTTCTCAGGGCAGGTGCCGAAACTGGAGGTGGTGATCAACCGATATGAATCGCGGGCGCTGGGAGTATCGGAGGAGCACATCACCAAAGCGCTCACCCGGGCGGCGCAATGGAAGATCCCCAACGATTATGCGTCGGTGAAAAACATGCAGATAAGCGCCAAACCGCTGGTGCTTACGGATTCGGCTATTTCGCGGCAGGTGCGGCTGATGGTAAGCGCTGTGACCGGGAAGAGCGACACGGCGGCGAAAAAAAAGAAGGCTTTCAGTCTCAACATTTTCGGATGAGTTGGTAAAAGTCGGAATTCTGGAACTGGAGCGAAGGTAAAAACGTGGAAATACTCAATTTGGAATCGTACAAAGCGGAGATTCACCGGACGCTGATCTCAAAGCTGGATCTGGAGAAGCTTTCGCGCGTGAACTCGAGCCAGGCGCGGCAGGCGGTCTCGGGCCTGGTCAAAGAAATCATGTCGGACCAGCGCGTGCCGCTGAACTTCGACGAGCAGGAAAAGATCCACGCCGAGCTGCTGGATGAGGTATTCGGGCTGGGGCCGTTGGAGCCGCTGCTTAGGGATCCGAAGATCTCCGACATTCTGGTGAACGACAAGGATCACGTGTTCGTGGAAAAGGGTGGACTGCTGCAGAGAGTGGACACGACGTTCCGCGACGACCGGCATTTGATGCAGATCATCGACCGCATCGTTTCGCGTGTCGGCCGCAGAGTGGATGAGTCGTCGCCGATGGTGGACGCGCGCCTGCCCGACGGATCGCGCGTCAACGCGATCATTCCGCCCCTGGCGCTGGATGGGCCATCGGTGTCGATCCGGCGCTTCGGAACCGGCCCGCTGGCGGCCAACCAACTGGTGCAGTTGAAGAGTATTTCGCCGGAGATGATGGAAGTACTGTCGTCGGCCGTGCGGGCGCGCATCAGCCTGCTGGTCTCGGGAGGCACGGGCGCCGGCAAGACGACGTTCATGAACATCCTGTCGCAATACATTCCGAACAACGAGCGGCTGGTGACGATCGAGGACGCCGCCGAATTGAGGTTGGCGCAGGAAAACATCGTGCGCCTGGAGACGCGGCCACCGAACATCGAAGGGCAGGGCGCGATCCGGCAGCGGCAACTGCTGATCAATGCCCTGCGTATGCGGCCCGACCGCATCATCATCGGTGAGGTGCGCGGCGAGGAAGCGTTCGACATGTTGCAGGCCATGAATACCGGCCACGAGGGCTCGATGACCACCATTCACGCCAACACGCCGCGCGACGCGCTGTCGAGGCTGGAGTCAATGGTGGCCATGACCAACATGAACCTGCCGGAAAGATCGGTGCGGCAGCAGATGGCTTCGGCGCTCACGATCGTGGTGCAGGCCACACGCATGAGCGATGGCACACGCAAGATCACCAACATCTCGGAGATCACGGGTATGGAAGAGAACGTGATCAGCATGCAGGAGATCTTCACGTTTGAGAAGAAAGGCATCGGCCAGGACGGCCGCGTGATCGGCGTGTTCAAGCCCACGCGCATCCGTCCCCGGTTCCTGGAGAGGCTGCGCGTGTCGGGCGTGATCCTGCCGCCCAGCCTGTTCGAGCGGGAAACGCCGGTCAACTGAGAGGAAAGGAGGGAAGCAAGATGGGATTGATTATTGGTCTGGTCTTTGTGGGCATATTCACGCTAATCGCGCTGCCGTTGGCGGCAATGGGACCGTCCAGCAACGCCAAGCAGGCCCTAGCCACTCTGGACTCTGCGATTAAGGTCGACCGGCGGGAATTGCTTCCGCAGAAACTGAATGTACGCAAGAACGAATTGCTGAGCAGCATCCCCTGGCTGAACCAGAAGTTGTTGAAGTTCGAGCTGACGCCCTATTTGCGCAGAATGCTGAGCCAGGCCGATCTGGATTGGAGCGCGGGGCGGCTTCTGCTGGTATGCGCGGCGGGTCTTGTAATCCCGACTTACGCGCTTCTGGAGACGACCGGCAACACCTTGCTGGCATTCGCGTCGGGCGCGGTGCTGGGCGTGCTTCCGTTCGCCTTTGTTCTTTTCAAGCGCCACAGGCGCTTCAGCTCATTTGAAAAGAATTTGCCGGAGGCGTTGGATTTGATGGTCAGCGGCCTGCGTGCCGGGCATAGCTTGCTGGCGGCGATGGCGCTGGTGGCGCGCGAATGCCCGCAACCAGTGGGCGGCGAATTCAAGATTTGTTTCGAGGAGCAGAACTACGGCCTGGAGATGAAGGCAGCTCTGGAAAGCCTGATCGTGCGGGTTCCGCTGCAGGATTTGAAGATCACAACCACGGCGATCCTGATCCAGAAGGAAAGCGGAGGCAACCTGGCGGAGGTGCTGGACAAGACGGCGTATGTGATCCGGGAGCGATTCCGGCTCAAGCGCCAGATCATGGTGCACACCGCGCAGGGGCGTCTTACGGGCTTGATTCTTACGCTGTTGCCGATTGTGCTGGGCGTGGGCATTTATTTTGTGGATCCGGGAATGATCAGCATTTTGTGGCATCGCCAGATCGGCATCGAGCTGATGTGGGCTGCCGCCGGGCTGATCGTACTTGGCGGATTTGTGATTTGGAAGATCGTTGACATCGATGTGTGAGGAAGAATCGTGACTTTTCTAATTCTGGCATTCGTGGCAATCTTCGTGCTGGTGGGGAGCATCGGCGTGCTGATGTTCTATCGCGAGGCGGCGCTGGAGCGCATCAGCCAGGTGATCAACCCGCGGCCCAAGCAGAAGTCGCTGGCCGAGACCTTCCAGAATACCGGGTCTTCGATCGGCAACGTGGTCAAGCGGTTCGAGAACCTGATGCCGAAGAGCGAGAAGGAAGTTTCCGTCATTCGGCTGCGGTTGACGCGGGCAGGGTACCGTAACGAGAACGCGATGAAGATCTTCTACGGCAGCAAGGTGCTGACGCCGCTGCTGCTGGTGGCCATTGCCGCGGTGACCGGATTAGCAAGTCTGGCTCCCTTCTTCGTATACCTCGTGGCGCTCGGCGGAGGATTCCTGGCCCCGGACTTCTGGCTGGGCAAACGCATCACTGCCCGGCAGAAGAAGCTGACGCGCGGCTTGCCTGACGTTCTCGATCTACTGGTCATTTGCATGGAGGCGGGCCTTAGCCTGGACCAGGCGACGGCGCGCAGCGCGGAAGAGTTGAGCCAGTCGCAGCCGGAGATTTGCGATGAGCTGAACGTAGTGGTGCTGGAACAGCGCGCCGGTCGCGCCCGTTCTGAGTCCTGGAAGAACATGGCGGAGCGCACCGGCGTTGAATGTCTGCGCAACCTGGTATCGATGCTGGTGCAGACAGAACAGTTTGGAACGAGTATTGCCAAAATGCTCCGCGTTCATGCGGATACGCTGCGCGTGCAGCGCGTGCAAATGATCGAGGAGATGGCGGGGAAAACTTCAGTCAAGCTAGTGTTTCCGCTGGTGCTGTTTATTTTTCCTGCGCTGTTTCTGGTTACACTGGGACCAGCCGCGATCGTGATGGCTGAGTCGTTCAGTGCACTGACCAAATAATTGAGGCAGGAAGAGGAAAATTGTATGGATCAAACGACGATTATCAGAATTGTTGCAGGTGCTTTGGCGGTCATCATTCTGGTGATCCTGATACAGCGCCGCCGGACGCGGGTGAAGTAGAAACCCGCGCGCAAGATTCCGTGGCGTGAAAAGGGACTGCGTAATGCCACGGCTGAGAAGAGATGATTCCGTTGCCAAGGTGGCTTGCCGTGTAGACGGCAGACGCCTCAATGGGCAGCCTGGGCAAGGGGAACAGGTGAAGTGTTCCCTTCGCTGGGCTGACAGCAAGCGAATAGAAAGGGCGGAGCGGCACATGGAATTAATGGATAGAGCCGAACTGGCGAATGGGGCGCCGGGGAAAGATGGAGCTGCGGCACAGCCGCCAGGGACCAGGACAATGGAATCGCAAACGTTTTGCGCTTACAACCAGACGCGGGAATGCTTTTTGGGTTTGAAGGTAAGAGCCGGCGACCTTTCCTCGACCCATGTGGCAGAACCGATGCTGGAGAAGCCGATGAAGTCAGGCGAAGGGTTGTGGATGAAGCCTTTCAGAGGGATCGCGGCAACGGCAATGCCAGCGCCACTGGATCTGATTTATCTGGACGACGAGTGCCGGGTGATCGATTTGGCGGAATCGTTTCCGACCTTTCAGGTAAGCTCCTCAAGCCCGCGGCCGCAGAGCGTGCTGGCACTGCCAGCGCACTCGATCTATTCGTCGCAGACACAATCGGGCGATCAGCTTGTGCTGTGCATAGCCGAGGAGATGGAGCGCCAGTTGGAAAAGTTAACCAATATGCGCGAGGAAGCGGAAGCGGAGACGGCACCGGTGATAACAGGCGCGGCGCTGCTCCGCGAAAAGCCACTTTGGAGCGGGGGACCGGGACTGCTGGAATTGGAGGACCGCAATGGACACGACAAGCCGGAAGCCCTTCAGGCCCACAGCATGGATCTGACACCTCCGGGGGTTAAGACGAAGAGTCAACTGCGGACCTGGATTGAGCGCTGGTGGTCGCCGGATCCGCGAAAGGCTCCGCGGATCAAGGAGCCAGGTCTGGCTGCGTATTACTGGAACGGCGCGGCCCCGGTAGCGCATGGTGTCCGGGATATCAGTTCGTCAGGGCTCTATGTGGTGACGGAGGAGCGGTGGTATCCGGGGACGCTGGTTCTGATGACGCTGCAGAGGACGGACCACGGAGAGGAGTATGCGGAACGGTCAATCGCCGTGCAATCGCGGGCCGTACGCTGGGGTCCGGACGGCGTGGGCTTGCAGTTTATTCTAACCGACGACCAAGACTTACGCGTTGGGAAGAGCACGATGATGGACGCGGCCAGCCGGGAGGAGTTCGAACTCTTCCTGGCGCAATTGAAATTGGAGAAATGAAAAGCACTGTTGAGCGCCAGAGAAATTCCTGAGCAGGGCGCGCTGAAATGCGATGTTAAGGCCGGCCGAGCCGGGAGGTGAAACGATGAAGACGAGAAATGGCCTACGAAGGATGGGCAATCAGTTTGGCCGGCGCGTGAAGCGCGGTTTTGGCCGGCGCGGCGAAGAAGGCTCGGCACTGATCGAGTTCGCGTTGACGCTGCCGATGCTCTTTGGGCTCATATACCTGGGGGCTACGTTGACGCTGGGCATGTACAACTTGCAACAGCTTGGGAACGCGACCTCATCCACAGCGATGGCGGTAGGAAGCGATGCCGGCCTGTTCCCCAACAACGACCCTTGCGCATATGCCGAGAGCACAATCACCAAATCGCTACCGACCTGGACGGTTGCGAATTTCTCATACACGCTGGTCCTCACAGACGTCAGCGACGCTACGCACAAATACACAGGAAGCGGAAACACGTTTTCCTGCACTTCGGCTCCGGCGATGGGGGCAAACTACCCTGTGACTCTCACCGTAAGCTACACGTACTCATGGCTCGGGATCCCCGCGATGCCGTTTTTCCATGCTGGCACCAGCACGGCGGGAACCCTGTCGACGAGCGAATCAGCGATACAGATGTGAGCGGAGAGAAACTCAGATGAAGCGGATTCTGTCTCGTCAAATACGCAAGCTCCTGCGCAGCGAGCGAGGCCAATCCGTCGTGATGGTCGCTATCACCGTCACGGCAATTCTGACCATGGCAGTGAGCTCGGCGGAGGTCGGCCATGTTTATTACGCCTATCGCCAACTCGTGAGCTCGACGAACGCGGCCACGCTGGCGGGAGCGCAAGCCATGTCCGATGCACTCATTAATACGAGTTCGAGTGGGGCTTACACAGCGGAAGTAACGGGGGCAGTGAAGCAATACAGTTCCGTATCAGGGCAATTGAACGCCAGCAGCTTCCTGACGAACGACACGATTGCAACGCAGACTCTCTATTGTTCGTCCACCATGTCGAAGGCGCCATTCTATGTAGAGTGCCAGACTCCCCCGGGCGGTACCACAGGTTACAACGCGATCACGGTAACGCAGACGGCGAAGGTGCCCTTGTGGTTTGGAGGGCTGATCGGCATGTCGTCGATGAACTTGTCGGCTACCGCAAGCGCGGCGATGAAGGGCGGATCGGACATTCCGTACAACCTGGCCGTCATCATGGACACTACAGCCTCCATGCAGGACACCATACCGGGCGATAAAGATTGCACCACGTCGCAGATTTCCTGCGCGGTTCAGGGTCTCGAAGTCATGCTCGAAAATATGGATCCCTGCGCGCAGAACACAACCTGCAGTAAAAGCACTCCTTACGTGGACGACGTGGCCTTATTTGTATTCCCCGCGCCCAGCACGGCCTTTAGCGCTAACGAATATAACTCCCAATACTGCGGCCTCGGAGCTACCAGCGTGCCGTACAACTTCGTCAATGTGACACCGGGGACAAACCAGAATCTCGCCATGGAGTCGACCGGCGCGGATGCGGGCGCGTACGAGATTATTCCCTTCAACGACGTTTATAAAACGAGCGATACGTCGAATCTCGCGGTTGCGTCGGCTCTGGCCGAGGCAGTGAGCTACAGCGGTTCCGGCTGCGCGGGCCTTTCGGCGCCGGGCGGGCAGGGAACCTACTATGCACAAGTCATTTACACCGCTCAGGCTGCCCTCGTCACGCAGCAGCTATCGAATCCGACCTCAAAGAACATCATGATCATCCTAAGCGACGGTGACGCGACTGCATGCGCTTCCGGCGCGAACACCGCGGCCGGGGGTTGCAATACAAAGGGCCAAATTGTAGCGGAGAATAACCCCAATTGTGGCAGCACGGGCGGCAGTTGCCTGAATGGAACCGGTACGAAGACCACGAATCCGTCGGGCTATCAATCCCCCACCTACCCGTCGGCGCTTGGCGAGTGCGGGCAGGCTGTTCAAGCGGCGCAATTGGCTACAGCGGCGGGAACACAGGTCTATACGATTGGTTTCGGGTCGGAGACTTCGGGGTGCACTTCGGACGAAACGTACACCACAGCCGCGGGTTCCACAAATGGCGCAGAGGCGTGGCCGAGCGGTCCCTACGCCGGGACGCCCTGCAACGCGATTGCCGCAATGGCTTCTGACGTAAACCACTTTTATTCTGACAATTCGGGCGGGTGCCCGTCGCTCTCCCCATCAAACGCAAACTTCACGAGCCTGGCACAGATTTTCCAGGCGATCGTGAACGGACTGAGCACGCCGCGCATGATCCCCAACGGGACGACGTAAAGCATCTTCCAAAGCGAAAAGACGAGGTGTGGCACCAGCTTTTGCAGGGTACGGGCGCAAAGCCTGTGCCCTTTCTTGCGAATGGGGCCGGAGAGAACGAATCAAGCGGGCGGCCGAGCTTGGACCGGAAGCAGATGACGCCCGATTTACCCAATCATTTGTTCAACTTGCAGCCCACCGGTTCTTTGAGTACCCTAGTCACCACTGAATAGCACGAAAGTGCAATATTCCGATTACTGCCCATACAAGATCATGAAATGTGATCCCCAGTGCCTGGGAAGGCCGCCGTGGACTCCGCAAGAGCGGTCGGCGACACAACCCAGAAACGTAATCGAGTAGGAATCCGATTTGTAAGTACAGCGCTTTACTTCCCCAGCAACGCGAATACGATCTTGAGCAAAAACCAGCGAAAGTTCATTTTCCTTTACGACGAGACGGGGGAATGGGGAGATGGACTCATCCGTGGCGGTCAAGGTCCGGGTTGTGAAGTGATGGCTCCCAGTACCGCAAGCCAGCGAGTTGGATCGGTTGGCGCTATTGCTCAATGCGGTGACTGCGCGAGAGGAGGGATTTGATCCATGGGAATGAAACGGTTCGGAAATTCGCTAAGGCACCGGTTCCTGAATAATCAGCGGGGCCAGGCGGTGGTGGCCGTGATGATCACGGCGGCCACAGTGATGTCTTTAGCCGCGGCTTCGGTTGAGACGGGCCACGTGTATTACGCATACGAGCAGCTTGTGGCGTCGACGAACTCGGCGGCGCTGGCCGGCGCGGAAGCCATGCCGAATACGACCCAGGCGAAAACCAACGTGACCACCTACAGCGCGCAGTCAAACGGCATGAACGAGACCGCGATGCTGAAGAATGTGACCGCGACACCGGCGTTCCTTTGCCTGAGCACCGTATCAAACTCGCTGAACGTGCCGTGCCAGACTTCCACGGGCGGCACCGGCGGATACAACGCAATGTCGGTGACACAGACCGCGACGGTTCAGCTTTGGTTCGGCGGGTTGGTCGGCATGAAGCAGATGAACCTGTCGTACACGGCGGAGGCGGCCATGGCGGGCGGGCAGAACTCGCCCTGGAACATCGCCATCATTCAGGACACCACCTCGTCGATGAACGACGCGGATAATGGCGACCAATGCAATGGAACGCAAATCACCTGCTCGCTGCTGGGCATACAAGCGCTGCTGGGTGACCTGTATCCCTGCGGGCTGGGGCAAAACTGCACTACCAGCACGAATTATGTGGATAGCGTAAGCCTGTTCGTATTCCCCGCGGTGACCGGTTCGTCGGCGTATAAGGATTCCACCTGTCCGCAGAGCGACCCGACGATCGTGTCGTACACATTTCCCGACCCACCCTCCAATACGACGCTGCCATCGGCTGACACCTACCAGGTGGATGGCTTTGCGAACAATTACAAGACGACGGATACGGCATCGAGCCTGAACCAGGCAGCGGGCATCGTGATCGCGGCGGGAGACTCGGGACAAAGCAACTGCGCCGGTATCCAGGCGCCGGGCGGCGAGGGGACCTATTACGCGCAGGTGATCTACGCTGCCCAGGCTGCCCTGTTGTTACAGCAGGCGGCTAATCCAGGGTCGCAAAACGCCATCATTCTCCTCACCGACGGCGACGCAACGGCATGCGCGTCAAACGCGAATACCACCGCAGGTGCGTGCGACACAAAGAGCCAGCTTCTGGCGTCAGAGGGCACGCTGAATGGAACCGGAACGAAGACCAGCAACCCTTCGGGCTATGAGTCCTACGCTTACCCATCGGCGCTGGGCATGTGCGGGCAGGCGGTGCTGGCGGCACAGGCAGCGGCGAATGCAGGGACGACAGTGTACACGATCGGATATGGCGCGGAGACTTCGGGAGGGTGCCTGTCGGATAAGACTTACAGCGCGAACGTGACGACGAAAGGGGGAGCATGGGGTCCGGGTGACCAACCCTGCCAGGCGATCGCGGCGATGGCGTCATCGGCGGTGAATTTTTACTCCGACGATGGCCAGGGTTGCGAGGCGACTGCACCGAGCAACCAGAACCTGACGAAGCTGACTGCCATCTTCCGCGCGATTGTGGACAATATGAGCTCGCCGCGGCTGATTCCTACCGGAACGACATAGGAGAAGCTCCAGCAGCAAGCAAAAAGGGTACGGGGAAAGCTCCCCGTGCCCTTTTTTGCTGCCTTGGAATGGCGGAATTCATTACCTATGTAACAGTTCGATAGCACGAAAGTGCAATAGCAGGTTACCATGCAAGGCAAGATGATGGCAGCAGTTACCCCTTCCCCAAGAGGTCGCAGGAGTGTCCGCGAGGCCGCACGATGGTATCGCAGAGGGACAAATCCGGTGACCTCTCCGCGCTGACGACGCGATCCCGGAATTGTCTTTCAAGTTCTTGCGCGCAGGCCCGCTCACCGCGTTTGCACCTCATTCAAACGAACAGATTACGCGCGGGCACGGCTGCCCGCGCAGATAGACCTGTGCGCCAGCTCCGCGCCGAGCAGGGCTTTGCGCACTCATGGCGAGAAAAACCCGTCAACGCTCAAGTTTGCATTAGCGCCGCCGATGGCGCTGCCAGTGAGCCATGCGAGCCATGGACCCACAGTTTTCAAGTTCAACCCAACGAGCAACCGAGCGCCGAAGGATTCGGCGGCGAGGCTGCGTGAAAGGAGGAATTTGTAAATGAAACGGTTTGGAGTTTCGTTTTTGCGCAGGTTCCTGAGGAATCAAAAGGGCCAGTCACTCGTAATGGTGATGATCACAGCATCCGCGATGATGGCTCTTGCCGCAGCTTCGGTTGAGTCGGGGCATGTGTATTACGCGTACGAACAGCTTGTGGCGTCGACGAACTCGGCGGCGCTGGCCGGCGCGGAAGCCATGCCGAATACAACCCAAGCGTCAACCAACGTGACCACGTACAGCGCGCAGTCAAACGGCATGAACGCGACCCACATGCTGCAGAATGTGACCGCGACTCCGGCGTTCCTTTGCCTAAGTACTGTGTCGAACAGCCTGAATGTGCCTTGCCAGACTGCCTCGGGTGGCACCGGCGGCTATAACGCAATGTCGGTGACACAAAAGGCAACGATTCCCTTATGGTTCGGCGGGCTGTTTGGCATGAAGCAGATGAACGTGTCGTACACGGCGGAGGCGGCCATGGCGGGCGGGCAGAACTCGCCGTGGAACATTGCCGTGATTGTGGATACCACCTCGTCGATGAACACGTCGGATGGCGGCGACCAATGCAGCGGGACGCGAATCACCTGCGCCCTGCTCGGCGTACAAGCGCTGTTGAATGACTTGTATCCCTGTGGGCTGGGCCAAACCTGCACGAACACCGGAGCCACGCCGTTCGATAGCGTAAGCCTGTTCGTATTTCCCGCGGTAACCGGTTCGACAGCGCCGGATGATTCCAAGTGTCCACAGAGCAACCCGACGATCGTGTCGTACACATTTCCCGATCCACCCTCCAATACGACGTTGCCATCGGCTGACACCTACGAGGTGGACGGCTTTGCGAATAATTACAAGACGACGGATACGGCATCGAGCCTGAACCAGGCAGCGGGCATCGTGATCGCGGCGGGAGACTCGGGACAAAGCAACTGCGCCGGTATCCAGGCGCCGGGCGGT
>Ga0208190_1000302_pt1 | contig 20183 bp, 10 predicted proteins | sample June2015DPH_13_1_FD_184708 | JGI IMG/M metagenome (GOLD analysis project Ga0208190, IMG submission 184708) | Peatland microbial communities from SPRUCE experiment site at the Marcell Experimental Forest, Minnesota, USA - June2015DPH_13_10... | ecosystem: Environmental > Terrestrial > Soil >... | reverse complement strand
AGAGATCGAATCGGAACGTGTGGCAGTCAGGTGAATCAGGGGGCACATGGATCAACTGAGTTACGGAGCATTCAGCGCGGACTTGCACCAACGGCAATCCGGCCAGCGTGCGCCCATGCAGGTTTCGATTGAAGTCACGCGGCGCTGCCCGCTCGAATGCCAGCACTGCTACAACAATCTCCCCATGGGCGACCAGGACGCCCGCAGCCGCGAAATGACCACCGAAGAACACTTCAAGATGCTCGACGAACTGGTCGAGATGGGCTGCTTCTGGCTCCTCTACACCGGCGGAGAAATTTTCGCCCGCAAAGATTTTCTCGAGATCTACACCTACGCCAAGAAAAAAGGATTCCTGATCACCCTCTTTACCAACGGCACGCTCATCAGTGAAAAGATCGCCGACTATCTGGTCGAATGGCCGCCCTTTTCCATCGAGATCACGCTCTACGGCCGCACCCGCGAAACCTACGAAGCGCTGACCCAAATCCCCGGTTCCTATGATCGCTGCCTGCGGGGAATCAAGCTGCTGCGCGAAAGAAAATTGCCGCTGAAGCTGAAGACGGTGGCTACCAGCATCAATAAGCATGAAGTAATCGCGATGCGGCAGTTTGCGGAAGAGGAGCTGGGAGTCGAATTCAAGTTCGACGGCCAGGTCAATCCTCGCATCGATTGCTCGCAGAGCCCGCTGGCGGTGCGGCTTACGCCGGAGGAAGTCGTTGCGCTCGATATGAACGCTCCGAAAGGAGTGACTGAATACCAAAGGCTGGCGAAGCGCGATCTTGAGAATCCGCCAAACCTTGCGAAAAACGACACTGTGTATTTCTGCGGCGGCGGGATGAATTCTTTCGCCATTAATGCCCATGGAGAGATGGGCATTTGCGTGATTTCACAGCAGGACACTTTCCGTGTCCAGGAAGCCGGATTGAAACGAGTTTGGGAAGAGTCCCTCCTGCAGTTACGAACGCGCAAACGCACTCAGGTGACGAAGTGTGTCCAGTGCCGCATTCAGTCGCTCTGCGGCATGTGCCCAGCGAATGGCGAAATGGAGAATGGGGACAAAGAGAGCCCGGTCGAGTTTCTCTGCAACGTCGCGCACTTGCGGGCGGCAGTGATTGGGGTCGAAGTCCCGTCGCACGGCAAGTGCGAATTCTGCGCAGGCGGCAACCAGCACGAGGAAGTGCTGGAGTCGGCGCGCCGGATTAAGAGTAAGGAGATTGATGTGGAGAGTTGGGTAGGGCCGCAGCAGGCCTTTCAAATTCTGAATAACGCAAGCGCTGCCACAGGCGGCTGCGGAAGCTGCGGTGGTCACTGACCGTAAGGCAAGCATTGAGGGCTCAATGGATCACGAACTGAATCGTGCCAACGGCAAGAAAAAGTATGCGTCACCGAAACTGACGACGATCAGTCTTCGTCCCGAGGAGGCTGTCCTCGGGCATTGCAAGGTCTCCGGGTCGGGCGGTCCCGTTGGCAGCTGTATGCCGTTGGGAACCTGCCCAAACTCAGGGTCATAGGGGCGCCCGTGAATGCTAGGTTAGGGGTCGCGATAGTTGACGATTCAGCGCCTGCGGTGTCGTGTGCCCCAGCCTTTGGCGCGGCGTGCTACACCGGTTTCCATGTGGGTGGAGTCACGGTAGAAGTGGCTGGCGACCACGCTTCAGATCTCAATTTAGATCCAACCCTGGAGCCGTTTCGGATCGAGTCCGGCAGGGGCGATATTAGCATCCAGGTAAAATGGGTCGATAGGCTTCCCAAGCCGCGGCAGCGCCAGCTTTTCGATTCGGGATGCGTCTGGCGCTTGTACGAGAAGAGTGCCGGATTTCAATTCGATTTCAGCGTTGCGAGTCTTGACGGTGCTTCCTATAAGCGGCTTCTGGTCGATGAGCGATTCCGCCGCGCCTCGTTGCTCCTAAGTCGAGAAGGTTTCGAGAGTTGCGACACCGCCATTCCTCTGGAGTATCCCCTCGACGAGCTCCTTATCATGCACCGCCTCACGCAAGAGCGGGCTATTGAATTACATGGTGTCGGCATCGTCGGCCCCGACGGCGCGACCAGCTTGTTCGTCGGCCACTCCGGGGCGGGGAAGAGTACGACGGCGCGGCTGTGGACTTCTCTTCACAAAGTAGAAATCCTGAGCGACGACCGCATCATTGTGCGCGAAAGTCCGGCTCGCGAACTGCAGCCCGGCGACGATCCCAGGCAAATCTTCATGTACGGTACTCCGTGGCATGGCGAGGGATGTTTCGCTCTACCGCAGCGCGCCCCGCTGCACCGCGTCTTCGTCCTCGAACACGGCCACGGCAACCTGATAACTCGCCTCACCCGCAGCCAGGTGGTCGCCGAACTTTTTGCTCGCGCCTTCGTTCCATTTCACCGTCACGAATACGTTGACTCCGCCTTGAGTTTTCTAGAGCGAGTTGCTGATTCCGTTCCTTGTTATCGCTATTCTTTCGAGCCGGATGAGCGCGCCGTGGAGAGGGTTCTCAATTTCCGTGAATGACCTTGTGAGCACTGATCTTGAAAGAGAAGACCGTCCGCAATCGAATCAGTTCGAATCTTTCGTCCTTGACTGCCTGAAGCACGGACTGCGAGTACGCTTTCAGGCGCGCGGAGCCAGCATGTCTCCCGCAATTCGCGATGGTGAGATGGTTTATGTCAGACCCTCCGCTGAAGTGCACCTGCGCAGAGGCGACATTGTTCTAGTGAAGGGCGATTACGGGTTCAGACTGCATCGTCTGGTGAAAGCCGATGCCGCTAGAGACGTCTTCATCACGCGCGGTGATTGCGGCCAGCAGGACGATCCTCCGCTGCGCGGCGAGCAGATTCTGGGCGTGGCCGTCGCTAAAGAAGTTCGGCTGGGACGAAGAAGCGTGCGAACCAACCTAAGAGGAGTCGGCGGCATGTTATTGCGTGGCGCGGCGCGCGGACAATCGGTCGCCAATAAGCTCTTGCGCGCCACGGGACTCCATCGTCCCGCGCGCGCCAAAACCTCGCGCCCCATGCGCGGCGCGGCAAATCTCCTCGGAGCCTTGGGTCTGCTGCTCGTTCTGCTGGCAGCGCCGTATCTGCGCGCTCAGGTCGCGGTTGACGCGACCACTTCTCATAGCAACGAGCGCACCGGTGCTGGGACGGTCACCGTCACGTTCAACCATACGACCACCGCCACGGCGAATCGCCTTCTGATCGTCGGTGTCTCTATAAATATCGCGAACGCGCCTACCACGGGAGTTGTAGGTGTGACCTACAACGGGACGCCGCTGAGTTTTATCGGCGCTCACAATGACGCCGGAGCCACGCGCCGGGTTGAAATGTGGTATCTGCTGAATCCGGTGTCCGGAACGAATCAGATCATCGTGTCCGTGAACGTCCCTGTCGCGCAGACTGTGGGCATTGTTGCCGGCGCCACTACTTTCACGGGCGTCGATCAGACTGTGCCCCTCGGTTCATTCGTGTCCGCCGATGGTGCAACCGCGGCGTACACCCAGCTCAATGTGCCGAGCGTCGTCAACGGCATGGTTCTGGACACACTGGCTACAGGTGGAGATCAAAACGTTACCGTCCCCGGACCGCAGGTGCAGCAGTGGAACGTGACGACCGGTCTTGGAGTCTCTCCGCCGGACGTGACCGCTTCGGGTAGCAGTCGTACCGGCGCACCTGCCGTGCCGATTTCTGAGACCTTCAGTGGCACTTCCAACTGGTCGCTCGGAGCCGTTTCGATCAATCCCACAGCGGCCGACATCGGAGTTACTACCACCGTGGGCAGCGCGGTTTTTCTGGGGCAGAACACCACTTACAACATCACCGTCTTCAACAATGGAACTTCCGCGGCGAATGCCGTCTCGCTGTCCGACGCTCTCGCCGCGGGGATGACGCTGGTCTCGGTGACTCCGAGCGCGGGCGTGACCTGCACCGGCACCGGCCCGATCACTTGCACCATAGGCACGCTGGCTAGCGGGGCAAAGGCCACCGTTGCAGTGGTGGAAACCGCAGCCGCATCCGGCGCGTATGCGAATACCGCCACCGTTACCGATTCCGGCACGCCACCCGATCTGAACACCGGCAACAACGTGTTCACCGCGGTCGCAACCGTGCAGTCAGCCGCTTGCGCGACCGTGTCCCAGGCGGTGCCGAACAACAACGTGACCGGCGTCTTAAATACCTACTATCCGGGAACGGCGAGCGTGGCGGCCGGAGCGACCTCGATTCCCGTGGGTGCGGCAACCGGCGCGGGAACTGCAATCGCTGCCGGAAATCTTCTGCTGGTGATCCAGATGCAGGATGCCAGCATTAACGACTCAAACACCGTCGCTTATGGCAACGGTTACACCGGTCAGGGTTTCACCGCGCTAAACAGCGCGGGAGACTACGAGTTCGTTACTGCGCAATCGGCCGTGGGCACGGGCGGAGGAACGGTTACGGTTTCAGGAGCAGGGCTCGGCGGTGGATTGGTATTTGCCTACGACTCTGCCGCGGCTACTGCAACCAAGGGACAAAGCGCCTACCAGGTCATTGTGGTGCCGCAGTACACCACGGCCACTTTCAATGCAACCACGCCACCGATGGCACTCGCCTGGAATGGATCCACCGGCGGAGTTCTTGCCATCGATACTTCGAGCACCCTCACTCTGAACGGCGCAACCGTATCGGTCAGCGGACAGGGCTTCCGTGGCGGCGCGGGCATGCAGTTAACCGGCGGAGCTGGCGCCAACACAGATTATCGGCAACCCGCTCCGGCCACCTACACCGGGGCAGTGGGAGGATCGGCTGGCTATGATGCCCCGAAAGGCGAAGGAATCGCGGGCACTCCTTCCTGGGTCGAGTCCGGCGTAACTTTCTTGCACACCACCACCGGTTATCCCAGCGGTACTGCGGGAACTGATGGCAGCATGGCACGGGGTGCGCCGGGCAACGCCGGAGCCGGTGGCACGGACGGAGATCCCGCAGCCAATGATCAGAATGCAGGCGGCGGCGGTGGTGGTAATGGCGGCGCTGGAGGCTTCGGCGGCGACTCCTGGAACAGCAACTTGAGTGTGGGCGGCGAAGGCGGCGTTGCTTTTCCCGCAACCATCAACCGCATCGCGCTGGGTGGTGGCGGCGGCGCGGGTACGCGCAACAATTCCGACGGAGACTTTCAAGCCAGCGGCGGCTCGACCGGCGGCGGCATCATCATCATTCGCACCTACGCGCTCAGCGGCACCGCGACCCTCACCGCCAACGGTATTAACGCCTATAACGGGACGCTCAACGATGCCGGAGGCGGTGGTGGAGCCGGTGGCAGCATCGTCGTTCTTTCCGCCAACGGCGGTGAAGGCGGCTTGACTCTGCAAGCAAATGGTGGCAACGGCGGCAACGCATGGGAAATCGAACCCTTCACTTTGGCGAACCGTCACGGACCCGGCGGCGGTGGTGGCGGCGGTGTTGTGCTGGTTTCCGGCACTCCGGCGAGTATTAGTGTGACGGGCGGGACTGACGGCCTGACCGAAACTCCTGGCGTGCCCTACGGCGCAACGTCCGGTGCCGCAGGCACCAGTGTCACCAATGCAGCGATCGCTCAGACCTCGGGCACGCAGTCAGGCGCGCAATGTACTCCCGACATGACGCTGAGCAAGAACTCCGCTGGCATTTTCACTCGCGGTTCCACCGCCAGCTATACGATTCCGGTCTCCAATATCAGCCCGTATGGATCCAGCAGCGGCACGGTCACTGTCAACGATACTTTGCCGCTGGGACTGATTCCAACCAGTGCCAGCGGTACCGGATGGTCTTGCTCGATCGCATCCCAAACCGTGAGTTGTGTCGATTCGACCGTGTTGGCGGCGAACAGCAGTTATCCCTCGATCACCATTAACGCCAACGTCGCCCAGACCGCTCCTTCGACCGTAACCAACACGGCCACCGTCAGCGGCGGAGGCGAGGTCAACCTCTCGAACGACACCGCCACCAACGTAGCCAACGTCGTATCCAGTGCAGACCTGAGCGTGACCAACGCAGCGTCACCAAACCCAGTCACTGCAGGCAGCAACATCACTTACACGCAGCTTGTCACCAATAACGGTCCCAGTGCCGCCGACAACGCTACCCTGGTCGAGGCGGTCCCGCCGAACACGACCTTCGTTTCCGTATCCGCCCCCGCGGGCTGGACTTGCGTTGCACCTCCCAGCGGCGGCACTGGCAATGTAGTCTGCACCGACCTGAACATGCCGGGAAGCACCGCAGCCACCTTCGCCATGGTCGTAAAGGTGAATACAGGAACCGCAAACGGCACGGTAATTACCGGCACTGCCACCGTGAGTTCGTCGGTGAGCGATCCCAACGCGGCCAACAATACCGCCTCCGCGTCTACCGTGGTTGGTACAACCGCCGGCGCGGAGTTGACGGTAACCAACGCCGCGTCACCGAATCCAGTCGTAGCCGGGACCCACATTACCTACACACAAGTGGTCACCAACACGGGATCGGTCGCGGCTACGGGCGCCACCTTTACGGAGGCTACGCCAACCAATACGACGTTCGTGTCGATCGCGGCCGCAGCCGGTTGGACTTGCTCGGCACCGCCCGTGAGTTGCTCGAACCCCAGCGTCGCGGCCGGCTCCACGGGAACATTTACCGCCATCTATACGGTGAACGCGGGCACGGCTGGCGGAACCATCATCACCGATCTGGCCACAGTCAATGCTACGAACCAGGCTTTCGGCAGCAATTCCGCCGTGGCGACCGATGTCGTCGCCACCGCGGGGCAAGCCGATCTTGCACTGAGCACGGCGGCAACTCCCCTCTCGGTTTTTGCAGGCAATGACATCACCTACACCCAGACGGTGACGAACAATGGTCCCGCGGCAGCCACCACAGCCACCTTCACCGAGGCGATTCCCGCCAATACCACGTTCGTTTCCGTTTCGGCCCCGGTCGGGTGGTCTTGCACGACGACGACTTCCGTGATCTGTACCGATCCCAGCTTGGCGGCGGGTGCGTCGGCTGACATCATCGTTGTCGTCAATGTCGCGCCCTCGGTGACCGTCGCGACCATCACAGCCAATTCGTCAGTCTCTTCCGCGACCGGCGATCCTAACTTGGCCAATAACAGCACAACCGTCAACACGACTGTCGCCACGGCTTGCGACCTCGCGGTGACCAACAGCGGTACGCCCAGTCCAGTCGCCGCCGGCGGCAATATTACTTATACGCAGGTTGTAACCAACAACGGCCCCAGCAACTGCAGCACCGTCGCCTTCAACGAAGCCATTCCCGCCAATACAACCTTCAGTTCGTATAGCGGGCCTCCGCCGGGATGGACTTGTACTTCCTTCGCCGCCGGCTGCACCAATCCAAGTGTGGCACCCGGTTCGATCAGCACCTTTACCGTGGTCGTGACGGTGAATGCAGGTACTGCGGCCGGAACCATCATCACCGATACCGACACCGTGACCACGACCACTCGCGACACGAATCAGAACAACAACTCTGCCACAGTTAATATTGCTGTGGCATCAGCCACCGAAGCTGATCTGAGTGTCACCAACTCAGCCAGCCCGAACCCCGTGAACGCCGGCCAGAACATCACTTACACCCAGGTCGTGACCAACAACGGGCCCGCCACCGCGGGGGGAACGGTGGTCGCGTTATTTGATCAGCCTCCCGCAAATACAACCTATGTTTCGCTGACCGGACCGGCGGGATGGACCTGCGCCTTCAATTCGCCATTTTACGTTTGCAGCATCGCGAGCCTCGCCGCCCACACCAGCGCTACTTTCACTTTCGTGGTGGCCGTGAGCTCAACGGCAGCCGCCGGGTCAACCATCACCGACACAGATTCCGTTAGTGCTGCTCCCACGGTTGACCCCAACCCCAACAACAATACCGCGACCGCTAGTGTAATTGTGGCGGACTCGGCTGATCTGTCCGTTACCAATGCGGCTAGCCCGGTTCCAGTGATCGCCGGCAATAACATCACCTACACCCAGGTCGTAACGAACGCCGGTCCGAGCACGGCCACCACCGCAAGCTTTACCCAGAACACGCCGCCGAACACCACGTTCCAATCCATCGTCAATCCTGCCGGATGGTCGTGCACCACGCCCATTGTTGGCGGTACCGGGAGCATCACCTGCACCGACCCCAGCGTCGCCGCCGGAACCGCCAGTTTCACTGTGGTCGTGAAAGTTAACGCGGGAACCGCGGCGGGCACGGCGATCAACGATATCGCAACCGTAAGTTCCGCAACGACCGACCCTAATCCAGGCAACAACACCGCAACCGCCAACGACGTGGTCGCGACCGCCACCCAGGCCGACTTAATCACCACCAACACCGCCGCGCCGTCCTCCGTCGCGGCAGGCAGTAACGTCACCTACACCCAGAGCGTGACCAACAACGGCCCCGCGGCGGCAACCGCAGCCAGCTTCACTCAAACCACGCCTCCCAATACCAACTTCCAGTCCATCACTCCAGCGGCCGGGTGGACATGCACTACGCCAGCCGTAGGAGCCGCCGGCACCATCACTTGCACGAATGCCAGCATGGCCGTGAATGCCACCGCGCCCTTTACCTTGGTGCTTCAAGTCAACGCGGGCACCGCCTCCGGAACAAACATTGCAGAGACCGCCACGGCCACCGCAACCAACATCGTTCCGAACCTGACCAGCAACAGCGCGACCGCTATGGTTGTCGTCGCTAACGCGAATAGTGCCGACATGGCGATCGTGAAGACCGCGACTCCAAGCCCCACTGTATCCGACGGCGACACTCTCACCTACAGCCTCGCGGTCACCAATAACGGTCCTGCCAGCGCGACGAATGTGACGGTCACGGACGTGTTGCCCTCCGATGTCACCTATCTTTCGGTAAACACCACGGTGGGCACCTGTTCGGAGGCGGGCGGTACTGTCACCTGCCTGTTGGGAACCATGGCGAACGCGGCCACGGCCACGGTCACGATCCTCACGCTTGCGGGAGCGCCAGGCTCGGCTTCCAATACCGCCACGGTGAGTGCAGACCAGACAGATCCGAACCTCGCGAATAATTCCTCCACCCAAACTGAAACCATTACGGCTGCAACGAAGATCGGCCTCCAGTTTCTCGCTGCCCAGCGCAGCAAAGACAAGACCGGCTCAGACCGCGTTGTAGTTTTCTGGAAGACGGGCGGCGAAGCGCACAATCTCGGATTCAACGTTTACCGTGAACAGAACGGCCAACGCGTTCAACTGAATCCTTCGCTGATCGCCGGATCGGCCCTGCTGATGCGCGGAACCTTGCCGAAACACTCCGCCAAGACTTACTCCTGGATTGATTCGTCCCCGGGCGCAGGCGGCTCGTACTGGCTCGAAGATGTGGATACCAACGGCACTCGCACCCTGCATGGGCCGGTGCCGGCCGAAGCTGCCACGAGTTCGCCATCCGCCGGAGACGTGGCTCCCGCGGCGGCATTGATGTTGAATCAACTGAATCAGGCGCAGCCTGCCTCAGCCTCTAGCGAGGCTAGCCATCCCCTCGAAAACGTTTTGCAGGCTACGCCGCCCACGCTCATCCAACATCAGAAACAATTCGAACTGGCGGCCAATCCCGCAGTGAAGATCTTCGTGAAGCAAGAAGGCTGGTACCAAGTGACCCAGCCGGATCTGATCGCAGCGGGATTGAACCCAAATGTGGACCCCGCTCTGCTCCATCTTTATGCCGAAGCCATCGAACAGCCCATGGAAATCACCGGCGCATCCGCTGGCCCCGGAGGTTTCGGACCTCAGGCTGCGATTAATTTCTACGGCACTCCCATCGACACTCCGTATTCCGGCACCAGAGTTTACTGGCTTGCTGTGGGCGAATCGCAGGGCGCGCGAATTCAGCAACTGCCCCCATCAACCGGATCGAACCAGCCTCCGGCAAGCTTCCCCTTCACCGTAGAACTCACGCCCCATACCACATACTTCTCCGCGCTCATCACTTCCAACGGAAACAATTTCTTCGGACCGATCGTCTCCACCACGTCTGTCGATGAGGTCTTGCAAGTGTCCCACCTCGCCACGGCCGCTGCGGAACCGGCGCAGCTGGAAGTGATTCTGCAAGGAATCATCCTCGCCGTCCCCCATGATGTCACTGTTGCGCTGAACGGCGCGACCCTCGGCGATATCACATTCACAGGGCAAGGCAAGGGCAGGCTCCGTATGTCTCTCCCGGCTGGCTCATTGCAGGAGGGAGATAACACCGTCACCTTCACAGCTCAAAATGGAGAATACGATACGAGTCTGGTGCAGTCGATCCGGATCACTTATCCCCACTCCTACGTGGCGGATTCCGACAGCTTGGTTTTCACCGGACGCCCTGGGGAAGAACTGAAAGTTGCAGGCTTCACTTCTGCTCCAGTTGCCGTGTTGGATATCACGAACCCGGATCAGCCGGTGGCGCTCACGCCTCAGATCGCATCCGATGCTACTTCCAACCCAAGTCAGTACGAACTTGCGGTGCAGGTGCCCTGGTCGGCCTCTAATCAAGCGGCCCCAGCTCGCCACACGCTTCTGGCTTTGGCGGCGGATCGGGTCGCTGCCGCGGCGGGAGTTCGTCAGAACCACCCGTCGCAATGGCACAGCCCTCAGCCCGGCAGTGAGATTGTCATGCTAACGCCTGAGGCCTTCGCGGCCGCTCTGGTGCCGGTACTTCACGCGCACCAGAAAGAAGGCAAATCAACCGCTGTCATACTGATCGACGACTTGTATGATGAGTTTACTTTCGGCCAGCACAGCCCGTTCGCCATCCGCGATTTCCTGCAGACCGCGGTCAACGTCTGGCATACCGCGCCTCGATACCTGTTACTCAATGGCCGCGCCTCGCTTGACCCGCGCAACTACCTCGGTTTCGGCCACCTCGATTTCGTGCCGACCAAGATCGTGCCCACAACCATGCTCATGACGGCCTCCGACGACTGGTTCTCGGACTTCAAGGACAATGGCATGCCCACCATCGCAACCGGGCGCTTCCCCGTGAGCACCGTTGCCGAAGCCCAACTCGTGGCCGGCAAGGTGGCCACGTATGAAGGCCAATCCACGAACGGTCCCTGGACCCTGCAGGCCCTCATGGTGGCGGACGTAAACGATACTGAAAACTTTACGAAAGACAGCCAGATCGTCCAGGCGCAACTGCCCCCTGCCATGCAGGTGACGGATGTTTTCGCCAGCACCATGACCATACCTCAAGCCCAGCAGGACATCCTGGCGGCTATCAACTCCGGGCAACTGCTGGTGAACTATGCGGGACACGGCTCCGAAGAGGAATGGTCGGGAGATGATCTCTTCGACAACACAGCCGCAAATTCGTTGACCAACGGATCTTCCTTGCCGGTCTTCCTCATCATGGATTGCCTCAACGGTTTCTTCCAGGACGTGTACGACGAGCCTCTGGCCGTCACGCTCATGCTCGCCCCCAACGGAGGCGCGGTCGCGGTCTTATCTTCGAGCGGCCTCAATCAGGCACCGCCGCAGACGCTTCTCGACAAATTAGTCGTGCAAAGCGCAATGTCTTCGCCTCAGCCAGCCCTCGGAGATGCGATCCTAAAAGCGAAATCGGGCATCACCGATCTCGGTGTCCGCAAAACCTACAATCTGCTCGGCGACCCTGCAATGCAGATCAAGCCGCCGGTCCCAACTCCGGCGCACTAAGGCGACGAAGTTTCCGCTACCGAGACACGAAGAGGACTGAAGAAAGAAAAGAAAAGGAGAGAAGAGTCCAGAGGTTTTCTCTGTGTCTCTGTGCCTCTGTGGTGAATGCCCTTCAGCCACTCACACCGGAATCGCGGCCCGCCGCAGCGGTTCCGCAATGGCCTTCATCACCTTCTCGAATCCGGCGAAATCGAGAGACTGTGCTCCGTCGGAAAGAGCCCGCTCCGGACAAGGGTGAACCTCGATGATCAATCCATCCGCTCCCACGGCTACAGCCGCGCGAGAGACCGCCGCAATCAGACCTTGTTTGCCCGTCCCATGCGACGGGTCGGCGATCACGGGCAGATGAGAGAGATCGCGGGCCAACGCCACCGCTGCCAGATCGAAAGTATTGCGCATTTCCGTTTCGAATGTCTTGATGCCACGCTCGCAAAGCACAACCTGCGAGTTTCCTCCCGAAAGCAAATACTCCGCTGCGAGCAGCCACTCCTTCACCGTCGCCGAGGGCCCACGCTTCAAAAGTACCGGCTTGCTCACCGTTGCCAGTCGCCGCAACAGCGCGAAGTTCTGCATGTTCCGCGCCCCTACCTGCAACATGTCCACATGCTCACAAATCACGTCCACATCTTCCGTGCTCATCACCTCCGTGACCACCGGCAGACCGGACTGTTCCCGAGCTTCGCGCAAAATCTTCAGCGCCTCCAGGCCAAGCCCCTGAAAGTCATAAGGAGAAGTCCGCGGCTTGTAGGCCCCGCCGCGAAGCATCGTGGCCCCCGCCCGCTTCACGGCATGCGCTGTGCTCAACAACTGTTCCCGAGATTCCACCGAGCACGGTCCGGCAATGATCACAACTCCCGGTCCGCCGATCAAGACTCCGCCCACGTTCACCACGGATCGCTCCGGCTTCACCTGCCGGCTCACCAGTTTGAAAGGCTGCGCGATCGCGACCACATTCTCCACCCCGGGCGCCACCAGCAGCGCCTCGATTTCGTGACGCCGCCCGTTCCCCACGGCAGCCACGATGGTGCGCTCCACTCCCCGCGTAACGTGCGGCTGGTAGCCTGCCTCGCGAATGCGCTCGATTACGTGCGCAATCTCCTGTTCGGTTGCCTTCTCGGACATATTGACGATCATTGGCTCTCTCCTGAATGAGTCTGCGTTTCTTACGATTTTCTCTGTGCCTCTGTGTCTCCGTGGTGAAAGCCCTTTCCTCTCCAAAAAACAAGGGCCGCGATCTAGAATCGCGGCCCCCGGCTGAAACTTGCTTGAATCTAGTCGATCATGGCTCACTCGATCTCCCCGCAAGTTCCGCCGCAGCCGCTACTCTGGTAAACCAGTAGTAGCGAAACTGCCCGGTAAACGAGGTAAATCGCGTCATAAAAAAGCTCCCGCTAAGATCCCGCATTGTTGCTTGCGCAGCCGACTCGGTTATTGTATCGAACTGGCTACGTTGGAAAAGGCATTACTTGAGTTGGATCCGATCAGGCGTATCGTGCCCACTACCAGCACCAGGATCACCGCCAGCATTACCGCATATTCGGCAATATCCTGCCCTGCATCTTCCGACCAGATTCTACGAATGAACTCGGACATCATTTCCCTCCAGTCGACATCTTCCCTGTGTGAGGGTAGCCTTGCATTTGAAGCACACATCATGCCGCAGCATGAGGCGCTTGTCAAATGCCAGTTTGCACGATTTCCACAAGCCTCCCTGACTCTCTGGAATGTCTCGGCAGCGCCGAGACGGGCGCCGTAGAAAACGTTTCGGGCAGCGCCGGCTGAACGAGTTGTCGCGCCGAGTCCTGCGCATACTGCAAAACGCCGTTGGGAAATATTCCGAGATAAATGGTCGCGGTCAGGCAGACTGCCAGCGCCAGCCGAAGCGCAAAGGGGACGCGCATTACCGGAACTTCCTTCCGCGATTCGCGCATGTACATCATCACAATGATGCGCAGGTAGTAGTACGCCCCCACTCCGCTGTTGAGGACGCCGATGATCGTAAGCCAGATCAGATTAGCTTTCACCGCCGCGCTGAACACATAGAACTTGGCAAAGAAGCCGCCGGTCATCGGGATACCGATCAGCGAGAGCAGAAAGATGGTGAGCGTCGCCGCCAGCAGCGGAGAGCTCCGGCCCAGGCCTTCGTAGTCCTCCAGTGTCACGTAGCGTTCGCCGGCATTGGCGAAATGGCTCACCACCGCAAACGCGCCCAGGTTCATCGCTGCGTAGGCTGCGGTGTAGAACATCGCCGCAGAGATTCCCATGCCCGGCGCGGCCGCGAAAGCCACCAGAAGATAGCCCGCGTGCGCGATCGAAGAGTAAGCCAGCAGGCGCTTCACATTATTTTGCACCAAAGCGCTCACGTTGCCCAAAGTCATGGATAGCGCTGCCGCAACCCAAATGACCCAGAAGATGGCATGCACGTTGATCACGAAAACCACGCGCAACAAGACTGCAAACGCCGCTGCCTTCGGTGCGGTCGACATCAAGCCCACAATCGGCGCCGGCGCTCCTTCGTAGACGTCCGGCGTCCAGCTGTGGAATGGAGCCGCCCCCACCTTAAATCCCAGGCCCACAAACATGAACGCCACCGCCACGAATGCGAGCAATGGAATCGGTCCCGACCGTAATGTCTGGCTGATCAGGTCGATATTCGTCGAGCCCGTGGCGCCAAACATCAGCGCCACTCCATACAGAAAAAACGCCGTGGCGAAGGAACCCAGCAAAAAGTATTTCAGCGAAGATTCGGCGCTCGCAGCTTCATGCCGCCGGAATCCCGCCAACACATACGAAGAAATCGATGAAATCTCCAGCGCGATGAAAATCAGAACCAGTTCGATTGCCGACGACATCAACGCCATGCCAACCACGCCGAAAAGGATCAGCGCATAGTATTCTCCAGCCCTGATCCTCTGCACGGCCATGTATTCGTAAGAGATCAGGATGACGACGCCAGCAATCGCAATCACCAGAGCATGGAAGAAAACGCTGAACTCGTCCACTTGCACCATGTTCCAGAAAGCCAGACCCGGAGACTGTGCCATGAACCACGTTGCCCCCAGTCCCGCCACAGTGCCCACCAGCGCGATCAGCCCCAGAACCTTCTGACTCTTTTCCTCGTCAATCAGAGGTTCGAGCACCATCACGATCATGCCAAACACCGAGAGCACAATCTCGGGCAGGATGCGGACGTAATCCGCGCCTTGCGGCAGCGTCAGCAATAAGGCTGGGATAAACGTCGCGATCCGAGTCACGATCATTGTCCCACCACCCGGCCGACCACTTGCGCGAACGGAGTGGGATTCAGCACGGCGTGAACCGCCGGACCAATCGCCCCCAGCCACAAGATAGGCGCGATTCCCATCACCAGCGCCGCCGCGGCGCAAGGCCAAATCGCCAGCTTCTCAAATCCCGAAAGATCGCTGAGAGAATTGTTCACCGAGTGCGTCACCTTGCCGTAGAAAACTCGCTGATACATCCACAGCAAGTAGATCGCGCTCCAAATAATGCCGGTGGCTCCGAGTATTCCGTAGATCGCCTTGTCTTGGAACGCTCCGCTCAACACCAGGAATTCCCCAATGAAGCCGTTCAGCAAAGGCAGTCCCGCCGATGCCAGCACGATCACCAGATACGACGCGGCGTACACCGGCATCGTTGAAGCCAGTCCGCCGAACTCGCTAATCTCATAGGTGTGACGGCGCTCATGCAGAATCCCCGCCAGCATGAATAGCCCGCCCGTCGAAATCCCGTGCGCCAGCATCACGAACATCGCGCCGTCCAGTCCGGCCTGCGTGAAGCTGAAGATCCCCAGCACCACGAATCCCAGATGGCTGACCGATGAGTACGCAATCAACTTCTTCATGTTGGGCTGCACCATCGCAACCAGCGCGCCGTAGATGATCCCAATCAACGCCAGTGCCATCACCCATGGAGCATTGTGCCGCGACTGCTCGGGAAACAGACCAAGGTTGAAGCGCAGCAGTCCATACGTCCCCATCTTGAGCAAGACGCCCGCCAGCAGCACGGACCCGGCAGTCGGCGCTTCCACGTGCGCATCCGGCAACCACGTATGAAAAGGAAACAGCGGAACCTTCACCGCAAACGCCAGAAAGAATCCAAGGAACAGCCACTGCGCCGCGGCTGGAAACCCAGGCACAGCGCCACTCGCAATCTGTTCCCGAATCACCACAAAGTCGAAGCTGCCGGTATGCGCGTAAAGCCACAGGATCGCCGCCAGCATGAACACCGACCCGATCATGGTGTACATGAAAAACTTCACCGCCGCATACACCTTGCGCCCGTGACCGAAAATCCCAATCAGCAACGCCATCGGAATCAGCGTCGCTTCCCAGAAGAAATAGAAGAGGAACAGGTCGAGCGAGGTGAAAACCCCGATCAGCGCCGTCTCCAGAATCAGCAGCAGGATGAAGAATTCCTTCGTCCGCTCGTGAATCGACTTCCACGAAATCAGCACGCACAACGGCGTAAGAAATGTGGTGAGCACGACCAGCCACAGCGAGATGCCGTCGACTCCCATGTGGTAGCGAATATTCGGAGTCGAAACCCACTGCTTATCGATCGAAAACTGAAAACCAGCCTGTCCGCGATGGAAATAAACTGGCAGATGCAGAGACAGCACAAACGTCAGCAACGAGATGACCAGCGCAAAAGCCCGGATGTCGCGGTCGCGCCGGGGAAAAAATACGAGCAGAAATCCGCCCAGTAACGGAGCGAACGTCACCAGCGAGAGAATGTAAGGGCTCCAGGTGTCGGCGTTCATCGCACTCCCATCCAGATCATGAAGGCAATCACCACCGCCGACCCGGCCGCGATCCAGCCCGCATACGAGCGAATGTTGCCGGATTGCATATGGCGCGCTTCGTCGGAAACATGGCGTGCTCCGTCGCCGGCGTCATTCACCGCCGCATCGATAATTTTCCGGTCCACGTCCTGCCAAAGGATTCGCGTCGAGCCATCGATCAGCGGCTTGACGAACACCGCTGCGTAGATTTCGTCCACGTAGTATTTGTGCACGACCGTCTGGTAGAACCCGCCGAGCGCGTCCGCAATCTTCTGCGGCAATTCCGGCCGCTTGTAATAGAGAAGATATGCCAGCCACCATCCCGAAAGCGCCACTGCCACGGACACGCCCATCAGCAGCACCTCTGTTCCGTGACTTGCCCCTTCCACAGCGTCCGTCGCGCCAAACACCGGCGCCAGAAAATGTTCGAAGCGGTCTCCGATCCCCACCAGCCCGCCCACCAGCGAAAGCGCCGCCAGAATCATCAGGGGCACCAGCATCACCATCGGACTCTCGTGCGGTTCGCCATGTCCATGGGCGTCGTGTCCGTGCCCGTGCGTGTCCACCTGCACCCCGTGATAGTCGCCGAAGAACGTCATGTACAACAGCCGGAACATGTAGAACGACGTAATGAAAGCCGTAATCAGTCCGATCAGCCAATACACCCAGCTGACCTGGTAAGCCTTCCAGAGAATTTCGTCCTTGCTCCAGAAGCCCGCCAGCGGCGGGATCCCGGCGATCGCCAGTGTCGCAATCCCCATCGTGAGAAATGTCCACGGGATAAACGACTTCAGCCCGCCCATCTTGCGCATATCCTGCTCGCCGCCCACCGCATGAATCACCGATCCCGCCGCGAGGAACAGCAAGCCTTTGAAAAACGCGTGCGTCATCAAATGAAAGATTCCAGCCGAGAACGCGCCCACGCCGCAAGCCACAAACATGTAGCCGAGCTGCGAAACGGTCGAGTAGGCCAGCACCTTTTTAATATCGGTTTGCGCGATTCCGATCGTCGCGGCAAAGAACGCGGTCAGCGTCCCGATGATCGCCACAACGGTCAATGCCGTGGGCGCGCGCTCAAAGATCACATGCGAGCGCGCAACCATGTACACGCCAGCCGTCACCATGGTCGCTGCGTGAATCAATGCGGAAACCGGCGTCGGACCTTCCATCGCGTCCGGCAGCCAGATATATAAAGGTATCTGCGCCGACTTTCCGCAAGCCCCCACCATCAGCAAAATGCCGATAGCTGTAAGCAGCCCGGTGCCCGCTGTTTCCGGGCTCATTGGAGTGATGCTCTGAAATACCTGGTCGAAAGTTAGCGATCCGAAATGCCTAATCAGCAGAAAAAGCGCAATCAGAAACCCGAAATCCCCAATCCGGTTTACGATGAACGCCTTTTTCCCCGCCGATGCCGCCGAGTCTTTCGTGAACCAGAATCCGATCAGCAGATACGACGCCAGTCCCACGCCCTCCCACCCGATAAACATCACCAGATAGTTGTTGGCCAGCACTAGCGTCAGCATGAAAAACATGAACAGATTCAGATAGCTGAAAAATCGATAGTAGCTGGGGTCGTCCCACATGTAGCCCACAGAGTAGATGTGAATCAGGAATCCAACTCCCGTGACCACAAGCAACATCACCAGCGAAAGCTGGTCGAGATAGAAGGCGAAATCCGCGCTGAAACTCCCCGAACGAATCCAATGCGCTAGATACTCATGGTAGGGAAGCGTCAACGACGAAAACCGCAGCGCAACCCACAGCGCCATTGCGAAAGCCGCGCCGCTAAAGAACAGCGCGACAGTCGTCACAGCCTGGCGCGACGACTTCTTGCCCAGAAAGCCGTTGATCGCAGCCCCCGCCAGCGGCAGAATCGGGATCAGCCAGAGATTGAGGGATGAATTCATAGCTTGAGCAGGTTCACCTGATCCACGTTCAAAGTCTCGCGCGTGCGATAAACCGCGATGATGATCGCCAACCCAACCGCCGCCTCCGCTGCCGCCACCACCATCACAAAGAAGACGAAAACCTGCCCCGCCAGCGCATGCCAGTGCGCCGCGAACGCCACGAAGGAGAGATTCACCCCGTTCAACATCAGCTCAATCGACATGAAGATGGTGATAATGTTGCGCTTGATCAGAAATCCCACCACGCCGCAGGCAAACAGAAACCCGCTTAGCAGCAAGTAATAAGATAGCGGCACATACGATTGCACCATCAGTCCGCCTTCCCGGCCGCAGAGTCCGGTTTGCTCGCCAGCACCACGGCGCCCATGATGGCGATCAGGATTAACACCGACGTGACTTCAAACGGCAGCAGGAATTCATGAAACAGAAGCTGCGCGATCTCTTTCGGAGGTCCCGGCAATGCGCCGATCGGCACGGCCTCAGTCCCCGAATGCCGCAGCACCACCCACGCCGTCAGTATGCTGCCCGTCAGCATTCCCGGCACGCCGAGCAGAATCGCGACCCGGCTTCCTTTCGTACGCTCTTCTTCGCCCGCATTCAGCAGCATAATGACAAAGACGAAAAGCACCATAATCGCGCCGGCATACACAATCACCTGCACCGCAGCCACGAACTCCGCACCCAGCAAAAGATATTCGCCGGCCAGCGCAGCCATCACCGCGATCAGCGACAGCGCGCTGTTAATGGGATGCCGCTGCGCCAGCAGGTTGACCGCCCCGCCCACGCAAACCGCCCCGAAAGCCAGAAACAAAATGAGATGAAAACTCATGAATCAGTACCCAGTTGCCAGTACCCAGTTGCAAGTAAACCAAAGCCCAGTGCCTCTACTGGCAACTGGGTGCTAGGTACTGGCAACTGTCTCTACCAGGCCACGGCAATCGCCGTCGCCACCACATTCGCAATCGCCAGCGGCAGCAGAAACTTCCAGCCGAAAGCCATCAGTTGGTCGTAGCGGAAGCGCGGTAACGTCCCGCGCACCCATATGTAAAGAAAGAGAAAACAGAAAATCTTCGCGCCAAACCAGAACACCGGTAACAACGCCTGCAACAGTCGAGGCCCAAACAGCGGCCCGTGCCATCCCCCGAAAAACAACAGCGTGGCCACGCAAGCCACCGTGATCATGTTGGCGTATTCCGCCATGAAGAACATGGCAAACTTCATCGCGCTGTATTCCGTGTGGTACCCCGCCACCAGTTCGGTTTCGGCTTCCGGCAGGTCAAACGGAATGCGATTGGTCTCCGCATACGCCGCCATCAGGTAAATAAAAAAGCCAATGAACTGCCCGTGAATAATATTCCAGCGCGGAATGAATCCCCAGAAATGTCCGCCCTGCGCATCGACGATCGCGCGCAAGCTGAAGCTTCCCGACTGAATTAGCACTCCCACCAGCGACAGTCCCAGCGCGATTTCGTAGCTGATCATCTGCGCGCTCGCCCGCAGGCCGCCCAGCAACGAGTATTTGTTGTTCGAAGACCACCCCGCCAGCGCCACTCCATACACGCCCATCGAGGTCACGCCCAGAATCAGCAGCAGCCCAATGTTCACGTCGGTGATTTGCAGCGGAATGTTTAAGCCGCCAATCGTAATCGAATTTCCGAACGGAATCACCGAGATCGAAGTCAGCGCGAAGATCAGCGCCATCATCGGCGCAGCCAGAAACAGTGGCTTGTAAACGTGCGGCGGCGTGAGATCTTCTTTGAACAGGAACTTCAGTCCGTCGGCCGCCGGCTGCAGCAGCCCAAACGGCCCCACCCGCGAGGGTCCCCACCGATTCTG
>Ga0208190_1000295_pt1 | contig 20450 bp, 25 predicted proteins | sample June2015DPH_13_1_FD_184708 | JGI IMG/M metagenome (GOLD analysis project Ga0208190, IMG submission 184708) | Peatland microbial communities from SPRUCE experiment site at the Marcell Experimental Forest, Minnesota, USA - June2015DPH_13_10... | ecosystem: Environmental > Terrestrial > Soil >... | reverse complement strand
TTGAAAGCTCGGGTGGTAATCCAGTCCTATAATCACCATATTCGGCTCCTTCCTTTCCGAGCCTTGGTTGGTTTGGCGATCACCAAGTTTACTCGGGTCGAGGGAGCCGACATTGTTATGAAATCAACGGAACTTTGAAAGCGGAGGCACTGCTTGAGAGCACTGGCGAGGGCTGGACCTACGGCGATACGTGCGACCGCACCGTGAGCAACCCCCACATCCCGGTCGGCGCGGCCAAGTAGCCTATGTCGTTGGCGAAGGGTGGGGCACAGCCCGCCCTTCTTACTCAGCATTTCGTACCGTGCCCACAAGAATTGTCGACCCCCTCCCGCCCCACCACTAGTTTTGGCTTTGCCCCCCGCCTGACCCGCCCCATTTTTCTGTGCCAATCGGAACTAAAGTTTCTAAGCCAGTTATTCGGCGAGAACCCTTTGGCTAAGAATCAGAACCGCATGGGTGAACTGCTTCCTTCAAGGTTCGCAAGCCGTTCTCTCCATGGTAGACCGAGCGCAGATACCCGCCACGCAGAAGATCGGCGAGTTTGCACGCGTCAATCTTGTCGCTCTTGTTACCGTCCTTCAGCAGAGCGTTTTTCCGTGGATCGCATGTCGCGGAGCAACCGTTACCAGACTCCGCATCTGTTGTTAGGGTCACCGAAGCGAACCCTTGCTCACTCAATAGCAGCATTCGGGCATCAACAGCATCGCCCTGCTGCATCCGCAGTAACGAACTCACTGCGACAGGCACTGGTTCCGTGACGTGAGGCTTCAGTAGGTCATGCAGCCAAGCTGCCCAGGTCCCTTCTAAGGTCACATGCAAGTCACCGCGTATCCCCCTTGGATAGACTGCAGGATCGTGCTCGCCTTGGTTTCGATGATGGACTCCATAACCACCTTTCCGTCGCTGTTCATCACCGCGATCGAAATGGTTTCTTTGTGAACGTCCATTCCGATATATTTGATGTTCATTGAGGGTGCTCCCATCGGTAGAGTTTTGCATCACGCTCAAAACTTACCTCAAAGGGGCGCCCTTTTATAATGCGTAAAGAGCAATGTTGACGAGACAGAGTTCTTCAAAAGCAACTGACCCAAAGTGGGTGGATTTTTCTGATGCAGCCAGTTTGCGCAGGTTGTCGTCTATATCTGTGAGCGCCGGAAGAGAGCGCATCTCAGAACTGATCGATTGAGCACCCACGAGTTCGATCACTCGACGCGCGTTGATGTACCAGCATGTCAGGTCATAATCGGGTTGTCGCAGGTCGCTGTTCATCTGCTCCGCAAGGGGTTGCGAACGATGGCGTGTAGATTATCTCATTGCCTCGCTTACGCCCGGCAGTCGAGTACGATTCATCACGGTCCAATTCAGAACCCCGATTAGCCCTGGAGCCTCGAAGACTTTACTGCGCGAAAAACGAAAACTAGAATTGGAGTAGCTATGGGTGACGCAAGGCCGGTCCGGCTTGACAACGATGACCCACAAGCCTAGCATTAAAAGCGAGCGAGCTACCTCTTCTTACTCTTTCAGGTTCCCTGAACTAAGTCAGCCCATCTGAAGTTTTATTTCTTAGCAACCCCAACCCTAGGAGGTTGCCATGTTTGCACGCAATGTATCGATTCATCTGAAATCCAATATGCTTTCTGATTATACCCGGAGCTTCGAGAACGACATCCTGCCTTTACTTCGTAAACAGAAGGGTTTTAGGGACGAAATCACACTGTCAAATCCCAGCAGCCTAGATGCGATCGCAATCAGTCTATGGGAGACCAGGGCCGATGCAGAAGCTTACAACACCAATACTTACCCAGAAGTGTTGAAAACCTTGGCAAGAATGATCGATGGGACGCCCAAGATTCAGACGTTTGAGTCCGTCACCTCGACCTTCCATAAAGTTGCTTTAGCAGCGTAAAGGTTTGTAAGTTCGCACGCCGGGAAGGCGGGTAACCGCTTTCCCCGCCTTTAACAAATGCCGAGGCACTAACCGCTTGGAACGGAGGTTCCTTTCCTTGAAAACTCTTTTGTTTGCTATTTGCTCTCTGTGCTTTGCCCTAAGCGTTGTCGTCGCTCTCTCGCAGGACGCGCCCAATCAGGCACCGGCGACTCCGGCGGACATAGGGGCTCGGCTGACAACCATCATGGGTATAGTTCAGGAAGATGGCGAGAAATTGAGGTTCGTAACCGAGCAGAGGGCCTGGAAGGTGGACAATCCGGACACCCTTAAGGGTCACGAAGGACACTACGTGCACGTGGAAGGTTACGTCTACCCGGATATCGATTTAGTTCACATCACAGAAGTGAAGATACCGACCGCACGTGAGACCAGGGAGGCTGACATCAAGTAAGCCCGTGGAGCTCTATCGTGGCCGCCCACGGCTCTGCTAAGCTTGGCGTCCGCTCCAGGACTCCCACTCTAGCTGTTTAAGCTTCACGCCCTCACCCCTGGGAGGATTTCATGGAATACTTTTGCCTTGACCATCCACCGGATCGACTGATTCTTTGTCATCGTTCGAACTGCAAAGGGATCGCCGACTATCTAGAAGTCAGCGAACGGGGCGGTGAAGACTTCGTCTGCGCGGACCACACGAGTAGCGTGAGGCATGCTTCAGTTCTGCCGAAGGCAGTACCGAGTGCCGAACCGTACCGGAGCCGACCCGCTGCCTAACCCCGTTCTGCATCCCTGCATCATTACTTCATAGGGGAAAAACTTTGGTCTTGAATCACGTCTACTCTGGTATCTTGACTAGGCCGCATCGTTTGTGTGGGCTTTCCTCTCAGAGTTCGTTTTTGTAGACGATCCATCAATCGCGCATCTTCCTCGATCAGCTCTGGGCTTCTTTGTCTCCCACCACTTTGGATTTCAAGTAGCCTTTGCATCAACTCGGCGAAGTTATCCATAATCTCCTTCCCGCAAGGCTGGTTGGTTGGCAGAAGTGATAGGTGGTAGCCAAGGCAGAAAGCTGGTCAAAAGTGGACAGTTTAATGGCATTCCTTGACGCAAGGTCTTTCCCCCGTTCCCCTGCTCGCTCTTCCCGTCCCGCGCCCCCCACACTCCCGATCATCCCGTTTCCCCACTCGGGCCGCTCGACATTCCCAGAAGGGACCAGGCTTGGAGGGGTGTATCATTTCCCCTCAACGCGTAATACCCCCCGGCCGATTGACGGCGTGGAGGGAAGAGACGGCAAACTGGCCACACACCCCCCACCCGGCACGCAGGGTCCGATCTTAGCACGGCGCGAACCTGTGATGTGCGTCACTCCACGACATGACGCAGGCGAAAGGTGAGCAATTTTGAGCAGCCGAGCCGTGCGGTCCGTCGCATTTGAGCCAGGAATTGCGCTCCGTTCATGCCCGGCATCCGCATATCGGAGATCACGACGGAGTAGGGGCCGTGTTCGTGGATACTGGTCGGAGCCTGTTCTCCTCCCACCGCCGTGTTCACCTCGAATTCCCGGTGGAGCATTCGCTCATAACCATCCAAAACGGCGGGTTCATCGTCTACGAAAAGAATTTTGTCAGCCATGAGGCTCCTCTAACTGGGTTTGATCGTCGCGTCCATTTGTGCTTTGTACGCTGTGGCCCGGGACTTGTCCCGGGTCCGACCCAACCGGCGGATTTCTGCTCCGACGCTTTCACACTCCTCTGCGCGCGAACCGATGATGCTAGGAACGAATCGATTCGCTTAATCGGCGTGTACCTCCCGGCGCATCAGTTACCTTCGGTACCCCCGTCGGACGTTTTAATGTGAATATTTCCAAATTCTCTGGAGAACAAGGCCTCCTGTGCCGATGAGCATACCGACGGGACTCTGGCCGCCAAGGTGGTATCTGTTTGCAGCGCATTGTGATCATGGGTGAGAAGGACAAGAGCGACAGCCGCGCTCTCCCACTGCCGTCCTCGCTTGCCACCCGACAGGCCGTGGTTCGGCTGGGGTTGGCGTTCGGCCTCCTCATTTCCCTCCTGGTTACTGTTGGCAATCTGGGACTGCGCCGAATGGATCGGATCAACGCCGACCTGCAAGACATAATGGGCAAACAGTGGGCCAAGCTGCGCCTGTCCCGAGAGGCGGCCACCTCCTCCCACCGCAACAGTCGTATCACCCTGCAGATATTTCTGCTGAAGGACACAGAACAAATCGATTCGCTGCTGGCCGCACGGCTGGACAACACCAACAGAATCTCACGCCTGGTAGGCGAGCTCGACAACCTCTGTACCTCAGACGAGGAGAAGAGATCCCTGGATGTGGTTAAGGACACCAGGCTCCCCTACATCCAGAGCTACCAGCGGGCCCTGCATCTGCTTGTCGATGAAAGGAAACGCGACGAGGCCGTAGCCATCATGACACAGCAAACCACCCCGGCCTTAATCAAGTATGAAGCCGCCTGGAATGAGTTCGTGCGCCTCCAGGGCGAACAGCTTGAGCTGGCGGCCCGCCGGAGCGGAGCACGCTATGCCGCGGCTCGTCGTCTTGCTTTGCTCGTGATCGTAGTGGCCGTGGTGGTTGCAGGTGCCATCGCGCTGTTCGTCATGCGACGGATCGTGAAAGAAATCACTGAGCGTCTGCGAAGCGAGAAGGAAACATTGCGCACGGCTCACCAGGAAGCAGAGGTTTTTATCAATGCCGTGCCATCCATCCTTATGGGTATGGACCAGGACTCATGCATCACCCGGTGGAATCTGACAGCCGCCGGCACATTCGGACTATCTCGGTCGGAAGTGGTCGGGAGAAAACTGACGGACTGCGGTGTGAGATGGTTGCGGCCAGACATGGAAAGCGAAATTCGATCCTGGTGGTCCGCTGAAGACTCCCGGAGGTGCGAACTCCCGTTTGAGACAAACGGAGAAACCCGTCTGCTGGGAATGACCATCACACCGGTTCACATGGGCAGTGAAAACCTGACCGAAACCCTCGTGATCGGTTCCGACATCACCGAGCGAAGGGCTTTGGAAGGGCAACTCCGCCAGGCGCAGAAGCTGGAATCAGTAGGCCAGCTTGCAGCCGGAATCGCACATGAAATCAATACCCCGACGCAATACATCGGAGACAATGTGCGGTTCTTGAAAGATGCTTTCGAGGACCTGCGCAGACTGCTGGGAAGCTATGAGCGACTGCTGGTATGCGCCAAGGCACATGATCCATCTTGCGAGGCAGTTCAGGAAGTCACGGCTGCACTGGAAAGCGCAGATACCGGCTATCTGCTTGAGGAAATTCCCAAGGCCATCGAACAGACGCTCGAAGGAGTGACCCGAGTGTCGAAGCTGGTGAGTGCGATGAAAGAGTTCTCACATCCGGGCACGAAAGAGAAAACTCCGCTAGACCTGAATCATGCAATTGAAAGTACGATCACGGTGGCGAGGAACGAGTGGAAGTATGTGGCCGACTTGGAGACCGAGCTCGATCCTTCGCTACCTCTGATCTCCTGTCTGCCTGGCGAATTCAATCAAGTCATTCTGAACGTGATCGTCAATGCCGCGCATGCCATTGCTGACGTCGTCGCAAAAGGCGGCCCCGAAAAAGGAAAAATCAAGGTGCAAACGCGGAATTGCCAGGAGAGCGTCGAGATCCGAATCCAGGACACGGGCTCGGGAATTCCTGAAAAAGTGCAGGCCCGAGTCTTCGATCCCTTTTTCACTACCAAAGAAATCGGCAAGGGAACCGGGCAGGGCCTGGCCATCGCACACTCGGTGGTCGTTGACAAACACCACGGACGCATTCACTTCGAGACGGAAGAGGGGAAGGGCACAACCTTCGTGATTCGTCTTCCTCACGACGGCAAGACCCTAGCCGTCAAGGCGGTGCCCGCGTGAAACGGATCTTGTTCGTGGATCCTCCCCGAGTTGCACTCGCTGAAGTCCTGCGCCTTTCACGGCGCACTATTACAGCCATGGGGTTGAAGGGCAGCCGATAATCATTATTTAAAGGTAGCTAACAGCAGCATGAATCCCACGAAACGAAGAGGTTGGCACGGTACCTAGGTCGCTGGTCCCAATCGTCGAATGGGTTGATTCAACACATCCGAGTCCTGTTCATGTAACCCGTCTCGTTCGAATTGCATTCGGTTGCGTCCCTGTGCTTCGCTGCATACAAAGAGGTATCGGCACGGGTCACGAGGGTATTCCATTCAGGCGGCTTGGTCCCGCGAAATCCGGCAATTCCGAAGCTGGCGGTCGCCGTAATGGTCGTATCTTCAAAGGTAATACCCGTGTTTTCAAATTGCTTGCGTATCCGTTCGACCGCAGTCTTCATACCTTGCCTTGTCGGCATGGGTCATCATTAGAAGAAATTCTTCTCCTCCCAAACGGGCGCAGATGTCGGACTGGCGAGAGCGGGTCTTGAGAATGTCCGCGAAGGTCTTGAGGACTGTGTCGCCTGCATCATGTCCGTAAGTATCGTTGACCTTCTTGAAAAAATCCAAGTCAGTCATCACTACCCAAAAAGAAAAGTCATGCCGTGCGGCAGCACTCAGTTGGCATGAAGCCCACACATCGACCGCACGACGGTTGAGCAAACCTGTTAGGGAGTCCCTCAATGCCATCTCTTCCAATAAGCGATTCTTCGCTTGGACTTCTCGATGAAGTTCAACGATCCTGCGGCCCACCTCGACCCGCGCCACAAGCTCACCGGAATGAAATGGCTTCGTTAGATAGTCGTCGGCTCCGGCAGCAAGCCCCTCAATGACTTGCGCTTTGTCGGTATTGGCCGTAAGCAGGATGAGGTGAGAGCGAAATCCTTGGAAGTCGCGACGTATGCGCCTGCATAGTTCCAGTCCGCCGATATCCGGCATATCCCAATCAGTGATAACCACAGCAGGCTGGTGTTCCGCGAACAGATCAAGGGCTGCGCGTCCATTCTTCGCAAACAATAGACTGTATCGCTCCCCCGAAAGGGAACGCTCCACCAGTTTGCGATAGATAGGCGAATCGTCGACCGCTAAAACGGTGAATTTCTGAGATGAAGGATTCATGGTCTCGATCTATCGCTCACCGATAGTTACTTCACAACGACACCCGAACCTTGGGGCATTTAGGTGTGCAATCTTAGGGTGCTAAGGCTAGCCGAGCATAACTGAGACATTAAGGTTGTTTTGATCCCAACGCGGCGGCAAACCGGCTCTAGGCTTTTGACACTGGCAGCAGACTTTGCAATGCCTGAATCACGGCCGATGAATTGTTCTCGAAGGATTCCGTTGACTTCATAAGAAATGCCGTTGCACCCTCTTTCAAGAGCTTCGCTTCATTCGATTGCCCGAGTCCACTCAGCACGACGACTGGGATGTGTTTTACGAGCACGTCGGCTTTGAGAGCCCGAAGGACATCGAGTCCTGACACTTTGGGTAACATCATATCGAGCAAAATAAGATCGGGAAGGTTCTCCCGAGCGGCACCGAGACCTTCCTCGCCGTCCGCCGCGTAGACGACATCGTACCCAGCTCTGATGAGCGCCCGTCCATTTGCGGTACGCTGGAACTTGCTATCTTCGATCAAGAGTACTTTCATCGTCGTTCAACACCTACAAACATGGGATGCTGGCTGGACATTTCTACGGAAGCATCCAGCACGTTCTCGGTCAAAGTTTCGGCCATCTTCTGTGCCTGTTCTAGCGTGAGGCCACTCAGAAGATTAAAGCTCAAAGTAGCGTGGTTTAGGAGTGAAATGGCTTCCTGGGAGAATTGAAGGTGATTGTTGCCCGCCCACCAGCAGGCTTTCTGGCGACGAAACGACATGTCGCGCGCTCGATTCTTACATCCGCCATTTGAACCTCTAAGTGGTAGCCAAACGTCGGGCTGGTCATGTAAAGCGGTGGTTCCACCTCAGCTTTGGTGGCAACCGTCCCTCAGCCGCCTCCAGGTGAACTCCTCCGCCTGCTTTCCCAGGGAATCACCAGTATCAAACCTCAGGTTTAGGAAGACTGGTCAGAACTGACGTTTTGATCGAATCCTTCCAAATCGGGATTCTTAAATGGTATTCAATTTGATTCGATCTCAAACACCGCGCCCGACTTAGGCTCTGCGGACTGGGCAGTCGGAGTAATGTCCGTTTCGCAGGGGAGGGAGTCGACATGGAGTGCACCCCGAAAATGAGACAGGCGATGAAGGGGCCAGCTACATTGAATGGAGGAGAACAGTGCTGGTGCCCCGACAAGAGTATTCCCGTGAACTGAGGTTGGCTGCGATGCGCGAGATCGACTCCGGAGAAGGTATGGCGGAGGTGGCTCGCATGTATCAGCTCAGTCCCAAGCGGATGGAGACTTGGAGAAGCGAGTGGCGCGCGAAAGGCGAACTGGCGTTTCCTGGCAAGGGTGCGCAGCCCAAAAGCAAACTCGATGCCGATCGGATCTCTGAGCTGGAACGTAAGATCGGCCAGCAGACGATGGAAATCGATTTTTTAAAAAAAACGTTGCGGCGTTTCAGGGAACAGCTTCTGCCAGTCGCCGTCAATGGCGGCACCGACTCTATGAGCAAATCCAAGAGGCGGGCGAAGCGGGGGCAATCGTGAAGGGGCTCTGCCGGGCCGCGGGAATCAGTCGGGCGGTCGCGTGCCCCTGATCAGAACGACCTCCGCGGTTGGCATCGTCCTGTTCTTTGTTGGTGCCGTCATAACCCACCTTCGCGTACGCGACAACTTCGTCGCCGCTGCGTTTTTCCTCCTGCTCGCCGTGGCTGAACTGGTGCTGGGACTTTACGCCAGATAAAGATGGAGTGGGATTTCACGTGGGCATACGCCGAATCGTCATGCACTCTTTGTCGGGGCAACTGCGCCGGCCGACTCATCGTTAGTAGTCGGGGCGGACACGATATTAAACGCGTAGTCTGGGTTCTTGGGAGCATTCATGCGCCGAATCTTCTTTGTCATCTTCGCAGTCCTTATCGTTGCCGCCGTTGGCGTCTACGCAATCTATGCGCTTGAAATGAAGGCCGCGCGCGCACGCCTCGTTGGCCGCAGCCAAACGATACAGACGACCTTCGGCACATTGGAATTCGCCGAGATAGGCGCGGGCGTGCCGATGCTGATCGTCCACGGCGCAGAAGGCGGCTTCGATCAGGGCATCGACATGACCGGCGCAATGGCCGCGCGCGGATATCGGCTCATCGTTCCGTCCCGCTTTGGCTATCTCCGCTCGACCATGCCCGGCAACCCTACGACCGCGATGCAGGCCGATGCCTATTTCCAACTCCTCGACCATCTTGGCATCGACAAGGTGGTTGTTGTTGGCATCTCTGCTGGCGCCTGGTCGTCCATGCAGTTCGCCATCAGTCATCCGGATCGCTGCCGTGCGCTTGTGCTTCTCGTCCCCGCCAATTACTTGCCGGCGGGGGCGACCATTCATGGTGGCGCCGTCGCCAGCGCGATGGTCCACTCCAATTTCCTCGCCTGGGCACTCTTGAAACTGATGCCGATCATGCCTGGCGGAATGACCCGGATGATGCTCGGCACAGACGCCACCGTCGTGCACGCCGCAGACCCCAGTGAGAAGGCGCGGGTGCAGCAAGTTCTGGATCATCTTTTCCCTGTAAGCCAGCGTATCGCAGGAATGAACTTCGATATTCAGACTGCTACGACCCGTGAGCCGTACCTGATTGAGAAGATCGCCTGCCCGGTCCTAGCGATCAGCGCTGAGGACGACCGATTCGGCACGGCCAGTCGGGCGAAGTACATCGCTGCCAACGTACCCGACGGCAGGGCCATCATCTATCCAACCGGTGGCCATGCCCTGGTCGGCCACTATGCCGAGGCCCTGCGCGAGATCAAATCGTTCCTCGAAACCGTGCAGGCCGGCCCCACTTCCAAGAAACTGGAGGCTGTCCATTACCTCGGCGCCGAAATGAGACGAAAGCCACGACGGATCGAGTGAACAGACCCCAATTCCGAGTGTCTGCGCTGAATGGGCAACGTCATACTTAGGTCCGCAGCTCCGGCCTGGCCAACGTGCAGGAACCGCACAGAAACGCAGGCGCAGAGCGGAAGGGCAATTCTGGGCGATGGTCGGCAACACGGAAGCTTCCCTGGAACAGCCGCGTGCTGAACTGATCCCGAGCAGGAACTTGCGCCGCCGCACGCACAGTAGATTGTCCACTCGCAGCAGTCGCAAGACGCGCTTGTGATTGAGGGTCCAACCCTGGCGTAGGGGTTCGGCAGGCAATTTATTGCATGTTGTTAGTCCGTTCGCGCGTCGCGCGTGCTGGAATATGAATCGAATTGTGAACGTATCCCAACGGAAATGCCGCACAAGAACTCTTCACGAACCCGCAAGATCCGGCAAAGCCTCTGGGGCCTTGGGTGCTGGAGGAACAGATAGGCCAGATACGGAAAAAGATCAAGACTCATCCCGATTCGGGCCTGCACGCTCTGCGTCATACTTTTCTGACCGAGGCGGGAGAGTACACCGACCCCTTTACGTTGCAGTATGTTGCCGGACACGATAACATGAAGACCACCATGCGCTACGTACACCCGCGGGAGGCTGCGGTCCACAAACTGTTTGAGCGGCTGGCGGACTTGCAGCAGCCGGAGGGGCGCAGCGCGGGCAACAAGTCGGTGAAAAATCCGGTGCAGTTGGAAATGCCCTCACCGGCCGAACTTGCTAAGCTATTGATTCCAGGTAATTTACAAAGTGCGGAAGTGGTGGAACTGGCAGACACACCATCTTGAGGGGGTGGCGCCGAAAGGCGTGGGGGTTCAAATCCCCCCTTCCGCACCAATTTTATTGCTTTAGATTGAATGGTTTATAAGCCACTAGTGAATTCCGTACAATGATCGTACAATAACCTCCGTAGGAATCGAGACTCCCGGAGGCATTTTCTTGCTGACTGTTTACACCCGCCACTACCCTCCCTGTTCGCAGACCGACCAGAATTACAGGCGTTGCCACTGCCCGAAGTGGATTATGGGCACCATCGAAAGCACTGGCGCCTTCGTGCGCGTCAGCGCGCGGACGCGAGCCTGGGAGCGTGCGGAGAAAAAGGCCCGACAGATGGACGCAAATGCCGCCGATCCATCGCCGGCGCGCGTGACCGTGGAAGCCGCACTCGACGCATTCATCGCCAAGAAACAGGGGCAACGACTATCGCACAGTTGGCTCTACAAATTCACGCTCATGCAGCGTGAACTCGTCAATTTTGCGCAGGGTCGAGGGCTAACCTATATTGACGAGTTCGGCGACGACGAACTCGGCCTGCTCAGTCGATCATGGAAGGTCGCTCCGATCACCGCCCAGAAACGGCAGGAACGCTGGCACTCGTTTTTCTCCTACTGTGTGCGTAAGCGCTGGGTGAAGCAAAACCCCGTCGAAGAATTAGGCCCGATCAAAGTCCGGCCCGTGCCCACCGATTATTTTTCGCGCGAGGAGTTTCAAAAGCTGGAGAACGTCACGCATGATCCGGCTCACTGGACGACAAATCCCGGACACCGGATTCGCATCCGAGCGCTCCTTCTTCTTATGCGCTATAGCGGACTGAGATTGAACGATGCGGTAACGCTTGAGCGTGCACGTCTGACGGGAAATCGCCTATTTCTCTACCAGCAGAAAACGGGGCTGCCGGTATACGTACCATTGCCGGCTCATGTGGTCGAGGTTTTGCGCGCGGTCGAAAACACAAATTCGCGCTACTTCTTCTGGACCGGAAATGGTCTGCACTACCGGGCCAGCAACTGCTGGCACGCCAGTCTGCAGCGGCTCTTCAAGTGGGCAAAGCTGGACAAGCGGGCACACCCCCACATGCTTCGAGATACTTTTGCCGTCGAGCTACTTTTGGCAGGCGTTCCCATCGATCAAGTGTCGATTCTCCTCGGACACGCTAGTGTGAAGACCACTGAGCGACATTATTCTCCTTTCGTCAAAGCGCGCCAGGAGCAATTACTGTCGTCGGTCGAGAATAGCTGGCAAATGCAGGGTCTGCACCTCGTGGAGAAGCGCGCGTAGGAGATCCTCCCATTTTAACCCGTGTGGTCTGCGAGTCAGGCACGAGTGCGAAGTCGGTGGACGCGGATCAAAACGCTCTCGGGGATGCGCAGGGTTTGGTACGCTCTCTTTCGTGAAGTCTCGTGGCTTCCCCATCTGAGGACGCCATCTTCACGGTCAAATATTCGTCTTACGGTTTTCTCGCTGATTGCCCAGAGGGCGGCCACGTCCGAGACGGAATAGTGCCGCTCCAGGGCAACAGAATGTAGACCTTCGCTTTGTACGGCCTTCTTTTCGGCTGGGTTACATTTTGTTTTCTATCCCCACTGAACCAAGTTTAAATAAGAAGATTCTTATTGGGCGGATTTGTCCAATGAGTATTCAGAAGTGCGTTATGCCCGCAGCTCATTACCGATGGTCTCCCTCGATTTCCTAGCCCTTAAAGGTGAAACCGGTGAACTGGCGGCCGGAACCACCCCTAGACCGGTATTTGGAGAGTTAGGCACCACTGGCGACTAACGAACTTTGCTCCTGATGCCGATGTATCACGGCAGTGATTTGGCCAGTCGTTGAGAGCGGACCTGAGGATGCATACACCCCTTGAAATCCGGTAATTGCTCGCCGTGGTGTTTCTTGCGGAAGACCTCATCTTTACCAGGGCAGCTAAGCGACTGAAGCTGTCCCAGTCAGGACTGAGCCGCCGCTTGAATGAACTGGAGAGTCGATGTGGTTGCAAGCTCTTTACCCGCGATCACGCCAACGTAGCCATCACGGATGCAGGTCGAGCGTTCGTTGAGGAAGCCAAGCTTTCAATCATTCACAGTGAGCGTGCAATACAGGCGGCGAAGACGGCGCCTGCTGGTGTAGTCTCACATTTGACCATCGGCCACTCCCCTTATCTCGATCCTGTGTTGACCTCGACGCTGTTTTCCATTCGCCTTCCTCTGCATCCCAACCTGCTTCTCAATATGCAGAGTGATTACGCACCAGAACTCGTCCATGGTCTGCTAACAGGGAAACTTGATCTTGCCCTGATCGCCAATCCCGACGCTAGTCGCAAGCTCACAATGACGAAGATCACGGAGGCTCCCTTCTACGTTGCCATTCCCGATGATCATCCACTAGCGGCCAGAGAAACGCTTACCTTAAAAGACATGCACGGCTGCACTTGGATTATTCTTGATCGCAAGGTACATCCGACACTGCACGACATGATTTCTCGGCGCGCGGCAGAGGAAGGGGTCATTTATAGGAACAATCAGAATGTGCTGACGGCCGAAGAAGCTTTTCAATTGGTTTCGGAAAATGTTGGCATCGCATTTCTAACGATGGCCAGCGCACTGCGAACCAAAAGCCCCGGTATAGCAGTACGTCCTCTCGTCGATAAAGAGCTTCGAATCGATCTTTACTTGGCATCTCGAGCTGAAAATCGATCGAAACTTGCAAGTGAATTCGTGCGGGCGTTCATGAAACGGATCGAGCAAGTTCTCGCACCGCGCCAAATGAGTCTGCCGTTGAGCGACAGTACCCTAATTCCGGATGAGACGATGGCGGCAAAGCACAAGCCGAAAAGTGAAAGGGGAATAGGGACCAAACCTGACGCTCGAGTCCGCTCTCGAAGGCCTAAATCTCGATGAAGCTGCTTTAACTCTTACACGTTAGCGAGTAGACACAGGCGAACCATCGAAAACGACTGACGCCAGCCTTTTCAGGGTCAAAATTAACAGTGATTGCAAGTACTTAGAGGTCCCTCCCGGCGCTACAAGTCGCTGATAATCACTGCAGGCAAGCCCAACTGCCGGTAAAACTGCCGGTAACTTTTGTTCGCCTTTTGTTCCATCCTCGATCTTTTACTGGACTACCACCAGATCATTGGCAGACTACAAAGGCCACGGCTTCGGCCTCGGTTTCGCGGACCTGTTTCGTGGTTAACGTGCGGCGGTCGCCACGATGCAACATTTCGTGAGCTTATGTTGAGCACAACATAAGCCCACTTATGTTGAGTTGACACTTATGTTGTCTTCGGCTCTGAAACGGGCCACAGTCGGGGCGAAGGACGTTTTCTACACAACATAACTCCAGCGCCCCGATACTGGGCGGATCACTTTACTCAAGGAGATCCACCCATGTTCGATCAGATCCTATCGCGCCAGTTTCACATCCTCCGACATCGAAGCGGCCCCTACTCAGAGGAGAGACAGCGGTACCTGTCTTTCCTGATCGAGGAAGGGCGATCACGAATCACGTTGCAGGGCATCGGCAGCCTGCTGTACTCGATCGCTCATCTGGTCCCCTTGGACGGGCCAGTCACCATCGTCCAGATCGAAGCCGCCGCTGACGAGTACGGGAAGACGCGGCACTGCTCCAGCAGGAGCTTGTATGTTGCGAAGCGCTGGTTCGTGTATCACGCGACGAAGTGGCTCCGTTTGTTGAGCCGATTGCAGGAACCGGTTGCCGTACAGGCTTTTGGGGATGAGCTAGAAGCATTTCTCACATTCGAGGTGCGAGAACGAGGCCTAGCTCTAGCGACGATAGCGAACCGACGGCGCTGGATGCCGGCATTTCTCGCCTGGTTGGCAACACAGGTCCAGTCTTTGGAAAAGGTCACCCCAGATCATATTGCCCGCTACTTTGCGACTGTCGGAGTGCAACGCCGATGGAAACGGACGACGATTTCTTTCGCTGTGAACCAGCTTCGCCAGTTCTTCCGATTTGCGGAATCCAAGCATTGGTGCCAGCCCGGAGTAGCGGCCACGATTGATGCACCTCGGCTATACAGTCTCGAACGCCTGCCCCGCGGACCCGCGTGGACTGATGTCCAACGCCTCATCAAAGCGTCGCGAGGTAGTACGCCAACCGACATTCGCGATCACGCGATTCTGTTGTTACTCGCCGTGTATGGTTTTCGCAGCGGCGAGGTGCGACTGTTGCGCCTTGATGATCTCGATTGGGAACGAGAAACGGTACATGTTCGTCGGTCGAAGCAGCGGAGGAGTCAGCGATATCCCTTGGCGCGCGAAGTCGGCGACGCGATCCTGCATTATCTCCGCAAGGTCCGACCCCAGAGTCGGCACCGCGAGATTTTCCTCACTCTTAAGCAACCGCACCAGCCATTGTCAGCGCCGGGCTTCGGCACGATGGTCCGGAACCGGATGCGACGGCTCGGACTCAAGCTGCACTGCTACGGACCTCACACGTTGCGGCACGCTTGCGCCACTCATCTGCTGAGTCAGGGATTCTCGCTAAAAGAGATCGGAGATCACCTGGGTCACGCCTCTCCTGTGGCCACCCAGATTTATGCCAAGGTCGATCTACTCGGCTTACGCGAAGTCGGTGAGTTCGATCTCGAAGGGTTAGTAGCATACACCGAGGCCAGCGCGCAGAAAGCGACGCCGATCCACGCGCGCGGCGACATGGCCGCGCTACGGGCTGTGGCTGAGCTCAGCATCGGAGGTCTGCTATGAGGTTGTCGTGCGTAGTTGAGACCTACATCGCGCACAAGCGCTCCCTGGGGATGCTATTTGTTAGTGACGCCGTCCGGCTACACGCCTATGTGAAGGCGATGGATGATGTCGACATTCGCCGCATCCGACCCGCCGCTGTCCGGAGGTTCCTCGATGGAGCGGGCCCGGTCACCGCTTTTTGGTTTTCCAAGTACCACACACTGAGCGCGTTTTATCGCTACGCGCTCGCACGTCACTACGCATCCAAGAACCCGCTGCCAATAACGAAGCCCCGCGAGCCGGTCGGATTTGAGCCCTATATCTACACGAACCAGGACGTGCAGCGACTGATCGACGCCGCAGATTCGCGCCATCGATACGTCTGGATTCTCGATCCGCAAACTGTCCGGGCCCTGCTGGTGTTGCTCTACGGCACCGGCTTACGAATCAGCGAAGCTCTGAGACTGAACCTCGGTGACTTCGATGAAGAGAACAGAGTGCTTACCATCCACGAGACGAAGTTTTTCAAAAGCCGTCTCGTTCCCGTTGGCGCGGATCTTGGTCGTGTGCTGCGAGACTACGTCGAGCAGCAGTGGCCGGTTGAACGGAGAACGCTCGCCGCACCACTGCTGCGAACGCAGGCGTACGAACGGATCAAACGACAGACAGCGGAGTTGGTCTTTAAGCGCCTGCGGGAGGAGGCGGGCGTGTTGCGCCCGTCCACCGCGCGCTATCAGCCGCGGCTCCATGATTTCCGCCACACCTTTGCCGTCGTCCGGCTTGTCACCTGGTACCGCGAGGGCAAGAACGTACAGCGCTTGCTACCTCACCTGACGACGTACCTCGGACACTGGAGGATCAGGGAGACACAGCGCTATCTGACCATGACTACCGAGCTGCTGCAGCAGGCCAGTCTCTGTTTCGAGCGCTACGCTCGACCGGAGGTGAAGCGTGCCTAGGCCATCCTTATTATTAGGTTCATGGGTGAGGAGATTCCTGCTGGAACATCTCGTCGCCGAGCGCAACCTCGCGCAGAACACGCAAAAGAGCTATCGGGACACGCTCGTACTGCTCCTGCCATTTATCAGTAGACGGCGAAAGAAGTCAGTCGATCTTTTGAGCGTGGATGATCTTTCTGGAACGCTGCTGAAGGGGTTCCTGGAATATCTCGAAAGTCAGCGCAACTGCTCGATACGCACGCGGAACCAGCGGCTCGCTGCGGTGCATGCGATTGCCCGCTTCATCGCCGAGCGTGAACCACAACACATCCCGTGGTGTGCGGAGATTCGTTCGATACCCTTTAAACGATTCACCCGATCAGAACTCTCGTATCTCGACAAACCAGAGATCGATGCGCTGTTAGCGGCTCCCGATTATCGTACGCCTCAAGGTTGCCGCGACCACGTACTCTTGCTGTTCCTGTACAACTCTGGCGCTCGCGTCACCGAAGCAACCTCCTTGCAGATTGCAGATCTTAATCTAAATCCGCACGCCATGAGCGACGCCCGGCTCATGGGCAAGGGGCGTAAGATTCGTCGTTGTCCACTTTGGCCAGAAACAACGAAGAAGCTCCTCGAACTGACCCGGAATCGACCTCATGATCAGCCTGTCTTTCTGAACCGCCTGGGGCAGGCGATCACGCGATATGGAGTCCACTCGATGCTGCGCAAGCATGTGAAGGTCGCGGCAGGATCCTGCCCATCTCTGTTGCGAAAACGGGTCAGCCCCCACACGATTCGGCACACGACGGCCACGCACCTGCTCCGGTCCGGAGTGGACATTAACACCATTCGTGGGTGGCTCGGACACGTTTCGCTAGAAACCACCAACATCTACGCTGAGGTTGATTTGGAGCGAAAAACGCAAGCATTAACTCAGTGCGGTGCACTGCGGGTGCCTTCTCGAAAACAGAAGCGCTGGAAGGATGACCCATCGCTGATCGCGTTTCTACGCGCTCTCTGATGCGGATATGCAGGTCGACTTGTCGGATCGAAGAATCATCTCCAGACCGAGTACTTGCCGTCGCATTGTCCGGCAAGTTGGGAAACATACCTCCGCCACGGCATCAGGCAGACTTCGGCGATGACAGGAGATCCTTGAGGAGTGGGCTGAGCATAAGAGACGATGATAACCGTGCGTCGAAACTGGTAGGTACCCGGAACATAGCTGGGCAACCAATGGGGGTCATTCATGAACGCGAAACCCCCTGCTGGAACTTCCGCGCAGGTGATCCACTCTTTGAAAATAAGGCCGCGGCCATTTCGCTCTTTCTCCAAGTACTTCACCATATTGTCTGCAGCCACGTCACGACTTCGGACACAGCTGGCAGGGAGAGGAATTGGTACATCGCTCTCCGAGCGCACCAACAATGCTGCACACGTCGGATCCGGCAAGGAAGGAAACAAAATGAGCAGGACTACCGCTAACATGCCTACGATTAGAAGCCCGCCCAAAAGACGCAAGGGTTTTGTCATGCCTGTCCTTTGTTCCGAGCTACGTGGGTTTTCCGGGAGCATTTTTGAGAAAACAACGAGCCTCAAATCTCGCTCGCGGATCGTGCAGCATCGGCATTGTAGCACTCGGAGCTTACCCTAATTATGTAGCCTAACTGGGCGCTCAAACCCGCAATTCCACGCGTGCACGCCCTGCTAGTCAACATAAATACCAACACAACATAAGTGGGCGATCTCATGTATAAGCGTCGAAAACCCCTCGGCAGGCTGCATCGCTGATAGGAGCGTGATCTTCCCGCCATGCGAGAGACCCTTCGCGGGAGCGATTCGCTCGGAGAAGCTAAGCTCGACGCTCTGCGATTCCACGAACTTGAACAGGCGTTCGCGGTATCCGCTCACGTCGCCATTGACTTCGGTCAGTGTTGGGAGTCCTTTGCCTTCGGTTTGACTGATGTCTTATCTCGTGATTTGTGGCCGAGCCTCTGCGCGCTCGACGTAATCCGCGAGTAGATGTACTTCTCGATAGCGGTCAGGCGAAGATGGTTGCTATGTCGATTTACAAGGTCCTAAGAAAAGCCGAACGATTCGGCGCCTCATTCCGTGTTTGTGACTCGAAGGACGCCGGCGTTGGATCGTGCGATCAGTTTTTAACGGAGCTGAGCTTGCGCGATTGTTCTGTCTATACGCAGCGCGCTTACGCGATTGGCCTCGCGCACTTCTTCAGTTGGCTGCACGCCTCGGGAGGCGATCCCGACCACGTCACGCGGCAGGCTGTCGGCAGCTACATCACGGAGTTCACGCGAGGCGCGAGGCAAGGCGCTGTCAGCGCGCACTCTGCGAAGAAGTCCCGATATGGCGAGCGGCCCAGGCGATACAAGAAGCGTTCAATGGCGTATCTGCCAAGCACCCGTTGGTAGTCTTCACCTTTGCTCTGCGCGAGCGCAAGAAGGCGCGCGCGGATGGATGCTGCTGTGTTCTTGCCCTTCTCGCGCGTCACAGCGCCTCCATGTAGGGACGAATGACATTGCCAACCCGGCAGATTTTGGCGTAGCGGTAGATTTCGTTGACGTTAGCCTTCTTTTGGCGAAGACAATCCTTTAGAGCTTCGATCGCGACATCAAGTCCGATCTTGTTTCTGAATTTAAAGCAATCGGCAACGGTTTTCGCTGCTGAATAGACCCGAATCGGAACGCCTTCGACCTGGTGATTCTCAGTTCCCTCTGTCAGTGATGGTCCAGAAAGGCGGACGATCCGAAGTGAGGGTGATGTGAGGGCGGGTCTTCTTGCCCCCTTGCGGAGGGCAATCCAGATGGCAGGAGGGCTCTGTGTCGTGATCTCGTGGAAGGCGAGAGCTGAGAGCAGGCAAATAATAGCTTCCGGAACACGCTTCGCCAGTTCAGCGTAGGAGTGGCGTTCCGTTACTTTGGCGTCGGGCAGTGTGTAAATTCCGCGTCCAGGCCGACTGAGCCGGCCTTGGCGGTGGAGACGAACGAGATACTCCCGTGGAAGGCCGATGGCCTCAATGTCGCGAGGCCTAACGATCCCGTGTTGGCCAACGTACCGCATAATCTTCTGGAGAGGTTTTGCCATAGCGCATGTCTCAATACGTCATTACTTAATCATATCTAATGACGTTTTGCAACACACCATGGGGTCTCACCTCAAATACCCCTGCCCCAGACTGAGATCTGTCATCGCGTTAGCTGTCGAGTGAGAAACCTCAATAGCAGAAGTCTTGGAAACCTCGCCACTCAGCCTTTGCCCAAGTTCGGTAGCGTCGTTGGTGTAGATCTTAGCGTCCAGGCTTGCGCGCGAGATCGAGACGTAGCCGAAGCGGGAGCTTAGCAGGTCTGGGTGGACACTGGTATCGGCGTGAACGAGGACGCGTTCGGCGGTAAGGCCCTGGGACCTATGACTGGTTACGGCGTAGCCGTGGTCGAGATGACGATGCTCTTTGGGGTTGAATTCGATCTCGCGGTTGTTGTCGAGGCGGACGGACAGGCGGCCATCGGGCTGGATCGCCTCGATCGCGGCCATGTCGCGATTCGCAACGCCGAGCGATTTGTCGGGTGCGGTGAACTGGATACGGTCGCCTACGGAGAACTCGCGGTCGATTTCTTGGTAGACACAGACCCCGGTAAGGCGGCGGGGATCGTAGGTAGCAAGTTCACGATTCGCTTTCTCTACTGTGAGCAGGTTTGCAGTCGGGTCGATTCGGACGACCGACGCGTAAGCTCCAGCTCCGATTCCGATAGCTTTGCTGCCACGTGTGTAGCGAACCACGTCGTTGATCTCGTAGTGGTTTGCCCATGATCGTTCGGCTCCGGTCATGTCTTGACGCTGAACCAGGACGCGAAAAGTGTGATCTTCTAAGGCAAGGCTTCCAGTGGCCTTCAACTCCTGACGGACAGCCACGTTCAGCTCGCGTCGGGAAGCATTGTCCGGCGAGACGATGAGAGCGTTCGCGGGGGATTCGACGTAGCATGGCCGGCCAAGTGCTGGAGTTGTGCACCTGCGCGCCCAACACCAAATACGGAGCGCCGTCCACTAACAGGGCGAAGCGTCCATCCTTTTTCACAATGCGGGGAATCGGGCGCTCCTTCACCTGGGCGTGAAGAGCAACCACTAAGCTCGTGGCTACAAGAGCGGCCAGAACGGTGG
>Ga0208190_1000292_pt1 | contig 20507 bp, 13 predicted proteins | sample June2015DPH_13_1_FD_184708 | JGI IMG/M metagenome (GOLD analysis project Ga0208190, IMG submission 184708) | Peatland microbial communities from SPRUCE experiment site at the Marcell Experimental Forest, Minnesota, USA - June2015DPH_13_10... | ecosystem: Environmental > Terrestrial > Soil >... | reverse complement strand
TGAAATTTTCCGCCAATGCCGCGCTGGACGAGATTCCGGCCGACGACAAAGGCAAGAAGATGGAAATCAGCGGCTGGATGGCCGGCCTGAACATGGCGTTTTCCATCGCCTTCTTCATCTTCATGTACAAGTTTCTGCCGCTAGTGGCGACCAACGCGCTGAAAAAAGTAAGCCCCGTTTTTGGGGAGCAGTTCGTGTTCAACCTGGTGGACGGGCTGATCCGAATCGCGATGTTCCTGCTGTTTGTGTGGGGCGTATCGCTCTGGAAAGATATCCGGCGCGTTTACGAATATCACGGTGCGGAGCACAAAACAGTATTTGCGTTCGAGAATGGCGATCCGCTGGAAACCGGTGCGGTGCAGAAATATTCGACCTATCATCCGCGCTGCGGCACAAGCTTTCTGATGACGGTGATGATCATCTCGATGATCATCTACATGTTCATTCCGGTGACGACCTTCTGGGCCCGATTTAGCGAACGAATCATATTACTGCCGGTCATTGCGGGAGTCTCTTACGAGATCATTCGCTTCGCGGCGAAGCATCGCGGATCGTTGTTTGCAATGATGACGGCTCCGGGGCTCTGGCTGCAAAGGATCACGACCCAGCCTCCGGACGACCGCGAAGTTGAGTGCGCCATCATTGCGCTCGATGAAGCGATGAAGCTGGAAAAGCAACACGGCGGCGAACTGGTGATTGCGTAGCGGTGCCCACCGCGAAAATAGTTCTCAGTTCCTAGTTCTCAGAAAAAAGCCCTTACAATAGAAGCGAAACCATCGCGGGGCTTGTTGTTGCGCGGCCATTTACTGGTTTTTCTGAACTGGAACAAGAACTGAGAATGGGCGTTACGATCGCACGCTTTGCCGGGAACTGACAACCGAGAACTGAGAACTTATGTTCGAACGACTTGACCAAATCGAAGCACGGTACGAGGAGCTGACCAACGCCCTCGCGTCGCCGGATATTACCAATGACTCGGCGAAATACCAGAAGACCGCCAAGGCGCACAGCGAAATCACGCCGGTGGTCGAGAAGTACCGGGAATTCAAGGATCTGAGACGCGGCATCGCCGAGAGCAAAGCTCTGCTGGCCGACGAGATCGACGCCGATATGCGCGCCTATGCCGAAGAGGAGTTGGCGAAGCTGGAAGCGCGTGTAGGCGGCGTGGAAGAGGATCTGAAGGTACTGCTGTTGCCGAAGGATCCGAATGACGAGAAGAACATCATTCTCGAAATCCGCGCGGGCACGGGCGGCGATGAGGCGACGCTGTTTGTGGCCGAAGTCTTCCGCATGTACAACCGCTACGCGGAAAGCCAGAAGTGGAAGGTCGAAGTACTTTCGACGTCGGAGTCGGGCATTGGCGGCCTCAAAGAGGTGATTGCACTGATCGAGGGCGACCGCGTTTATTCGCGGCTCAAGTATGAAAGCGGCGTGCATCGCGTGCAGCGCGTACCGGCGACCGAGCAGCAGGGACGCGTGCATACATCGGCAATTACGGTTGCGGTCTTGCCGGAAGCCGAGGATGTCGACGTCAAGATCGAAGCCAAAGACCTGCGCATCGACACGTTCTGCTCGTCCGGTCCGGGCGGCCAGTCAGTGAACACAACTTACTCGGCGGTGCGCATCACACACATTCCGACAGGCACGGTGGTGAGTTGCCAGGACGAAAAATCGCAGATTAAGAACCGCGAAAAGGGCATGCGCGTGTTGCGGTCGCGCTTGTATGAAGTCGAAATGCAGAAGCAGCAGGATGCGCTGGCCAAAGAACGCAAGCAGATGGTGGGATCGGGCGACCGTTCGGAAAAGATCCGGACGTATAATTTTCCGCAGAACCGGCTGACCGACCATCGCATCGGATTCACGGTCCACCAGCTTGAGCAGGTGATGGATGGCAAGATCCAGCCGCTGATCGATGCGCTGATCACGCACTTCCAGGCAGAAAAGCTCAAGCAGGAAACGGCGAGCGTGGGGTGAGGCAAGGCAGAAGTTAGAAGTTAAAATGCAGAAGTGACCTTGGTCGCTCGTCGTTGTGCGTTTTTTGTTTGGTTGTTCTCCAACTTCCGACGCCCAGCTGCTTTTCTCCTGCCGCTAGTGGAAGCCTCTACGGAGAAACTCCGCTCGTCAGGTTTCCACTTCTTCAATCTGACTTCTAACTTCTGACTTCGCTTTTCTGTTGAAATAGGACTGTGCAACTGCGGCAGGCACTCAATTCGGCGGTCGAGCGGTTGACTGCGGAAAACGTTCCCTCGCCCCGGATGAACGCGGAGCTTCTCATCATGTTCACCCTGGATTGCGATCGCGCCTATCTCTACGCGCATCCGGAGCGGGAGCTGACGACAGATGAATTGCAACGCTATGACGATGCTCTCGCGCGGCGGGCGACGGGCGTTCCCGCGCAATACATCACCGGGCATCAGGAGTTCTGGGGTTTGGATTTGATCGTGTCTCCGGCGGTGCTGATTCCCCGTCCGGAGACCGAGCATGTGGTGGAGGCGGTGCTGGAGCTGGCAAAGCAGCCATCAGCCATCAGCCATCAGCCGTCAGGTTCTTCGCACCCAGAAGAATGGCGAACAGAAAAGATCCGCTCCGGCACGCCAACACCAGACGTGCCCCGGGCTCCAGTGCCTGCTTTGCGAATTGTTGACGTCGGCACTGGTTCGGGTGCGGTTGCGTTGGCGCTCGCGAAACAGCTGCCAACTGCAGAGATTCATGCTACGGACATTTCCGCCGCCGCTCTCGAAGTGGCGCGGGCCAATACGGCTCGCCATGAACTCGGCTCGCGAATCGAGTTTCATAGAGCAGATTTGCTGGCAGGGCTGCCGCCCCAGAGTTTTGATTTCGTGGTGTCGAATCCTCCCTATGTCGGCGAGTCGGAGGAAGAATCCGTACAGCTTGAAGTGCGCAAGTTCGAGCCGCGCAATGCCGTGTTCGCGGGTCCGACCGGCCTCGAAGTGATCGAGCGGTTGATTCCACAGGCGCATGACGCGCTCGTCCCTGGCGGCTGGCTGGTGTTTGAGATTAGCGGCACAATCGCGGACGACGTGCGCCGGTTGTTGGCGGGCTGGTCGGAGGTCGCGATCAAGAACGATCTGCAGGGGATTGCACGCGTGGCGTTGGCCAGGAAACCAACTTCGGACTACTAGTTGTTCGCCTCCAGCGCTGAAGCGATTTAAGAAGGGCGGACAGGAGTGTCCGACCCACACGATCGGCGCGTAACGATTAGAAGGTAAGGCGCACTCCCAGTTGCGCCGCGAATGGAATCCCTACAGTTGTGCCGGGTCCGAAAAAATCTCCCAATGCGCCCTCGGGTATTTCAAGTTGCTTCAGGCTGGTAATGGGCACGCAGTTGGGATTGCAAATCTCAGTGAACGCATTGGGGTGGTTCGGGTCGCCGGCTTGCACACCCGGAACCTGCGTAATGTTGACCGCATAGTTCGCCCCTGGATTGTTGCGGTTGAAGAGATTAAAGAATTCGGCGAATGGATCGATCTGCCAGCGCTCGTTAATTTTGATGGGCCGTGACACGCGCAGGTCTGACTGTATGTATCCTCGACCCCGGAATTCGTCGAGGCTGGTATAGACGGGATCCCCGCTGTTGTTGAACTCAATCGAAATGCGCCCGCTATTGTCTGCTGTCGTGATCGTGATGGGCCGCGCGCTCTCAAACTGGTTGATGGTGCTCAATTCGAAGCCACCGGGAAGGTGAAGGATCCCTGCAAGCACGAAACGATGGCGGACGTCTTCACCGGAGGGACCGTAGTCGCCCGGCCCAAAGGCGTCGAGCTTTCCAGTATTCGGATTCTGGCAGACGCCATCCACATAGTCGAACAGTTCGCCCAGCACGCATCCCCAGGTTTGCGCTTTGGACAACGTATAGTTCGCGACGAGATTAAAGCGATGCATATTGCCCTGTAGGTGCAGCATCAGGCTGTTATAGCTGGAGCGGTTGTCCGCCTGGAACACGTTGACGTTCGGCACAACACTCTGCTGATCGTTGTCGTAGGTCGGATCGGAAGTGGGAATAAGCGGTGTGAACAGAGTCGAGTCGCTCGCATAGGGGAATGCGCGGTATCCGTGATTGCCCTGTTCATGTACATAATCGGCGCTCGCCATCCAATGCGAATTGAAAGCGTGCTGAACGCCGCCCGTAATATGGATGGCATAAGGCGTCTTGTAATTCGAGCCAATCAAATTTCCTGCAACTGTATTTCCGAATGTTAGATTCGGCAGGGAGCCAAGTCCGCCCGCCATGCAGCCAGGGCCCGTGAGCGCATAAGCCCCCGGGCTTCCGCTAAATGTGCATGCCGTTCCATCCTTTAGAAAATTCGTGTTGTTCACGCCTTGAAACGCGGTGGCCCACCCGTTCTGCGCGAGATCGTCGAAATACAAACCGAAACCCGCTCGGATGACGGTCTTTTCACTGTTGCCGGGCGAGTAGGCGATCCCCAGACGCGGCGCGATCTGCTTGTGATAATCGGTGGGCACGCTCGGCACAATCGGAATACCGAGCGCCTGCATTGTCGGATAGGCCGAATTGTAGGCTTCGCTTCGTCCCGATCCGATCATCAGCCCCCACGTGTTCTGATAGCGCAAGCCGTAATTGACGGTCACGTGGTGCGAAATGCGCCAGGAGTCCTCTCCGTAAAACGCTAGCCTTTGAACGTTCTGCGAGAAGCTGCCATCGTTCGCTGGAGTACTGGAAGCACCCGCAGCGTAGTCGATGGGAAACTGGGAGAGATTGTTCAGGTAATAAGTCGGGTCCTGCGGGAACGTGTACAGCGTTTCCGCATTCCCCGCGAATGCCCCGCCCAGCACCGGCTCGTGAATGAAATCCACGCCGAATTTCAAAGCGTGTTTGCCCATGATGTGACTGAGATCGTAACGGAATTGGTATTTGTCCTGATTGCGAAGGTCAGGGAAGAGCGTAATCGGAGTGGCGAATTGGTTGTCGCCATACGTTTCGAATCCGGATACGGTGAGCGCCGTCACGCTGAAAGGAAATTGCAGGGCGAAACCGAGGTCCGAATTCCGCGTCTGCGTCAGGTGCAGCAGGCTGGCATCGAACACAAACGTTCCGAGCCACGTCGGGCTGAACGTGTAGTTATTGCTGAGCGCGACGTTCCAGTAGTTATTGTGCGTGGTCAATCCAGTCGAAGGCAGCGTAGCCTGCTGCACAAGGGCATTGTGCGTCAGGTATGAATCCTGCGATGTGCGCAGGAACCAGTTCGATTTCGAAGACTGTGCCCAGTCGAAACGAACCGAGCCGATGTAGTCACGGAACGGAATAGGAACCGTGGCAGGCACCGCAATGGAAGGAACGCCGGGAATCAAGTCATCGGCGGCCAACTCCGCGAGCGCATCAAATTGCGCGGTACTCGCCGGGCTGTAGGCAATGCTGGCATTTTCATGCACGTGCTCGAACGATGTGAAGAGCCACACTTTGTTCTTTGCGATCGGGCCGCCGAGAGTTCCCACATAGTTCTGCCGTGAGAATGGCTGCTTGGGATTGTTGACGCAGGTGCCATCCGTGCAAGTTTCCGCCGGATTTTCGATGGGGAAACGCGCATTGAGCGCGGCCTGGCGATCGTAGAAAGCGCCGCTGCCGTGCCAGGCATTCGTGCCATGCTTGGTCGTAATCACCACGGACCCAGCTGTAGTCCAGCCCGTGTCAGCGTCTTCGTTCGAGGTGCGTACGGCAAATTCCTGAAGGGCATCCGGCGAGAAGTTTTGCAGGAATCCCCCGATCCAATCGTCGGAATTGTCTGCGCCGTCGACCGACAGTTCGTTGTTCAAGCCCGAGCTTCCGCCCGTGGAAACGGCGGTGATGCGAGCTTTGGTCGGATCGGAAGGCTCAACCGGCTCGGTTCCCGGCACAAGATATGCGATGTTGGCGAAACTACGTGCAGGAAGCGGAAGAGATTCCAGATCCTGAGTTCCCACGACTCCACCACGCACCGCGCTCGCCGTATCAATCGACTCGGTCGTGATAGAAGACGTGTTTCCCTGCACGTGGACCGTTTCGTTGCCGGTGCGCGGCTTCAGTGTGATGGAAACGTCGCGCACCACGCTGACCTCAACATCGACGTCGGCAACGGCGTCCGAAAATCCCTTGGCACCGGCAATCATGTGGTAGTGGCCGGGCAACAAGCCCTCAATGCGGAATTCACCCCGACTATCCGCAGTTGCTTCGCGGACGATGGAAGACCCGGCCGCTTGCACAGTGACATGCGCGCCCGCGACACGCGCTTCTGTGGCATCCTGAATTTCACCTCGCAATGTGCCGTTCGAATTTTGCGCGTGCAGCAGGCATGTGGTCAGCAATGTCAGGACTAACAGGGAAAGCCGTGAGCGCAATGGGTGCACCCTTAAGAATGAAGGCGTCATGAAAAACTACTCCTGCGAAGGCAAGGATTGCCGCGTTCTTGGAGATGCTGGGGGAAAACAACTGCAGCGGCCGAGCAGACTGGCTCTTCAGCAGCATAATGGGATGCCTCGAGTTACTACCAGCAGTAGTCGACGCTGCCGACTTGCGCGGCGAGGTTCACGATGCAGTGTGAAGTGTGATATTCGCTGAGGCAGGCGCTCAGCGGACCAGCCATTCCGTGACTTCGTGCGTCAGGGACAAAACTGGGCCATAGGCAACGATCGCGCAGATTAACGCAACCGCTACTGGAGGAACCGCAAACCAGCGCGGGATGTCGCGCGCACGTTGTTTGCCGGACTCGCTCCAGGCGAGAAGGCGCGCTACACGGGCGCCAATCGATCCCGTGACGAAGCCCACCGTACAGGCCGGAGCGGCTTCAACAGGAATCAGGCGCGAAAGCTTGACCAGCGCGGAGGCGAGATCGACGGCATCGTTGAGGTTCGAGACAGCGGCATCGTCGGCCGCCAGCTCGGCAGCCTGCGACCATGCGGCTTCGAGTTTTGCCATGCCGGGAAACGGCGAAAACCGGAACACCAGTTTCTTCAGGTTATCGCATGACCGGATGTGAGCCAGTTCGTGCTTAAGCGCGATCAGCAATTCATCACGACTCAGCAGTTCCACGGTGGAATCGGAGACCAGCACTCGCGGCTTGCGCATTCCTACAAGCGTCAGCGGCGGTGTTTCGCGGCGTGAGCGAAACGTAACGGTGCGTGCATCCGTAGCGAGCGGCCGCGCACCTTCCAGCCAGCGGCCTACAATGCGCGACGTCCGCATTTGTGCAGCGATTACGCGGTACGAACCGAAGGCGATCAGCGCGAGCGCGGCCACGCCCAGCGCGACCGGTAGAATTCCCGTGCCTTCGTCAGCTGTACGGGGCTCAAGAATCTGAAACGAAGGAACGACAAACGCCGCGGTAATAACGATCGACGCGCACAGCGGCAGAACGCGCAACAGGAAGAGCAGATCCGCAACGCTTTGCTCGGTGGCGTGCAGCCACTTGAGCCAGCGCCAGGAAACGGCGACCAGCGCCGACAGAAAGCAATAGACCAGCACGAAGAACGTAAGTGAGACGGCGATGCCGCGCAGCGCAAACATTAGCGCCGATCCTTCGCGTTAGAACCCAATACCATGGGATCCTGGCCCTTGATTCCGCCGGCCTTGATTTCGCGACGTTTGCGTTCGATCAGAAGCTGAAGCTCATCCAGCAGTTCGACGTCGTGCGCGCTGAGCGCTTCCACCAAATAGGAAAGCGGCAGGGAGGACGTATCACCTGATCCCAGCAGTTGCCGGATTCCGTCGAGGGCGGCGCCGCGCTGCAGTTCTTCAGAACTCAGCCGCGGAGTGTAGCGAAATGCCCGGCCTTCCGCCACGCGATCCAGAATTCCTTTTTTGTAGAGGCGGTCCAAGGTAGTCATGACTGTGGTGTACGCCTGACGCAGTTTGCCATCATCCAGCAGTTCACGCACGGTGGCGTCGCCGCGCACCCAAAGTTCCCGTAGCAGTTGCTGCTCGAATGGTCCGAGTTGCGGAGTGGAGGTCGACCCGAAAATTGAAAATCTCATTGTCGTTAATAAATTGCGATCTGGATCACGGACGCGGGGAACGTCCCGAAAAGAATATCACGGACGCAAACGATGCGCATTTCATGAATAATGAAGAGCATTTTGATCGCAGCGCGAGGCGCAAAAGTTTGCATATAGCGGGCAAACCAAAGCCAGATGCGGAGATTAGTCGTGCAACTCGCTAAGGCGTAGCCGCCGCCGGCAGAATTTCTTCCACGTCGATCTTGGTCGGATAATTTCCTGTATAGCAGGCTGAACAATACGTCGTTTTCTCGCCGTCGGCGCAAGCGTTCTTCAGGCCTTCGAGAGAAAGATACGCAAGGGAATCCGCGCCGATAAATCTCCGAATCTCGTCAACCGTCTTGTTCGCTGCGATCAGTTCTTTCTTGTGGGGCGTGTCGACTCCATAGAAACAGGGCGAGATCGTTGGCGGACAGGAAATTCGCATGTGAACTTCCTTCGCGCCGGCATTACGAATCATCCGAACGATTTTGCGGCTGGTCGTGCCGCGCACGATTGAATCATCGACCAGGATGACGCGCTTGCCTTCCAGCAGTCCATGGACAGCGTTGAGCTTCAGCTTGACGCCGAAGTCACGCACCGATTGCTGCGGCTCAATGAACGTCCGCCCGATGTAGTGATTGCGGATGAGACCCAGCCGAAATGGAATGCCGCTTTCGGCAGCGTACCCGATCGCCGCGGTATTGCCGGAATCGGGGACGGGAACGACGACGTCGGCATCGACTGGTGCTTCGCGAGCAAGCTGGCGACCCATGTTGTCGCGGCTCTGGTCGACCGAGCGGCCAAAGACCAGACTATCCGGGCGCGCAAAATAAACCTGTTCGAAGATGCAGCTCGACAACGCCGGCGAAGGCGAGTAGAAACGCGAGCTGATTCCTTCCGGGCCGACGATCACCAGCTCTCCGGGCTTTACATCGCGTTCGTAAACGGCGCCGATCAAGTCGAACGCGCAGGTCTCGGACGCAAACACGATCGTATCTTTTTTCTCGCCCGTCAAAGCCGGAATGCGGCCCATAGCCAGCGGACGAAAGCCGCGCGGATCGCGCGCCGCAAAAATTCGGTCGCGGCTGATCATGACGAGTGAAAATGCGCCTTCCACGCGCCGCAGCGCGTCGGCAATCGCGTCGGGGAGCGTCTGTTCTCGCGAAAGCGCGATGAGGTGAACCAGAACCTCGGTATCGCTGTTGGTCTGGAAAATCGAGCCCTGCCCTTCGAGCTTCCGTCGAATCTCCAGCGCATTGATCAGATTTCCGTTATGGGCAATCGCAATGGTGCCCTTGTTCGACTGCACCATGATGGGCTGCGCATTGAGCAATGCAGAATCGCCCGCCGTGGAATAGCGCGTGTGTCCGATGGCCAGAATGCCGCGCAGAGATAACAAGACTGGCTCGACAAAAATGTCGGCAACCAGCCCCATCGACTTATGCTGGCGCAGCCGCTCTCCGTCAGACGTGACGATGCCTGCCGATTCCTGTCCGCGGTGTTGCAGCGCATGCAGCCCCAGGTAAGCGAGCTTCTCAGCCTCGGGGTGCGCGTGGATCGCCACGACGCCGCATTCATCGCGAAATTTGTCAGACTTAGTCATTTGGCAATTGGCCGTTAGCTCCTGGCATGCTAGCTGCTAGCATGCCCATCTCAAAGGGTCCGCGGGTTCTCAATGGACACCCGCGACAGCCGGTTCTGTACTGAGCGCTTTCTCCAGCGCGCCCTCGTATGCAGCGCGCAACTCCTCTATACTCGCAGAAATCGCCCTCTCACCGTCGATCGTAATCTCGACCCGGTCTCCACCGGTTTCGCCAATCGCATCGGCCGAGACTCCGAATTCCTCCGCTACTTCTTTGATTCGCGGCAGGCTCGCCGAGTCGCAGCTTAGGATCACGCGGCTGGCATCCTCGCCGAACAGTCGATACTCGGGCGGAAGTTCGCTACCTGCCACATTGACGCGCAGCCCGATTCCCGCTGGCAGCGCTGCTTCGGCGAGCGCAACGGGCAGGCCGCCGTCCGCGCAATCGTGTGCGGACTCGACCAGTCCATCCTGGATCAGTGACACGAGGGCACGCTGCAAAACCGCTTCTTTCTCAATGTCGAGCTGCGGAGGATAGCCCCACACGGCGCCAAGAATTTCTTTCGCGTACTCGGATGAACCGAACTCGGACTGCGCGTCGACCGCGTCTCCCGGTTCGCTGGCACGCAACAAAACGATCTTTCTTCCCGCCTGGCCAAAGTGCATCTTCACTGCTTTGTGCACATCTTCCAACAGGCCAACGATTCCGATCACGGGCGTGGGATAAATTCCTTCGCCCAGCGTCTCGTTGTAGAAGCTGACGTTGCCACCTGTGATCGGGGTATCGAGTTCCTCGCAAGCTTTGGTGATCCCGTCAATTACCTGCGAGAACTGCCACATGATATTCGGCTTCTCCGGGTTGCCAAAGTTCAGGCAGTTGGTCGCGCCAATCGGCGTCGCTCCGGAGCATGCCACTTTGCGCGCTGCCTCAGCGACCGCGTGCATGGCACCCAGCCGCGGATCGAGATAACACCAGCGTCCATTGCCGTCGAGCGCCATGGCCAGCCCGCGCTTCGATCCCTTGATACGAATCACGCCAGCATCGCCTGAGCCTGGAGGATCGACCGTGTTCGTCTGCACCATGTGATCGTATTGCTGCCAAACCCAGCGCTTCGAGCAGATATTCGGGCTCGCCAGCAGACGTTTGAATTGATCCGTGAAATCGCCGTCGACGGCAAGTTGGATGTGCTGCGGCATCTCGCGCTCGACCGGCGGTTCCCAGCGCGCGAGGGGACGCTTGTAAACAGGCGCATCGTCGGTGAGGGCGGCGTTGGGAATTTCCGCCACCACCTGCCCGTGTTCGAGCACGCGCATCTTCGCATCGCGAGTCACGTGTCCGACCTCGACGGCGTCGAGTCCCCACTTCTGAAATACGCGAAATACTTCGTCTTCGCGCCCCTTTTGCGCGACCAGCAGCATGCGCTCCTGCGATTCGCTCAACATAATCTCGTAAGGGGTCATGCCGGTTTCGCGTTGCGGAACGAGATCGAGTTCGATCTCAATTCCAGTTCCGCCGCGCGCGCCCATTTCGCACGTTGAGCACGTCAGGCCAGCCGCGCCCATGTCTTGAATGCCAATAATGGCGCCGGTTTGCATTGCTTCGAGGCAGGCTTCGAGTAGGAGTTTTTCAAGGAATGGATCGCCGACTTGAACATTAGGCCGCTTGGCTTCCGAGCCCTCGCTGAATTCCTCGCTCGCCATGGTCGCGCCGTGGATGCCGTCGCGCCCCGTCTTGGAACCGACATAAATGACAGGATTGCCTTCACCGGCAGCGCGCGCATAGAAAATCTGGTCGCGCCGCACCAGTCCGAGCGCAAACGCATTCACGAGCGGATTGCCGGAGTAGCACGTCTCAAACTTCACCTCGCCGCCCAGATTGGGAACGCCAAAACAATTGCCATAAGAAGCCACCCCGGAGACGACACCCTCCATAACGGAATGATTTTTGTGGATTTCCGCCTGCGTAGGAGCGAGTTGTGTGGAAGTCGGTTGTGTGGTGGCGGGGCTATGCCCCGTCCCCACAGACCCATTCTCAAGACTAATCGGTCCGAACCGCAGCGAGTCCATCACCGCGACCGGCCGCGCCCCCATCGTAAAGATGTCGCGCAGAATTCCGCCGACGCCGGTAGCCGCTCCCTGAAACGGCTCAATAAACGACGGATGATTGTGCGATTCGATCTTGAACGCGCAAGCCCATCCATCGCCAATATCGACGATGCCGGCATTCTCTCCCGGACCCTGCACCACTAGCTTGCTGCGCGTGGGCAACCGCTTCAGGTGCACGCGCGACGACTTATAGGAGCAGTGCTCGCTCCACATCACGCTGAAGATGCCCAGTTCCGTGATGGTTGGTTCGCGTCCGCCCAGCAACTGCTTGATTTTCTCGAATTCGTCAGGAGTCAGCCCGTGCTCCCGGATCAGTTCGGGTGTAATGGCAGAAATCGTGGAGGTGGTCATGATGGGGAATTTCTATTGTCGCATTTTGAACTGTGTTTTACATAGGGAACATTGCATTATCTGCCGACGCATATGGTAGCGTTGGGGTACGGTCGTCATTGCTCGAAGCAAAGCGAAAATCGGGCGGAAATCCGCGGAAATCTTAATGAGCAGCTCTTCAATTCAATTACCGGCGCATGGCTCGTCCGATCGGAGATGGTTTGACGGCGGCATGACCACGGTTTGGGCAATCGCCGCTGCCAGTTTTGTGTTGCACGTGATCTGCAACAACCGCTACGGATATTTTCGCGACGAATTTGACTACATTGCGTGCGGACGCCACCCGGCATGGGGCTACGTCGACCATCCCCCGCTGCTGCCGATTCTTACCCGGATCTTTATGGCCGTCTTCGGAGATTCGCTGCGCAGCGTAAGGATGCTGCCCGCGCTTTCGAGTGCGGCGCTGATCATTTTAACTGGCCTGCTGGCCCACGAACTGGGCGGGAAACGATTCGCCGTGGTGCTTTCCGCTTTGGCCGTCCTGGTCGGGCCGATCTATTTGTCCGGCGGAAGCCTGCTGACCACCAATTGCGATCTGGAAGTCGTGCTCTGGATGGGCTGCGTGTACTTCGCCATTCTCGCCGTCAAGCGCGACCAGCCGCGCTATTGGCTATGGTTCGGAATCATCGCCGGAGTCGGCCTGCAGGAGAAATATTCGATCCTGGTACTTGGTCTCGCTATTGTCGTCGGATTGCTGCTCACGGCACAGCGCCAAGCCCTGCTCAGCAAATGGATGTGGTTCGGCGGCGTTGCCGCGCTCCTCATCTTTCTTCCCAACCTGCTTTGGAACATTCGCAACGACTGGCCGTTCGTTCAGCTCATGCACAATATTCGAGCCGAAGGCCGCGACGTTGTGCTTACGCCCTGGCAATATTTTCTGCAGCAGTTGCTATTGACACATTTTGTCTCAGCAATCTTTTGGATCATCGGCGTCATCGCGCTCCTGGTTACGCGCCGCTTCAAGCCCTACCGGTTCCTGGGCTGGGCGTACCTGGTGAGCTTTGTCGCGTTCGTATTCCTGAAAGGCAAGAACTACTATCTGGCTCCGATCTACCCGGTCTACGAAGCCGCGGGAGCCATCGTGATCAGCGAAGCGATTGACCATGCCCGGCAATTTTGGCTGAAGCCGGCCATCATCGTTCTGACGCTCGCGACGGGCGCCGTGTTTGCGCCGCTTGCCATGCCGATTCTTCCCATCGATCAGTTTGTTCCCTACATGAACCGGCTGCCCATCAAAGTGCCGCGCAGCGAATACAGTCACGAACGCATTGCAGTTCCTCAACATTTCGCAGACCAGTTCGGGTGGAACGAGATCGTCGAGAAAACGGCGGAAGCCTGGCAAAAGATTCCGCCTGCTGACCGCAAGGACTGCCCCATCTTCGGTCAGGACTACGGACAGGCCGGCGCGATTGATTTCCTCGGTCCAAAATACGGCCTGCCCCCGGCTCTGAGCGGTGATCGAACCTACTTCCTGTGGGGACCTCGCAGTTACTCCGGCAATTGCCTGATCGTGCTCGGCGACCGGCGCGCACGACTTGAGGGATTATTCGAGCACGTAGAATATCTTGGCAATTCCCCACCCAATTCCTACGCCCTGGAAACCGAGATCTCGGTCAACATTTGCCGCGGTTCGAAGTTTGGCACGCTCGCCGACCTCTGGCCCAAGCTGAAGCACTGGCGGTAAGTGTGGCGCGGACCTGCCCAAGCGATAGTCAAAGGGGCCCCCGCCCGCGCTGCGCCTAGCTTGGTCACTACCCTGATTGAGGGATGGGCGGACAAGAGCGGTTGTCCCACACCGCTATACTGTTGGCGGATGAAATCGGTCATCGTAGGCACTGCCGGCCACATCGATCACGGTAAAACTTCGCTCGTAAAGGCCCTGACCGGCATCGATGCCGACCGCCTCGAAGAAGAAAAACGGCGCGGCATCACCATCGACATCGGATTCGCCCACCTCGAACTGCCTGCTCCAAACGGGGAGACGCTGCGCCTCGGGTTCGTCGACGTACCCGGACACGAGCGCTTCGTACGCAACATGCTGGCAGGCACGGGAGGCATTGATCTGGTCGTGCTGGTCATTGCCGCCGACGAAGGCATCATGCCTCAAACGCGCGAGCACTTCGATATCTGCCGCCTGCTGGCCGTTCGCCGCGGCATTACCGTGCTGACGAAATCCGATGCGGTGGATGCCGAGACGCTTGAAGTTGTTCGCATGGAGGTCGCAGATTTTCTGCGTGGATCGTTTCTCGATTCCGCGCGGTCGCCGATTGTGGCCGCCAGTTCGCTGACCGGCGCAGGGCTCGACGATGTACGCACAGCGCTCGCGAAAATCGCGGCCGGTGCGACCGTAAAAGACTCGCACGCCCTGGCTCGCCTGCCGGTCGACCGTGTGTTCACGATGAGGGGTTTTGGGACGGTTGTCACGGGAACCTTGATCGCTGGAACAATCCAGAAAGAAGAAGAGCTGGAATTGTCTCCCTCCGGCACTCGAATCCGCCTTCGCGGAGTGCAGGTGCATGGCGAGCAGATCGAGAAGGCAATCGCCGGACAACGCACAGCTTTGAATCTCGCCGGTGTGTCAACCGGCGACCTTGGCCGCGGCATGATGCTGGCGACCGCAGGTACATTCCGTTCGACTTCGCGAGTCGATGTGCAGCTTTCCCTGCTGGCTTCCGCCAAGCCGCTCAAAGACGGCGCGCGCGTGCACTTCCACGCCTACACCATGGAGACGATTGCGGAAGTTCGGCTGTACGGCACCAAGCAGATTAGGCCGGGTGAAGAAGCATGGGCGCAACTCCGCCTCGCGGGTCCCGCACTGCTGGTACCTGGCGATCGCTTCATCGTGCGCCAGTTCTCGCCTGTCATTACCATCGGCGGAGGAATCGTACTGGATGCAATGCCTCCTTCGCGCAAACGACGCACGGAAGACGTAACCGCGTTTCTCTCGACGATGATCGGCGGCTCTCCGGAACAGGCGCTAGCGGCACGCGTCGCGCGCACAGGGGCTGCAGGCCTGGCGGTGGCCGATGTTCCGGGAGCGATGAACCTCCGCCGCAGCGACGCCGCAAAATTGGCCGTGCGCGCCGACGTGGTGCGGTGCGATGGCATTCTGGTTTCACCCGCGGCTTTTGCCGAGGCAACTGGCAACGTGATTCAGGCGGTCAGACACTTTCACGATGCGAATCCTCTGGTCGCCGGCATGAGCAAAGAAGCACTGCGCGAGCGTGTCCACCTTGTCCCCGAGGTTTTTTCGAGCCTACTGGCAAAAGCGGCAGCCGAGAAAAAACTGGAAGTCGCTGGCGAACTGGTGCGTTTGCCCGGACGTGGCGTTGTCATGAAAGACGATGAGGCAGAATCGAAGCAGATCATCGAGCAGGCATTTGGCTCCGCCGACCTGCACGTGCCGTCCCTGAAAGAAGTGCTGGCCGGGCTGAAGGTGGATCGAGTTCGCGCGCAGAAAATTGTCACCTTGCTGCTGCGCGATAAGGTGTTAATCAAAATTTCCGACGAACTCGTCTTTCACCACAGGGCGCTCACCGGCCTCCGGCAACGACTGGCCGCGCTCAAGGCGACCACACCTAAAATCGATGTCGCCCGTTTCAAAGACCTGACCGGAGTCAGCCGCAAATACGCGATCCCGCTGCTCGAATACCTCGACCGCGAACACGTGACCAAACGCGTGGGAGATGAGAGAGTGATTCTGTGATGAATAAAGTTCGCATCATCGGCGCAGGCCTAGCCGGATCGGAAGCCGCATGGCAGTGTGCGCGCCGGGGCATCGCGGTCGAGCTATTTGAGATGCGGCCCGTGCGTTCAACTCCCGCCCATCAAACCGCGGACTTCGCCGAACTGGTTTGTTCAAATTCCCTGAAGTCGGACAGCGAAAACACCGCACCCTGGCTCTTGAAAGAGGAAATGCGCCGCGCGGGATCGCTGCTGCTCGAAATGGCCCGCGCCACAGCAGTTCCGGCGGGACACGCGCTCGCCGTGGATCGTGCTGAATTTTCCCACAAAGTGACAGAGGCGATCGCGCAAGAGTCGCTGATCACAGTCTGCCGCGAAGAAGTGCTGCGAATCGACGACGGCGGCCTCACTGTGATCGCAACCGGCCCGCTGACCTCGGACGCGCTGGCCGGCGAGATTGGGCGGCTGAGTTCTTCGACTGCACCAGAAGCGGCATCCCATGCAGGCCTTTCGCGGACGGGGGCCTCTGCGCCACATAACCTGTACTTCTACGATTCCATCAGCCCGATCGTCGAAGCCGATTCGATCGACATGAGCAAGGTCTATATGGCCGCTCGCTACGATAAGGGCTCGGCGGACTACATCAACTGCCCCATGTCGAAAGAAGAGTACGACACGTTCTATGACGCCCTCGTGGCCGCGCACTCGGTCGAGCAAAAAGACTGGGAGAACCTGAACTATTTTGAAAGCTGCCTGCCGATCGAGGAAATCGCGCGCCGCGGCCGTGATACGCTGCGATTCGGACCGATGAAACCGGTCGGCCTCATCGATCCGCGTAACGGCAAAAGGCCTTACGCTGTAGTGCAACTCCGCCAGGAAAATCTGCGCGCCGATTCCTACAACCTTGTCGGATTTCAGAACCATTTGAAATTCGGCGAGCAGGCTCGCGTATTGAGCCTGATTCCCGGCCTCGAGCACGCACACTTTTTGCGTTACGGCCAGATTCATCGCAATACCTACATCAACGCACCCGCGCTGCTGATGCCCACATTGCAGATGAAGTCGCATCCGAACGTGCTTTTCGCCGGGCAAATCTGCGGAGTCGAAGGCTACGTCGAATCGATTGCCACCGGCCTGATGGCAGGTATGAACGCCGCGTCCCTGGCTACCGCCGCCGCCCCGATGCCTCCGCCGCGAGCCAGCGCGTTCGGTTCGCTGGTGCACTACCTCACGCAGGCCGACGGCAAGAATTTTCAGCCCGCCAATATTACGTTCGATCTCTTGCCCGAGCTCGAAACACGCGTCCGCGACCGCAAGGAGCGCCATCGCTTGCAGTGCGAATTGGCCTTGCGCGAGTTCCAGAACTGGTTGCAGAAGACTAGTGTCGCGAGTCACGAGTAGCGAGCAACTTGCAAGCATTTGGTTCGCCACACAGCTGGTAGCTCGTGATTCGAGGCTTGCGCGAGGCGTGTGACACGCTGCTCGGGGCCCCATGCGTTCCGTCATTGACGGCCCCTCGCTGCAAGCGATACCTTGGCGACGTTGACATGAGGTGAATTCGTGCCGCTCTCTGCCGTCGATTGTGTCCAGCCTGCGATCCAGCACACCCGCGATCAACTCTTCCGGCCCTTCCGCTTCGGCCAGTGGTCCCGCCTCGCCCTGGTCGGCGTTCTCGCTGCGGAATTAAATGCCAGCGGCTGCAATTTCAACGGCATCAACTTTCCGGTTTCATCTCATCCGCACAGAACCCAGGGGCTTTTCACTGCCGCCACGCCGTTTGCGCCGTTCGACCCCTCGCACTTCGACCCATCACGCATCGCACAAGCCCTCGGCCTGATCATTGCCATCGGCCTTGTTGCGATGGTCCTGTTTTTCGTCTTCCTTTACATCAACAGCGTCTTCCGCTTCATTCTGTTCGACTCGGTCCTCAAAAAGCGTTGCTCAATCAGCGAAGGCTGGGGACGCTGGCATCGCGCCGGCCGCCGATACTTCCTGTGGCAGATCGTCTTCATCATTGCCGAGTTCCTGTTTCTTGGCGTGCTCATCGGTGTGCCCCTTGCGATCGCCGCAGCGCTCGGCTGGTTCAGGGATGCCGGCCAGCATATCGCTCGCTCCGTTCTCGGCGTCATCTTGCTGGTCGGCTTGTTTCTGGTTTTCTTGCTGGTGGCGTGGACCGTCCAACTTCTCGCCAAGGATTTCCTCGTGCCGATCATGGCGCTTGAAGATCTCGATTTCGCCGATGGCTGGAGCCGCCTGACTGGCCTCATCCGCCCCGAGCCAGGGAGGTACGCCGTCTACCTGCTGCTGAAAATCGTGCTGGCGATTGCCGCCGCCATCGTGTTCAGTATCATTGCCCTCGTCCCTATTGTGGTTATCGTCGCTCCGGCCATAGCAGCCGTGTTCGCCGGCCACGCCGCCGGTTTGGGGTGGAACGTCACGACGATCAGCCTGACCGTTATTTTGGGAACCCTGCTGCTGTTCTTTCTGATCTATGCGATTGCCATGATCAGCGTTCCGGCCACGGTCTTCTTTCCCGCATTCTCAATCTATTTCTTCGCGTCGCGCTATCCGAAACTCGATGCGCTATTGGCTCCGCCGCCGCCCATTGTGGAAACACCGCCGGTGCTTGAAACTCCCCCGCTAATCGAACCGCCGCCGCTTCCGCCTTCGCCGGAACCGATCGGCTAGCACCGGTGCTTAAATGGGAGATTTGTATCAGGGTATGCCTTCCGGCATACCACAATTGCGGCGGCATGAAAGCGCCTTTAGGCGCCGAGGCAAGGCATGGGTGTTTCATTGCCCCGATCCAGGCAGCTACTTTGGGGTCGCGCTCGTCTTCTGCCCCTTCCCCCAGCTAAACCGCCGCCCCACAATACATTTCACAATCAAGTGATCGCTGGAATTCGTCACATCCACGCCCACTCCGAAATTGAATTCCCAGTCAGGCGAAAGATTGAGATCGATCGTAGGAAAAATCTGTTGCGCTTGCACATTGATCGGATCGAAGTTCGAGACCGGCCCGAGCGCCCCATAATATTCAAACCCACCCGTGATCTTCTTCGTAAAGTCGTAGCTGACCTTCACGTTCGGAGAAAACTCCCAGCCCTTGCCCACGTTCAGCCCGTGCAGCGAGCGATCAAATGCCGGATTGAAGTCGAGATACCAGCGCCCAAGTTTCTTATCGATGATGGGCCGGAGCTCATAGTCCCAGCTGTCTTCTGCAAACGCGCGCCGCTGATAGCCGATCTCCTGCGAGATGCTTACTCCGACCGGCCAATGCCACGACTCCGGCGCAGCAATCCGCGGACGAATGTGATCGCCCACCCATTGCCATCCGCCATCGTTTGAGCCGGAGCCGGGCTGAATGCTCGAAAATACATAGAACCCGGTCTCAAACCAGCTCGTGAATCCCTGCGTGATTTCGAGCGTTTCGTGCTCCGCGTGATTCGAGGGCAGCACGCCATTGACCACCGTCTTCTGCCCATCGATGGTGAAGTTCGAATGAATCTCCACCATGGTCGTCTTCGGCGGCACAAGATCGGATCCGTACACCTGGATTTCGTAGTTATCCTGCGCCGCAGCGTGGCGCACGCCGAGCACGACCATCAACGACACAGCGAGGAAGAAATAGGTTGACGTCATCGCGGCCCTGTTGCGCTGTCTTCCTGAGCGGAGTGATTGCTGCGCAAAGCGCAGCAATCGCACAGTCGAAGGACCCCTATTCCCAACCTGATCGATGTTGACTCTGCTCTGGCGCATGGCTTGCTTAACTGATCCTTCGATTCTACCGATGACAGCGCCAGGCCAAAGGTCTGGGAGAAATAAATTGGAACCAGGGAACCCAGCGAAGGACGCAGGTGTCAAATCCTTCAAGACACGCGCGTGCCGATCTCGCGATCACCATCTCGTAACAACGAGGAGAAATACCGATGGCATTCTCGGCAGGCGGCGGTCCCAACTCGCCCCAAATGAACGTCACTCCGCTGATTGACGTTCTGCTGGTGCTGATCATTATTTTCATGGTCGTGGTTATCGAACAGCGTCCCACTGGCCTGACAGCGGAAGTCCCGCAGCCCGCGCCGCCGAAGACCGTGAACATTCCTCCGCCCACCGCGACAATCGTGATTCGCATTCACCGCCCCAAGGCCGGATCGAAGAATCCCGATCATCCTGAAGTGATGGTGAATGAAGAATCTGTCGATTGGGATCGCCTGCACGATCGGCTGCAGGACATTTTCGCCATCCGCGTCGAGCGCATCGCCTTCATCGAAGCTGACGATGACACCGATTTCCAAGACGTAGCCGACGTGATCGCGTTGGCACGGGGTGCGGGAGTAGATCGGGTAGGGCTACTCACTGAGGATGGGAAGCACGGACCCCTCACTAGCTAGCAGCGACGTTCCGTTCGCGAGTGAACACATGATTGGACTGACAAGATTTGTCAGTCTGTATTGCCAAGAATGTCGTTTTATAAAGGCCGGGGAGTAGGCTTCTCCCGTATGTGAAACTCAATAAAGATGGGGATATCACGGAAGAAGATGACTTTAGTTACGTTGGCATGTGGCCTTTGAAGTGCAATCGTGATAGCGGGTCGATCATTCCAGCTTGCGCGTAGAGCTATAAGGACGTAAATATCAATGCGGAAACAGAAGGGCTTCTCACTTATCGAATTGCTGATCGTGGTTGCGATCATTTTGATCATCGCCGCTATCGCCATTCCGAACTTGCTGCGCGCTCGCATTGCGGCCAATGAATC
>Ga0208190_1000290_pt1 | contig 20512 bp, 18 predicted proteins | sample June2015DPH_13_1_FD_184708 | JGI IMG/M metagenome (GOLD analysis project Ga0208190, IMG submission 184708) | Peatland microbial communities from SPRUCE experiment site at the Marcell Experimental Forest, Minnesota, USA - June2015DPH_13_10... | ecosystem: Environmental > Terrestrial > Soil >... | reverse complement strand
GACCAGGCCCAAGAGCAGCGCGAGTTCAAAAGCCACCGCAACATAATGAGCGAGAAGCCAGCTCATAAAGGTAAGGAGTACGCCTCTCGCTCCCTCATGGGCCAAAGCCCGCGTCTTTATTGGGCTTGGGCGATAGGACTGAACGGGCTGCGGAAAAAGTGTCTCCCGGACGGGATCGCCACCTCAGCGGCTAAAGCCGACTTTGGAAATGATCCGTTATCGCAGCGGTGAACCGCTGCGCCACCCAAAATCAAGTGCAACCCGGGCTGGCTTGCCGGCGGTGTCGTGAGGTTGGAACGGCGCAGGCGTCGGGCTTTCGGCGGGAGAGTGCGAGCTTGACCGTCCTGACTAATCGGGAGTCAGGCCGAGAAACTCTTCGTGTCCTTCGAAGATCTCGGAGAGCAGATTGCGCGATGGTTGCTTCCGCGCGGGCGGCTTCGGCTCAGAGAGTTTCACGGTTCTCTTCTCGACGGCTAGCTCCTCTTCTTCGGGGGCGAGGGTTGGGGCGGTGACCATAGGATTTCTCCTTAGGATAGAAGCTACTGGATAAAAGCTACGCAATTTGGCGGCGCGGTCCAATGACCGGAATCACAGCCCGGTGTGATGAGAGGGCGAGGCGGAAAGTCAGGCTATAATCCATCCGATTGTGGGAGGGATGGAGATGGCTGCGCCGAAGAACAATCCGCCGAGCTCGGCGGCTTACGTGGTGGACCCGAGGGTGCGAATTGGGCATGTGCACTTGAAGGTGGCTGACTTGCAGCGGGCGCTGCGGTTTTATAGCGGAGTGTTGGGACTCGAAGTGATGCAGCGGTACGGGGATGGGGCGGTATTTTTGTCGGCGGGCGGATACCACCATCACATTGCGCTGAATACGTGGGAGAGTCTGGGAGGTTCGCCTCCGGCGGCGGGGACCACGGGGCTGTATCATACGGCGATTGTTTATCCGACACGGGCGGCGCTGGCCACGGCGCTGCGCAGAGTGCTGGCGGCGAAGATTCCGCTGCAAGGTGCGGCGGACCACGGCGTGAGCGAATCGATTTACCTGAACGATCCCGATGAGAACGGAGTTGAATTGTATTGCGACAAGCCCAAGGAGAAATGGCCGCGCGCGGCGGACGGAGCGCTGGAGATGTACACGCGGCGGCTTGATTTGCACGAACTGTTGAGAGAGACGCCGGAGGGAAGCGAGATGGAGAGCGGGCCTCGGGATTTGTAGGAGAAGGTTCGGGACGAACTACAAGTCGAGGAAGCGGGTGCGGTCTTGAGCGCTGGGGAGAATGCAGGTTTCGGAACGGCCGAAGATGCGGTAACGGCGGCGGGCGATGGCGTTGTAGACAGAATCGCGAAGGAACCGGGGCAGGAGTTGCAGAAAGAATGCGGCGGCACGCGAGAGACCTCCGAGTTGATGAAGGATGAAGAGGACGGCGTCGGAGCGGGAGAGTAGAGACTCGCCGGGGAAGTCATGATTGACGACGACGGCGACAGTATCCAGATCGCGGGGGTTAGCGCCGTGCCGGGTGAGGATGCGGGCGGCTAGCGCGCTTTGCAGCGAGGCGAAGCGGAAGACGGCATTGCGATCGCGGCGGAGGATGAATTGGACGAGGCGGTTGCAGAGTCCGCAGACGCCGTCGTAGAGGAGGATGGGCGGAGGCATGGAGGAGCGATAAGAAAGACTTTAGCATTTGCGGCTTGAAGGCATCCGTTCGGCTTCGGGCTTCGGGCTTCGGATCTGGATCCAATGGCAAGGGTGGAGGGTGGAACTATTCAGGGTTGGGCTCCTGGCGTTTTGGGTGATCGGCGCAAACGTGCAGGCTGAACGCTTTGTCGCGCTGCAACTCGAAGGCGCGCATCATTTCATCGAAAGACGTGCCTGCGGGCGGACCAGAGGGTTTGAACAGCCATCCACATTCGGAGCAACCAAAGCCCCGAAAACGCGGTTGCTCAATCCATACCAGTTTCTGGTTCATGGCCGCCTATTAGTTAGCGCAGAAAACCGTCACCCAGTCTGGGCGCAGCAGAAGATGCACAAAGTGAAGGCGAAGTGTACACGCGCCAAGGTCGATAGTCTGTCGGGCATCCTACATAGACGAGGAAGCGATGTGGCCGCGCGAACGTGTGATTTCGCGGGATGAAGGACAACGGAAATCGCATTCGAGTTTGGTCCGGTTTCGTGTGTAATGCTGCTCGCACGCCGGATGGCTGGGTCAATGTAGGGTAGCCTACAGAAGCTCGCGTTTGGACCCTGTATACTCCGCCGTGTAGCGCGAACAAACACAATTCCTGTTTGGCACATGACGGCGGGTGAATTCATACCCGCATCCCGGAGGCTCTTCGGTTCCAGCTCGTGGCGCGCAAAGACCCCCAAGTCGTGCATTCCGGCGAGCGGACGAATGGCGCAGGAAAGCCAGTCGGCAATAAAATACTTCTATCCATCTCCGATAGCGAGTACAAGTCACTTCGGCCTCACCTGGAACACGTCAGCTTGCCAGACCATCAAGTGCTTCACGAAGCGGGGGCAAAGCTGGAGTTTGCGTATTTCCCGAATCGAGGTTTGATTTCTCTTGTGGTCGTAATGGAAGATGGCAAGACCGCCGAAGCTGGGATAGTTGGCAACGAGGGCTTTAGCGGAACTCCAGCGGCGGTTGGCCTGAGCCGAGGCCCGTTGCGGGCGGTGGTGCAAGTGACGGGGGACGGATTTCGGATAAAAGTTGGAGCCCTGCAAAATGCGCTGGAGTCCGCTCCAGGTCTGCAATTGATGTTGCACCGCTACGCCGCAATTCGGGGGATGCAGGTTGCGCAAACAGCCGCGTGCAATCGGCTGCACGATGTTAAGCAGCGCCTGGCCCGGTGGTTGCTAATGACCCAGGACAGAGTGGATTCGGGATCGCTGCCCATCACTCATGATTTTCTGGCGACGATGCTGGGGACAGACAGACCTAGCGTGAGCCTGGCAGCCGGTGTTCTGCAGAGGAAGGGACTCATCGAGTACACCCGTGGCGCGGTGAAGATCATGAACCGCAAGAAACTCGAAGACTCAGCTTGCGAGTGCTATGGGATTATCCGACAGTACGATGGCGAGCTCGGCTTGAAATAAGTCCGCCGAGTGAGTCGAACTCGGGTCGGATTACATCCAGATTCAGATCCAAAACAAAATCAAACGTGCAGGGATAGGAGTGTCCGCCCTGCGCGGGCTACGAGCCGAGGCGGAGGAGTTCGGAGCGGAGGCGGGGGTGGCGCTGGGTCTGGCGGAGGTAAGGCATTTCGTTGGGAGCGGATTTGGCGCGGATGATTTTGATGAGTTGATGTTTTTCGGCGGGCGTCCAGCGGGTTAGGTTGGGGATCAGAGCCAGGACCAGCGACCAGTTTTCCAGAGACTGCTTTTGGGCGGGGGTCCAGCGGGTGGGGTTGAGGTTTAGGGCTCGGGTGACGGCGGTGGTGGAGGCTTGCCGGAGTTTGTGGGCGTCGCCATTGAATTCGCGCGACATGCGGTTGGCGATGCGCAGGCCGAGGTTGCGGGTGGAGAAAGTGTCCCAGGGGCCGGCGTTGTCGCCACGGGGGCTGAAGCCCGTTTCTTTCAAAGTGCGCGTAACGCGGCCCTGGAAGGGCCGCTCTTCCACGGTAGTGCCGGCCTCGAGGCGGCTCCGCACATCTGGTTTCGTGAGTCTCTCGGCGGATGGTCTCAGTTCATAAAACACGTGGGCTTCGGCGAGACGTTTCAGGGTGCGGGGCGGAGTGCGATATTTTGGGTTGGCGGCGATTCTCTTCTCTTCTCTCTCACTCAATTTCCGCAGGTCGGGGCGGCCGGAGCGGAAGCCGAGCTTGCGGTAGAACCAGAAGGCGCCGGAGTCGATGGCTTCGTCGTTGTTCTGGCCGATCTGGTAAGGATAAATCGAAATACATTTTGCGGCGGTGAGGGCGCAGAGACAGCGCAGGGCCTGGGCGTAGATCCAGGCGGTTTCGCCTTGGCGATAAGTGTAGAAAGTGTTGAAGCCAACCTCGATCCATTCGCAGAGGCCGATGGCTTCGACGTAGTTGATGGGGACGCCGTTTTTCAGAGTGTATCCGGCGAGGTAGGCGCGGAGGGGGAGACGGCGAGTGGGCGGGAGTCCCCAGAAATGCATGACGACGCCGCGGCCGAGATCGGCGCGGACGACGGAGCTGGGATCGCCGAGCGTGGTGCCATAGAGTTCGCGGTAGCGGACGACCATGATTTCGCGGATAGCGTGCATGACGGAATCTCCGGCGGCGGCGGAGAGCTTTTCGAGTTTGGGTGGGGGTTGAGATAGTTCCTGGGAGAGAGAGACTTCGCTGCGCTGAATGAACGGGGAGTTGTGAAAGTAGAAGCGGCGGGGGCGAGTGAAGTTGCGGGTGCGGGAGAGTTTCAGGTTTTCGAGATTCCAGCGAATGGGGAGACGAAGGGAATCGTAGAGTTCGGAGCGCTGGCGGGCGGGAAGTGGGAGTTGCGCGAAGCGGGTGAGGAGCCAGGGAAGCGGGTTTTGACGGCCGCGGGCGTGGTCGAGCCAGCGCTGCCAGGGAATGTTGGCTTCGACGTCGGCGTCTTCTTCGAGCAGAGGAATGAAACGCGGCCAGGTATTGGTACGGGCGCGCTCGGCTTGGTAGTCGTCCCAGTAATCGTTCCAGGCTATGTCAACATTGCGTGGAATACGGTGGGCGAGCCAGTGAGCGACGTCGAAGGAGAGCGTGTCCTGCATGGTGGTGGCGGCGATGCCGGAAGTGTCGAAGTCGTCGAATGGGGACATGTCGGCGTTGGCGGTGCGGAGTTTCTCGATGCGTTCGTGAAAGGTATTGAGAAGACGCTCGACGCGCGGGATGTGCGACGGCGCGTGCGGAAACGCGCGGAGAAAAAGCAGGCACTCGTGGAAGCGGATGAGCTGGTGAGGGTCCGCGAGTTGCAGCTTGGAGAGTTGGGCGAGGAGTTTGGCGATGAGGGTGGAGTGGCCGGAGTCGAAGCGACCTTTGGCGGCTTCGAGTGCGGTCAGGAGTTGGTTGGGGTCTTGTTCATCAGGTTCGTGGGAAGTGAGCGGCATGGGCGGCGAGATAGTGTAACGCAGGCGGGGGATGCGAGTCCTGCTACCCTCGCTGAAAAATGCGAAGGATCTGCCATTGGCTTTATCCGCAGGAGATCCCTCACGCGGCTGAAGTACGCCGCGTTTCGGGATGACGGCCTCATAAAAGAGGATGTGGTTGAGACTTGTAACTACCCCTTAGTTCTCCCAGGTGAGATTTGCGAGATATACGCCACCTTGTCCCCAGCCGGCGCGAGAGACAAACCATTTTCCATCCGGGGTATGAATCACTTCGGCGGCGTGGGCGAGAAATTTCGCGACCAGATTCGCAGCGTCCCAATGAAAGGGCGTCGCGCTCTCGTAAACTGCGGTTTCGTTGTAGCCGTGATTGGTGCAGACAAGGAGGTAGTACTTTTCATTGCGAGAAACCACGAAGGGTGATTCGGTGGGACCGCCGTAGGTGCCGACCTCAGGATCACGGAAGACTTCCTGCTGGTGCGACCAATGAATCAAGTCCGGACTGGTGGCAACCTTTACCGTGTGGTTCCCGCCGGTGGGCGTGCTGGTGGCGACGTAATACAGCAGCCATTGATCGTTGAATGGGATTGCCATGGGGTCACGCGAGTCGTAGCCATCCACAACCATTGGATTCGCGGGGTGCCGTTCCCAGTTCCAGAGATCGGATGAAGTGGCGAGATGAATGCGATACTTCGCGTGGTCTCTTCCGCCAGCGCAGTAGTACATCCAATAAAGGCCATCATGCCTCAGTACATACGGGGCCCATACAACCCTTTCATTGTATTTTGTGGTGGCGTGCATAACGGACGATTGCCTGGTCCACGGACCCATGAGATCGGGAGCGGTAGCATGGGCGAGAAACTTTTCCTGATAGGGATTCGCGGGTTCGCGATGAGTGATGCCGAAAAGATGCCACTGACCATCCTCGGCTCGAATGAAGGTGTGGTCGTTGATGTACCAGCGGGTTTGTTCTCCGATCGAGGGATCGTAGATTTTATTGAATTCACCGACTCGCAATGCAGGATTCGGCGGGGCTGTAGCGATCTGCGTTGAATTCGCCATCAATCGCCAAGGCGCGGCGAGGCCGGCAACGATGGCTCCGCCGGCGAAGCCGAGACTCTTCAAAACCTGGCGGCGAACGGAGAAGAATTCTGGCGAATGGCGCGGCGCGGTTCGAATCAAGCGTAGCCTTTCTTCTTCCAGACGTCCCAGTCTTCCTGGACGGCTTGGAGCATGGCTTCGGCGGCGTGGTGCAGCCATTTGCCTTTTTGTTTGGCGATATGGTGAAGAACGAGTTTGCGGGCAGACGGGCTGCCGAGATGGATGTTGGCAGTTTCCCATCCCATGGCGTGCAGAAGGCGGAGTTCGGTATCGGGGGCGCGCAGGGAGGCGAGTTCGATGCGGGAGCAGTCGGGAGCGAGACGGCGAACGATCCAGCGTCCACGCAACTGCACGAAAGGATCGGGACAGCGCACGGCCCGGTTGATGATGGTCTGGTAGAGGATTTCGGCGGGGCCTTCATTTTTTCCGGCGCCCTTCTTAGCCTCGACGGTCTGCGCCCAGTGCGCGGCCGAAGGGACCAGAGCCTTAGCTTCGCGGGCGATGCGGCCTCCGTTCCAGTCGGCAATCGCCACATAGCGGGCGTGGCCGAGGCTGCCCAGTCCAGCAGTGCGGTGGGCAATGCGAAACGGAATTCCGGCGGACTGCATTAAATGTTGCAGAGCGTCGATGGCGCTGACGGGGCATTCGGCTTTGAGGGTGGGAAGCGCGTCCATCTTCTGCCAGAAGTGGACGGGATCGCGGAGTTCCCCTTGGGCTATGCGGCGCAGCCATTGATGCCTTTCCCCGAGGACGAAAGGGCAGCCTTTTGCCTGCATGGATTCGCGATAGCCCTCGAGCATGGCGCCGCAGATGTCTTCTCGTTTGAGGGGGAGACGTCCGGCATCGACGGCAAGATGAGCGCTGACGGCGAGGCGGACTAAGTCGATGGTGTAGGCCATGGGGGCGGCTTCATCGAAATCGTTGACGCCCCAGATGAGGCGGCCTTCGAGGTCGCGCCAGGTACCGAAATTTTCGATGTGAAGATCGCCGACGGCGAGAACATGCGGCGCCTGGGCAAGGTCGGGACAGACCTGAGGCCATAGTTGCGCCCAGCGGTAGTAGGTGGCACGGAAAAACATGAAGACGTCCGCCTTCATGTTGGCGTGTTTAAGGCGGAGATCTCTCTGGTCGATTCGAGTGCGTTGAGCCAGCCAGGCTTCGAACTGGCGGGTGGCTTTGACTACGTTCATGCGGGCAACGATAGCGGCGGGGAGAAGAGGAAGTCAAATGACGGCGAAAGGCTTTTCACCACAGAGGCACAGAGACACAGAGACACAGAGACACAGAGAAGAACAATAAATACAAACCGAACACGCGAGGGCAAAAACGAAGGTTCTTCAACACCAAGAGCGCATCGGGAACACAGAGAAAATCTCTATCGGCCTTTGTGTTTCCTCCGTGTCTCCGCGACTCCGCAACTCCGTGGTGAAAATAACAACCGGCGCAAGGTGCGAACTCGTCAGTCCACGCCTTGCGCCGGCTACGCGCCCAGAGGAGGCGCAAGCTTAGTTTTTGAAGAAGGCGGCGTTGCTCTCGATGAAAGGCTTCTTGTCGTCGGGGATATCGTCGGCGGCGAGGATCGAATCCGAAGTGCAGGCCGGGACGCAGGCGCCACAATCGATGCACTCAGCGGGATCGACAAAAAGCTGAGTGGCCTCTTCGAAGCCGGGCTCATCCTGCTTGGGATGAATGCAATCGGTGGGGCAGACATCGACGCAGAGGGAATCCTTGATGCAGGAATCAGTGATTACGTAGGCCATGATGAAGAAAATCTCCGATATAAGATTCAGCGTTCTGGTTCCGCTCGATTTTCAGTGTAGCGGGGAGAAGGATATGAGGCCGTGACGTGGATCACGGTTGGGTGTGAGCTTGGCGCGGGTGGCAGAGCGAAGAGGCGGATGACGAGAATCACGCAGATGAGTGACGGCGGTCACGGAAATGAAGATTGCGGCAATGGCAGAATGTCGACATTGAACTAGTCCTTACTAGTTGAAGAATCGCCCGGTCCCAACCCACAGAACCCCACAAGCCGTAACCCCAGACGGCGGGACCGGGCGCCTTAAAAAAACAATCAGATCGCAGGGCCGTCTTGATTTTCAAGCTCGATTCACGGCAGCGTGGCGGCGTCTGAAGCGGCCACCAAGCGCCGCACCGGTTGCGGCCCGATGAAGCTGGGCCGCTGGACAGCCGAGGGTGGCTGTCCCCACACGAATGTGTGTCTGGCCTGACACGGTGACCTCGCGTGGCCACTCCATGCGCCCGTAAGACCTCCTGTAAGTCATTCTTTTTCAATCCCGTAAAGGTTGGTGCTCATCCTGCGATATAGGTTTGCGTGAGGCTTGCGGCGCACGGGCTTCCGGCTTCCGGCTTCCGGCTTCCGGCTTCGATTGGAACGAGTTCACCGCGGAGCGGATTCGAAAAAACTTTGGGGAGGGAACGAGTATGCAAATGGCGATCACATTCATGGCGGTGGTGGCGGGCATGGTTTTTTCGTTGGCAGTGGCGCTGCTGGCGGAGGAATTTATTTTCGGGCAGGTGTTCCGGGTGTTCTTTGTTCGACAATCTGTGCGGCAATCCGTCCCGCAATTTGCCCGGCAGACCGTTGCGGCGAAAACGGAGCAGAAGGGCTAACCGACCAAGGAAGACATCGATATTGGGGGTGAGGTACTGGATGGATTCTCACTGACTGATCAAAGTCGCAGCGGAGTGGACGGTGAGATATGATGCGAACGATTCGGTAGAACGGTTGCGGGTGGGAGCGGACTGAAGCCGGCGGCTCGACGAGGTGTGGGTGGAAAGAGAAGAATGATGTTTCGCCGCAAACTGTTGGGTGTATTCGCGCTGACGGTGTTCCTGTCGGTGGCGGCGGTGGCGTGGCTGGTTTCAGAGGTAACGCGGCGAGCCTTCGTGCGCAGCGAAGACGAAAGAACGGCGGCACTGGTGACGCAGTTCCGGCGCGAGTTCAACCAGCAGGGCGAGGATGTGGCGCGGAGAGTGGAGACGATCGCCGCGTCGGAAGCCGTCAGCCGCATGGCGTTGGCGTTGAATCGCGCCCCGGCGGATTCGGGTCCTTATTTTGAGTCGGCGAAGACGATTGCGGAGAACAGTCAACTCGACTTTCTGGAGTTTGTGGAGAGTGATGGGACAATCGTTTCTTCGGCGCAGTCGCCGGCGAAGTTTGGATATCCCGAGGGTGCGGCCGGCAGTTTTTCCGGGGCGGCTGATCAGGAAGCATTTCTGAAGCAAGAAGAATTGCAGGATGGAACAGCGCTGGGTTTGTTTGCGGTACGCGCGACGTTGGTGGGAGAGCGTCCGGTCTATGTGATGGGCGGGCGGCGTCTGGATAAGGAGTTTCTCTCCGGGCTGGATTTGCCGGTTGGCATGCGGGCTCTGCTGTATCAGAATCGCGGGAATCGGTTCTCAGCGGAGTTGCTGATCGATCCTTCGGCATCTTCTTCTACCTCTACATCTTCGTCCGACAAATTCCGCGCTCCAGAAAAGCTGGAACCGCTCATCGATGCAGTGCGGCAGTATGGGCAGGAAATGACGGGAGTTGTGGCGTGGTCGGGGGATCGGGCGGAGGATGAAGTGTTTCATGCGATTCCGCTGCTGGGAGCGGGCAAGGGCAAGGAACGCCCGCTGCTGGCAATTCTGCTGATCGGAAACTCGCGGCGGACGTATGTGGAGTTGATGCGGCACATCCGGTCGGCGGCGTTGATCGTGGGAGGCGGAGGAATTCTGCTGGCGATTCTGCTGAGCAGTTGGGCGGCGGCGCGAGTGACGCGTCCGGTAGAGCAACTGGCGCACGCGGCGCAGAAAGTGGCGGCGGGAAATTGGGATGCACGCGTGGATGTGTTGGGCGATGACGAGCTCGGGCAATTGGCCGATTCGTTCAATCGAATGACCACCGAGTTGCTGGGGCAGCGAGAACGGTTGTTGCAGGCGGAACGGGTGGCAGCATGGCGGGAGCTGGCGCGGCGGCTGGCGCATGAGTTGAAGAATCCGCTGTTTCCGCTGCAGCTTACGGTGGAGAATCTGGTGCGGGCGCGGCAGCAGAATCCGGAGCAGTTCGAGGAAGTGTTCCGGGAGAGTTCGAGAACGCTGCTGGCGGAGATTGCGAATCTGAAAGGAATTATTGGAAGGTTCAGCGAGTTCTCGAAGATGCCGCAGCCGCAGTTGCAGCGGGTGCAGGTGAATGAAGTGATTCGCGGCGTGGTGCAGCTTTTTCAGGCGCAGCTGGAAGCGCCGGGGCGTGCGAAGATCAGCTGTGAGCTGGAGCTTGATCCGCACCTGGAGCCGGTGGCGGCGGATGCGGAGCTGCTGCACCGGGCGATTTCGAACCTGGTGCTGAACGCCATGGACGCGATGCCACAAGGGGGAGGGCTCACGCTGCGCACGCGAACGGAAGACGGCAAAGTGCTGATCGAAGTTGAAGATACTGGTTCGGGGCTGACGCCGGAGGAGTGTGCGCGGATCTTTACTCCTTATTATACGAGCAAGCGTCACGGCACCGGACTGGGGCTGGCCATCGTGCAGTCGGTGGTGAGCGATCACGGAGGGAGCATTCAGGTAAGGAGCGAGCCGGGACGCGGCACGACATTTGTGATTGAGTTGCCGAGAGGATTGGAGACGGCGCAGAAGGCCGGTTGAAGTGGGTCAGAGATTAGGAGGACGGTTGCCGACGAAAGCACATCTGCTGATTGTGGACGATGAAGCGAATACGCTGGCTTCGCTGGCGCGGGCGTTTCGGCTGGCGGGGCATGAGGCCATGGTGTGCGACAACGCGGGCAAGGCGCTGGAACTGGCCAAGGCGCAGAACTTCGATGTGATCCTCTCCGATGTGGTGATGCCGGGCAAGGGCGGACTGGCGCTGCTGGAAGAGTTGAAGGCGCAGGGAGTGACGGCGCCGGTGGTGATGATGTCAGGCCAGGGGGATATTGAAACGGCGGTGCGGGCCACGCGGGCGGGCGCGCTGGATTTTCTGGAGAAGCCGATCTCGACGGAAAAACTTTTGCTGACGGTGGAGAATGCGCTGAAGCTGCGCCGGCTGGAAAGCGAGAACCGGCAACTCAAACAGCGGTTGGGCAAGCACGAGATTGTGTGGCAGGGCGCGGCCATGCAACGCGTGATGGCGCAGGTGGAGCGGGTGGCGGCGAGTGAGACGCGGGTTTGCATCCTGGGAGAAACGGGCACGGGAAAAGAGCTGGTGGCGCGGACGATTCACGAACGCAGCGCGCGCGCCGGGGGAGCGTTCGTGACGCTGAATTGCGCGGCGGTTCCGGCGGAGCTGATTGAGTCAGAACTGTTCGGGCATGAGAAAGGATCGTTCACCGGGGCGGCAGGACGGCATATTGGAAAGTTCGAGCAGGCGGATCACGGCACGATCTTCTTGGATGAGATTGGCGATATGCCGCTGGCGATGCAAGCCAAGTTGCTGCGCGTGCTGGAAGAAGGAGAAGTGGAACGCATTGGCGGCGATAGGCCGGTGACGGTGGATGTGCGGGTGGTGGTGGCGACGCATCGCGATCTGGAAGCGCGAGTGCGGGAGGAGAAATTCCGTCAGGATTTGTTTCACCGGATCTATGTCTTTCCACTGGTGCTGCCGCCGTTGCGAGAGCGGCGGGAAGATATACCAGCACTGGTCGGGCATTTTGCGGCACAGGTGAGTGCGCAGAATGGATGGAAGCCGGTCCCGTTTTCAGCGGAGGCGCTGGCCGCGCTGCAGTCGCACACGTGGCCGGGAAATGTGCGCGAGCTGCGCAACATGGTGGAGCGGCTGATGCTGCTGGCGACCGACGGGCAGGTTGATCTTGCGACAGTGGAAATGGCTTTGCCGAAAGGTGGCGGCGTTATTGCCGCGGCTTCTTCAACATTTTCGTCGGGTGCGTTGGCGGAACGGGTGGATGCATTTGAGCGGGAAGTAATCCTGGCGGAGTTGAAGCGCAGCCATTCGAATGTGAGTCTGGCGGCAAAGTCGCTGGGGCTGGAGCGAAGTCATCTTTACAAGAAGGCGGAGCAGTTGGGGATCGATCTGCGGGCGATGCGGCGGGAATCGACGCAGGAGTAGTCTCGCAGCTACTCGCTTCTAGCGGCTAGCTTCCAGCCAGCACTGTTGTGATTTAGATCGAGTTAGAACTCCGTAGCGAAAAGCTCTTCGACGAGAACGTCAGGGGACTGCTTTGATCAGAGCTGTTGTAAATGTTCCAGAGGTAATGGCGAAGGTCCCTCAAGGGCTGAAGCGTGTGCGTGACAGTTTCGGTCGTCCCTACGGGACTTGCTCAAGTTTTCCACTTCCCCCAGCGCTGAAGCGCTGGGCTAGTATCGGGCCGCCCCTCCGGGGCGCTTTGGTGGCCATTGGTTCTTCTGCTTGGATTCTTTTCTTTTGTTCACTCGCTTCTCTTCTTTTTCTGTGTGGCACCGTTTTCTCCGTCGAGCCGCCTTCTCCGCCGGCTTATGGAGTTCGCATGGTGCAGGCTTGGATTCCGATGAAAGATGGGGTGCGGCTGGCGGCGACGCTCTACATGCCGGATGGAGCGAAGACCGGCGAGAAGTTCCCTGCCCTGCTGGAGTATTTGCCGTATCGAAAAGATGATGGCACGGCGGCGGGAGATTATCCCAAGCACGCTTATTTTGCGCGTCGCGGGTATGTGAGTGTGCGGGTGGATATTCGAGGATTTGGCGCGAGTGAAGGCGTGCCGCCGGAGCGGGAGTATTCCGAACAGGAGCAGGTGGACGGAGAGCAGGTGATCTGGTGGCTGGCGCACCAGACGTGGTCGAACGGGAACGTGGGGATGTTCGGTATTTCGTGGGGAGGGTTCACGGCGCTGCAGATGGCGATGCGGCATGCGCCGGGGTTGAAGGCGATTCTGGCGACGGACGCGACCGCTGAATTGTTTCACGACGATGTGCATTACATGGATGGCATGGCGCACATCGATGAGTTCGAGCTGAATATGGATATGGCGGAGGGATGGACGGGCGCGCCCGACTATACGCTCGACGAAAAAGTTCTGGGACCGCGATTTGAGACGGCTCCGTGGTCGCTGCTTTACTTGAAACATCAGCATGACGGTCCGTTTTGGCGGGAGCGCGTGCGGCCGCTGAAAGAAATCAGGATTCCTAGTTTTCTGATTGGCGGACTGCTCGATGGATACCGCGACAACGTGCCTGACATGCTGATGCAGGCGAGCGGGCCGGTGAAGGCGATTGTGGGACCGTGGAACCATACATTTCCGAATGATGCGGAGCCGGGGCCGCAGATCGAATGGCGGAACGAAGCGGTACGCTGGTTTGATCATTGGCTGAAAGGACGCGACACGGGCGTGGAGCGGGATCCGCGGCTGGTCATTTATATGCAGCGCTGGCATCCGCCGGATCCGAATTTAGAGAATGTGCCGGGGGAGTGGAGACGAGAGGATGCGTGGCCGCCGAAAGACGCGAAGGCATCAACTTTATTTTTGCAGCCGAATCATGCACTGGCGGAGACGGTGGCGCAGCCTGATACACATCAGCTCAAGTATGTGCCCTCGGTAGGCGTAGAAGCCGGATTCTGGTGGGGCGAGTTGTTGAGCGATGTGCGGCCGGTGGATGCGTTTAGTTTGGTGTACGATTCTGCGCCGTTGCCGGAGGACGTGGCTATCTTGGGGCGTCCGCATGCTTTGCTGAGGGCTTCGGCCACTGCGCCGTTGGCGGATTGGTTTGCGCGGCTCTCGGATGTTGCGCCGGACGGTACAGTGACGCAAATTACCGGAGCGGGGATTAACGGCGCGCAACGGGATTCGATGAGCGAACCGCGCGATCTGGAGCCAGGTAAAGTTTATGCGCTTGATATCGCGATGCATTTGACGTCGTGGGTATTTCCCAAGGGGCATCGCATTCGCGTGGCGATTTCGAATGCGTTGTGGCCGATGATGTTGCCGACGCCCTATTCGATGACGACTTCGTTGGAACTCGGGGGAAACGGGGGTTCGCGGATTGTGTTGCCGGTTGTGCCGGAACATGGGGTTGCGCCACCCGCGTTTTCTCCGCCCGAACCTTCTGAACAGCGTGCCGACATCAAGAGCGAAGGGTTCCCGTGGCCGGGCGAGTGGACCGTGGAGCGCGACGAAGCGCGTCATAAGACGGCCGTGCACTGGAAGGGACAGGAAAGCGCCGAATATCCGTGGGGGAAAGAAATCGATTATGAACACTTGACCTACGATGCGGACGACGCGCATCCGGAGACTTGCTCGGTACGGGGTGAGGCGGAGAGCGTGTTTACATTGAAGGGACGGACGCTGACTTGGCGCGGACATTTACTGGTAACGACGGATCAGAAGAACTTTTATTACAAGTACACGCGCGAGTTGCTGAAGGATGGGACGATGATCAAGTCGAAGACCTGGCAGGAGACGATTGCGAGGGATCATCAGTAAGCAGAAATCCAGAGCTCGCCGCAGCGGCTAAAGCCGGAGTTTTTTGGCGAACTCACGGCACGACTGAAGTCGTGCCCTTCCCGATCTGTAAAGGACTTTAGAGATCTGGAACCTGCAACGTATTAATCGGCGGCAGCGGACGAGGGCGCTAGGCCACTTTTGAGATCGGCGGCGAGGAGACGGTGGAATAGTTGTTCTCCGGCCTCGCGGCGTACTGAAAGGCGTCCGGCGCGATAGGCTCGCGACTTCAGGCCGCGCTGCACGTCTTCGCAGATGCCGAGATCTTCTTCCTGCACGCGATTGCCAATGCTGACCGACTGCTCGTTGTATTCGCGGGCCGCGTCACTGATGTCTGCGAAATAGAAGTCGAAAATTACGTGGCAGTGATCAACGTCGACGGGGATCACGAGATTTGTGTCCATGTATCCCGCATAGCAGTTGATCATGAGGTTGGGGTGCTGCCAGAAATACCAGGCGCGGTCGCCCTTGCGCGCGGCTCCGGTCGCGGCATCCGTGTCGGAGGCAACCATCGGACTGGATTGCAGGCAGTAACGATCTTCGTTCTCGATGGTGTACTGCTTGTAATCGAGGACGGAGTTTAAACCTTTGTGTAGATGCGGGACGTGATAGCCGCCGTCGAGGTAGTTATCGACGAATACTTTCCAGTTGCAATGAATGTCGTAAGTGCGGCGGTCGAAATAGTGCAGTTTGCAGACGCCGAGAGGGGCAACCCGCTTGACTAAGCCTCCGAGAAATTCGGTGAGTGGTGCGGCGTGGTTATCGAGATTGATGAAGACGAAGCATTCCCAGGTTTCGACTCGAATGGGGACGAGGCCGTTTTGAGCGCGGTCGAAATTCTCGACACCTTCGAATTCGGGCATGCCCTTCAGGGAACCATCAAGGCCGTAGTTCCAGCCGTGATACGGACAATGTAAGAGGGAAGCTTGACCGCAAGGTTGAGTCACGACGGCAGCGGCGTGATGACGGCAAACATTGTAAAAGGCACGGAGAACGCCGTCATTGCCGCGGACAACCACGATCGGCTCACCCGCGACTGTAGTGGCGACGAACTGCCCTGGTGATTTTAGTTGATCGGTGCGGGCGACGAGCTGCCAGGTTTTGCCGAATACGTTAAAGCGCTCTAGCTCCGCGATGCGGGGATCGATGTACCATGCGGCGGGAATAGTGGAGGCTTGCGACAGCGGGGCATGGTCGTCGTAACTGGAGAGGATCTGCTCGATGGAAGTTGGCATAGTCTGAACTTTTCTCACCGTAGGTTCAATGTTGAATTCGTGTCGGCTTGCGTGTTGCTACGACGTTTTCGTTCTGGCGACTAGATCGGGGGCGGCAAGCTTCCGTATTTGACGGTTGCTGTGGGCCGACGACGCAGAAACGGCGCCTACTGCGCGCTGCAATACTTCCAGGAATTGGCGAATGCGAGCTTCTTTTTTTTCCGGCATCTCGCCCTGGCGGCGGAAAAGGCCGGGATCGAGTTCGGCGGTGAGCAACGCGTCCTGAAAACGCTCCATGGTCCAGTCGAGAATGGAGACGATCATTTCAACATCCATGTCCTTGCGCAGCTCGCCGCGTTCGAGGCCGAAGCGCACGAAGGCGACGGTGCCGTAAGGATCTTCGGTGGTGAGAAAGCGATTGATTTCGCGCTTCAACACGAGATCGGTGCCATAGTTGCCGAGCAGGGAGACGCGGTAGGGGATCCAGTCTTCGCGCAGCATATGTTCGGTGCGCACCAGCCAATAATAAAGAACATCGAAAAATCCGGCAGCACGCACGTCGGAGGGCGCGTCCAGATATTTCGAGAAGGAGCGCACGGCGCGTTTGTAGACTTCGAAGAAAAGGCCGTCTTTGCTGCCGAAATGCTGGAAGATAGAACCTTTGGCAATGCCGAGTGTGGCGGCGATGTCGCCGACGCGCGCGGCGTGATAGCCGTTCTCCGCAAAGTGCCGCATGGCAGCGTCGATGATGTGGGAGCGCTTGGCCTCGGACCGAGGACGAGGCGCCTGGTGGCGAATGTAGCGTGGCGGCTCAACGGGATTGCTGGCGATTCCGCTCATGGATGACTCCAAGTCACGGAAGCATATAAGAGACGGCTCTTATTTTCAACTTCATTTTTAGTGGTTGCTACGGTAATGTGTGGTTCCGCGGAGCATGGCGGCGTGACTTTGAGTCAGACTTCATGAAACGGGCTTCCAATTCCATTTACGACGCGATCATCGTAGGCGGCGGTCACAACGGGTTGACTGCGGCTGCGTATCTGGCGCGGGCTGGGCTTTCCACGCTGGTGCTGGAACGCCGCGAGATTGTGGGCGGATGTTGCGTGACCGAGGAGATCGCTCCGGGCTGCCGGGTTTCGACAACTTCTTATATTGCCAGCATGCTTCGGCCCGAAGTAATTGCGGAGCTGCGGCTGGCCGATCATGGATTGCGCATGATTCCCTGCGACCCGGCGATTCAAGTTCCCTTCCCTGACGGGCATGTAGTTCCGTGGTGGGTAGACAGGGAGCGGGCGAAAGCCGAGTTTGGAAAGATTTCCACGAAAGATGCGGCGCGGTTTGTTGAGGTCGACGATCAACTGAAGAAGCTGGCGCGCTATCTGCAACCGTTTTTCTTGGAGCCTCCGCCAGAAGTGGACATGCGGACGGTGGGCGGATGGAGAGACTTGTTTCGTGTGGGCAAACGGTTTCGCGGGATTTCCGGCGCGGAGATTGCGCAGCTGATTTCGTTTCTAACCGGAAGCCTGGGCGAGTTTCTCGATCACAACTACGAATCCGAGAAGATGAAGACGATGTTCCTGGCGAACAACGTGTATGGCAAGCATGGTGGGCCGTACCAGCCGGGAACGGCGATTGGGCTGCTGTTTCATCTGCTGAGCGGCGGAGAGCACGAACTGCAGGGCTTTTACGGACATGTGATGGGTGGGATGGGATCGATCACGCAGGCGCTGGCAGCGGCCGGAAAGAAGCTGGGCGTGGAGATTCGAACGTCCGCGCCGGTCGCGCAAATTGAAGTGCGTAACGGGCGAGCTTACAGCGTAGTGCTGGAGGATGGAAGCGAGGTTCGCGGGCGGATGATTCTTTCGAACGCCGATCCTAAGCGGACATTCTTGAAAATGATTGCGGCGCGCGAGCTACCGGAAGATTTTCTGTTTGCGGTGCGCGGCATCAGGATGGACGGCCCATGCGCGAAGGTCAACTTTGTACTGGCGGAGGAGCCGCGGTTCACCGGAACGTCGCCGCAGGCGTCGCCGCTCGAGCGCACGTTCTACACGCTGGTTCCGTCGCTCGAATTTGCCGAGCGATGTTATGACATCGCGAAGTTTGGTGAGATTCCGGAAGAGCTGTGGGTGGATTGCGTGGTCTCGTCGAACGCGGATCAGTCGCTCGCGCCGCCGGGCAAGCACATCCTGACCTGCTTCGTGCAATACGTCCCTTACAAATTGCGCGAAGGAAATTGGGATGAGAAGCGGGAATTGCTGGGTGATCGCGTGGTGAAGAAGATTGCCGAATATGCACCGAACGTGCTGAGTGCGATTGTGGCGCGGCAGGTGCTGACGCCGCTGGATTTGGAGCGCACCTACGGATTGACCGAGGGCAATATTTTCCACGGTGATTTGCGGCTGGAGCAACTCTTCTTTATGCGTCCGCTGCCCGGCTGGGCGCAGTATCGCACACCGATTCGTGGGCTTTATCTGTGCGGAGCGGGAGTACATCCGGGTGGAGGGGTTACAGGGGCGCCGGGGCGGAATGCGGCGATGCAGGCGCTGCGGGATTGGAAGAAGGGACGATTCAAAGAGACAGCCTGAAAGCCTTTAACCGCCAAGGTCGCTAAGGATTCGCGAAGTTCGCAAAGAGAGAAACCGACTTAAGGAGCGAGCATGAAAAAGAAAAACATTCTGGAAAGACTGAAGGAAGGCCCGGTGTTGGGCGACGGCGGATATCTGCTGGAACTGGAGAAGCGGGGGTGGGTGCGAGCGGGTCCGTTCACTCCGGAGGTGGTGCTGACGCATCCCGAGGCGTTACGTGAATTGCACGTGGAATTTCGCGAAGCGGGATCGGAAGTGCTGCAGGCGCTGACGTTCTACGCGAGCCGGGATAAGCTGGCGACTGTGGGGCTTGAGGATCGGTTGCAGGATTTGAATCGAGCGGCGGTCCGCATTGCGCGCGAGGTGGCGGGAGATCGTTGCCTGGTTGCGGGAAACCTGAGTCTTACTTGGATGTACGAACCGGGCAGCGCGTCGGCCGCCGACCGGGTGCGGAAAACGTTCGACGAGCAACTGGCGGTGCAGGTTGAGGAAGGCGTGGACTTCATCATCGGGGAAACGTTTTCATTTCTCGGAGAGGCGCTGATCGCGGTGGAGCGTGGAAAGAAAACCGGCTTGCCCACCATGGTCACGATTTGTTTCGAGAACAAAGACGAAACCACCGACGGGAAGAGCGCAGCCGATGCGGCGAAGGCGCTATTCGATGCCGGCGCTGACATTGTTGGCATGAACTGTTTGCGGCCGCCGGAGCACCTCCTGGGTCCGATGGAGGAAATGCGCAAGGCGGTTTCAGGATATCTGGCGTGTCAGCCGGTCGCATACCGCACTCCGAAGGAGAAGCCTGACTTCACCAGCTTGCCCGAGTTTCCTTACGCGTTAGATCCGTTGCAGCTTACGCGAAAGGAAATGGGGGAATATGCCGCGCAGGCGCGCGATATTGGCATCAACTTCATTGGCGCGTGCTGTGGCACAGTGGCAATGCATGTCCGGGAAATGGCGCGGGTACTCGGCAAGTTGCCGGAGGATTCGCGAACCTGGAAGAAGGGCGGGGAGAAACCGATGTCCGCCTACGAATACTACGACCACGACAATCTGAAGGCGGGCAGCCGGACGTAAATCGAAGCCTCGGGAGAATCACGCGAGCAGGCTCTACCGCAAGAGCCTGCTCGATTTTGTTTTCGGTTGGAACTAGCCGATGCCGCGTAAGCGTGGCTGTTCGGCGTGCACAAGCGGCACATCCACCAGGTGTTCGCTGAGAAACCAGGCTTGCAATTCATTGGTGCGCAGGACATCGCTGACGACCAGGTCGTTGGTGCCATCGTCTCCCAGTTCGTCGGCCAGGCGCGCCAGCGTGCGGCAGTGGCCGATGATGATCTGATGCGCATCGAGTAAGCGGGAAATCTGCACCGGCACTTCTTCCCTGCCGCGCGGCGGACGCTCGATGCGCGTGGTTTCTGCCACGTCGGCAGCCATGGCGATCGAGACTCCACCGAGAAGCTGGATCCGTTCGGCGATCGTGTCAACAATTTCCGATTGTTCTCCGTAGTGTTTGTCAAACAACAGATGGAGTTGATAGAACGTTGGTCCTGCGACTTGCCAATGCGATTTCTTGTAGAGATCGCGCAGGGTCATGGTGTCAGCCAGCAACAGGTTGAGTTGCTCGGTCATTTCGAGGCGAATCGGCTCCTCAAGATCGAGTGGCAACATGTGCGAAACGGTGCCGTACTTTTGAATTTCTGGAGCGCTCTGGTGAAGGCGGGGTTGCGCGCTGATGTTTCCTCGCTCGCTGGTAGGTGCTTTTGCGTTGAGATCTTTCTTGGTCATAGATAATGCTCTCCTCGCTGCTTAGAAATGCTTAATTCCTGCTTACGGAACCTTATCCCCTGTTCGATGCCCGGAACCTGCTGTTGGATGCGATACGTGGTGTCAGAAAAGGGCTCAAACCGGGAAGGAGGCGAGCGTAGGGGCATGGAGCGCGAGCGCAAGGGGACAATTGCGGAAGCCGCCGCGAAGGTTGCGAGGCAAAAGCGTGCCCGAAGAAGTTTGACGATGTCGGAGCCTTTGTTTATGATCGAACTGCGGGGTGGAGCAGTCTGGTAGCTCGTTGGGCTCATAACCCAAAGGTCGGTGGTTCAAATCCACCCCCCGCAACCAATTTTTTCAATCAGTTACAG
>Ga0208190_1000285_pt1 | contig 20643 bp, 19 predicted proteins | sample June2015DPH_13_1_FD_184708 | JGI IMG/M metagenome (GOLD analysis project Ga0208190, IMG submission 184708) | Peatland microbial communities from SPRUCE experiment site at the Marcell Experimental Forest, Minnesota, USA - June2015DPH_13_10... | ecosystem: Environmental > Terrestrial > Soil >... | reverse complement strand
CTTGAATTCCGGGTCGCCAGTAACAAGTTCAGCCCTGGTTTCCTTTGCTAGGGCGGCGGCAAAGGCGTCGGCCAAGCTCAATTTGAAACGCGCCTTGAAATCGGCGGCGAGGTCGGCCAGGGCGCGAGTTGTGGAATGAAAATCAACCGGTAGGCCCTGCAGGACCTTCGCGGCCTCCGCCCACGCCTGCGCCCCGTCCTTCTTCACAATGGAGTACTTCACCTCGGCGTAGTTCACGTCGGTCATAAGGAGCGGGTTGTCCTTCTTGCCGGCGGTGACGAGCATATCCTCCATCGCCGCCGCACCCAATTCGTCGCGAAAGTAGGCAATCAGGGCAAAGCTGTCGAGCACCTTAGCCGGCATGGCGCTCTTCTATTGCCCGCTCTCGCTTCTTGTGCTCGGCCCAGTCCTCCGTCAGTGGTTTGCCCGGCGCGCGCTTCAGGATGCCGCGCCCGCGCCTGATGAGCGCCGCGGTCATGGGCTTGAGAAGGATTCCCTCCGGTGTAGCCTGGACCACGGCCTTGGTCCCGTCCTCAATGTCGAATTGTTTGCGCAGGCGAAGCGGGATGACGACCTGCCCCTTCGTCGTGAACCGCACGGTTTCGAGTTCCTCAGTCATACTCATGTACATTAGTATGACAAAGTATGTGTACTCCGTCAATATATTAGAAGTAGGATTATAGTTTCGTAGGAGGAGTGTGACAGGAGTACCGAGCGCTCTTCGCAAAAGCGGAATTTCACGGACGGAAGGCTGGCTCGTCTTTGCGCCGCGACTGGGGCACTACGAACGCAAAAGCGCGAATTGGGGGTTCGAGTGACATCAGAGGGTGAAGGAACCCTTAGTTGCTGAAAGCCACTCGAACGCGATGACCAGGCGTCGGAGACTGCGTGTTGGACAACGATCCTCCGCCACTCTCGATAGACGGCCTCGTTCTAGGCCAGGAGACTCATGCCCGCCTCGATTGCGCGTACCTCGCTCTCCGCTTCGGCCGCCGTTAAGCCGAAACCATTTCGTGCGGCCGGACGCGTCATCACGTTCCACAGTTCGGCAATGTTCTGGTGGGCGTAGTGAAGCGTGGTGCCTGCCAAGGACAACTTAGCAAGAGCGGCGTCAATAAGCTGATGTTGCGGATCGGAACGTCGGGCAATGCGCAGCAGAATATTCGTGTCCACCAAACACGAGGCAATCGCCATTTAGTCGTGGTCCTGATAGATCCATTCGCGGGAGACGACGTCAGGCAGCGGTGGAATCTTACCCGAGAACTGCGCTAGAGAGTCGAGCCAGGCGCGTATCTGTTCGGGTGTCCGCGGTTGCACGGCTTGCGCCGACCGCGCTGCAACCTGCTCGGCAAGGAGTTGCTCGACAAACTCCTCCAACGGCACGCCACGCATCAGCGCCTGCGCAGCTAGTTCCTCCGGCACATTGACCCTAATCATCATGACCAAATTCCCTCACGTACTTGTGATGACTCTAGTCCCGAACTCCATCCATAAACGCCCGCAACTTGCGCGATCTCGACGGATGCCGCAGCTTCCGCAGCGCCTTGGCTTCGATCTGGCGGATGCGTTCACGGGTTACGGCGAACGACTGGCCGACTTCTTCCAGAGTGTGCTCGCTGCCGTCTTCGAGTCCGAAGCGCATCTTGATTACTTTTTCTTCGCGCGGGGTCAGCGTGCGCAGGACCTGTCCGGTCTGGTCCTTGAGGTTCACGTTGATCACGGCTTCGGCGGGTGAGACGACGGCGCGGTCCTCGATGAAGTCGCCAAGATGCGAGTCTTCTTCTTCGCCGATAGGCGTTTCGAGCGAGATCGGCTCCTGTGCGATCTTCAGCACCTTGCGCACTTTCGCCACCGGAATGTCCATGCGCTTGGCGATTTCTTCGCTGGTGGGCTCACGTCCCAGTTCCTGCACCAGCTGCCGCGAGGTGCGGATCAGCTTGTTGATGGTTTCGATCATGTGCACCGGGATGCGAATCGTACGCGCCTGATCGGCAATCGCACGAGTAATCGCCTGCCGAATCCACCACGTGGCATAGGTCGAGAACTTGTATCCACGGCGGTACTCGAACTTGTCCACGGCTTTCATCAGGCCGATGTTGCCTTCCTGGATGAGATCGAGGAACTGCAGGCCGCGGTTGGTATACTTTTTCGCGATTGAGACCACGAGACGCAGGTTAGCCTCGATCAGCTCGCGCTTAGCCTGCTCCGCGTCCATGTCGCCCTGGATGATCTCGCGTTGGGTGCGTTTGATCTCCTGGAACAACAGGCCAGCTTCGACTTCGAGCTTCTCCACTTCACTTCTTACGGCGCGGGCCTGCCGGCGGTACTCTTTTTTTTGCTCTTCGCTGCGCGTGGCGTCGGCCTTGCGTTCGAGATTGCCAGCCTGACGGTCGAGCGAACGCATGCTGTCGACGGTCTTATTGACGCGCTCGATCAGCCGCTTGCGCTCGGCGTTGGTGAATCCCAGCTTGCGCACCGCGATGGATACTTTCACGATGGCGCGGGCGAAGTTGCGCCGGGCACGGCGATGGTCCTTGGGACGCTTCTTCAAAGACACGGCCGCGTATTTTTCCTGCACTACGGCGACCTTCTTGTAAAGCTTCGCCATGTTGTCGATCTTGCCGGTGAACTCGTTCAGCCGGTTCTGCAGAATTTCGTCGGTAATCTCCTCCTCGTCGAAGGTGACGACCTCTTTAATGGAGCGCACACCTTTCTTAAGGTCTTCGCCCATGGCGAGGAGTTCGTGAATCACAATGGGAGAGCGCGAAAGCGCCTTGAGCACCCGGATCTGGCCGCGCTCGATGCGCTTGGCGATTTCCACTTCGCCTTCGCGCGTGAGCAAGGGCACGGTGCCCATCTCGCGCAGGTACATGCGGACGGGATCGTTGGTCTTTTCGAGAGCCCCGGGCGTGAGATCGAGTTCAACGTCGTCGCTCTCTTCGCCTTCATCGAACTTCTTATCGAGCGCCGCGGAGGGCAGTTTAGGGCCCTCCAGCACGTCGATGCCTTGCGTGCCAATGGTCGTCAGCAGGTCGTCCAGGTCTTCGGGACTGACCACGTCGTGCGGTATGAGCTCGTTTACCTGATCATAGGTAAGATAGCCCTTCTCTTTGCCGGCATCGACCAGCTTCTTTATGTCGTCGTACTTGTCTTCAAGAGCCAAGGAGTGTCCTCAAATTCTTCAATTCGCCCGCGCGGAGCGTGTGGTACAGTGTTGAAAAGGTGGGAATCTGGGGTAGCGCGGAGTCGTGCGCCTAGCACAAACTTAACAGCTTAGCACATAAGTGCTGCTCCGTCTATCAGTTGCCCCGCGACCTTTCCCTTCGCCCGCCGCTATGTCCAACTCTGCTAAATACTTAGATGGTTCTAACCGCTGTTTTGTTTCAGGCTGTTTTCTTGTTTTCAGGAGCCTTGCGTAAACCGTCTTCGGCCAAGCTGGGATCGCGCAGCGCCCGGCTGAGGCGGTCTTTTTCAAGGAGCAGTTCGTTCCTGAGTACCTTATCGTCGCCGACGCCGGGTTTGTTGAGTTCGCGCTGCACCTGCTCCAGGCGGCGCCGCAAGTGAATGCGGCGCAGGGCGCGTACCGCGCCTTCCAGGCGTTCGGCGCTGAGTTCTTCGTCCTCTTTCAACAGGATGGAAGCCAGCATCCGGCGCTCACTTTCGGAGCAGGGCACATCCATTACATCGGCAACTTCGGGCCCGGCATTGAGCAAGGCCTCGACCAGCGATTCCGTCGCCAACCCGCGATGCAGGCTTTCATTCCGGAGCGCGTACTGCGCCTGGCGAGCGGGATCGAATTCCTCCTCAGCGCCATCGCGGGCGGAGAGACGCACCGCGTCAGGCTGCATCTGGCGCGCCGAGGCCAGGGCGCGGATGAGAATTCGCTCGGCATCGGTAGCCTGTGCCTCCAGCGGAGCCTTCACCGCAGCCGCAGAACGCTCCGAAGCTACATGACGGAGCTCCTGCCGCAACACCGCCGAATCAATTCCCAGCTTCTGCGCGATCTCCTGCCCCAACTCGTCGCGGACAATGCGGCTGGGCACGCGTTGAATGTGGGGCAGCAGGTAGTTCACTGCTTTTTGTTTGGCCTCGGGGCTGCGCGCGGGAAAAAGACTTCGGGCGCGGTCGATGAGATAGTCGAAGTACTTTTGCGAATGCCGCAGAGCCTCGCTGTAGCGATCTTTGCCTTTGCGCCGGATGAAGAGGTCGGGGTCGAATCCCTGCTCCAGCGTAAGAACCTTGATCTGAAAATCTTCTTCCACTAGCAAGCCCAGCGTGCGCTCGGTGGCCTTGGCTCCTGCGGTATCCGGATCGAAGTTGACTACAGCGTTCTTGCTGAAGCGGCCCAGCAGCTTGGCTTGAATCTCGGTAAACGCCGTGCCGGAGCTGGCGATCACATTGTGAAAGCCGGCAGCGTAGACAGAGATGCAATCCATCTGGCCCTCGACCAGGATGGCATAGTCCAGCTTGCGGATCGCTTCCTTGGCTTTGTCCAGGTTGAACAGAACCCGGCCCTTGGAATAAATGCCGGTCTCCGGCGAATTCAAGTACTTTGGACCAGCCTTCTCATCGATAGCCAAAGTTCGCCCGGTGAAGGCGATGATTTTCCCGGCGTCATTGGCGATGGGGAACATTACACGGTTGCGGAATTTGGAGTACATCCGGGCTTCGGGCTTCGGGCTTTGGGCTTCGGCTCCCGGTTCCTCGCCCTCAGCATCCGGGTTGCCGCTGCCCGACGCCGCTCCTCGCCGAAGCCCGGAGCCTGAAGCCCGAAGCCCGTCCTCCTGCTTCCACGAGAACAACCCGCTTTCCCGCAAGACCTCTTCGCTGAACTCGCCGGCCAGGCGGTCGCGCAGCAGGAAACCGGAATCCGGCGCGTAGCCGATGCGAAAGCGCGCGATCGTTTCCGCATCCAAGCCGCGGCCGGCCAGATACTCGCGCGCCCGTGCGCCCTCGGGACGCTTCAGGCACTCCTGGAAAAACACGGCCGCGCGCTCCTGAGCGTCGAGGATCTGCGCGCGCAGCTTGGCGTCCCGAGCCTCGCCCGGACTCGAATACGTAGCCTTAGGCAACGGAATGCCCAGCTTCTGCGCCACCAACCGGAGGGCCTCAGGGAAAGTGATGTTCTCGATCTTCTGCACGAAGCTGAAGACGTCGCCCGAGACGCCGCAGCCGAAGCAGTGATAAAACTGCCGGGTTGCATGCACCGAAAACGACGGCGTCTTTTCCCCATGAAACGGACACAGCCCCGCATAGTTCTGTGCCCCAGCTTTTTTCAGCTTGATGTAGTCGCCGATGATGCGGACAATATCCGCCTGCTGCTTCACCGTCTCTTTGAAATCTTCTGCGGGCATCGATGGACTAGGGCTTTCGCGGGGACACTTCTCCCCTTAGGATTGTGAGCCAGATTGCCGCTGATGGGAATATACCGGAGCCGGATTGCTGTGGAGAAGCTGTGGAATAAGCGGATCTGCCGCTGATGCCCTAGGAAAAGCAGGCTTTATTGGCCAATTTTTCGCTCTGTCATGCTGAGCGGAGGAGAATCGTCCGAAGGACGATGCTTCGGAGTCGAAGCATCCCTACGAGCACCACTGCTCTTCACTTCGCCGCTCTGGCAGTGGTGGTGGGGTAGGGATGCTTCGACTGCGTAAGATCGTCTTTCAGACGATCTTACTGCGCTCGGCATGACAGCGGTGAAGGATTGGCTGAAAGTTGGTTCCATCTTAAGACGCGGCCTTACCTGCATTGTTGCTCTCCATCCACGGATACCACTCCTTGGCGAGGTCCAGCCAGTGCGGATTTCGCAATTCGATCAGAGCAATCTTTTTTGCTCGGGACCAGCCCTTCAATTGTTTCTCGCGAGCTATCGCCTTGTGCACATCGTCGTACGACGCGCGATACAGAAGCCGTTCCACGCCATACTTATTGGTGAAACCCTCCATTTGATGGAACTTGTGCTGGAACACGCGTTTGTGCAGGTTGCCAGTGAAACCGACGTAGAGAGTGCCCGATAGACTGCCCATGATGTACACGCAGTAGCTTCGCCGCTCTCGGGCAGTCATAAGGGTATAGGGATGCTTCGACTGCGGAGGATCGTCCTTCGGACGATCCTTCTTCGCTCAGCATGACAGGATGGGGAAGGCTTCTGCAGAAAAATTGGTCACCGTGGACAAAAACAACGCGAAGCGGTACCGGATTGGAACCCGACACTATACGCACGCCCGAACAGCCAGTCGAAGGAAAAAGCCGTAGTGCGGGTAGGGATGCTTCGACTGCGGAGGATCGTCCTTTGGACGATCCTTCTTCGCTCAGCATGACAGGATGAGAAAGGCTTCTGCAGGAAAATTGGTCACCGTGGACAAAAACAACGCGAAGCGGTACCGGATTGGAACCCGACACTATACGCACGCCCGAGCAGCCCGTCGAAGGAAAAAGCCGTAGTGCGGGTAGGGATGCTTCGACTGCGAAGGATCGTCCTTCGGACGATCCTTCTCCGCTCAGCATGACAAGGTTACACTCGCAACTCCACCACGGTGGCCCCACCCCCGCCTTCATTCTGTGGCGGCTCGGCTACCGACTCCACGTGCGGATGCTGCTGCAATGCCTGCCGCAGGGCTTTGCGGAGGATGCCCATGCCGCTGCCGTGGACCACGCGCACGCGAGGCAGCCCGGCGAGGAATGCGTGGTCGACAAACTTTTCCACGGCGCGGGTCGCGTCGTCCACATTAAAGCCGATCACGTTGATTTCCGTAGGCGCGTTCTGACCTTCATTTTCGAGCGAAACCGAAATTCCCCGCGCCCGGGCCGCCTTCACGGGAGAATCCGCCGCCCGCGGGCTGGCGAACACCTCGGCAATATCGTCGCGCGCGATCCTCATCTTCATCGCTCCCATAGCGACTTCGAAATACTTGTCGTCGATCTTGCGCGTGACCGTGGCCGAGCGTCCGGTCGATTTCAGCTTGACGGTGTCGCCTTCAAAAACATTTTGCACAATCTGCGGCTGCGCGTGCGGATCGCCTTCATCGGCTCCGCTGGCATGCGCCACCACCGTGGAATCGAATTGCTCGCGAAATTCGCGGCGCATCTTGGCGATGCGGCGCTCGGCATCTTTTGAAAGCTTCTGCGCCGCAGCTTTCTCCTGAATTGCATTGACCGCTTCGCGCGCGTGGTATTCGAAGTCGCGCAGCACGCTTTCCAGCTTCTTCTCCATCTCGCGCAGCTTGGCCTGCTGGTCTTTTTTTCCTTCCACCGCTAAGCGATTCTTTTCGCGTTCAAGATCTTGTTCACCCGTCTTCAGCCGCAGCCGCTCGCTTTCCATCTCGCGCAATCCGGCATGAAGCTTGTCGAGAAACTCGCCGACATCGCGAGCCTGCGTTCCCAGCCGCGACCGCGCTGAGTCGATGATCGAGGGATTCAATCCCAGACGCTGGGCAATGTTGATTCCCGCCGATGCTCCGGGAACTCCTATCTTCAATTCGTACGTAGGTTGCAGCGTGGTCTCGTTGAAGCCCACCGAGGCGTTGATCACGCCCGGAGTATTCGCGCCGTAAACCTTCAACGACGTGTGATGCGTTGAAATCACCGTCATGCAACCGATGCGGCCAAAGTGTCCGGCAATGGCCACGGCGAGCGCCGCGCCTTCCTCGGGGTCAGTGGCCGAGCCCAGTTCATCGAGCAGTACCAGCGACTGCGCGGTTGCGGTGCGCGAAATGAAATCGATGTTGGTGACGTGCGCGGAAAAAGTCGAGAGATTCTGTTCGATCGATTGATAGTCGCCAATATCTGCGAGGACCGCATCAAACAGCGGCATCTCGGCCCGGTCGGCGGGAACCGGGATGCCTGACTGCGCCATCAACGCCAGCAGGCCGACCGTTTTCAGCGTCACGGTTTTCCCGCCCGTGTTCGGACCGGTGATCACCAACTGGCGGCGCGAGCCTTCGAGTTCCACGGTGATTGGGATCACGGCGACGCCCTTCAGCTTCAAATTGCGCTCCAGCAGCGGGTGGCGGGCATTGTGGAGGAGGAGGCTCGCTGCGCTCGCTGGACAGCCGAGGCGGCTGTCCCCACATGGTTCTTCTTGGTCTTCACTTATCCCGCTCAACCGCACGGCCACGCAGTTGTATTCTTCGGCGAAGCGCGCTTTGGCGAACTGCAGTTCCAACTCGCTGAGCACGTCGGCCGACACCAGGATTCCCTCGGCCTCTTCGCCGATGCGCCGCGTCATCTCCAGCAGAATGCGATGAATCTCCGCCTGCTCTTCGTCGAGCAGACGCACCAGTTCGTTGTTCTGCTCGATGGTTTCCAGCGGTTCGACAAACACGGTCTGCCCGCTCGAACTCGCGCCGTGCACCACGCCCTGCACGCGCCGTTTCTGCTCGATCTTCACCGGAATGACAAAGCGTTCGCCGCGGATCGTCACCAGCTCTTCCTGCGCGGCGCCGCCTTCGGCCAGCTTTCGTAAATATCCGCGCAGCGATTCCTGAATCCCGCGTCTTTGCTTTTCAATCTCGCGGCGAACCCGCGCCAGCTCCGGCGAAGCGCGGTCTTCCAGCGTTCCATCGGGTTGAATCTTGTTGCGGAAGGAGCGCAGGAACTCCGTGAAATCGGGCACGCTCTCGGAAAGCGCGCGGGTTCGCTTCCATTCCGTCCGCATGCTCGCCGGAGGATGAAAAGCGATCTCGCGCCACTCCGCGGCACGATCTACTACCAGCAGTACGTCGCGAATCTCCGTGGTCTCCAGCACCGCACCCGCGATTCGGGACTTTTTTACCAGCTTCGTAACCTCCAGCAGGCCGGAAAACTCGAAGCGACCACCCACGCGGCGGAACTCCCGGATTTCCCCGGTCAACTCCTGCTGCTCAACAATCCAAGTGGAATCGGTGGAGGGCGCAAGGGCTGCAATTCTCGCCTGGCCCAGCGGCGAAGAGGCATATCCGCGCAGAAGTTCGCGCAGAGCGTCGAACTCCAGCACGCGCGCGGAGTTGTGGATGAGCGATTGAGACATCAGATTTTATGTTACAGGAATGCCAGGAAGCACATGGCAACTGGCAGTTGGCAACTAGCAATTAGCAATTAGCAATTTGCCATGCCACTAGAAATCGATTGGAACGAAGGGACTGTAGCCGCGGCTCGGAGGTGATGCCATTTGCTAGTTGCCAATTGCTTCGTCGCCGAACCAGGCGTGGCTCTACGACTGGGCTGCTGCCACCGCGCGAGAAGCATTCTCGCTGGCGATGGGTAGCACGAGAACGAACAGAGCTCCACCCTCCGCTTTGTTCTGACAGGTGATCAGTCCTTTATGATCTTGCACCACGCCATAGACGGCGCTCAGTCCCAGGCCGGTGCCTTTGCCGATCGGCTTGGTCGTATAGAAGGGATCGAACACCCGATGCGGCTCTTTGATGCCGGGCCCACTATCGGAAAACTGAACTACGACTTGTTCTCCGCGGCGTTGGGCGCCCACAGAAAGCAATCCGCCCCCCGCTTCCTCCAGCGCATCCAAAGCATTCTCCACGATCTGGACGAAGGTTTGGAACAACTGGTGGCCGTCGCCCCACACTCGCGGCAGGTTCGGCTCCAGCGAGATTTCGATGTGGATCTTCTGATCGTGCCGTTCCAGTTCCCGCATCTGCACGCTGCGCTGCAGAAGCATGCACAAATCCACCATCGCTTTCTCTCCGGAACTCTGTTGCGCGAAACTCAGAAGGCTCGATATCAAGTCGCGGGTCCGCTGGGACTGGTGGACAATCTTGCGCACCAGCGTGTCCTGCTCGCTGGTCAACCGTTGATTCGACCACAGCTTCTCCGCATATCCCATAATGGCCTTCAGCGGATGGCCGATCTCATGCGCCGCACCGGCGACCAGCTGGCCCAGGGAAGCCAATTTCTCTCTCTGCACCAGATGGCTTTGCAATCGTTGCTCGGTTTCGAAGCTGCGCCGCGAATCTTCGAGCAACTGGATCAACGCCCGGTCCTGCAGATACTGGCGCACAAAAACGAACGCGCCGAGCACCAGCATCGCCGCCAGGACGGTAAACAGGCGAAACGTGCGCGCCGGAGCCGGAGAGCTGTCCCATCGGTAGGCCCACAGTCCCAGCACTGGCAAGGAGAGAATGGCCAGCATCGCCAGCCGCAAGGCCAGCGCACCCCACTTGTCGTCGGCGCTCGGCGCGGTGGCTTCTGTGTGCCAATCGCGCGCCGTCAGCCCGGTCGCCGCCATCCAGCACACGGCGCCCAGCAGCGGAACGTCGTAGAGACTTCCGGTGTAGTACCTCCCCTTCTCAAGCGCCAGATTCACCGCCTCCGAACCCAGCGCATATACCGCACTTGCCCCCATCAGGTTCAGGTACACCCTCTTCCAGCCGGCAGACGCCCTCAGGGCCGCAAACCCCAGCACCAACACCAGCACGCCGCTCTCGACCAGGTAGAGTGGGCCGAAGTTCCTGTCGTACTCCGCCACATTCACCGACACATATTGCGACGGGAACACGACGAACGCATACAGAAATATCCACCAAACCACCAGCAGGAGAAAATCCAGCGCTCCTACGCGGAATTTCTGTTCCCCTTCGCTGCGGTGCGGACGCAATCCAACCGCCGCTATCATCGGAACCGGGTGGAGGAACAGAAACACGTCCATGATCGACGGATCTGGAAAGGCCGTACGACGGAAGGCCTCGAAATAGACCCATGCCGCTTGATTGCACGCCCAGAGAATGCACCCCGATCCCATCAGCGCCCAGAACCGCCGGTTCGCGCCTTGCGCCGACCATGCATTGGCCAGCATCACCCCGCCCAGCGCGAGGGTGAGCACCAGATACGCAACGTCGCCCATCGCCGTCAGCGCCGGACCACGCGGCACCGTCGCCGACACCGCGGCGAACGCCAGCGTGATCCCGCCCGCGAGCAGAAACCAGCGATTTCGTCCAGACAGACCCATCCGCCTCCATTCTATGGACGAAACCAGGGATTCCCAGATCGCTTTCGGGTCTCAACAGGTTACTTTCGTCACACTCCCTCAGTTCGAATGATCCGTCCAGGCTGGATCTCGATCATGCGACCCTTCCCCAAGGTGAGCTTCCGTCTCCCGGCAAATCCTTCCGGCTCATCACTCCTGCTAGAATTAGGCTGAGTGTGGAGTGGCCGCGCCCGATCCGCAGGCTCAGCGGGCCCTAAGCTGCTGCTCTTGACTTTGAATAGGACCGGTTTAGTCCGTTGCCACGCTCAGAAACTCCTGGTGCCTCATGGCTTTCCCCGTCACCCGTCTTCGTCGTCTCCGCCGCACCGATCAGCTTCGCAATCTGGTCCGGGAAACTCGTCTCACTCCCGACGCCTTCGTCTACCCCATGTTCGTTTGCCCCGGCGAGGGCATCCGTAAGGCAGTTCGCTCCATGCCCGGCGTCTTCAACCTCTCCGTGGATGAGGCCGTCAAAGAGGCACAGGAAGTTTACTCCCTGGGCGTGCCCTCGGTAATTCTCTTCGGCCTTCCCGACAAGAAAGATGACGTCGCCACCGGAGCCTGGGCCGACGACGGCATCGTGCAGCAAGCTGCCCGCGCCATGAAACGTGAAGTCCCAGACCTGATCCTGATGGGCGACGTTTGCCTCTGCGAATACATGTCCCACGGCCACTGCGGCATCGTGCGGCCAGGAACTACTCCCCAATCGTTGGGCGCTGCCGCCCGAGACGCGGTGCACGCTTCTCACCGGGGAGCGGTAGCCGTTAGTAACGAAGAGGAGAAGGAAAGAGTCATCGACGAACTGGCATCCATCGTAGCCCGCGCCGTCGACTCCAAGTTTGAAATCGATAACGATGCCAGCCTCGAACTACTGGCCCGCACCTCGGTCTCGCTTACCCGTGCGGGAATCGACATCATCGCCCCCTCCGACATGATGGACGGCCGCGTCGCCGCCATCCGCCGCGCGCTCGACGATGCCAGCTTCATCAACACACCAATTCTTTCCTACGCCGCCAAGTTCGCCTCGGGATTTTATGGTCCGTTCCGCGAAGCTGCCGATTCCGCCCCGGCATTCGGCGACCGCCGCTCGTATCAGATGGACGGGGCCAACGTGCGCGAAGCCATGCGCGAAATCGAACTCGACATCGAAGAAGGCGCCGACATGATCATGGTGAAACCCGCCATGCCCTATCTCGACGTCATCGCTGCCGCCCGCCTGCGTTTCGATCTCCCGCTCGCCGCTTATCAAGTCTCCGGCGAATTCGCCATGATCGAAGCCGCCGCCCAAAACGGTTGGATCGACCGCGACCGCGTCATGATGGAATCCCTGCAAAGCATCCGCCGCGCCGGCGCCAGTATCATCCTCACCTACCACGCCAAAGACGCTGCCAGATTGCTGGCGTGAGCTGAAAGCTTGGCGTCGCTCTTTTGTATCAGGCGGTCACTGTTTTCCCGGCCTGTTCGGATTTCGGAAAAATTTCCACGCCCCCCTCAGCATCTCCGCGGGATCTTGCAGAATAGCAGGCCAATTAGCGCCACTCCGTTTTCTGGAGAGGAGTTTGTTGCGTACATCTGGCCACAGTGCGCGGCACCCTGCCGCGAGCGCCGCGCACTATGAAGAAGTTCGCCTGGCACTATCGCGCGCCACCACCAAAATCGAGTTTCAACGTGTTCTGTGCGTTTGGCTTCGTCTCGCTTTAGCGCTGACCTCGCGGCAAGTCGCTTTAGCGGTCGGATGGTCCCCCAGTTCCGTTCGTCGCGTTCAGGCACGGTATTTGAAGGAAGGAATCGATTGCCTGTGGGGACGCGCCCGAGGCGGGCGGCGGCATGCTTATCTTTCGTGGGACCGCGAAAAAACGATCCTGGACAAATTCCGGCGGCAGACTCGCCGCGGCGGCCGGATATATCCGGATGCGGTGAGGAGCGCGCTTGAGCTTTCCATCGGTCGGCGCCTCGCAAGTTCCACCGTCTATCGCATCATCGGCCGTCATGGCTTGCGCCGCTTCCTCGCAGGATCTCGTTCGTCCTGACGGTGCTGTACCAATTGACCGCGAATCTTGCCAGGACATTTTTCGCCAGGTATTGACGCGCGTCGAATCGATGCTAATCTCCGGGGCCTGGACGAGTTTCTTGCAGTCAGCGTCGGAGACTTCCAGGGCGGTCTGATGCGAATTGCGGAGCACGCTCGGAAATTCAAAATCTGTTGCCAGAGCGGCAACTCAAGGAGCTTCTTATGTGTGGACAGACAAATACGAACACCGCAACCCAAACGCAGACCGATGACAAACCCACGATCCAGTCCTTCCCTTACTCTGGCGTGCCCACAGCAGCTGGGCTACGAGCCTTAGGCGCCCAGACTGACCCGGCAACAATCCACGTGGGCTCGGATCACAGCATTTTCATCTCGGCTCCGTCGATTCCCGGCTTCGGCGCCGCCGCCAACACGAAACCCGAGCTTTACCTGCTGGGTAACGCTCCCCAGGGCGTCGTCGGGCTGTCGATGACCGACTTGCAAGTGAGTTCGAGCACGGCGGGCAGCAACAAGCTTTCGCTGAAGCTGGGTGTGCTGGATGCAAACGGGGCCTTGCGAGGCGGCGCGCCAATCAGCCTCGAATACCACATCACCCCGGACGCGGTGCTGTTGAGTTCCGCAGGAACGCCTGCAAACCTGGCGGCGGCGCCGTCCGTGCTCTGCCTGGTGAAGTGCGCCGGCGTGCAGCTCATTCCCGCGATTATGGGGTGCCTGCCCTCTCTTGTCGGCGGCCCAGCCGCCTTCATGAGCTGTCTTGTGGGAACCGCCGGGCCGACCGTAGCAGGGATCGCCACCTGCGTCGCCGGTTGCTTCTAGGGGGACGGGACGTCGGCGCTGAGTGGCTCGGCTCGTTCTGCCATGGACGAGGGCCGGTTCACTTCTGCGCCCCCGCCGCTGAGGTGCCCCACCCGTTGCGGTTTCGACGGGTGGGGCGTCCCGCTTTCCTAGCCCAAGCAGTATCGATGAACCGAGGCTGCGCGAGCCCCCTAATCGGAAAAAATGGTCTCAATGGGAAGCGCAAAGAGCCTGGACAGTTTGAAGGCCAGGGGAAGGCTGGGATCAAACCGTCCAGTCTCGATCGCGTTCACCGTTTGCCGGGAGACTCCAAGTTTCTCCGCCAGATCGGCCTGACTCCAGCTCCTTTCGGCGCGGAGCGTGCGCAGACAGTTCTTCACCGGTAGCTCCTTAGGACGAGCCGAAAGGCAATCCCCGTCGAAACGATAAAGAGATCCGCGTTCAGCAAGCTGATCGGAAACGGCCTGGAATATGAGGCCATTAAAACTCCAGCGATCGCATCCCCCACCATGGTCACCGCAAAGCCCCACAGCAGGGCCCGGACCACCAGCGAACGGATGAACTCGTCCGGCTCGGCTTTCAGATAACGGGCCGCCACCCACACCGCCAGGAGCACCGGAAGCACGGAGAGTGCCGCAAGCAATCCGACCAGAAGAACGGAGTACTGCGCGCTGTGAGCGTCGAGATGAGAGGAGACGAAATGCGCCAGCCCAGGGAACATATCAAAAAACAGGTTTGGCAGGTTCGGAGTGGAAAGGTTAGTCAGCACCGTAAGCATGAGTACGCCGCCGACGAGCCCCACCGAGCGCCGTTGGAGCGGTGTCAGATTCTTATTGCAGAGTTGCATGAAGGCCTCCGAAATGACAAGTACACTTTACACATTTCGCTCGCGCGATGTCAAGCACACTTGTCATCTAGCCCATGGGAATGCGCTGTGCCTGAGAAAACCTGGATGGCTTCCTGTCCGATAACTTATTTGTTTGTATGCACTTATGTTGGATTGTACTTATAAGATTGTGCCCACAAGATCGCCTGCACAAATGTTCCAGTTGGAACATTAGAGCGGATGTTCCGGGAGGAACCTCCGGCGCCTAAGCCCCGGCTGCGCCCTGACCCTGGCTCTGGAACTTGACCTCCACCAGCTTGCGGTCCTCGTCGGACACCTGGAACATGGCCCGCGGTTTCAGGCTCATGAAGCTGGCTACAAACACCTCAGGGATCTGCCCGATGCGGGTGTTGTAGGTGTTGACGTCGTCGTTGAAGAACTCGCGCCGGTCGGCGATGCGCTCTTCCAGTTCGCTGATGCGCGTCTGCAGTTTGAGGAAGTTTTCGTTGGCCTTAAGCTGCGGATAGTTTTCCGCCACGGCAAACAGCCCGCGCAGCGCGCCTGTCATCATGAGGTCCGCCGTCGCCTTCTGCCCGATGCTGGCTGCATTCATTGACGCGGCACGCGCTTGCGTCACCGCCAGCAGCGTCTGCTGCTCGTGCTGCATATATCCCTTCACGGTCTCCACCAGGTTGGGGATCTCGTCGTGACGCTGCTTGAGCAGCACGTCAATGTTGGCCCACGAGCGGTCGTTGTCGTTACGCAGCCGCACCAGTTCGTTGTAGAGGATGACGATGTAGACCACCACTCCCACTACGAACAGCAGGAACGCCGCGCCTGTGATCACGTTGCTGCCCATCTTATTTTGACCTCAGTTTGACCTCGTCGCTTCAGCTTCGTCTGCGGGAACGAGTCCAGTGAAACAGCAGACCGGGCAGGCGCGCAAGTGCTGACGGGGCTGCACCCAAGGTCACCGATTCCAGCTTGCAGAAGAGCAGCTCGCTAACACGCAAAAAGGGCCGAGCCTGTGGGCTCAGCCCTTCTCGCGACCAACAAAGCTGTTAAGGCCTATGCGGAGTCAAATCGCAGGCGTGCTTTACCTCGTCCAGATTCAAACCTGCGGGCGAGAATTCGGCGATCGCGTAGCCAGTCCTGGTTCTGACTTCTACGTTGAACACCTGGGCGCCGATCGCGCCGCGAACTGTGCCCTTGTCCATGGACAGGACGCGGTCACGCTCCCAATTCCAGCCCTTATTGTCGTGGCTGCCGTCGATGCGGACACGAACTTCCATCTTGGGCTGGCCCCAGAAACCAGGATAATCGGGACGTCCCAGCCTGGCGCCGGGGTTAAAGACGGCGCGCTGGTACTTGCCATCGCTGCATACCAGTTCGACTCGCGGTTTGTAGTCCGGGTCTTCCCGCAAATAGTTGTTCGAAAGCAGCTCGAACCGGACTTTTTTCGCGCCGGTCATCTTGTCTTCCGAACGGAACTCCATCCACTTGCCGCCGGCGCTGACGCCATCGCTTTCGCCCTGATAAGGACTCATGGCGCCCTGTTGAGCAGAAGCCGACGCGGCCATCAGGATCAAGCTTGCGAACAATGTCCCAGCGGCCACGGCACACCGATTTTTATTGTGAAATAAGCGCGATACTTTCAAGGTTCTCCTCCCACACAAGAACGTCTTTCTATATTGAACCCTTGCGGACCCGAAAAGTTGCATCGAAACGGGCCTCTTTTCTCCGCGCGGTCAGAGTTCAGCCCTACCGCGTATCGATCTTCAGATCGATGTAAACCTGGGACCGGTCATCGAACTGGCTCACGGACTTGGTGTCGCTCTTGCCGTTGTTCCGCTGGGCATAGACCTCGTAATCCACCGTGGCCGAGAGGGCTGGGAAACGATAGGTGCCATCCTGGCCGACGATGTAGCTCTTCACGGCGTGGCTGCGCGTGTTGGTGAGGTAGACGATGGCGCCCACCACAGGATTGTCCTGTTGGTCGAGAACTTTGCCGAAGAGCAGGCGTCCCTGTGTCTTATCTTTCTTGTCGGCGGCATGGGCCCCTACGGACAGGACGAGGAGGAGACAGCAGGCGATGAGGAGCGCATTCTGAATCGACGGTCTTGCGGTCATGAGTCTTGCGGTCATTCGAAGGGATGCCTCTTCGTGCTACTACTTCGTGTCCAAAGTAAGGTGCAGGCCAATATCCACGCGTTCATCATACTCTACGTGCACCGGAACCTCTTCCGCGAGATGCAGGCGGTGTCCGTCTGTGGTCTTGACGCCCTTGAGATCGGCGCCCACCACGTAGTCGTTCTTGCCGGCGGCGACACGCTGAGCGAATTCGCCGGCATGGTCGGAATAGACTTCCCACTTGGGTTTTTTGTCAGGCACCCGGCGGATGTAAACCTTCACACCATAGACGGCGTGATTGTCCGGTCCCCAGACCGTGCCAAAGATGAGGGCATAAGGATCCGTGGGTTTCAGTTGCTTGGTAGCGGGAGCGGCATGGACTACCGGCAAGACGTTCGGACTCAAAGCGGAGAAGACAAGCACAAGCAGCAGGCGGAAAGAAAACGAGCGGGCGGGGAAACGTGTACGGCAAGCGCTAAGCGTCGTCACCGTCTTCGGTCTCCACTTCCTCTTCCTCTTCCACGTAGCCTTCTTCGACCGCCTTCAGCTCAAGCGGACTGGTCGTGACGACCTCGAAGTCCGTGCCACACTCGGGGCAAGAGATGATCTCACCCTCGTCGACCCCTTCTTCATCCACATCCAGGTCGGTTTCGCATTCAGGACAAAGAACCATTGATTCCTCCGCGGGCCTATTCGGTATCATCCTTAGATACCACTGATAATATTTAGATTCTTCCCCGCCGCAGGTCAAGGGGGCGAGGCTGGAGAGAGCGATATTTTTAATCCGGCGGTAACTGCCCGCTGGGCCTTGACATTTCTCACGCCGGAGCGGACATGATTTCTACTCTCAGGAAAAGAACGTGGCTTGTAGCCGTCACGCTGTTGCTGACGCTCGACTGCGGAGCATTCGCACAACAACGCGAAGGCCCTGGCCCTAGTCCAGGTGGCGCCGGCCACGGCAGCGCGCCCGACCCCATGGCCATCGATGGCCGCATCGCGGCCGCGCTGCGGCAGGTTTCGGCGGAACGCATTCGGGCGAATATTGAGAAGCTGGCGAGCTTTGGAACGCGGCTCACGATTTCCGCACAGGACCCGGATTCGATCGCGGCTGGACGCGGGGTGGGCGCGGCGCGGGAGTGGATCAAGTCAGAGTTCGAGCGCTATTCCAACGATTGCGGCGGCTGCCTGGAGGTGAAGACCGACAGCTTCACCGAACCGGCTGCCGACCGGATACCCCAGCCCACCGAAATCACCAATGTTTATGCGGTCCTGAAGGGTACGGACGCGGAGAACGCCAAGCGCATCGTACTGGTGACCGGACACTATGACTCTCGCCCCAGCGATACGTTGGACGTAAAGGCTGATGCTCCGGGGGCGAACGACGACGGCAGCGGAACCGCCGTGAGTCTCGAATGCGCCCGGGTCTTGAGCAAACTCAGATTTCCCGCGACGATTATTTTTCTGACCGTGGCGGGCGAGGAGCAAGGCCTGAACGGCAGCCATCATTTTGCCCAGATGGCGAAAGAAAAGATGGCCAAAGAACAAGGCTGGAATCTTGAAGCCGTCCTGAACGACGACATTGTAGGCGGCGACAAGAGCAAGGAGCAGGATCACTCGGTGGTGCGGGTGTTTTCCGAAGGCTTGCCCGCCGCGGCCACGGAGCAGGAGATTCGCCGGATTCGAGGTCTCGGCGGCGAGAATGACTCTGCGTCGCGGCAACTGGCGCGCTATATCGCCGATGTGGGCCGGGCCTATAAGAACGATGTCGGCGTGCAGCCGATGCTGGTGTTCCGGCTGGACCGCTATCTGCGCGGCGGCGACCATTATTCTTTCAACCAGCAGGGATTCGCCGCAGTGCGTTTCACTGAGTTTCGGGAGGATTTTCATCATCAGCACCAGAACGTGCGCACCGAGAACGGCATTGAATACGGCGACCTCACGAAGTTTGTGGACTTCGAGTATGTCGCCCACGTGGCGCGGCTGAACGCTGCGACGCTGGCATCACTGGCTTCGGCGCCAGCCCCTCCAGCCAATGTGCATCTTCTGACCAAAGATCTGGAGAACGACTCAACCCTCACCTGGGAAGCCGCCCCGGGCGGCCTGGCCACGGGATACGAAGTCCTGTGGCGGGAGACGACCGCTCCGGAATGGGAGTACGTCCAAAAGGTTGGCAATGTCACTCGCACAACCCTGAAACTTTCGAAGGATAATGTAATCTTTGCTGTAAGGGCCGTGGATGCGCAGGGGCACCGGAGCCTGCCGATTGTCCCCTTGCCCGAACGTTGAGTTTAGGTATCTACTTCCAAGAGGAGCATTCGCTTGCGCGGTCGCGGTCGAGAAATGACGTTAAGCTTCCCGCCCTTCACCAGGGCGGTGACCTGGCTGCTGGGGATCAACACCGCGGTGTTCCTTGCGCTGTTGGCCTTCGGGACGGCGTCGGTCAGGGATTGGGTCGAGCTGTATCTCGGGCTTGTTCCCAGCATGACCGTCTTTCACTTCGCGATCTGGCAGATTGTTACTTACAGCTTTATTCACTTCGCGTTCTGGCATTGGTTTGGGAACATGCTGGGGATTTGGATGTTTGGCGCGAGCTTCGAAAGCTCATGGGGCATGCGCCGCTTTCTGGAGTTGTTTTTCGCCGGCGTAATCGGGGCCGCACTCACCACAATCGTTTTTTCTTTTGCCCACATTCTCGCGTCTCCGAACACGGTTACAATCGGCGCCTCGGGCGGCGTCTTTGCCATTCTCATGGCGTTCGGCATGGTCTTCGGGGAGAACGAAATCATGATGATTCCGTTCCCGTTCCTGATCAAGGCAAAGTATTTTGTGCTCATCCTGATCGTGGTGACCGTAGCCTTTGCCATCGGCGACCGGGGAGGGGTTGCATACCTGGCTCATCTCGGCGGTTTGTTCTTTGGATATCTGTATGTGAAGTTTTCGCCCGCGCGGGGAATGTCTGGGAAGTTCTCGTTGTCGGAGTGGTATTACGGAATGAAGAATTCCTATTACCGCTCGAAACGCCGGCGGGCGGCGAAGAAGTTCGAAGTCTACATGCGCAAACACGACCGCGACGTTCACTTCGACGAGCACGGCAATTACATTCCCCCGGATGACGATCAGCGCAAAGGGAACGGCGGGTCGAAGTCGGGGTGGGTGAATTAAGGCCGTGGCCACGGATTTTCGCGGATTTACCCGGATCAGCAACCCGTAAACGCTTGGAATTCCACCAGTATTTTTCCCGTCAATTCTCCCCGCTTTGATTTTCCTTTGAATCCCAAGTCGTGCCCAGCGCCTTCGATGGTCATCAACTTAGTCTTCGCGGGAATCAGCTTCAAGGCTTGCTCGATTTCGGCAATCGAGCCGAAGGGATCGCGTGTGCCTTCGACGAATAGGCTGGGGGTACGCAGGGTGAAAAAATGCTGGGTGCGAAGCTGGTCGGGCTTGCGGGGCGGGTGCAGCGGATAGGAGAGCAGGAGCAGGCCGGCAGCCAAATCCGGAGCCGCTGCGGGGTCTTTTTCCGGAGGAAGCTCGGCGCAGAGCATGCTGGCTTGGCGCCCGCCATAAGAATGGCCGCCGAGAAACATGCGGCCTTTGGCGAGATGCTTGAGCGCTGCAACAGCATTCTTCAAGCCGGCGCGATCGCGCTTGGCCTCGCCCGGCGCCGGTGGACCGAAGGATCGATCCTGACGATACGGGAGATCGCAGCGCAGCACGAAGAAGCCGGCATCGGCGAAGACCTCCGCCAACGCGACCAGCAGCGGCGCTTGGCAGTTCGATCCCGAACCATGCGTCAGAACAAGTCCATTGCCGTTGGGGTGAGCGGGGCGATGCAGGAGTCCGCGCACGAACGGGTCCGCCGAGACATCGGTAAAAACCTGCGGGCTTGAATCGCCGATCTTTGAT
>Ga0208190_1000282_pt1 | contig 20813 bp, 19 predicted proteins | sample June2015DPH_13_1_FD_184708 | JGI IMG/M metagenome (GOLD analysis project Ga0208190, IMG submission 184708) | Peatland microbial communities from SPRUCE experiment site at the Marcell Experimental Forest, Minnesota, USA - June2015DPH_13_10... | ecosystem: Environmental > Terrestrial > Soil >... | reverse complement strand
AACAGGTTTCTTCGCGTCAGCCACCACGAGATCTTCGGAAGAAAGGGTGCGTTCCACCCCATCGAGCGTCTTCAGCTTCTCGCCGTCTTTAGCCTTTCGGATGATGAGCTGCCCGCCTTCGAGCAAGTCCATGTCGAAGACATGTGTCGGCTTTCCGATCTCCCACAGCACATAGTTGGTGGCGTCGACAGCATTGCTGATGGCCCGCTGGTCCAGCAACGCCAACCGCCGGGCAATCTTTTCGGGCGAGGGTTTAATGCGAGTGTCTCGTATGACGCGCGCAGAGAACCGCGGGCAAAGCCGCGGCTCCTCGACAGTGATGCTGAAATCAGGGGGATTTTGGGTGGCGCAGCGCTTCAGCGCCGCGTCAGGCCCTCCAAAATCTAACTGGGCTTTAGCCCCAGAATCGCCGGAGCCCGAAGCCGGAAGCCCGAAGCCCGAAAGCTGTTTCAGCGCCACGTCATAAATCGCCGCCGCCTCCCGCGCCACGCCATAATGATTCATCGCATCGGGACGGTTCGTCCCAATCTCCATCTCGAACACCGTGTCCGCGCCCGACCCGCTGATTCCTTCGACCGCAATCCCAACCCCAGTCAAATCCTCAGCCAGCCGCCGGTCATCGACGGAGAGATCGACGAAGTCGCGAATCCATTGTGAAGAGAGTTTCATTTCCGATTTGTCATCCTGAAGCGCGTTCTTCGCGCTGAAGGACCTATGCAACTAGTCACCGAAAACGGCTCATCAAGGAATTCGCATGATGGCACCGCACGCGCCGACTAACCACCAACGACGAACGGCCAACGGCCAACGACCAACGACGAACGGCCAACGACGAACGACCAACGACGCCCTAAGCAAACTGCTCGAGAAACCGCACGTCTCCGTTGAAGAACAGCTGCAAATCGTCCACTCCATACTTCAACAAAGCAATCCGGTCCGCGCCCATGCCAAAGGCAAATCCCGAAACCTTCTTCGGGTCATATCCGTTCTCCTTCACGAACTCAAACACATTAGGATCAACCATCCCGCATCCCAGAATCTCGATCCACCCCGTCTGCTTGCACGGACGGCAAGGCGCGTTATCCGGCCCGCGCTTCCCACTCCCGCCACAAATAAAACACGAAACAAACATCTCCGCACTCGGCTCGGTGAACGGGAAAAATGACGGACGAAAACTAGTCTTCACGCTCGATCCAAAGAATTCTTTCATGGCATGATCGAGCGTCCCCTTCAAATCGCCGAACGTGATGTTCGTATCCACCGCCAGCCCCTCGATCTGATGGAACATCGGCGAATGGCTCGCATCCGGAGGATCGTTGCGATGGACTGTCCCCGGAATCACAATGCGGACCGGCGGCCGCATCTTCTCCATCGTCCGAATCTGCACCGGAGAAGTATGCGTCCGCAGCAGCAACCGGTCCCGCTGCGGCCTCCCCTGCTGCCCCGCGATAAACAAAGTATCCTGCGTATCCCGCGCCGGATGATTCGGCGGAAAATTCAATGCCTCGAAGTTGTAATAATCCGTTTCGACGACCGGCCCCTCGGCGACGGAGTAGCCGAGTTTCTGAAACACGCGAACCATCTCGTTCGTCGTCTTGATCACAGGATGCTCCGCCCCAATCGCCCGCCGCACGCCAGGAAGGGAGATGTCGACCCGGCCGATGGCTTCCGGTCCGTGATCGGGAGCATTCACAACTCCTTCAATGTTCTGGAGTTGATCTACCTTTTGCTCGACCTGCCCTTTGAGCAGGTTCACTTGCCGGCCGGCTTCGCGCTTCGCTTCCTTCGGAGCGCTCTTCAGCCAGAGGTCGTTGATCTGCGTCAGCACCCCGTCTTTCCGCGCCATCCATCGGTCACGAAAAACTTTCCAATCGGCCTCGTTCTTTACCGCCGCAGCTTCATCGCCGAGCGCGGAAAGAAGTTCGGCGGATGCGCGGTCCAGCGCCGCCGCCGAATAATCCGTCAACTTGGAAACGGTATATGCCATGCCTCAGCCGAGCTCACTTTAGAAGAATTGTCATCCTGAGCGCAGCCAACCGATTCGCGCTTTCGCGAATCGGTTTGCGGAGTCGAAGGATCCCTGCCTGACCACATCACCATCGGCCCAGAGAGGAGTTTCCGTCACAACACTCAGCTTCTAGAGCCGCCACCTGGAGGTGAAGTGATCGCGATCGTTTTGCCGGAAGCCGAACGCCTACGCCAGCGCGCCCTTCGCCTGCTCCACCAGAGACTTAAAAGCCGCCGCATCCCGCACCGCCAGGTCCGCCAGTATCTTGCGGTCCAGTTCCACTCCCGCCTTCTTCAACCCGTGGATGAACTGGTTGTAGCTCAACCCGTTCAGCTTGGCTGCCGCCCCAATCCGCACAATCCACAACGACCGGTACTGCCTCTTCCGCTGCTTCCTTCCACTGTATGCGAACTTGAGGCCGCGCTCTACGGCTTCTTTGGCGGAGCGGTAGAGTTTTGATTTGGTGAGAAAGTATCCGCTGGCGCGGTCCAGGATTTTTTTGCGCTTGGCGCGGCGTTTGGTTCCGCGTTTTACACGTGGCATGGTGTTCTCCTTTTTGCTTTCTATGTACTGGCGGCTGGAGGTAAGGTGTGAGCCGTGACCTCTTCACGCGCCGGAATTGATTGTCGATTGGGCGATGGAGCCATTGGGCGATTGAAAAGCCCAGAAGCGAATCCGCGATTTTCAATCGCAAAATCGCCCAATCACACAAGCGACAATTCTTTACTGGTAGGGAATCATCCGCTTCACTTTGCGGAGATCGCCATCGCTTACCAGCGTGGCTGTACCCAACTTGCGTTTACGTTTGTGGGCCTTGGAGGTGAGCATGTGGCGCAGGCCCGAATGGCCGCGCTTTACTTTGCCGGTCCCGGTCAACTTGAAGCGCTTGGACGCGCCTTTGTGCGATTTCAATTTCGGCATAGATCCTCTTTGTTAGCTGCCGGCCGCCAGTTGCCAGCCGTCAGTTCTAGTCGCTTACTGCGGTTAATCGATGGTGACAGCTCGATAGGGAAGCGAGCCCAACGCGCCCTTCGGTCGGTTCCGCTCTCTCAGGGCAACCTCCGTGAAGGCCGCGCGGCTCGCCCAGATCCCCTTCGACTCCGCTCAGGGCAAGCTTTCGCTGCGCAAGAACGCTCGCTCAGGATGACAATTAAACTGCGAAGCGCTAAGGCTGCGAAGTAGGATTCGGAGCTTCCACCGCCGCGGCTGCCGCGGGCGCGGGTTGCTCTTCTGTCTTTTCCGGCGCCAACTTAGCCTGTGCCAGCTTTTCCTGCAGCATCTTTTCCTTCTGCTCGGCCTTGGCTTTCTGCTTGGCCTCTTTTTCTCTTTCCTTCTCCCGCTCCACGGCCGACTTCTTCGGAGCCAGGATGGCGTGCAGCGTGTTGCCTTCCTGCCGGGGCCGGAACTCCACGATGCTCTGCGGTTCCACGTCCTTGATGAGCCGCTCCAGGATTTGACGGCCTAGACCGGTGCGGGTCATTTCGCGGCCGCGGAAGAAGATGGTTGCTTTTACCTTGTCTCCTCCATCGAGGAAGCGGAGCACGTGATTTTTCTTGGTGTCGTAATCGTGGTCGTCCACATTAATGCGGAACTTGACCTCTTTTACGGTGATCGTCTTCTGGTGCTTCTTGGCCTCGCGCTCTTTCTTTTCCTGCTGGTAGAGATATTTCCCGTAGTCCATGATGCGGCAGACGGGGGGTTGAGCGGTGGGCGAAATCTCGACCAGATCCAGGTTCTTGCTGCGGGCCAACTTGAGGGCTTCGAAGGGAGGCATTACGCCGATTTGTTCGCCTTCGTCACCGATCACGCGAATCTCGCGGGCACGAATACGGTCATTGGTTCGGATAAAACGTTTGTCGATACGGTCCTCCGCGCTTTGAGCGACTGGGAATAGGAAATTATAGCATGGGGAGTTGGGATGGGATGGCTGAGACGCAAGCTTCGTGCTGTCCTAAAGTTTAGGTGAATTATTTTCTTGACAACAGCAACCGCTTGCTGTAAGGTGGTTGCATGAACTGCCAAGCGTGCAACCTCAAGTGCCGTAAGTACGGGAAGCATCCGAATGGTTTGCAGCGATTCAAGTGTCCGCTGTGCCGTAAGAACTACACGGAAGATCATACGCGCCTATTCGGCTCTATGATCGTGCCGGAGGATAAGGCACTCTTGGCGATTCAATTACTACTTGAAGGGACTAGCATCAGGAGCGCCGAGGGGATCACGGGGCTGCATCGTGATACGATCATGCGACTGCTGGTTGTGGCAGGAGAGCGGTGTGCTGTGCTGATGGACTCAAAGATGCGCGGTCTTCGTTGCCAGCGGATTCAAGGGGACGGGCTGTGGTGCTACGTGGGTAAAAAACAGCGGAGCGTCAAACCAGAAGATTCGCCAGAACTCGGAGACGCTTGGGTATTCGTTGCACTGGACGCGGACTCAAAACTGATTCCCGCTTACACCGTGGGCAGGCGCAATCGGGAAACAACCTACCAGTTTTTGAACACGTTGCGGAGTCGCATCGCAGAGGAACACCGTTTCCAGCTTACGACGGACGGATTCCACTTCTACCGCAAGGGTGTTGAAGATGTGTTCGCAGGGCAAGCGGACTTCGCGCAACTAATAAAAATATATGGCGACCACGGGCAGCACGACGTAGCAGGACGATACTCCCCCGCTCCAATGATAGAGACGATAATAAAAGTTCGTGACGGTCGTCCTGATAGCCGTTGCATCGGCACCAGTTATGTCGAGCGCAGCAACCTCTCGATTCGCATGGCGCTTCGCCGCTTTACTCGTTTGACGAATGCGTACTCGAAAAAACTGGACAATCTAAAACACGCTTGCAGTTTGTATTTTGCTTATTACAATTTCTGCCGCGTGCATTCCTCGATCCGCGTTTCGCCAGCGGTCGAGTCCGGCATTACCGATCACATATGGACGTTGCGGGAATTGCTATCCGGCACAGCCGCGAACTAGGAGTCGAACATGGTGGTATTGCAGTTCGGGAACAATAAAAAAGCGGGACCACACGCCAAAGGCAAACGTGGCCCCGCCAAAGTACTTCAGTTTAGTTTACCGGACCGCCCGTTGTTCCTTGCATGTTCTGCGGAGGAGCTTGCCCAGGTTTCAGAATGCCAGCCATTACTAAGAACTGCATCGTTTTCTCTGCGGGGCCACGGAATCCCCACAAGCAGCCCTCAAACTTTGTATTGGCCCATTCAAAATGGCCACCAGAGTAGATGAGGCGGCAGTTGGTGAGTTTGCAGTTGATGAAGATATGCTCTTCAAGCATGAAGGCGGCATCCTTCAAGGTTTCGCCATTGTGTAGTGTGATCGGCATAGCTACTAAAGTTCCCCCTCCTAATGGGGTCTTGCTTTGGGTTGCTACAGCGTTAACAATGGCGGAAGCGGCAGGATTCGGACCTGCGAACCGAGTGTTTCCTTTGCGGGTGAGGCTCGGCTGGCGGAGTATAAATCCGCTGCAATAAACCACTCTGCCACGCTTCCGGCGTGGACGAACGGGGTGCTCATCACGGCCTATCCCGACGCGGCCTTGCAAAGACACTTCGGGATAGGTCGGTTGCGGCCTTCGCTACGGATGAGCGTTTAGCGTCGGCTAGTCAGGGTATTTTCAAATAGTTGGTCCTCCTTCAATACCTTGCGAATGAGCGCCGCCCACGCATGGCTTCCCGGAATTTTGGCGTCGTGCGAATGTGTTCAATCGCACTTTTCCCATTGTCAGTTAATCGCCATTTGCCATCGGGAAGTTGCTCTACTTCGCCATGCTGTTCTTTCAACGTCGTGGACAACACTGCGCTTACGTTATTCGCAAAGTTCGCTGCCTTCGTTTGCACGCCTGCCGCAATCAGGTCCTCAGCGATTTCCGCTGTTGTCTTGGGTTCTGATTCGGCGAGCAAATCGAGGATTGCCCAGCGGACGCTGGTGAAGGCGTACTTTCTGCTGGACTGGCGTGAAGGGGTTGCCGGGATGGGAGGAGTTGGGGAGCTAGCTTCTGGATTCAGGCTCTTTTGCAGAGTGGAGATGCTGTTATGGAGTTCTTTGAGGCGCGCTTGACCAGCACTCACTTGATTCTGAACTCCGCCATACTCTGATTCGTATTGGCGCAGAACGGCTTCAAATGCTGCTCTTAACTCCGGGGTTAGCGGCATAGCATTCTCCTATTGATCTCGAAGACACTTGCGCCGCTTTAGGGTCGTGTGTATACTGACTCAGCGACAAGGACGGCGAATACCAAGGCCGCACCTCTCGCAGGGATCGCACCCTAAAGACTTGCGCTTATAGCTCATTTTTTACTTTCCTCCTTCCTCCCTTGGCTGGGAATCAGTCCCAGCCGGGGAGAAGGCAAAAATAATCTAGCACACCCGCTTCCAATTTGTATACAATTTTTTGGCGACATCATTGGCGCGCCTGCTATTCCTCTGTTTCCAGCCGTTTACAGGAGTTTGTCTCCCCAATGCATAGTTGATAATAGGATTATCAACCACCAGTAATGGTATGGGTGCGGAATGCTTTTCTAGTGATTGTGCCAGCGTAATCTATTGATTTAGTTGGGTTTTCCCGTTTTGGGAGGTCGTCCGCCCTTGAAGCTCTTGCGCTTCGCCGCGATTTTTCGGAAGTAATCGGCACCGCGCAAGGCAGTAACTTTCCCGCCTTTTTTCCCAAGCGTGGCCGCTGGGGACACTCCAAGTAAATCGTCCGCGAGATGAACAGCGGCAGTCAACAATTCACTCGCACGCTGTGATCTTCCTTCAGGCAGTGTTGTGGTGGTAAGGAGATTGTGAGCCTCCGAAATTAAATTGCGGAGTGCGTGAAGGTCGTTTCGTTTCGGCATGGAGCAAACGTAGCACCATACCGATCTGTATGCAAGCGCTTGCTGTTAGGGGTTCACCTTGAGTTTAGGACACGACCGCAAGCTTCGGTGATGGTGCAGGTTGGCTTACGCGCTGAGCCGGTTGAGCGGGAGATCCTTCGCTACGCCTGAAAGACGGCTCCGCTCAGGATGACGCCGAAATAGAGTGCTGAAGGTTTAAATTGAGCCACCGCCAAGTTTCGCGTTCCTGTGAAATTAGAGCTATGTGGAATATACTGTGGAGTAGATTCCACATATGGAAATCGTTCAAATCGTGTTGGATAAAAAGCTGTTACACGCCGCCGACCAGGCCGCGAAGCGCACGAAGCGAAACCGGTCCGCGTTGGTGCGCGACGCCCTGCGGGAACATCTGCGCCAGTTGGAACTGCGAGCCAGTGAAGAGCGCGATCGCCAGGGTTACTCGGGGAAGTCGCAAGCCGACGCGGAAGCGCGGGGTTGGGAAGTGGAGGCCGCGTGGCCGGGAGAATAGCCCGAGGCCAGATAGCCCGGGGCGACGTTCGGCTCTACCAATTCGCCGCGCCTGACAAGAAACGGCCGGCCCTCGTGCTCACCCGCAACAGTGCCATCACGTATTTATCCACAGTCACGGTTGCTCCGGTCACTTCCACCATTCGCGGCGTGCCGTCGGAAGTCGTGCTGAATGAGGAAGACGGCATGAAGTCGCCGTGCGCGGTGAACCTGCACAATCCAGTTACGGTGTCGCAACAGCGCCTGGGGAAACGTGTGGCCCAGCTTAGTTCCGCGCGAATGAATGAGGTGTGTGCCGCTCTGCGGTTCTCTCTGGGGTGTGATGCAGGCTAGTCGCTGGGAAGTTTCCGTCTGTCGGCGAATTTCTCGTCGAACTGCCCCACTCAAGCCAAAGGACGGCTTGAATGGGCCACCCGTGGCGAGGAGGGGTTGCGGGGTAGGGATTCCCTCGGCTTCGCTCGGGACAGGCTCTTCGACCCCGCCAACCGATTAGCGTTGCGAATCTGTTGGCTGCACTCTGGATGACAATCTTGTCGGGCTAAAGCCCGGTTCATTATTTAAGGAGCTGAACGCGGCGCTGAAGCGCCGCTCTTCCACGGTGCTGCCTGCATTTAGTTTGCGATTTTCAGGCTTTCTCGGGTTGTGGCGGGGAGTCCACTCAAGCCCGGTTTAGGCTTGGGTGGGGTGTTCACGTGTCACAGACTTAGTCCGCGAACGAAACTAGATTGTCCTCTCACAGGAATTGGTGAGGTGTCGTTAGTGTAGGGCTGATGGGTTTGGGGTGGGAATGCCTTGCCGGGCCGATGGTTCGGTGCGCGGGGTAGGGATCCCCTCGGCTTCGCTCGGGGCAGGCTCTTCGACCCCGCCAACCGATTCGCTTTGCGAATCGGTTGGCTACGCTCAGGATGACAATCTTGTCGGGCTAAAGCCCGGTTCATTATTTAAGGAGCTGAACGCGGCGCTGAAGCGCCGCTCTTCCACGGTACCCCCAACGCCGCTCTTCCACGGTACCCCCAACGCCGCTCTTCCACGGTACCCCCAACGCCGCTCCTCCGCGGTGCTTTGCGCAGCTGTAGGCCGAGCTTTGCTCGACTGGACAGCCGAGGGGCGGCTGTCCCCACATAACCGGGGCAATTTCCCGCTTCGGGAAAACGTTGTCAATAGGCAGGAATTACACGATTGGGGTTATGTGATGGGAAATAAAGGGAAAATAAATTTGGAACTGCATGCAAATGTGTGCAGTTTTAGCTATGCCGTATGATATAATAGAACTATAGAGTAAAAATTCAGAAAAAATACAAAGGCGTGGCCGCTCTTCATAGAGCAGAGGCCGCGCCTTTCGTGTTTTTGGAGAAGAGGAGAGCGAGATGGGACAGCGAGGGATGCAGTTCAAGAATGCCAAGGAGCGGGGAGAGTGGGCGGAGGTTCGGTTTTTGGCGCGGGCGATGGAACAGCGTTTTCGGGTGGCGAAGTTGTGGGGAGATTCGGCTCCTTATGACTTGATGGTGGAGCAGGATGGGCGGGCGTTTCGGGTGCAGGTGAAATCGACGATAAGGCGGCCGAAGGGAGGGGCGTATCCGTGCCATGTGCCGGCGGGGGAACGGCGGGTGCATGTGCTGGAGGAGATCGATTTTGTGGCGGCGTATATTATTCCGCTGGACTTGTGGTACATCATCCCGGCGGGGGTGGTGGCGAAGCGGAAGGGAAGCATCTGGCTGGCGCCGTGGAACCGGCGGAGCAAGTATGAGCGATATTTGGAAGCGTGGCATTTGTTGCGGAGATGGAGGGGGGAGAAGAAGTCCGGGGAGGGTTTGAGGCAAGGGAGGAATGGGGAAGTGGGTGTGGGTAGGTCCCTCAGGGGCTAAAGCCCTCAACGTTGGCGGGGGGTGGTCGCAGCGCTGAAAGCGCTGCGCCACCCAAGAACCTTATGCGCTGAAGCGCCGCTCTTCCACGGTACTTTACGCAGCGGTAGGTCGAGCTTTGCTCGACCGGACAGCCGAGGGCGGCTGTCCCCACATAACCAGCCGGTCGGCGGCGTTACCAGGAGGATCGCAGGTCGCTGGAGACGCCGCCGGCGGCGGGGACGTAACATTTCAGGGTGTAATCCATCACCATGCGATCGGCATTGAAACGCCAGCCGAGAGTGCGGATGGTGCGTTTCATGCGTTTGATCCAGCCCCGGGGCAAGCCGTCGCGATCACGCTGGTAGAACAACGGAATCACTTCTTCGCGCAGGGTGCGGTGGAGATCCTCGCCATCGCGCTTGTCATGCACGCTCATGTTGGAGTGAGTTCTGCCGGTGCCGATGGAGAAGCCGTTCATGCCGTCGTAGGCCTCGGCCCACCAGCCGTCGGGAACGGAAAGATTGAGACCGCCATTCAAAACGACCTTCTGCCCGCTGGTACCGGAGGCTTCGAGGGGACGGCGCGGGTTGTTCAGCCAGACATCGACGCCCTGGACGAAATAACGTCCGACGTTAATGTCATAGTCTTCGACGAAGACGAACTTATCGGCGAAGCGGGGATTGCGCATCAATTCGGCAATCTGCTGCAGAACTTTCTTGCCGGGTTCGTCGTGGGGATGGGCTTTGCCGGCGAAGACGAACTGCACGGGGCGTTTGGGATCGTTGACCATGGAGGCCAGGCTCTCGATGTCGCTGAGAATCAGGTTGGCGCGCTTGTAGGTGGCGAAACGGCGGGCGAATCCGATGGTGAGAGCGTCTGGACTGAGAACGCTGGCGAGTCTCTGCAAGCTTTCGCGGGATTCGGAGCGGCGGCGCGCTTGCTCGACAGCGCGGCGGCGGACGAACTCGAGAAGCTGGGATTTGAGGCTGAGGTGAGTCTCCCAGAGTTCGCCGTCATCGACGTTCTCAATGCCTTCCCAGATTTTGGCCTCGCTCGAGTGCTGGTGCCAATTGGTGCCGAGATGGCGATCATAGAGGCGGAACATCTGAGGAGCGAGCCAGGAGGGGACGTGAACTCCGTTGGTGATGTGACCGATGGGAACTTCGTCTTCGGGCTTGCCGGGGCAGAGGCCAGTCCACATGGCGCGGGAGACTTCGCCGTGGAGGGCGGAGACGGCGTTGGCGCGGCGTGAGAGCCTGAGGCCGAGCACGGTCATGCAGAAGGTTTCCTGAGGGTCGCCGGGCTTCTCGCGTCCGAGGCCCATCAGGCTTTCGGGGGAAAGGCCGAGAGCGTCGCGCAGAGGTCCAAGATGTTCCTCGATGAGATCGGCATCGAAGCGATCATGACCGGCGGGAACGGGAGTGTGGGTGGTGAAGACCACTTCGCGGGAGATGCGAGGCACGGCGATCTCGAAGCCGATGCCTTCTTCCTCCATGCTGTTGCGAACCGCTTCCAGCACGGCAAACCCGCTGTGGCCTTCGTTTAAGTGGAGAACGCCGGGGGTGATGCCCATGGCTTTGAGGGCGCGGAAACCGCCGACGCCGAGCAGCAATTCCTGGCGGATGCGAGTGCGGGCGTCTCCACCGTAGAGGCGGGAAGTGAGGCCGCGGTCGTCGGGAGCATTGCCTTCGACATCGGAATCGAGGAGGAAGAGGTCACAGCGTCCGACTTTGACGCGCCAGACTTTGGCATGGATGGAACCGGTGCGGGTGTCAATTTGGACGGCGACGGGGCGGCCGTTCTTGCCGATGGCAACCTGCAAAGGCAACTGGGTGACATCGGTCTCGAGGTATTCTTCCTGCTGCCAGCCGTCACGATCGAGGCGCTGGCGAAAATATCCCTGGCCGTAGAACAGGCCGATGCCGACGAGGGGAATGGCGAGATCGGAGGCGCTCTTAATGTGATCTCCGGCGAGAACGCCGAGGCCGCCGGAATAAACGGGAAGGGATTCGTGGATTCCGAATTCGGCGGAGAAATAGGCTACGGGACAAGGCCGCAAGACGCCGGCGTGTCTGGCGCCCCAGGTGCGATCCGCCAGAAGATATTCCTGCAAGCGGCGATAGGCGTAGTTGATGCGGCTGTGAAGTACGAGTTCGGCGGCGCGACTTTCCAGTTTGGCGAGAGGAAATTCGGCGAGCAGGGAAACCGGATTCTGGTTGAGCTGCCGCCAGCGGACTGGGTCGAGATCGCGGAACAAACTTACGGCATCGTGGTCCCAACTCCACCACAGGTTGCGAGCCAGTGCCCACAGACGTTCCTGGGCGGGAGCGATGAAGCGATCAAGGGTGCGGGCTTCGCTGACTACGGGCGCGACCTGGGCGGCGGCCTGGGCGAGCATGTGAATCTCATCCTCACGGAAAACCCGCGCCTCGATGGTTTGGACCACCAGAACGCCCTGCAGGACGCCGCGGTCAATGAGTGGAACTCCGAGGAACGACTGGTAGGCATCTTCGCCGGCTTCGCGGAAATATTTGAAACGCGGATGATTGTGGGCTTGTTCGACGGCGACGGGACGCACCTGTTCCGCGACCAGGCCGGCTAAGCCTTCGTGGATGGCCATGCGCAGACTGCCGATGCAATCGCGCTGAAGGCCGACGGTAGCGGCCAGAACGAGATTGGCGCGGTCGGGCTCGAGCAGATAAGCGGAACAGACTTCGGTTTGAAAGCGCTTGGCGATCAAGGCGACGACGTTCATCAGGGTCTCGGCGGGCTGGCCTTCCTTGGCGGCAAGGTTGGCGATCTCGTCCAGGGTGAGAACGTGCGTGACCTCGCGCTGGCGGCCGGTTAAGTCCGAGTCTTGCACTGCGTCGCGATTCTGTTCCAATTCCAGGCTCTCTGGTTCCATTCCTAATCTTATTCTGACCTTTCAGTTTTTTGGGCAGTACTGTTGGTCACGTCCGGTGGGAGCACCTATTTGGACATCCCTGCCAGCAAACGACCACCTGGCGTTTCATGAGAGGACGCTAAGAGTGCGCGGTGGTTCAGCGAAACACACAGCCGATGCGTCGCCTGGGATTTGCGCGTGCTTCCCTCCTTAGGCTTCACTTTAGGTGCGCAGGCAAACCGAGTCCAATCGAAATTACTGATGGTAGCGATAAGGCTACGGGAAAAAGAGTAAGGAATCATGGGAAGGCGAAGGATAGCCGGGACCTGGCTCAAAGGCCGCGGAACAGTAGTTCTTCCAGAGCCATGCGTCGCACTTGCCAGGAGTCGCGCTGCTCGCCGTTCACGCTCAGCTGGCACTTGCCCGCGTCGTCGAAGGTCAGAGTCACGTCAAACATGGGACTGCCGATGCCATCGCGCACCAGGATGGCGTGCTCGGCAAGGGTGAATATTACGGAGCGCTGGACATCTGTGGCTTTCAGAAGAACGGAGAAGTCGTCGCCATGCTCGGACACGGAAAACTCATAGGGAGAATTCTTGGGGCGAAGGGTGTTGCGAGTCTTAATGTCCGCTTCGACTTGTAATCGAAGCGCCTTGAATACATTGGGGAGAGAGCACGAGGAACGCTCGGTGACCCAGTCGAACTTGGAGGTACTCTGCTGGGCTTGGTCGGCTTCGTCGGTCATGCTTTACCTCCAGATTTCCGGGCAAACATTGTAGGACAGACATTGCCGGGCAAAGATCCGGTGATGGACTCTGAACCGGCGTAGGTAGAATGTTGGCTCCATTCAGAGAAACAGTAAAAATCTGAACTTCACAGCCTCATACCCTCCGCCAATCCTCTGACACTGTTCGTCTTCGATAGTCCGACCGGATTCACCGACCCCGGGCAAGCTTCACAACTGAGATGCTACAGGTTGCGGATTGGTATAGCTGTGCAAAACCGCTCGGTGAGCTGGCCAGGAAAATAATTCCCGAAAATGGCCAGGTTGTGTATCGAATTGATCGGTAATGCATTTGGACCCGTGACATCGTGCCAAGTATGACCAAGCACAAAAGCGAGCCGAAGAAAGAATCCAACCAGGCGACCCTGGCTCGCGTCAAAAAGGAGATGGATGAACCGCGGATGACGGAATCGGCGCGGAAAGAAGATGGCAAACGGACCACGCGACAGGTGCTGGAAAAGCTGCCGTAGTGATCCGGCTAAGGATCGTTTCACGCTGTGCTGAGGTTCTTGGATAAGAGTGGCATGTTCGTCGAAAAGCAATTCGAAACCTGCTTGACCGTCCGCTACGATCTGCGGACACCGACGGAGCCTTCCCCGGCGCCCATCAAAGAGCCGCCGAACCCTCCGGAGAATCCGGACGCGCCGGTGCGCGAACCCGACCCCGAGGATCCCGAACAGATCTGAGCGGTGGCCCTTTGAGCTTGGGGTTACCAAAGGCAGTCTTGCAGTGGTGGCTCAGTTTGAAAAGTGGCGGCTGTGTGCGCACGGGAGATCCCTCGTCCCGCTGGTGAAAACGCGGGACTTCGGGATGACGCCGCGTTGAAGATTTTCAAATTCAGCCACTAGCAGTCTTGCCATCCCCTTGACGGCGCTGAAGCGCCATGGCACACTAACTATGCACATATGGAAGGCACACAGCGAGCACACATTCTGATCCCGGGCGATCTCTTGCGGGAAATCGATGCCCTGGTAGGGCCGCGCGGCCGCAGCGCCTTCCTGTTGGAGACAGCTCGCCAGGAAGTGAAGCGCCGGAAGCTGCTGCGTTTTCTGGAGAGCGAGGATCCGGCGTGGAGGGCGGAAGATCATCCCGAGCTGGCCGAGGGGTCGGGGGCGTGGGTGCGGCAGTTGCGCGTGCAGGGCGAGAGACGGGGCGCGGAAGGTAAGCGGCGGAGAGAGCGAAAGCCGAAATAGGTTTTCGGGGCCTGAGCATAGCTGGAGCGTGTCTCCGTGTCTCCGTCTCTTTGTCCCTCATTGGTGAGTTGAGCTCGGTGGCATTGGCCTGGTGAATTGAGCAAGCGGATGCAATTGTTGCTGGACACCACAGTTCTGATTGACGCCTTACGGCTGCGCCGCGGACGGCGGCAGTGGTTGGCCGGGCTGGTGCTTGCAGGACACACCCTGGGAACTTCCAGCCTCAATCTTGCCGAAGTCTACGCCGGCATGCGTCCCCAGGAGGAAGCGCAGACAAAGGCTTTTCTGAGCGCGCTGCAATGCCACGAAATCACGGCGAGCGTGGCCGAAGCGGCAGGCAAGCTCAAGAACCACTGGGCTCGGCAGGGACGCACCGTCACGCTGGCCGATATGCTGGTGGCAGCGGTAGCCCTGGAGCAGGGCTGCCCGCTTGCGACCGATAACCGCAAAGACTTCCCTATTCCACAGTTGCGGTTGTACGAGATGCCTGGGGAGTAGATCGGGTTGGTCTCATCAACAGCGTGTCCGGGAGATTAGAAGCCATTTCATGATGAACCGACGAGGTACACGGCTGGCTCCCTGATTCCCGTCTTCCTACCCACGGCTTGCGAGGCCGTTACGAAAGTGGTGCCGTCCGCTGAAGCGGATTCGGTTTATCCCACTCCGGCTTCCCGGCACTGCCGTGCCGGGCTTTCCCATGCCGCCGCTGCGCGGCTGGGATAGGTTTTGTGCCACCGTCGGTGCTCGGTGTTGAGTTTCGCAAGAGCGGCTTGCGCCGTGGGCTGCATTCTTTCGCCGCTTCGCGGCTAAGATCAAGTGCGGAACTCGACTGTGATTCTTAAGAGCCAGTTCAAGCAGTCTCTGAAGCCCGCACAGTTGGTGGCCCTAAACGGCACCCTTCGGAGCGCTTCGCTTGCTCAGGGCAGGCTAAGAACTGAGCGTCGGGCCCTTCCCGAAACCATTTATGAGAAAGCTTCTAATTCCGCAAGCGAGTTCGTCGGACTTCCCACGAGGGCGCCGTCTTCTATTTCTTCGATGTGGGCGGTGAGCCAGCGGTTAGGGGCGTGGCGTCCCTGGAGATAGAGTTTTTGATAATTGTCGGTGAGGGCTTCGGTGAACTCTCCGGTGGAGCGGTTGTGCACGATGCTGAGAGTGATGGCTTCGAGCCGCTTGCCGAGGAACGACTGCAGGAAGGCGATTTTTTTTTGGGCGCCGAGGTCGCGGAGGATCTTGTTGCGTTCGCGGGCCACGTGCACCGGAACCTGATGGGGCAAGGCAGCCGCGGGCGTGCCGGGGCGGGCGGAGTAGGTGAAGACGTGGAGGTAGGTGAAGGGCAGGTCTTGGATGAGGCGGAGGGTAGCTTCGAATTCGGCGTCGGTTTCGCCGGGGAATCCGGCCATGACGTCGGCGCCGATGGCGGCGGTGGGCATGGCAGCGCGAATCTTCTCAATCTTCTCGCGATAGTGCCAAGGACGGTATTTGCGATGCATCCGGCGCAGGACGGCGTCACTGCCGGATTGCAGAGGGACGTGGGCGTGTTTGGCGATGCGCGGAGAGGAAGCGACGAGGGCGATGAGGTCGTCGGTCCAGTCCATGGGTTCGACGGAGGAGATGCGGAGTTTTTCGAGCTGAGTTTGGGAGAGGATGGAACGGATGAGATTCTCGAAACGCGGCTCCCGGCTCTCGGCTTCCGGCTTCCGGAACTCGGACTCGATTGTGGTGTCCCGGGGAGCGGTCGCCGGAAGCCGATTTTCCAGATCGCGGCCCCAGCGGCCGAGATTGATGCCGCTGATGACGACTTCGCGGTAGCCTGCGGCGACCAGGGTGTTCACTTCGCCAACAATTTGGGGCAAGGGCAACGAACGGCTGTGGCCGCGAACGCTGGGAATCACGCAGAAGGAGCAGCGGTTATCGCATCCGTCCTGCACTTTGAGGTTGGGACGAGTGCGGGCATTTTCGGTATGGTCGCCAACGGATTCGAATACAGGTGCGGCGAGGAGTTCGGTGTGGGCGAAGATGTCGGAGACGAAAAGGCGGGCTGCGGTCTGCGGCTTCCGGCTTTCGGCTTCCGGCTCTCGCGCCTCCGCTTCAACTGTGAGGCTGGCAAGAGGGACGAAGGCTCCGTGGCGTGGAGTGGCTTGGTGGAGGGCGATCTCGGCGAGTTGGTGTTTGTGCGAATTGCCGATGACGGCGGAGACGCCGGGGAGGGCGGCGATTTCCTGGGGAGCGCGCTGGGCGTAGCATCCGGTGACGATGATTTTTGCCAGCGGATTCTGGCGCTGCACGCGGCGGATGGCGGCGCGGGCGTCCTGATCGGCGGAATGGGTGACGGTGCAGGTGTTCATTACTACGAGATCGGCTTCCGCGGCGGCGGCAGGGGCGAGACCGCGGGCTTCGAACTGACGTTCGAGGGCGGCGCCGTCGGCTTGAGTGGCGCGGCATCCGAAGTTTTCGACGTGGAAGGTGGTGGGCACGGGACCATGTTAGCGCAAGTGGCTGCAGAGTGTGCGTGGGAATTCGTTCGGAAGCGCTTACGCGGAGCCAGGTCAGGACTGCAGATGGGCGCTGAACTGCGGCCCGATACGGCCGGGCCGCTGGACAGCCGAGGGCGGCTGTCCCCACATGAGTTCGTGCCACGCGGAGGCCTTGCTCAGAGCCTGAAACCCGGCGGCCAGCCCCTTCGGCTCCGCTCCGGGCAGGCCGAGGGCGGCTGTCCCCACCTTGAGGTTTGTTCGCCGCCGGCGTTGCTGAAGATACTGTACCTTCGACAGCCCATGGGCCTGCAAGATGGTCAGGCGGAGGCGGCGGACTTCTTCTGGGTGAAGCATTCACGGCAGAAGATGGGGCGATTTTGCGTGGGGCGGAAGGGGACAGTGGTCTCCTTGCCACACTGGGAGCAGGTCGCCCGAGTTTCGACGCGAGAGAAGTGGTGGGCGTTGCCCAGGGCTTGCGGGGCAGTGAGAACGGCGACGCGCTTGGACTTGCAGGCTTTGCAGCGCTTGGGCTGGTTCTTGAACTGTTTGTCGTAGAAAAACAGTTGCTCCCCGGCGGTAAAAATGAAATCGCCGCCGCAGTCGATGCAGGTCAGTACCTTATCCTGAAATTCCATTGAGGATGGCTCCCTTGTGGGTAGCGGGTCAGTTTGATAAGGAGGCAAACCAAACGCGCGATTCTTGGATCGCTTCGCGCGGCTTGCCACGACCCTTCACCGCGCAAAAAACGCGCTGGCTGAGGATGACAAACTGCACCGCAGTTCCCTTGTGCCCGTGGTGCGCTCACCACACGCAGGGAAGGCGGTGGCGCAGAGCAAACACAGGATTCGTACATCCCCCTCAGTACTGCCCCTGGACTCGGCCCGCCACGCACCTGGAACGGGGCGTGGATACAGACTATCTTGCTTAAATGCCGAATGAATGATGAGTGTTAAACGATCCCTAATGCAGCTCTGTGGGTGGGGGCCAACAGAGCAGGGCCGCCCCGGGAAGGGGACGACCCTTTACTGCTTCAATCTTGCTCCTTGCGAACTTTCTTACGGGCGCGCTTACGAGCCAGCGCGGCCTTTACACGCTTTTTCTCGCCGGGTTTCAGGTAAAAGGAGTGGCGCTTGACCTCCTTGATAATGTCTTCCTGCTGCACCTTGCGTTTGAAACGGCGAAGCGCGTTCTCGAGGGACTCGCCCTCTTGCAATCGAATTTCCGCCAAACTGACACACCCCCAAACCCGTCCGGTAGGACCGGCTACTACGTTACTAGGACCGGATAGTTATTACAAGGATTGGACTCGAAGTCAAGTGGGGGAGGAAGTTTCTTTACGCGCTGGGGCCGGAATGGGAACTGAGGAGCATACAGGCTATGACCAAAGGGATTGCTTGGCTGGTGCCACCCAAGACTAGCGTGGATGGAGAGTCTTTTTTCGAGCGCCCCTTCGGCTTCGCTCAGGGCAGGCTTGGGGCGGCTACTCCTCCGGAAGTTTCGGGTGGTTTCAATCCTCAGAGGGACGGAGCAGTGGTTCCCACGTTTCGCAAAGAGCGCGAAACATGGGGCACCCTTTACAGTGCCACTGGCCACTGCTTTTCAGAAGATAAATTTGAGGCCGAGTTGGATTTGGCGGGGGGCGAAGGCAGCGTTCGGTTTCAGGAAGCTTTGGGGTTGCTGGTAGAAGGCGGGATAGAAGACTCCGTTGACGTAGGTGGAGTACTGCACGAAGGTAGTGGCCTCGACGGTGAGGCCGTTGGAGGTGATTTCGACGCGCTGGTTGTCACGATTGAAGACGTTGAAGGAGTCGGCAGTGAACTCGAGGCGATAGCCGTGGCCAACGCGGATTTTGCGGACGAGGCGGAGATCGGTGGAGGCGTAGTCGGGTCCGGTGAAACCGTTGCGGCTGTAGCCGGGGAGGCGGTCGTTGTCATAGTTGCTGTCCTGGTTGGGATCGCCGGTGACGGTGGCGTTGACGGGGCGTCCGCTGCCAGCGGTGACGAGGCTGGAGATTTTCCAGTCGTTGAAGATGTGGCCGAGCAGTTGATGCTCGCGGTGGAAGGGCCGAGGCTCGAGGGAGAAGGCGGCGACGAAGCGGTTGCGCTGGTCGGTGACGCTGGGGCCGCGCTCGGCGTTGGGGGCGTATGAGTTCTGGACGGTGGCGGGCGAGCCGGCGACGAGGGCGTCCTGGCCGTCGTCGATGGCGTGGGCGTAGGTGTAGGCAAGGCGGAGATACGTGCCCCGAGCCATGCGGCGGTTGATGGTGAGAGTTAATCCGTTGTAGACGCTGGAGGCGGCGCTCTGGAATTCATCGATGGAACCGAGTTGCGCGATGGGGCGTCCAAGAGGATTGATGCAGGGCGGGAAGGGGCAGGTCAGCGATGAAGTGTACTGCCATGTAGCGAAGGAATCGACGGTGTAGAAGCCGTTCTGGAAGATGGAGCCGGTGGAATCGAACAGAGGATAGGTGAGGGCGACGGGGGGCGGGAGATTGACGTCGAGGGCGCGGATGAGATGCTCGCCGTGAACGTAGAGGTAGGAGACGGCGACGGTGGTGTGGTCGGCGACTTCGCGTTCGAGAGTGAGACTGGCTTGCTGGACGCGCGGGGTGACGAAGTTAGGGGCGAAGGCGGAAACGTCGTTGGTGACGCCTTCGGTGAATCCGGTGGGGAGGTTGCAGGGAGTAGTGGTGGTGAGGGGGCAGCTTACCAGCGGATTGGGATACACGGGAAAGAGTTGATGGTCGTAGTAGTTGGTGTTGTTGAGAAAGAGTTGAGAGTCGCTGATGCCGTTTTCGGTGGCGATGGCGGAGTTGTAGATCTGAGGAATGCGGACGTAGAAGAGTCCATAGCCGGCGCGGATGACGAGAGGGCGGATCTTGCCGATGGAATACGCGAGCCCGGCGCGCGGACCAAAGTTGTGAGGATTGAAGGGAACTTTGCCAGAGGGCGGGAATAGTGGGTTCGACAGTAGTCCGGCGGTGGTGAAGGTTTGGAGATCCCAGCGGACGCCGAGGTTGACGGCGAGATGATCGGTGACGCGGATGGTGTCCTGGGCGAAGGCGGCGTAGTCGTTGCTGTTGGGACGGGAGGAATCGGCGCCGAAGCTCTGGAGATAGTAGTGGGGGACGGCGTGGGCGTAGGCGCGGAGCGGGGTGAGTGGAAGCCCGGCTTCCATGGGTTCAAAAGTGAAAGGATCCACTTTGATGGGATCGAAGACATATTCGCCGCTCTGCTGGCTGGGGAAATAATCGTAAAGCCAGGTGAAGAGGGAATCGCCGCCGAACTTGAAGGAATGGCGGCTGGTATCGAGACTCAGAGTTTCGGCAAGCTGGGCGCGGTGTTCGCGAGTGGCGCGGGGGAGCAGGTCGGAGCGGCCGATGCCGTCGATGATGTCGGTGACCTTGATGAGGGTGTCGGTGGTGTTGGTGAAGGACTGGCGAAGGTCGCGGGAGAACTGGGCGCGGAGGTGGCTGATGAGACGCGGGGTGAGGCTTGAGGTGAGCGAGACCGAGCCGGTTTCGGTGGAGACCTCTTCGGTGCCGTTGTCGGAGATGGAATCGTAGGTGACGGGACTGGCGGGATCGAGAAAGACGTTGTTCGATCCCCAATAGCGGGAAGAGTTGAAGCGGATAGCGAGTTGATTGCGGGGGGAGAGATTGATATCGAGCTTGGCGTAGGAGGCGTTGCCGATTTGGGCAGCGGGATAGGCTCCGGCGAGGGAAGTGAGTTGAGCCGCGGCGGCGAAGACGAGGGCTTGGTCGCTGGCTTCGTAGTCGCCGGGAGAGTAAGGTCCGGTGCCGGCTTGCGGGACGACTTGCATGGAGCCGTCGAGGAACTCGACCACATCGGGAACGTGGAAGTAGTGCTGATCGAAGCCGGCGAAGAAGAAGATTTTGTTTTTCTTGAGGGGACCGCCGATGGTGCCTCCGCCTTGCTGCTGGCGGCTGTGGGGCTTGAAGGTCATAAAGGGATCGGAGGCTCCGAAACCGCTGTCGCGGATGTAGTAGAGGCCGGTGCCGTGCCAGTGATTGGAGCCGGATTTAGTGACAACGTTGACGACGGCGCCGCCGGAGCGTCCGAGTTCGGCACCGTAAGAATTCGAGGAGACGCGGAATTCCTGCACGACTTCGTTGGAGAACTGATAGGGGGGCGCGATAGAGGCCACGGGCCTGGGCGAAGAAGGCGTTGTTGAAGTCGCCGCCGTCGACGAGGAAGCTGTTCTGGAAACCGCGAAGGCCACCGAAGGAGAGATCGCCGTTGGTGGCGGAAGT
>Ga0208190_1000275_pt1 | contig 21035 bp, 8 predicted proteins | sample June2015DPH_13_1_FD_184708 | JGI IMG/M metagenome (GOLD analysis project Ga0208190, IMG submission 184708) | Peatland microbial communities from SPRUCE experiment site at the Marcell Experimental Forest, Minnesota, USA - June2015DPH_13_10... | ecosystem: Environmental > Terrestrial > Soil >... | reverse complement strand
GCCGCACCGCTGTGCCGTTGTGCACACCGACAATCAGCGGCTTGTAATCGTTCGCCAGCGACATTTGATCGTTCGCGACAATGTCCGCCGTCGTGCTTGCATTGGAAACCTGTCCGAGCGCGAGGTGAGCGTTGGCAAGCCGTAGCTGGTTCTCGACCGATGCGTAGGAGATGCCATAGCTGTTCATCTGCGTGGGATTGAGTTCCACGCGAACAGCGGGGGACGAGGCTCCGCCGACGGAAACCTGGCCCACACCCGCGATCTGCGAGATGCGCTGGGCAAGAACCGTGGATGCGGAATCGTACATCGATCCTTTGTTGTAGACGTCGGAAGTGAGCGCCAGAATCATGATGGGCGCGTCCGCCGGATTGACCTTGCGATAAGTAGGATTGGACGGCAGGTTCTGCGGCAGATAGGTGCGGGCCGCGTTGATCGCGGCTTCAACGTCGCGGGCGGCACCGTCGATATTGCGGCTTAAGTCGAACTGAATGGTAATGTTGGTGCTGCCCAGGGAACTCGACGAAGTCATCTCGGTAATGCCGGCAATGTGGCCGAGTTGACGTTCCAATGGAGTCGCCACGGACGACGCCATGATGTCAGCGCTGGCGCCCGGCAGTCCGGCATTGATGTTGATCGTCGGGAAATCCACCTGCGGGAGTGGGGAGGCCGGCAACACCGAATATGCGATTGCGCCGGCGATGGCGATCGCCACCGTAAGCAGCGTCGTCGCTACCGGCCGGTGAATGAATGGAGTGGAGACGCTCATGCCGGCTCAGTCGACGGCGTGGTTTCGCCGGGGTTGTCGTTTTCCTTCTTCGAGAAGCGCTGGGCGATCCGGTCAAAGAAAATGTAGATGACTGGCGTCGTGTAGAGGGTCAGCACCTGGCTCAACAGCAAGCCGCCCACCATGGCGATGCCCAGGGGCCTGCGCAGTTCTGACCCAAGGCCGGAGCCAAAGGCCAGCGGCAGTCCACCGAGCAACGCGGCCATGGTGGTCATCATGATGGGGCGAAAACGCAACAGGCTCGCCTCATAAATGGCTTCCGTGGAAGACTTGCCGTGCTGGCGCTCGGCTTCGAGAGCGAAGTCGACGATCATGATGCCGTTCTTCTTCACGATGCCAATCAGCAGAATGATGCCGATGATGGCCACCACGCTCAGATCCTGGCCAAACAACATGAGAGCCAGCAACGCGCCGACGCCTGCGGAGGGAAGCGTGGAAAGAATTGTAATCGGGTGAATAAAGCTCTCGTAGAGAACACCAAGCACGATGTAGACCGTCACCAGGGCTGCGAGAATCAGCAGCGATTCGTTCGAGAGTGAGTTGTGGAACGAAGCCGCGGTTCCCTGAAAACCGGCCTGCAGGCTGGCGGGAGGATTCATATCACTGGCCAGCTTGTCGATCTTGCTGATCGCGGTGCCGAGCGACGCTTTGGAAGCCAGATTGAATGAGATTGTGACGGCCGGGAATTGTCCCTGATGGGTGATGGTCAGCGGTTCTTTGACCAGTTCAACATGCGTGAAGGTACTTAAAGGAATCGCATTCGCGGGCTGCGAACTGCTGCTCAAGTTCGTACTGACGGTCGTCTTCGCAAGCGCAGTCTGCAGCGGTGCCAGCAACGACTGGGCCGGCGTGGGCGTGTATTGCGCGGACTCTGTTATGGCATTCGATCCCGCAGAGGCAGAACTCGATGAGGAGAACGAAGTTGCCGCTCCAGCACCGGTGGCATTCGACGAGGCATTCGCCTGCAGGAAAACGGACTGCAATTTGTCGGGACTGGTCTGGAACGAGGGCAGCGCCTCAAGAATCACATGATATTGGTTCAGCTGTGTGTACATCGTGCTGATTTGGCGCTGCCCGAAGGCATCATAGAGCGCGTTGTCGATCGTGGCCGTGGCGATCCCTAAACGCGAGGCTGTCACGCGGTCGATGGTCAGCGATACCGCAAGCCCACCCGTCTGCTGATCGGTGGCCACGTCTTCCAGTTCGGGCATCTTCTTCATGCTCGTCACGAACTTGTTGGTCCACTCGTTCAATTCACTTACATCCGGATCTTCAAGCGTGTACTGGTATTGGGTGCGGCTCACGCGGTCATCGACGGTGATGTCCTGCACAGGCTGCATGTACATCTGAATGCCCTGGACCTGATCCGCGATTTTCGGCTGCAATCGGCGAATGACGTCCGATGCGCTCATCTTGCGCACATTTAACGGCTTCAAGTTGATCGAATACCGGCCTGAATTCAACGTGGTATTGGTTCCATCCGCTCCGATGAACGACGACAAACTTTCGACAGCTGGGTCGGCGAGAATGACCTTCGCGACCTCCTGCTGTTTCTGACTCATGGCGCGGAAGGAAACCGCTTCCGGCGCCTGGGAAATTCCCTGAATCACACCCGTGTCCTGCACAGGGAAAAACCCCTTGGGGATGAAGATATAAAGAGCGACTGTAAGAATGAGTGTGGCCACTGCGACGAGAAGCGTGATCGTCTGGTATTCCAATACCTTCTTCAGCGTCCGCCCGTAAAACGCAATCATCCGGTTGAACACATCTTCTGACCACCGGTAGAAGCGCGTCTGCTGGGAATCGGGCGTGTGCTTCAAAATGCGAGCCGACATCATCGGCGTGAGAGTAAGAGAGACGACCGCCGAGATCACGATCGTGACTGCCAGCGTCACCGCAAATTCGCGGAAGAGGCGGCCGACTACGTCCCCCATGAACAGAAGAGGGATCAGCACGGCGATGAGGGAAATCGTCAGCGACATGATCGTGAACCCGATCTGTTCCGCGCCCTTGAGAGCGGCCGTCATCGGCTTGTCACCCTCTTCGAGATAGCGCGAAATGTTCTCGATCATCACGATTGCGTCGTCCACCACAAAACCGGTGGAGATCGTCAGTGCCATGAGAGATAGGTTGTCGAGGCTGTAGCCGAGCATGTACATCACGGCGAGGGTGCCCACCAGCGACAGCGGCACCGCCACCGCCGGAATAATCGTCGCCTTCAAACTGCGCAGAAAAAGAAAGATGACCAGCACCACCAGCCCGACCGTCAGCATCATCTCGAATTCCACGTCGTCCACCGACGATTGAATGCTGGTCGTCAAATCGGTGAGCTTCGTGACTTGAATGCCCGCTGGCAGGTTGGCTTCGAGCTGGGGCAGCAGCTTCTGGATGCTATTGACGACGATGATCGTATTCGCGCCCGGCTGGCGCTGAATGTTCAGAATGACGGCCGGGATGTTATTCATCCACGCTGCTTGATTCGAGTTCTCGACTCCATCGGCGACCCGGGCAACATTCTTCACGAAAACGGGCGCGCCATTCCTATACGCAACCACCACGTCGCGATAATCGGCGGTCGTGACAAGCTGATCGTTCGAGTCGATCTGGTAATCCTGTCGGGGACCGTCAAAATTGCCCTTCGCCGCGTTCACGCTGGTTGCGGTCAACGCGGCGCGCAGCGATTCCAGGTCAATCCCGTACGAAGCGAGCGCCACGGGATTGGCTTGAATGCGTACGGCTGGTTTTTGGCCGCCGCTGATGCTGACAAGCCCCACTCCGCTGAGTTGCGAGATCTTCGGCGCCAGCCGCGTATCCACCAGATCTTCGACTTTTGAGAGCGGGATCGTGTCCGAGGTAATGGCGAGCGTGAGGACAGGCGCGTCGGCCGGATTAGTCTTGCTGTAAATCGGCGGCGTGGGCAGGTTAGCAGGCAGCAAGCTTTGCGCCGCGTTGATCGCCGATTGCACCTCCTCTTCAGCCACGTCGATCGGAAGAGTGAGCACGAATTGCAGAACCACGACCGACACGCCACCAGAACTCGTCGACGTCATCTGGCTCAGTCCTTGCAACTGCCCAAACTGACGTTCCAGCGGAGCCGTGACGGTCGTCGCGGTCACGTCCGGACTGGCTCCCGGGTAAAAAGTCAGAACCTGAATGGTGGGATAGTCCACCTGCGGCAAGGCGGAGACGGGCAATTGAAAATATGCCACGATGCCCGCGAGCATGATCGCGGCCATCAATAAAGAGGTCGCGACCGGCCGCAGAATAAATGGCCGAGACGGGCTCAAGGCGCTTTGCTCCCCGATTGCGCAGGTGCAGGCGGGTTCTGTCCATTGCCCGACGGCTTTTGTTGATTGTTTCCCTGTGAGTTTTGCTGCCCCGCCTGCCCGGGCGCAGGCTGCTGAACAACGTTCACCTTCGCGCCGGTTTGCAATTTTTCAAAGCTGCTGTCGGCGACGACTTCGCCTTCGTTCAGACCGGTCACTTGAGTCTGGTTGTTGTCGGTTGTTCCTGTCGTCACGTTGCGGATTTGTGCCGTGTTGTTCTGGATCACCCAGACGAACGCCTGCGTTCCGTTGTGCTGAATGGCGGAGGAGTCGACCAGGATGACATCGCGCAGTGTATCCACCAGCAGGCGGGTATTCACAAACTGGTTGGGAAATAGCGTGTTGTTTTTATTGTCGAACAAGGCGCGCATTTTCACCGTGCCGGTGGACGTGTCAATCAGGTTGTCGGTCGTAAGCAGCTTGCCTTTCGCGATCATCTTGCTCTGGCCGCGATCCAGCGCCTGCACCTCGAGTGATTGTTTCTTGTGCAACTGCGCCAGCACTTGCTGCAAGCTGTCCTCTGAGATCGTGAAAACAACCGTGATGGGCTGGAGTTGGGTAATGACGGCGAGAGTTGTCCCGCCTCCCGACGTCACCACGTTGCCAGGATCGATCAGCCGCAAACCGACTCGGCCGGTGATCGGCGACACAATGTGGCAGAAGCCGAGTTGCACCCGGTCATAATCCACCGTTCCCTGGTCATTTTTGACGGTGCCCTGATCCTGCAGGACGAGCTTTTCCTGATCATCCACAACCTGTTTCGCAATCGCGTTGCGTGCCCAGGCAGCCTGATAGCGCGTCAGGTCCATCTGCGCCTGCTCGAGTAAATGCGTGTCACGTTCGAGAGTACCTTCAGCCTGCTTCAGAGTAGCCTCATAAGGCCGCGGGTCGATCTCAACCAGCGGGCTGCCCTTGGTAACAAGCTGGCCTTCGCGGTAATTCACCGCCACAACCTGTCCCGTCGCCTGGCTGACGATGGAGGCCGTGTAAACGGGCGTCACCGTGCCGATCGCTGTCAAATAAACGCCGATGTCACCCTTCGTGGCTTTGGCTTCGGTAAGAGTGACCGTGCCGCCGAATCCGCCACGTCCGGTGGGGCCACCGGCAGGCGTCTGGTTGCTGCGGAGCACCCACCAGAAGACAAGTCCAAAGACGATGAGCACAACGATCCAAACCCAAGCCCGATGCTTGATCTTTTTTTCCGGAAGCGCGGTTTCTCGGTTGGACCCGGGCGGCGGTAGATCGGGTGGCAGGGGAGTATGAGACATTTTTTCGGTCATCGTAGGATTAGACGGATTGGAAGTCGTATTCTCCAAAAAACAAACGTCCAAAAGCAAATGCGAAGGTTAAGGCTGCCATCGCCGTGACGTGTCGAATCACTATTATGGCCTAATCGGGGCAATGGTGGCGTAAAGTCCTGTAAAGAGACCATGAAACGGCCAGCTTGTGATGACCTTTTCCCAATGATGGTTGCGCCAAAATGCCCGCCGTGGAAGAATGCCCAATGCTCCGAATACCTTCTCTTCTGTTTTTCTGCGCATTTCTTCTCTGCGCGTTCACGCTGACAGCCCAGACCGTGCCGCCTCCGGCGGACCAGCAGTTGGCTCACGACATCTATAAGGAATTCGTCGAGATCCAGTCCGGCTTCACGACCGGATCCACAACCCCCGTAGCCGAAGCTGCGGCGGCCCGCCTGAAGGCTGCGGGATTTCCCGCTTCTGACATTTTTGTGGGTGGACCAAACCCAAAGAAGATGAATCTGGTAGTCCGCTATCACGGCACAGGAAAGGCCAAGCCAATCCTGCTTCTTGCCCATGAGGACGTGGTTGAGGCCAAGCGGGAAGATTGGACCACCGATCCTTTTCAGCTAGTCGAGAAGGACGGCTACTTCTATGGCCGCGGCACGGGCGACGACAAGGCCCAGGCCGCCGTCTGGATTGCGAATCTGATTCGCTACAAACGCGAGGGCTTGAAACCAGACCGTGACATCATTGTCGCGCTCACGGCCGACGAGGAAGGTGGCGGCCCATTCAGCGGAATTGACTGGCTCCTCAAGAATCATCGCGATCTGATTGATGCTGAGTTCGCGCTCAATGAGGGCGGATGGGGCGAGTCGTCTGGCGGCAAGAAGATTTCAAACGACCTGCAGGTGAGCGAAAAGTACGTCATCAATTTCCGCTTTGAGGTGCACAACAAGGGCGGCCACAGTTCCCTTCCCGTGACCGACAACGCAATCTACCATCTGGCAGGCGCGCTCGACCGCCTCTCGAAGTTTGGCTTTCCGTTGAAGACCAACGAAGTGACGGCCGCTTACTTCGCGCAGATGTCGAACATCGAAAAAGGGCCGATTGCCGGAGCTATGGCCAGGGTCGCCGAGGGCTCGCAAGAGGCCATGCAGAAGGTAGCGGCTGCCTCTCCGGCATGGAACGCCACCTTGCGGACGACTTGTGTTGCGACAGAGTTGGAAGGCGGCCACGCCAAGAATGCCTTGCCTCAACTGGCGGCGGCGAACGTGAATTGCCGGGTTCTACCCGAGGACCCCGCGGAGTACATTAAGAAGACCTTGGAAACAGTGGTAGCCGACGATCAGGTCTCCGTCAAAATTGAAGGCGACGCCGGTAAGGGACCAGCGTCCCCGATGAGACCGGACATTCTGAACGCTGCCAAGCGTGCAACCGAAACCCAATGGCCGGGCGTGCCCGTGGTGCCCATCATGGTGATGGGCGCAACCGATGGCCGATATCTGCGCGAGGCAGCAATTCCCTGCTACGGCATTCAAGGATTCTTCTTTGACCGCGACGACATTCGCTTCCACGGTCGCGACGAAAGAATGGGCATACAAGCGTTTTACGAGGGGCAGACATTCCTGTACGACCTGGTAAAGATGCTTGTGAAAAACTAGCAGCAGAGGGCCGTGCGGCGCGGACACTCTTGTCCGCGCAGTCTGCTGCTCAAAAGCGCGCGGACGTCAGCACCCGCGCATGCAATTCGCTCCCTTTTATTTCCCAGCTTCCGGCTGCGTGATCATCAGCGCGGGCACTTCCTGCTGCTTCACCAGATTGTTATAGGCGGACACGTCGGCGGAGACGATCGTCTTCCACTTCGCCAGTTGTTCATCAACTTTCTTCGTAAGCATGTCGAACACTTCATAGGACTGCCGCGTGGGCGCCGTATTTGCACTGCCCACAACTCCGCTCAGGGCCACAAGATCGTTATTCAGACGCACCGGGAAGTTGAGCACGTCCTGGCCGCTTTTCGCTTTGGTCTGAATCAGCGCTTCCTCCACTTCCGTCATCTTCTTGTCGAGCGCTTTGCCGGCGTCAGCAATCGTCTTCTCACGCGGATCATCCTTGAGCCGCTTGTTAACCGCACTGATCTGATCGCGCAGGTCGCGAATCTGGATGATCGCATCGTCGGTTTCGGTGACCTTGTCCCGAATTTTGAGCAGCAGGTCAAATTGCTTGGCGAGCTCTTCCGAGCTGACCTTCAAGCGCGGATCGGTGGTAATTTCGAGCGGCGCGGTATAGGTCTTTCCCAACACCGTCAGCCGCACCTGATAGATTCCCGGCAGCGCTTCCGGGCCATCGGTACTCCCGCCCCACAAAGGCGCGCGCGGAACCTTGATTGCGCCTTCGTAGCGCAAATCCCAAACGAACCGGTTCAGGCCGGCATCGGCCGGCAGACTATTGGCGCTACCGCCCCGGCTGAAGAAATCTTCCTCGTCCCCCGCACCCGCCGGCTCCTCTTTCTTCGGGAACTTTCGAATCACCTTGCCGCCGGAATCAAGAATTTCCAGCGTGATCTTCGGGGGCTCCGGTTTTTCCGAGTCAGGTTTAGCGCCATCAGGTTTGGCCTCGTCGGTTTTCCCGGCTTCAGCCTTGGTAGTTTCCGCCTTCGCCAAGTCGCCGGTCGGCGTTTCTTTCTTTTCCGGTTTCTTCAGCGAAGTCTTCAGCCAGTAATCGATAACCGCCCCCGCGGGCGGATTCCTTCCGGCATTGCCCTGCCCGCCGAAGCCTCCACTGCGAAATACCGTGTGATTGGTCGCTGCGGGATCGAACAGATACGCATTTTGCTGCGGGATCGAATCCGTATATTTCTCCAGTGGAGTGATGTCATCCAGCACCCAGAAGCTGCGGCCATGAGTAGCCAGAACAAGGTCGTTGTGCTTGATTACCAGATCGTTGATCGGCGTCGCTGGGAGGTTCAGTTGCAGCGGTTGCCACTTCGCGCCGTCGTCGAAGGAAAAGTAAACTCCCTGCTCTGTTCCGGCGAAGAGCAGCCTCGGCCGGCGCGGATCGACTCGCACGGCGTGCACGTAATTGTTCGCGGGAAGGCCGGCGGAGAGACTCGTCCACGTCTTGCCGAAGTCGGTGGTTTTGAAAACGTAGGGAGCGAAGTCATCCATCTTGTGGCGTTCGACAGCCACATATACCGTGCCGGCATCCCTGGGTGAAGCTTCGATCATGCTGACTGTGCCCCATTCTGGCATCGCTTTGGGCGTGACATTTTCCCAGTGCTGGCCGCCGTCGCGCGTGAGCTGAATCAGTCCGTCATCGCTTCCAGCCCAGATCAAATCTTTTTGTATCGGCGATTCAACCACGGAAAAAATCGTGTCATAGACTTCGACGCCCGTGTTGTCTTTGGTGATTGGACCACCCGACGCAGCCTGCTTCGACTTGTCGTTACGCGTCAGATCGGGACTGATGATCGACCAACTCATCCCAGCATCGGTGGTTTTGAAAAGCACCTCACCGGCGAAATATAAAGTCTTGGGATCGTGGGGAGAGAAGACAATCGGCTCCGTCCACTGAAAGCGGTGCTTCACATCTGCCGGGGCCCAGCCGATCGGGTTCACGGGCCAAGGGTTAATGGACTGCTCTTCGTGGGTACGGTGATCGTAACGCGTGATCTCGCCGCCATATGATCCGGCATAAACGATCTGCGGATCGGTCGGGTCCGGCGCAATGTATCCGCTCTCGCCGCCGCCCACGTCATACCAATCTGAGCGATCAATCGCGCCCTCAGGACTGGCGCTCGCGATGCCGACGGTAGAGTTATCCTGCTGCGCTCCATAGATGGAATAAGGGAAACGGTTGTCGGTCGTGACGTGGTAAAACTGCGCGGTGGGCTGGTTGTACTCGGTTGTCCAGCTGTTGCCGCCGTTGGTCGAGATCGTCGCTCCACCGTCATTCCCGTTCATGATGCGCTTCGGGTTCGTCGGATCGATCCAGAGCCCGTGATTGTCTCCGTGCGGCGCTCGTAGGTTCGTGAATGTCTTGCCTCCGTCGTTGGATCGATAGGCCGCCGTGTTCAGGATGTACACGGTATCGGCTGATTTCGGGTCGGCGAAAATGTGCGAATAGTACCAGGCGCGCTGCCGAAACCGATGGTCGTCCGTAAGCAGGTGCCACGATTCCCCCGCATCGTCGGAGCGGTAGATTCCGCCCTTCTCGGCTTCCACAACAGCCCACACGCGGTTTGGATTCGCGCCGGAAACAGTCACGCCGATGCGCCCCAGAACGCCTTCCGGCAAACCGTGCCCTTTCAGTTCCCTCCAGCTCGTGCCCCCATCAATGGACTTGTAGAGGCCGCTGCCGGGCCCGCCACTATCCATGCTCCAAGGCGTCCGGTGAGCCTGCCACAAGGCCGCGTACAGGATATTGGAATTCGTGGGGTCGAAAGAGATGTCAATGCCGCCTGACTTTGCGTCCTTATAGAGAACTTTTTCCCAGGTCTTGCCGCCATCGCGCGTGCGGAAAATGCCGCGCTCTTCGTTGTCCGCAAAAGGATGACCGAGAGCAGCAACGAAAGCTACCTCAGGGTTTTTGGGATCGACGATCAGTCGCCCAATCGCGTGCGTATCTCGCAGGCCAACCAACTTCCAGGTCGAGCCCGCATCGATCGACTTGTAAACGCCGTTGCCTCCAACAATATTTCCTCGAATGCAGGCTTCGCCGGTGCCGACGTAAATAACGTTGGGATCGGATTCCGAAACCGCGATCGCCCCGATGGATGGCGACGCGTCTTTCGTTTTATCGAAGATCGGTTTCCAGTTCAGGCCGCCATCGGTCGTTTTCCAGACGCCTCCGGCGACCGCGCCGAAATAATACGTGTCACTCTGACCGACTACTCCCGAAACCGCAACCACGCGGCCGCCACGAAATGGACCGGCCAAACGATACTGCATGCCCTTCCATGGCCCCTGGGATTCGGAGTCGTCGATCGGAGTGTTGGCAGTGGCCGCGCCATTCGTCTCCGCTGAATTCTGCGCTTCCTGCTTCTTAGCAGTATCCGAGTTTTGTTTCGATGGGTGTTTCTGCGCCCACGCTGCGCTGACAAGGCATGCGACAAGAAGGATGAGCGTAGTCGTTCGCAAGGAATTCCTCCGGGAGACGTAAACAATATACGGAGAGGGCCTGAATACTCAACTGGAAAGAAGCACTTTCCAAGCTTTCAACCGATCGCAACCGGCTGGGACGCAGCGCCCACCACACGATTGCGCCCTTCTTTCTTAGCCTGAAACATTCTTTCGTCGGCTAAGGCAAACAATTCCGCCGCCCCGTCTCCATCCTCGGGGAAACTGGCGAGTCCCGCGCTGATGGTGACCTGGATGGTTTCTCGACGCGCAGATAGTTCGACCGGAGTGCTCGCCATCAGTTCCCGCAACGATTCGAGCTTGCGGCGAGCCGTTTCCATGTCGGTTTCAGGCAAAATGACGACAAATTCTTCGCCGCCGTAACGCCCCGCGGTGTCGCTCTGCCGGAAGGAACTGCGAAGCATAGCGCCGAGGGTGCGCAGAGCAACATCTCCCGCAGGATGCCCGTATGTGTCGTTCAGCTTCTTGAAGCGATCTGCGTCGATCACTGCGATCGTCAGTGGCTTCTCGTACCGGCGAGCTCGGCTCAGTTCGATGGCAAAGCGATCGTCAACGTAGCCGCGGTTGGGTAAGCCTGTGAGCGCGTCGCTGCTCGCCAGTTGCAGAAGCTTGTGGCTGCGCGCAACCAGAGCCAGACTGAGCGCCGATGCCGTCGCCATAATAATCAGCCGTGAGACTTGCGCCGACCAACTGAAAAATCCGTACGGATAGGATGAGAGGGTCTCGCTCGTCAGATCCCAGTGCGTCGCAGCAAATAAGACGATTACCAGATACTCCGTGAACGCCAGCAAACCAGCCGTGATGCAGACGCGCTTGTCATAGCGCAGGCTGGTGCCACCAATGGCAAGAAAGTAGCCTTCAAAAACAACCTTGCTGTTTACGGCTGTGAACGGCTCATTCATGATCAGAAAGAGAACCAGTCCACTGGTGACCAAGGTGACGTCGAGACTGCTACTGGCAAAACTCAGCCACCACGGGTTGTACTCCCGCGAAATCAAGAGACGAATAATGACCGAAAGGACAAAGGTCGCCGATGTAAGACTCAGTCCGACAATGCTCTCCTTCTTATCCATCGAAAAGAAAAGCAGGTTGATTGCGGGTATGAGCAGCAGAAAGCAAGCCAGCCATAAACGGACTTTCGCCACCAGCAGTTCGCCAGCGAGGCCCGCCTCAGCAAGAATCGGGTCGGGGCGCGACCATATTGATCCCATGGAACTTCGGAGGTTGAGCTTCATGGAGTTGAAAAATGCGGCTCCCACGCTGACCGAGCGCTAAGGAATTGAGGTTCGAACCGGGTCAAACCATTGCATTAGGATAGATGCTCGCCCGCGCCCAGACAAGAAGAATCTTGATCGGAGTATCGAAAGACAAACCCGACTTCCAGGGTCATTCCAGGTGGTATTTTCGAGAGATTTTGCTCTTTCTTACACCACAAAATACTTCGCCCCCGGGTGGTGCACGACGATCGCGGAAGTGCTCTGCTCGGGCTCTAACAGGAAGCCAGATGTTAGACGCACGCCAACATTTTTCTCCGGATCGAGCAGTTTGAAGAGCTTGGTCTGATCCTCCAGGTTCGGGCACGCCGGATAGCCGAACGAATAGCGCGAGCCTTGGTACTTCTGATGGAACAGGTCTCGGATGTGCGCCGAGTCCTCGCCCGCAATTCCCAATTCCTCGCGCATCTTCTTATGGTGATACTCGGCCAGCGCTTCCGCTGTCTCGACGCTCAAGCCGTGAAGATAGAGATACCGTGTGTATTCCCCCGCCTCAAACAGGCGCTGAGTTTCAAGGGATGCTTTCGGACCGATTGTGACCAATGACAACCCGAGGACGTCTGTTTTGCCGGACCCCGCGCGCGCAAAAAAATCCGCAATACAGAGCTTTCGTCCTTCCTTCTGCCGCGGAAAAGTAAAGCGGAGGAGTTCGCGGCCCGGTGTGGAGACGGGACCATGTGTGGGGACAGGGCTTTGTGTGGAGACGGGGCTTTGCCCCGTCTGAGCGGGGCGAAGCCCCGCTCCCACACTCGCCTCATATACCACCACATCATTCCCTTCGCCCACCGCCGGAAAATACCCATACACAACCTTCGGCTCAAACAGCCCGGCGGCAATCACTTCCTCTTCCAGCTTCTTTTTGATCGGGCGATACTTCTCTTCCACCAGCCGCGCATAATCTTCCTGCGACGCGGTCTTCAATTGCCACTGATTCTTGAAGAGCGCGGTATCGTTGATGTACTGGAAAATCTCGCGCAGGTCGTAATCCTTGCGGACCCGCACTCCCCAGAACGGTGGAGCAGGAATCCTGGGAGCATCGCTGACCACGGCGCTCCGCTCGGCAAAGATCGGTCCGGCTTCTTCATCCACCGCCGCCGCCTTCGCATATTCCTTGACCGTCTTCCCGTCCTGCAAACGCGCCGAGCGCTTTCCGTCTTCCGAGGCGAGGTCTTCCATCACATGCAGTCCCGCGAACGCATCCTCCGCATAAAAGACCGCGTTGGAGTATTCCCGCCGCAGATCGTCCTCCACATACTTGCGCGTCAGCGCAGCGCCTCCACAAATCACCGGATATTCGAGTTGCTGCCGCTGCAGTTCCTGAATGACGTACTTCATCTCCAGCGTAGATTTCACCAGCAGCCCGCTCAGCCCGATCGCATCCGCCTCATGCTCTCGCGCCGCGTGAATGATCGTATCGCCCGGTTGTTTGATCCCCAGATTTACGACCTTATATCCATTGTTCGACAGAATGATGTCGACCAGATTCTTCCCGATGTCGTGCACGTCGCCCTTGACCGTCGCCAGCACAATCGTGCCCTTCTGCTGCGAGCCGCTTTTCTTCTCCATCTTCGGCTCAAGGTAAGCGACCGCTGCCTTCATCACGCCGGCGGAATCCAGGACCGACGGCAGCTGCATTTTGCGCGCGCCAAACAGGTCGCCAACCGTCTTCATCCCATCCAGCAGCACCGTATTAATCAGATCGAGCGCTGTGTATTGTCCGAGCGCTTCTTCAAGTAATTCATCAAGGGTGCGCTTGCTGGCGCCTTCGCCGACCGACTTCTCCCCATTGATGATCGCGTACTTCAGCTTGTCTTCGATCGAAAGCGTTTCGACATGGGCCGTCGTTTGCGCCTGCGGCTTGCCTTTCTTTCCCGCGAAGTGCTGCATGTAAACCTGGAGCGGATCACCGTTCGATCGATCCTGGTAAATCAGCTTGCGAGCCAGTTCAACTTCTTCTTGAGGAATCTTGTACAACGGGTAGATTTTCGTGTAGTTGACAATGGCGATATCGAGGCCGTTCTCGACCGCTTCGTGCAGGAAAACCGAGTTCAGCACGCGCCGGGGATAGGCGTCCAGCCCGAAACTGATATTGCTGACGCCAAGAACTGTCTTCACCTCCGGCAGCTCCCGCCGGATACCCTTCACCGCATTCAGCGTCTCAATTCCCGCCGACCTATATTCTTCCTGCCCCGTTGAAATCGGCAGCGTAAGCGTGTCAAAAATCAGGTCCACCGGCCGGATGCCATATTTTTCCGTAGCCAGCTTGAAGATGCGTTTGGCAATCGCAACTTTCTTGTCCGCGGTCAGCGCCATGCCCTCTTCGTCGATGGTCAGCGCAATCACACCCGCGCCGTACCGCTTCGCCATGGGCAGAACTTTGGATGTCCTCTGCTCGCCGTCTTCCAGGTTGATCGAATTGATGATCGCTTTGCCGGGGATGCGCTTGAGCGCCTCTTCGACCACATCCGCCTCGGTCGAATCCACCAGGATCGGCGCCGGCACCCGCGTCGCAATCTTTTCCAGGATCGCCGACATGTACGCCTTCTCGTCCTCGCCCACAATCGCGCAGCACAGATCGAGCATGTGCGAACCTTCATTCGCCAGCTTTTTCGCCAGCGTCAGAATGTCGTCGTACTTTTTCGCGCGCACCAGGTTGCGAAAATGCTCGACCCGCGTGGTCGTATTCATTTCCTCCGCAACGATCAGAGGTTTTGGCTCAAGGTCGAGCGGAACCGACGTATAGGCGCTCGATGCCGCGCCCACAGGTTTCACTTCCCTCTTCGCGGGTTCTACGCCAGACACAGCATCAACCACCGCTTTCAAGTGCTCCGGCTTGGTCCCGCAGCATCCACCTACAATTCGCACGCCGTAGTCAACCACGAAATGCTTGTGGAACTTCGCCAGCTCGGCGGGGGTGAGCTTATACACTGCCTGCCCGCCTTCATTCTGCGGAAGTCCAGCGTTTGGCAGAACCGAAATTTCCTTCGTCGAATTCAGCGACAGGTAGCGAACCGACTCGTTCATCTCAGCCGGGCCGGTGGCGCAGTTCAAGCCGATAATATCGATGTCGTAAGGCTCGAGAGCGGTGAGCGCGGCGCCGATCTCCGTGCCCAGAAGCATAAGGCCGGTATCCTGAAGCGTGACCTGCACGGTAACGGGCAGACGCTTCCCTGCTTTGCGCATCGCTTCGATCACGCCCACCGTAGCAATCTTCGCCTGTAGCAGATCCTGACAGGTCTCAATGAGCATGACATCGACACCGCCTTCGATCAGCGCGGCGGCTTGCTCCTCATACACAGCGACCATCGCGTCGAAGGTGATGTGGCCAAGCGAAGGGAGTTTCGTCGTCGGACCCATTGAGCCCGCTACAAAACGCGGACGCGCAGGCGTGGAAAATTGCTGCGCGACTTCCTTGGCCAGTTTGACCGCGGCAAGATTGATCTCGCGCACCCGGTCGGCGAGATCGAATTCGGCGAGAACCGTGCGCGTCCCGCCAAAGGTATTGGTCTCTACAATGTCGCAGCCCACCCGAAAGAAATCCGCATGAATGTCGCGGATGATATCCGGGCGGCTCAGAACAAGAACTTCCGAGCAGTTCTCTTTTCCCCAATAATCATCCAGCGTAGGCTGGCGCGTCTGGATGTTGGTGCCCATCGCCCCGTCATAAACCACGACGCGTTCTTGCACGGTTTGGAGAAAAGTGGACATGATTCGCTGCTCGCTATTCGTCGTTCGCTGTTCCCGCTCCTCTTAACCCTCGCTCGTTGTGGCAGATTGTTTTGGGCGCTTCCCGTCCGCAACATCGAGAAGCACTCTGCGAACAGCGAATAGCGAAGGACGAACAGCGAATGATTCCATACACAAACGCCGGCCCCATCGGGGACCGGCGGAGAATCTTGATAAAAGGTTGAAGTCTCTTAGCTCCCCGTCACCATCTGGGCTGGTGCGCCGACCTCGGATTCCGCGCCATTGAACACCGCATTCGCGCCCATATGCGCCGGAGCGATCGCCAGCAACTGCTCTTTGCGATAAATCAGGTTGCTGGCATTGAACGTAGCCAGTTCAAATCCGTGCCCGTGCGTGATCGCATCGGTCGGACAGGCTTCCACGCAGTATCCGCAAAAAATACATCGGTTGTAGTCGATGTTGTAGACCTGGGCGTAACGCTCGGCGCCCGAGATGCGCTTCTCTTGTGTGTTTTCCGCAGCCTCAATATAAATGCAGTTCGAGGGGCACGCCGCAGCACACAGGAAACAGGCGACACATTTCTCCAGCCCGTTTTCGTCGCGCTGCAACACGTGCATGCCACGGAAACGCTCTTGGAACTTCGCGCCCTTCAATGGACCGGGGCCGTCGGGATAGTTCTCCACGATGCTCGGCTGAAACATCTCCTTCAGGGTGATGGTCATTCCCTGAGCGATCGCGCCGATATTCTTAATGACGGACATGACTAATTCAGTATAACGGAATAAGGCTCCAGCACTCTAGCCGTTGGATTTCCCTCCGTATTTCTTCCCTGCACTCATGGTGAAAGGGTTGATCTGTTGGCAAATACCCACTTATGACCGGCCCACTTTCGTAGACGCAAATCCTGTCGAGGATCACAGTCCTTATTAGAGCTTGTTTAGTACGTTCGCGCAGGGTGGTTTCGCGATGAACAAACGCTCTGTGCCTTCCGGTTTCTCGTCTCTGGTTCTCCTTCTCCTGTTCGGACTCATCGCTTGCGCGCTCCCGCCCAAGGCGTTCGCGCAAGGAGCAAAACGAAAGTCAGTCTACGACTCCATCCAAGAGAAAGATAAAGATCGCCCAGATCTCCGCGACCGCTGGATGACGCAGGGCCGCACTGCCCCCGCGGGCCAATCGGCGGCGGCCCTCCGCCTTCGGGCACATCAGCAGAAGATGGCAATGCGAATGGCCGCCGCGGCAAGGCGGGCAGCAGCGAATCATGCCAGCACGGAATCAAGCGCGCCAGCACCTTACCGATCGTCACCCGAGATTCTTCAATCCAGCACGCCCTGGGTCGCCTTGGGACCCGCACCGCTAATGTCTGATCAGAATCTGTTTGGTCCAGTTTCTGGCCGTGTCACCGGCGTAGCGATCGACCCGACCGACGTAACCGGCAACACGGTCTACGTTGCAGCCGCTTCCGGCGGAGTTTGGAAGTCGACGAACGCCACCACCGTTCCTGCAACCGGCGTGGCATGGACTCCCCTGACCGATCAGCAAGCGTCGCTGGTCAACGGCGCAGTCTCCGTAAATTCCGACGGCAGCGTGGTTCTGGTCGGAACCGGCGAGCCCGACAGCGCTATCGACAGCTATTACGGAGTGGGAGTTCTGCGCTCGACCGACCACGGCGCGACTTGGACATTGATCCCAGCCGCCGATAGCGGAACCAATCCTTTCGCGGGCCTGGGCTTCTCAAAATTCGCATGGGATTCGTCGGCTCCCAACACAGTCGTAGCGGCGTCCGGGACCACTACTCAGGGGTTCGACGACGGCGACATTACCAGCACGACCAACCGCGGCCTCTATTACTCGAACGACAGCGGCCAAACATGGGCATTCCAAATCCCCCAGGACTCGGGCGTCGCAATCAGTCCCGCATCCATTTCCGCAACTGACGTTGTCTACAACGCCGCCGCCGGAAAGTATTTCGCCGCCATCCGCTATCACGGCATTTATACGTCAACCAACGGCCAGAACTGGACTCGCCTGGCGAACCAGCCGAACCCCACCAGCCTGAACCCGGCGAACTGTCCTGCACAAATTCCGCCAGCCGGATCGAACTGTCCCATCTATCGCGGTCAGTTGTCCGTCGTACCAGGACGCGAGGAAATGTATTTCTGGTTCGTTAGTATCGGCACTCAAAATGGCGAAGAGGACGTTGTTGACCAAGGCATCTGGCGCTCGCTCGATGGCGGCAACAGTTGGGCTCAGGTCGACGAGACTGGAATCACCAACTGTGGCGATCCCGGCAACAACGGCTGCGGCGTCGACCAGGGATATTACAACCTCGAAATCGCAGCTCTCCCTGACGGCCCAGCCACGGATCTTTATGCCGGCGCAGTCAACTTATTTAAATGCGAGTTAACAGCCAACGGCACCACCTGCTCGACCCTCGACAACAACTATCCCAACCAGTGGATCAACCTTACTCACGTCTACGGTTGCAGCAGCATTGCGAGCGTCCATCCCGACGAGCACGGCCTTGACTTCATGCTTGTGGGCGGCAAGGCGGTCATGTACTTCGGCAACGATGGAGGAATCTATCGCACGCTCGACGGCTTTACGAAGTTGCTCAGCGGAACCTGCGGAGTGCCCAACGGCTTCGACAACCTGAATGCCTCCACCGTTCAAAACGGCACGATCGGCTCGTTGACGCAGTTTATATCGTTCTCCCTTGACCCCACTGATCAAAACACCGTCCTTGGAGGCGCGCAAGGCAACGGCTCGCCAGCCACAAGCTCCGCGACAGGAGGTCCGGAGTGGTCCACCGTCAATGGCGGCGATGGCGGCTACAACGCCATCAACGCCTCGCCGGACTGGCCACCAATGGAGTGGTACACCTCGAATCCCTACGTCAACATTTATGCCTGTCCCAACGGCATCCATTGCACGACCGACAATTTTTCGCTGACCGTCGGAAGTGAAGAGGTCGGCGGCGACAGCGGCGCATTCTACACCTCTTATATTCTCGATCCGCAAGACCCCAACCAGATCATCGTCGGAACCTGTCGCGTCTGGAGCGGTGCTCCCACCGTTCCCCCAAGTTCCCTGTCCGCCCTCAGCTTTGATTTCGACACGCTCGGCTCGAATACCTGCACCGGAGAAGAAATCAATCTCGTCCGCGGTCTCGACGCCGGCGGCCCACAAAACAATTTCGTTTCGACCACGGTCTACGCAACCACCGAAGGCACCGGCCCGAACGCCACGTCGCCCTCCGGCGGCGAAGTCTGGGTGACGACCAACGCCGGCATCACGCCCATGTCACAGATCACGGGCAGCATCAATCCGTTGAACTACACGATCTCGTCGGCCGCGGTCGATCTCAGCGATACGACAGGCGCCACGGCCTACGTCGGCATCATGGGATTCCTGGGGACTGGAACGCACATCTGGAAAACAACGAACGATGGCGCAACCTGGTCGCCATTTGGCTCGTTGGCAAGCGGCTTGCCCGACGCGCCCGTCAACGCTCTTCTGGTGGACGCACAATCGCACAATCTTTACGCCGGCACCGACGTCGGAGTATTCGTGACCTCGACGACAGCAACCGCCTGGAATGAAGTCGGCGCTCCCTCCCAGCCCGGCGCATCGGGCTATCTGCCGAATGTGCCCGTCTCGGCTATTCGCCTTTTTAACTACGGAGGAACCAAAAAGCTTCGCGTTTCGACCTACGGCCGCGGCCTCTGGGAATTCGTTCTCTCGCCAGACTTCTCGATCGTGATCTCGAATCCATCTCAGACTGCGTATCCGGGACAGACGGCGACGTTCAACGGCACACTGACCGCCTTCAACGGATATGCAAGGACTGTAAATCTAAGTTGCGTAGGTGCGGTTCCCGGACCGTGTACATTCATTCCCTCGTCATCCCTGGTGCCGACCGCCGTTGGCACCCCATTTACGGTAAATGTCGAAAGTGCGGCGGCAGGAACGTTCAACTTTGGCATTCAAGCCACAGACGGAACGCTCACGCACACCGAGGCTGTGAGCCTGACGGTAGCTACCGATATCTCGTGGACTGACACCGGCAACAGTTCCGCAACCGTTGAAGCGGGCGGGAATGCGACTTACGACTTCTCTGCTGCTCCCTTGGGAGGAACGACGTTCAGTAGCGCCGTGACCTTCGCATGCGCCAACCTTCCGGCGCTCACCGGCTGCACCTTTAGCCCAGTATCGATCGCGGCCGGAGCAGGAACCACTCCAGTGACGCTGACGATTTCAACAATCGGACCCTACAGCGGAGATGCAATCCGCCAGGGACGACACGCCGCCCTCCGCGAAAGTTACCAGCCACCCACTTCGGCTCGCCCGGGCGGATTTGGCGCGGCACGATGGTGGCTGCTTACCTTTCCCATCGTGGGCATTCTGTTCGCAGGATTTGCGCGCCGGAGACCGGACAAGCGATTCCTGGTCGCCGGTTCCTGCATCGCACTCGCCTGGGCTCTACTTCTTATTTCCTGTGGAGGCGCGCTGGGCGGCGGCGGCGGTGGAACGCAGCCAGTCACAATAACCCCGTCGAGCGCAACCGTTCCGATCAACGGGACGCAGCAATTCACGGCCAATCAAAATGTGACTTGGGATGTCTCGGGAACGGGCAACGGTTCGATTTCGGGCAATGGCCTCTATACCGCACCATCCACCGTGCCCAACCCAGCCATGGTGACCGTCACAGCAACTTCAGCCGTCCAGGGCACCACTCCCGGTTCCGCGACGGTCACAATCACCAATCCTCAGGTGACCGTTTCGGTCAGTCCGTTCTCTGCGAATCTGTATGCAAATCAGCCCGGAAATACCTGGGCAGCCTCGGCGACTCAGCAACAATTCTCAGCCACGGTAAATAATGCTGGGAGCCAGACCGTGACCTGGGCCGTAACCGGCGGGGATACAAATGGAACGATCGACGCGAATGGCCTGTATTCAACTCCCGCCGTCGCGCCGAATCCTACAACGGTGACCGTGACGGCGACCTCGACGCTCGCAGCCAGCGCAGGATCGGCGACCGTAAATATTCAGACGGCAACCACCGTGGGCACGTATTCAAACATCGAAGTGACAGCCACAGCCACGGGAGGCACGCCGCACGCGGATGCAGTGTCGTTGACTGTGCAGTAGGCAGTCGTTCGTCGCTAGGCATTGGTCGTTAGTAGGCAATCGTTAGTCGTGTTCGTCAGGCATTCGTGGATCGCAGGTGGAGGCGAGCGCGGACCGTTGTCCGCCTCTCTTGTTTGTACGTCACATGCCCGGTGCCCTACCGTGAGGTAGCATCGGAGTGTTCCGCCGTTGGGCCTAACGACCAGCGACCGACGACGAACGACCGAAACCATGAACTCTCCCTACGACATCCTGGTCATCGGCGGCGGCATCGTTGGCATGTCCTTCGCCATGCAGGCCACCGAAGCATTCCCGCGCGCGCGCCTGCTCGTGCTGGAAAAAGAAGACGGCCTCGCCCGTCATCAGACTGGACACAACAGCGGCGTCATCCACAGCGGCGTTTACTACAAGGCCGGATCGCTGAAAGCTCGCCTGTGCGTGGCCGGAGCTCGTGAAATGGT
>Ga0208190_1000274_pt1 | contig 21041 bp, 23 predicted proteins | sample June2015DPH_13_1_FD_184708 | JGI IMG/M metagenome (GOLD analysis project Ga0208190, IMG submission 184708) | Peatland microbial communities from SPRUCE experiment site at the Marcell Experimental Forest, Minnesota, USA - June2015DPH_13_10... | ecosystem: Environmental > Terrestrial > Soil >... | reverse complement strand
AGTGAACTTGAAACGCTGGGAATTCGCTCTCATCTATTGGTCGTTCTCGGCGAGCGCCACAAATGCCTTGCGTTGTCATGAGCCACCCGCCAATCACATCTGTTCAATACAGCACATTCTCTGTAATAAAGATGGAGTAATCTCGAAGTATGTACACAGTCAGCAAAGACCCGGATGGCATTGTCCTAGTCTGTCACGACTGCCCACATGTTGAGCGCATCGATGCGTTTGATAAGAGCCTCGGCAGTCGCCGCACCCAAGCAGCACGAGCAATGCAGATTCACTCACGCGATCAGCACGGCTCAGGATCGGTGCTCAATCCCGTCCCAAAGAACAACGCAGTCATGGAGCACGGTGACTAAGCAATCGCGCAGGCAATCTATGGGGTGTGCGCAATCGCTCACCTCACCGTGTCGCAGACCCACGCTTTCCCGCCATGTGGCAGAGCTGTTTCCGGAATCGGACACTCGTTTGTTATGACAAGCCAGGCGGTGGTGATTGATTTCCAGAAGGAACCTGATGGATTGATAAGGAAGGCGAAGGTACGCAATAGCCCGGAACAATTGGAAGGGGAGAAGATCTCCGAGCAGCTAAATGAATGCTTCGGTAGCGCTTTCGCGTTTCACGGGTTTGGATCAGGTCCTATACCGAGAGGAAGATTTAGCGTTCAACTACACCAACGTAAACTGCCCGCCATGACCACGCTGTCTTGGAATCAATCATTGGTCAAGGCCGGTTTGTTTCCTCGCAGGAAATTCCGCTTTCGAGCAGGTTGTATTCGCAGCGCCAGCGGAAGCCGTTGGCATCGTGTTGCCCATATCCCCACACGCGAAGCGTGAGCGTCTCCCCCTCGACTCGCGACCCCTCGACAAACACATGGTCGTTCTCCCGCAGTTGCGGGCGCAAGTTCAGTGGGACAAGATTTGTGACCAACGCCTTGTCGATCACCACGGGGTCGCGCGAGTTATCGGCAACAAAAACCAGTGCGCGGGAAGTGCGCTTGCTGACATACTGCGTAACGATGATGAAGTCGTTCTTCGCCCAGGCCACCGCTGCCACGCCAACGTACTCGCAGAGTTCGCGAGAAAGGCCGCTGGCCGTATCCTCAAGGACTAAAGAGTGGAAGATACCTACATATTCGGAGAGAGGAGCCTTACGATCAATATTGCGGACCACGAAGCGCCCGTCGGGCGACGGCAACTGGCCGGCCTTCGGAAACACCACAAAAGGTGCGGCCTGAGCTACGATTTCGAAAATCAAGACTGCAGTGAAGCACAGCAACGCTCGGCAGCCGTGCATGAGTGTACCTCTAGGGAAATCTTGCAGCGCCGTCGTCCGAACGACAACGTTACCAAAGTGGCGCGGATTCATTCTTGGCGCGAGATCGCACTTCACCACTAATTCTCAGCTGGTGAAATCGCGTGTTCGCGTCAACCTGTCCGTCTCCGTTCTATCTTCCGTCCTGTGGCCGCAGCAGGTAATGAGTGAACAGCACTGCAAAGATCAGGTTCCCGACGCCAAACAGAAGCAGCACTTGGAGCGAAAGGCTCGACGTAAGAAAGCCAAACAGGCTAATGGCAAACGCCCAATACTTGAGTACCGTTCCGTAGACGAGCAACGGACGATTCTGCCGGTAATCCCGCCAGACCGCAATGTACGCAGCTCCGAACAGCACGGCCGTGCCGCCAACAAACATTCGAAACAGCCCTGGACCGGAGCCGTCGAAGTGAATCAGTGGAGCGATGAACCGTTGAAGGAATAGAATCGTCAGGCCACCGATGATGTTGAAGATGGCAGCGAGAATTAGAGTAGTTCGCATGTTTCCCCGTTTGCCGGTGCGGCACCCGGTGACATTTTCCTCTAATATTAAATGCTTCCAGCACTATTACCTAGGCGGCAGTCTCAGCTACTCTCGCCCTTGTGATCTTGATGACGCGGGGTTCTACGAGTCTTACCAGATCGACCCAATCCATCCGCATAAGCTCGCGATGTGTGCCCGCGTTGAACGTGATTTCCTTGTTCGAGCTCAAGCTCTCGTCCGCATAGACGGCCATCCCGTAGAGGTTCCCGAACGGCGGCATGGCGCCGGCCTCGCAATCGGGGAACTTGTCCTTGAACTCCTGTTCTGAGGCAAGCTCCACGGTCTGCGCGCCCACGGCTCGTTTCAGCAATGGGAGATCGACATGTCGGGACGCAGGAACGACCGCCATCGCCAGATCTCTATCAATTCTTACGATCACCGTTTTGGCTAACTCTTTTCCCGAGATGTGCGTGAGCGCGGCGATGCCCTGCGCCGTGTACGCCAGTGAGTGAGAAAAAATCATGTACCGGATGTTGTGACTGTCAAGAAACTCCCGCAGCTTGTTGAGCGGCATGGCAACCTCCTTCTGTTCAAGACACGAGAACGTTGAGGAGCCTACTTATCTCCAGCTTTCCCTGGTGGGCATATCGTATCCGCAATGTGTCCCGATTCTCAGTGATCAGGATCACGACTATTGAGCCGAATTTGCATTCTTGCGGAAACCTGCTGCGTCGTGACGCGGATCACTGCGAACGCAAAGTCAGTATTGGCTTCCCGATTTGCCCGGTGGGGCACATCCGTTCACTGGCGCTCGCAAGCCCCTGAGGCAATAGGCCGTCACATCCTCGCGACGAAAGAGGCAGCGACACACAACTCACCTGAAGCCGCTGGCAGTATAAAGGTAAGTGGCACCGGTCGTGCAGATTCCATCCTCGAAGGAGATTCGAGCCCAAGCGTCATGGAGCCCAAATTCAACACATTGACGCATTAGCTTTGCCTAGACCCAATACCAGTCTTCGCGGGTCAGCGGCAAACCACTTCGCCCGTGCAGTGGCTTCGCAAGCAGGGTCTGGTAAACGTTCAGGAGACCGCTACGGAAACCAATGGGCCGCCCCCGCCATGTAAAGGCGCCATGTGCGGTAAGTGGTGTCGTCGGTGATCCGACGCGCCTCCTCCGCATGAGCCTCCAGACGCCGGGCCCAGTGGTGGATTGTCAGCCCATAGTGCTCCCGCAGGCTCTCGACATCCCTCACTTCAAAGCCGCTCAGTTCTGCCGCTCGAAGGCTCGTGCTAATTGGTACCAGTTCACCGTCGGGAAACACGTAGTAATCAGTAAACGAGGGTCCACGCCTGCGATACGTTGCCGAATAGACAATTCCGTGGTTCAGGAATACACCGCCAGGCCGCAATGAGTCCCAAGCCCGGCGAAGTACTCTGGCAGGAGTGCTTCACCGACGTGCTCAACCATGCCGACGCTGACGATCTTGTCGTACTGCTGGTCGTGCTCCATGTTGCGGTAGTCCGCGACCTCTACGCGGCATCGATTATTCAGCCCGGATTCTTGTAAGTGTTTTCGTGCCAATTCCGCCTGCGGCACGCTCAGAGTGGTGCCCACAGCTTCCACGTCGTAGCGTGCGGCCGCGTGCATGATCAATCCACCCCAGCAACCAATGTCCAGCAGGCGCTCGCCCGGGCATAGCCTCAGCTTCCTGCAGATGTAATCCAGCTTGCGCACCTGGGCAGTATCCAGGTCTTCTTCGGGCGTGTTGAAGTAAGCACAGGAATAGACCATGCGCCGGTCCAGCCACAGTGCGTAGAAATCGGCCGGAAGGTTATAGTGATAGCCGATCGCCAGCCTGTCCCGATCCTTCGAGTGGACCGCTCCCACCAAACTAGGGCAATGTAGGCCTGTTCGCGGGAGATCACGCTTAGGCAGCTTCTGCAGCTGCCCGGTGGGATCAAAACTCACTCCTACGCTGTGCTTCTGCCCGAGAAGATAGTCGGCCAAGTCAAAGACGGCTTCGATATCACCCTCAATGTCGAAATCGTCGCGAATGTAAGCTTCTCCCAGCGTCAATTCGCTAGGTGAGAAAAACATTGCAGACAGCGCTTCCGGGTGTTTAAGAACCAACGTGAAGCGCGGCTGCTTCTCCGCACCCCACGTAGTGCCGTCCCACAATCGAACCTGAAAGTCACGACGCCTCGGGTTGTCCCCCAAGAGCGTCTCCAGGAAGTCCACGCTGACTTGGGAAGACACCTCCCCCAACAGGGACTTCGCCCATGCCCCCCTATCCTCCTCCATTGCGCCGTTGAGGCGCGAGGCCAGCCTGACTCCAGCGCGCCTCGGGTCCGGTCAATTCCAACTTCGCGCGCTTAACCTTAATTGCAGTCTTAGCAGATGTAGTGAACGGGTGTGGTCAACCTCCATCCTGCACTGATGTGGCGGAAGATTGCACGTCTCGTTTCTTCACTCTACCGCTTGTACCCGATCTTGCGGAGAAGATCGTGCCGCCACGCGATATCCGCCTGCCCTTCTATCCCTTTCGGAGAGCTGCCGTCGATGACGCCGAGCACACCCCGGCCTTGCTCACTCTGGGCAACGACAACTTCGACAGGATTGGCGGTCGCACAGAATATTGAGCAAACTTCAGGCACGTTTCGGATCGCGTTCATCACGTTGATGGGGTATGCATTCTGCAGTACGAACACAAACGTGTGGCCACAACCGAGTGCCTGGGCGTTGCTTACAGCAATATCCCGAAGAGTTTCGTCGTTTCCTTCTGACCGCGTCAGACAAGCTCCAGAGCTTTCGTTGAACGCTAAACCAAACTTGGCTTGGGGCACGGTCGTAGCTACCGCCTCGTATAGGTCTTCCACGGTCTTAATAAAATGCGATTGGCCTACAATGATGTTGGCATCAGCCGGAAGTTCCATGCGAACGGCCTTAATCTCGAGCATGGATGTCCTCTTCTCGTTTCCGAAGGATGATGTTTACGCGCTTCGTTTCCGTTCTGTGTGTGCTCGTTCGACGTAGCGACCCGTCTTCACCTCGACGCGCACCACTTCGCCTGGCCCAATGAACAAAGGAACCTGAATGGATAGACCGTTTTCCAGCGTGGCTTGCTTCCAGGCACTGTCCTGTTGTGAGTGTGCCGCCGGCGCGGTCCGCTGTACGCGGGCCTCGGCGATAGCGGGGAAGACAACGCTGATTGGCTCTTCTGCAAAAAACTCCACGGGCAGTTCGATGCCGGGTTGAAGAAATTGTGCTGCCGGTCCGAAGATGGCTGTCGGAACCTCAACTTGCTCAAAGGTATCCGGGTTCATAAACGTGCAGGTATCGCCCGCGCTGAAAAGGAATTCCATCGTTCGGCGTTCGAGTTCCAGCTCTTCGAGTCGTTCTTGCGGGCGGAAGTGCGGCTCCCACATCCGACCATTCCTCACATCGCTGAGCTTGGTCTTGACCACTCCGCCTAATTTCGCGGTGCCGGGCTTCGATTCCACATCGAGCACTCTGTAAATGCGTCGATCGATGCGGATCACTGTTCCTTCCTTCAAATCGGATGCGATGACCATAACCACTCCTCGTAGTCGGAGTTATCGTCTTGATTCTTCACTCTCATCAGCTAATCTTCAGTGATCGATATCACCGGCACATGCATCATCACGGGCACGGTGATCTGTGACGACACTGACGACACTGACGAGACTGGTGAGGAAGAAAATCGTGACGAGGATCAGCAGCTTGCTATGCGAAAGTTTCTTGCTTGAACACCTAGACGAAGAATCCGAGTGAGCCGATTATTGGTGAAACGTCGCGATTTGACTCATTGACCAGATCGTGAGCGTGAACGCCTGATTGCGTCGACCGACGGACCACTCGGTCTTCGACAAGGCGGTAAAGCTTTGGGGAGGCCTTACCCTGCTAAGTAATAGTCAAGACGAGGGCGCTGCTGGTGCCACCGCTCGTACAGCCCAAATCGCCCGAATTCCCGCTCGGAGTGTTGACCGTAACGCTTGCTGTTCCAGGAGCGGAGATCACGGCGGTAGTGAGCGTGACCTGCAACTGCGTACTGCTGGTCACCACGGTGCTCAGCGCCGTCCCGTTGATCACCCCGACGGAGGACGAAACAAACTGGCTACCATACACAACCAGAACAAAGCCCTGTGGCTGCTGCACTTGAGAGAGCATAACCGTGCTGGCGGAAAGAGAACCAATGATCGGGGCTGGCCGAGCACTTCCACACGCGGGATTGAGTGCGTTGCAGGCTTGGAAGACTAGCAGGGCGAGCAGAAGCGCACTGAGGGGTCGCAAGAAAGCGCTGCCTCGTTTCATACGGGATCGTACCACGCGCTGTTACCTGCGATTTTCCTCTTGACAACCCTGACCATAGTGCAGTAGGTTAACAATGTTAACTTAACACTGTAAACTAAGGAACCAAGGTTATGGGGGTCAAGGAAAGACGTGCGCGCGAGAGGTCGGAGACCCGCGACAAGATCCTCGACGCGGCACGGGAGCTGTTCGTCACCGAAGGCTACGAAGGTGTCTCCATGCGCCGGGTGGCGGAGAAGATTGAGTACTCGCCCACCGCCATCTACGTCCACTTCGCCGACAAGCAAGAGCTGTTCCACGAGCTGTGTCAGCAGGACTATGCGCGCCTGGCGGAGGTCTTTCAGAGTTCGGCGATGTCATCCGATCCCATTGAGCGCCTCAAGCAGATCGGAAGCACCTACACCGAGTTCGGCGTGCGCTATCCCAACCACTACAAGTTCATGTTCATGACGCAACATCCGCCGCACGAGCCGGACGAGGTAGATCGCAAGATCATGGGCAACCCCGAGGTGGACGCCTACGCCTTCTTAAAGTGGGCAGTGCAGCAGGCCATCGACGCGGGGTGTTTGCGTGAGGAGCTTCAGGACGCAGAACTGATTTCCCAGACGCTGTGGGCGGCCATACATGGCGTGATTTCGCTGGACATTGCCAAATGCACCGATCCGTGGGTCGACTGGCGTCCGCTGCAGCAGCGCGCCGAGTTGATGCTTGATGTAACTCTGCGTGGTTTGGTACGTCCGGGCGAGGAGAAGTAACCATGCCTCCTCTGGCACAACGAAACTTGTTTCACGACAAAGTCCGGCTCGCGGTCACCCTGACGGGAATCGTGTTCGCGGTGGTGCTGATCGTGGTGGAGTTGGGATTATTCGTCGGCTTCACAGTGACTACGTCAGGCCTGATCGATCACTCCGGCGCCGATTTGTGGATTACCTCGAAGAACGTGCCTTACGTAGAGCAGGGAGTCGCTTTCAGCGAGCGCAAGCTGAATCAGGTGCGAGCGGTACCCGGCGTTGCCGACGCGCAGAAACTTGTCGCCCACTGGACGCAGTGGAAGCGGCACGACGGCGGCGAAGACTCGGTACAGATTGTCGGGTTCAATGTTGACGACGCGATGGAAAAGCCCTGGAACCTGGTTGAGGGAAGGGTGGAAGACTTGAAGTCCCCGGACGCGATCATCCTGGACGAACTGTACAAGAAGAAGCTTGGCGTCACGCGGGTCGGCGAGGTCTTCGAAATCGGCGGCCATCGCGCGCGGGTGGTGGGTTTCACGCGCGGAATCCGGTCATTTACGACTTCTCCTTACGTTTTCACGACTTTCAAGAACGCTCAGACCTATACCGGATTGCGGGAGGACCAGACCTACTTCATCCTGGCGAAATTGACGCCGGGTGCGAACCTTGAACAAGTACGGCGGGAGCTTCTCGATCGCGTCAAAGGTGTCGAGGTTTTTACGACCGCCGAATTCAGCCACATGACACGCTTCTACTGGATGTTCACGACCGGCGCGGGTGTGGCCGTACTGATCGCCGCCGTGCTGGGCCTTGTGGTCGGATTCGTCGTGGTCGCACAGACTATCTACGCCACCACGATGGACCACGTACGAGAGTTTGGAACGTTGAAGGCGATGGGCGCGCCCAACAGCTACGTCTACAAAGTCATCATGAAGCAGGCCGCCATCAGCGCGGTGATCGGCTACGTCCTGGGAATGATCGTCAGCGTGTTCGTGGTGCGCGCCAGTCAGGAAGGTGGCGCCGCCATCCTGATGCCCATGCCAATGGCGGTCGGAATGTTTTTTCTGACGCTGGCGATGTGCGTCGGAGCTGCCCTGGTTTCCATCAACAAAGTGACACGCATCGATCCGGCCATGGTGTTCAAGGGATAACTTGGGGCTTAGACACAGGACTCACGAGGAGAAAGGCAAGATGCAACCCGCAATCGCAGTTCGCCAGCTCACAAAGACCTACGCTGAGGGCAACACTGGAACAGTGGCCCTGCGCGGAGTCGACCTCGACGTCTACGCCGGGGAACTGCTCATGCTGATGGGCCCGTCGGGAAGTGGCAAGACCACGCTGCTGTCGATCATGGGGTGCATCCTCACTGCGAGTTCGGGAAGCATATGGATGGCAGAAAAGGAAATAACTCAGCTGACGGAAAAGCAGTTGCCCGCCATCCGCCTTGAGCACATCGGGTTCGTGTTCCAGGGATTCAATCTGTTTCCCACATTGACCGCAGGCGAGAACGTGGAGCTGATGTTCGACCTGAAAGGACTGGCTGCGAAAGCTGCAAAAAAGCGGGCGGCAGAATTGCTGGATCAGGTTGGCCTGGGCGGCAAGTGTGACACCTTTCCCTCCGACTTGAGCGGAGGACAGAAGCAGCGCGTTGCGATTGCCCGTGCGCTGGCGGGAGATCCCGGAATCATCCTGGCCGATGAACCAACTGCGGCCCTAGATTCTCACACGGGCAAGAACGTGATGGAAATGATGAGCGAACTGGCGCACAAGCGCGGGCGCGCAGTGGTGATCGTCACGCACGATTCGCGCGTGTTGAGTTTCGCCGACCGCATCGTGAAGATCGAAGACGGAGCCATTGCCGGGCCTGGCTCGTCGCTTCTGGAGCCAGTTCCGGCGGGAATGCTCGCGCACAATTTTTCGCAACCAACTGTGAACCTGGCTTGAACAGAACTGGCCTGAACCAAGGCGCAACCGAATCTATGGAGCCGTTGTCATGGCAAACATTTTTCCTGGAAGTTTCGTGAAGAACAAAACGGCGATCCTCATTGCTCTGGCAGCTTTCCTGCTGACGCTGTCCCTGGTGTTCGCATCCCACCATGCGCATGAAAGTGCCGCCGCCGCAACGACGACACCAGCCATCCAGCGGCCAGCCCGGATCGCCGGTCCCGGTCGGGTGGAGCCGTACTCGGAAGACATCAAGATTGGCTCCGAGCTGAGCGGCCGGCTGAAATCTGTTTTGGTCGAAGAAGGAGACGCGATCCATCGCGGCCAGGTTCTCGCCGAACTGGAGAATGCCGACTACCGTGCGCAGGTCGAGTCGGCGAAGGCCAGCGTGGTGGCCAAAGAAGCGGCCCTGCGTAAGGTGATCAACGGCGCTCGCCGCCAGGAGCGCGATGAAGCGTGGTCGTCGGTGAGCGAGGCCAAGGCGGTGATGGAGAACGCGCAATCTGAGCTGCACCGTCGTCAGGCACTTTTTGCCGCTGGAGTAGTTTCGCGCGAGGAACTGGATCGTTATGCCCGTGAGGCCGATGTAGCTAAGGCGAGATACGAGGCTGCGGTCCAGCAACACTCGCTGGTCGACGATCACGCGCGCGAGGAGGACCGTTCGCTCGCCGAAGCCGACTTCCAGCTGGCGAAAGCGCAACTTGAAGAAGCGCAAGCACGCTACGAGAAGACTTTCATCCGCTCTCCCATTGAGGGCAGCGTACTGCGTAAGCATCATCGAAGCGGAGAGAGTGTTTCGAATTCTTCCACCGTTCCCGATCCTGTCCTGACCATCGGCGACCGGAAAACCCTGCGCGTCCGCGTGGATGTCGACGAAACCGACGTCAGCAAAGTGCGCGTTGGACAAAAGGCCTACGTCACCGCCGACGCTTTCGGCCAGCAGAAATTCTGGGGACACGTGGTGCGCGTGGGCCAGCAGCTGGGACCAAAGAATGTCCGCACCGACGAGCCCACGGAAAGAGTTGATACGAAGATTCTCGAGACGCTGGTCGAACTCGACCCCGGCGCGGAGCTGCCCGACGGCCTGCGCGTGGACGCTTTCATCGTCCCAGACGGTGGTGAAGTGGCACAAGTTCAGCCGCGGCGCTTCTAGATCCCCGTCATCGCGCGGGAGTTGTCACGCGGAGCAATCGTCACGGCGTCCGGAATGGCCACATCCTCGCGGAGATAAACCGGCTTTGCACGATCGTATTCGCTAACGAGAGACAGTGTGTGAAGAGGTTTGCCCACAGCTATCGAGGCCGCCCATTGGGGCGGAGTTACAACGGATGCAGTTCGATCGCCATCCAGATGCAATCCGTGTCCGCGTAATAGCGGTGCCATGGATAGCTGAACGTGCGATCGTCTGCAACCGAAAAGAACGGGTCATGAGTGAATCCCACAGGCATTAGGACGTCTTCATAGAGCGTGCCCGCATTGTTCTCCCGAAACTTCTGCATGTGACCCGTACCGAGGATTTGCGTATGCACTTCCAGAAACTGGTGTCCGGTGTGGATTCCGCAGTCCGTTTCCTCGGGCGTATACCAGAGGTTCAGCTTGAGCCGATATCGTCGCGGTGAAGCTGAGACTGAAGTCGCGTGACTGAAGGCAGCGGCCGGATCGAGTTCTATGTTTCCGATGTCGTCCTGAGGTGAGATGTACAGAGGAGTTTCGCGAGGAAACTGCGCATTGCGATGACCGTACCACTCCCAGCCCAGCGCGACACCGCCAAGATTGGTGCGCTGACGAACGTGAAGCAGAGCTGCCGACTCAGCACTCTCAATCGTGCAATTCCGGAGTACGGCCGATTTCCAGGGGAGAATGGTTCCGTGATCCCCTCCCGCCCGGTAACGCAAAGCGGTGGTGGAAAGGTTCACCACGATCGCATCTTCAAGCGGCATCTCACGGACTGCACTCACGAGGAGGCTTTCGATCCAGTCATTTGAAAAGGAGAGAGAACGACGCTGGTTGGATTCGGGCATGGGATTTTCACCGAACATGCTCGGAGCCAAACCTGCGACCGCGAACAACTGGCAGGACTGCGCAAGAAACGTGCGCCGATTCATGTTCAGCTCCGCTCTTATAGGTCGGCTGGATTATACAACCACGCCCGCGGCGCCGTTATTTGTATGCAGATCCCGTCAGCCTTGCCCTGTTTGTTCGCTTCCCATTCGGTCCGGGAGTAGAATAGCCGCGCAGAAAAGAAAGATGGAACCAGGAGGTTGGCTATGCGACTCACCGTTGGACAGCTGATCGGAAAGGCTCTCAAGGCATACGGAGTTCCATATGTCACCGGCCTGCCGGGGCACGGCAATTGGAGCATGATCGACGCCTTCAACGATCCGGTCTCCAAGCTACCTTTCATCCAGGTGATGCACGAACAGAATGCTGTCCACATCGCCGATGCGCACTATCGGGTCACGGGCCAGCCCATCGCGGCTTGCACATCGATCGGGCCGGGAGCGACCAACACAGTCATCGGACTGGCGACCGCGCACTGCGATTCAACAGCGCTTTTGCTCATCACCGGTAGCGCCGCCACGCACATGCGGGGACACGGCGTCATGCAGGAACTCGATCGCGTTGCCTCGCCTGATTTTCCGCACATCGCGGCCGCAGTTACCAAGCGCACCTTCGATGTAATCCGCCCCGATCAGGTTCCCTTCGTGATGCATCGCGCCTGGAATGCCATGTTGACGGGCCGTCCGGGCCCTGTGCACATGGAACTGCCCCTTGATGTCCAGGTGGAGACGACGGAGATCGACGTAGCTGAACTCGAGGGTCGTCTGCCGGTCGGAAAGCCGCGAGCCGACGCCCGGGCCATCGAATCGGTCATCAAGCTTCTGCTCACCGCCAAACGACCGTGCGTCGTGGTTGGCGGAGGAGCCATCACCGCCAATGCCACCCCTGAGCTCACTTTGCTGGTCGAGAAGCTCGGCATCCCGGTGGTCTTCACATGGAACGGCAAGGGAGCGATCGCCGAGGACAATCCGATGTGTGCAGGCACAGTCGGCTGGCCAGGATCGCTGCCCGGCAATCACACCGCGGCCAACGCCGATGTTCTTCTGTCACTCGGTTGCCGCTTCACGGATTGGTCGGCATCGTCTTACCGAAAAGGAGTTAGCTTCTCGATTCCAGATGCCAAACTGATTCAGGTTGACATCGATCCGCGCGAGATCGGGAAAAACTATCCGGCCGAGGTCGGCATCGTGGCCGACTGCAAGCTGGCGCTGGCCGACATGTTGGCTGGAATCTCGGATGAGCAGGCCCGTAAAGCACGCGCAGCCAGGACTTCCTACTTGGACAATGTCGAAGGACTGAAGCGGGAGTGGGAAAAGAAGCTGGAGCGCCGTCGCTCCTACAATGGCATTCCAACCACTATGCTCCGCACGCTGCGGGAGTTGCGCAAGGTGCTGCCGCGCCACGGGATCGTGACCGTAGGGTCCGGTCATCCGCAGAGCACGACCAAGCAAGCCTTTCCGGTTTACGAGCCGCGAACCCACATCACTTCCGGTTCATTTTCATCGATGGGCTTCGCACTTCCTGCCGCCATCGGCGCAAAGCTTGCCAAGCCGGATGCGCCGGTCGTGTGCATCATCGGCGACGGTGACTTCATGATGTGCGTGCAGGAACTCGCTATTTGCGTGATGTACAACATTCCGGTTGTTTTCCTGGTGCTCAACAATTCGGGCTATATTTCGATTCGCGACGGACAGAACTATCTCATGGGTCGGCAGATCGGATCCGAGTTCAACCAGCACAGCGGTAACGGTCAGCCCTACTCGGTGGACTTCGTAGCGCTGGCAAAATCGTTTGGCTTCGACGTTGCAGCCAAGGTGCGGGAGGTGGACGAAATCGGCTCCACCATTAAGCGAGCTCTCGATTCCAACGCACCCGCTCTCATTGAGGTGCCCATCACGCGAGATGTTTCCGTAGCCGCGTCGGAGGTTGTGGGATGGTGGGACTTTCCTGTGCTGCCGACCGCATCGGACGCGGTCAAAGCAGACTACAAGGCGGGCTATGCGGCGGAACAACATCAGTGCTCGACCAGCGACGTCGAACTCACCGAACCTGTCTCAGCCGTTGGCTAGAGCGCGCCTAACTCGTGTCTCTAGCGCCTCGCTGTCTTACTCGATTCGTCCGAAAAGGAGGGCTGAATGCCACGCCATCTGAAAACCGGCCGCACGCCCGAGCAGACCACCGCCGAGGCGAAGAAGGTCCGCGACATCGTCACCGGCATTATTGAAGACATCGAAAGTCGCGGCGAGGCGGCTTTGCGCGAAATTTCGGGGAAGTTCGACAAATGGAACCCACCCGCGTTCCGGCTTTCAGAACAGGAAATTGAGAGCTGTCTGTCACAGCTCTCGCGGCGAAACCTCGATGACATCAAGTTTGCTCAAGCGCAGGTACGCAACTTCGCTCAGGCGCAGCGTGCGGCGTTGAAAGACCTCGAAGTCGAGACCCTGCCGGGAGTCATTCTCGGCCACAAGAACATGCCGGTGGACTCGGTTGGCTGCTATGTTCCGGGCGGAAAATATCCGCTGGTGGCCTCCGCCCACATGAGCGTCGTGACGGCGAAAGTTGCAGGCGTGACGCGCGTGATCGCGTCCTCGCCGCCTTATCATGGCAAGCCCAGCCCGGCCGTGGTTGCCGCCATGCATCTCGGCGGAGCGGATGAGATCTACTGCATGGGCGGGGTGCAGGCGATCGCCGCCATGGCGCTCGGCACCAAGAGCATCGCTCCCGTGTCCATGATCGTGGGACCGGGCAATGCCTTTGTGGCCGAGGCCAAACGCCAGCTTTTCGGTCGTGTTGGGATTGATTTGATCGCTGGCCCGACTGAGACCCTGGTCATTGCGGATGAAACAGTTGACGGCGAGCTGTGCGCGACCGATCTCTTGGGCCAGGCCGAACACGGATTCAATACGCCGGCCATCCTGCTCACTACTTCTGAGAAACTCGCCCGCGAAACCATGACCGAGGTCGAGCGCCTGCTGTCCATCCTACCGACGGCCGAGTTGGCTTCCATTTCCTGGCGCGACTATGGCGAGGTGATCGTGTGCGACTCCGATGAGGACATGGTGCGGGAGGCAGACCGCATCGCGTCAGAGCACGTCCAGGTAATGACCCGCGATCCGGAGTACTTCTTCAAGAACATGAAGAACTATGGAGCGCTGTTTCTCGGTCCGCGGACGAACGTCGCCTACGGCGATAAGGTGATCGGCACCAACCACACACTGCCCACGGGCAAAGCGGCGCGCTATACGGGAGGCCTTTGGGTCGGCAAGTTCATCAAGACTTGCACCTACCAGAAGGTTCTCACCGACGAAGCCTCTGCTATGATTGGCGAGTACTGCTCGCGCTTGTGTGTGCTGGAAGGCTTTCTGGCCCACGCTGAGCAGGCCAACATCCGAGTGCGCCGCTACGGTGGCCGCAATGTCACTTACGCAGGGGCGGCAGACTAGAACTGATCTGCGTGGATTCCGTGCGAAAATGAAACTTCCGCGGCTTCCTTGTAGACTCGCGTTTCTTGCGTCGGATCAAGCTCCATAAATGATTGCGAAGGCCAGAAGAAATCCGAACATAATTCCGAAGAAGACGTTCCCCGTGCCGCAAGCGGTCACTTCTAAACTGGACGCGTGCGATAATTCAGCGTACTGTTGAAAGTGAGTGAGCAGTTCCTCTCCTCTTTCAGGTCCCCTGAACTAAGTCAGTTCATCTGAAGTACTTTCCTCTTAGTCTGCAGCGCACAGAGGTGTGTCCTATGATCGATTCCAATAGCCAGAAACAACCGAAGGCAAACATCGTTGTCGCCCCGAAGAGTTCTCCCGCCAAGGCGATGATGCTGAACACTGTCCCGTCACAAGACAGGATAAGAGAGCGGGCCTATGAGCTGTATGAAAGCCGCGGTCGTGAATCCGGCCACGATGAGCGGGACTGGCTTTGTGCCGAGCAGGAGATCCTCAAGCGGCAGCGGTAAGAACCGGCCCATCCGCCGCCCGTGAGTCTGCTGGAAGGCCGGAGGGTTAGCCATGGAGTGTTTAATCTGCAAGGATCTGGAGCGAGTTCTTGAATCCAGGCGCCGCGAGTAGATCGGGGCCCGTTCCGCGGCGTGTTATCGGGTCAGCACGACTTGGAAGAGCACCCGTTAAGTATGCGTCTCTCAGCGCCCAAGTGAGGCAGTCTGGACCGGGGACCCGACCGACGTATCTCCACTTCACGCTCGGGCAAATGTGGAAGACTCTAACTTAACTATTGATCTCTGCATAAAGAATGCAATACATTAACGCAAAAAAGAGGGCAAGTCGGACTGGACTATGCAGCCGCGTAGTTTCTGGCGCGAGGTACGGATATCGTTGATCGAGCCGATGACATCCTCGACCAACTCCTCCAGATCATCGGGGCAACTATTGGCGAGTGCACGTTTTGCCAGAGACCAAACCCCTTCATCGGGGTTGAGTTCCGGAGCATAGGAGGGAAAGTGTTCGATATGCAGGCGGTTATGTTGTCGTAGAAGTTGTTGGAGGGGCTTGCCCTGGTGGGTGGAAGAGTTATCCAGAAGGACGATCACGGGGCCCCGCAGATGGCGCAACAACTCGCGGAGAAACATGCAAACCTCTTCCTGCCCGATATTGTCGAAATAAAGTTGATAGTACAGACCCAGGCGTTGTCGTCGGGGGCTTACGGAGATTCCGGAAATGACCGAGACCTTGTCTCGCCGTCGCTGGCGATGATAGTGAACCGGAGTACATCCTTGCGGGGACCAGGTCTTGGCCACATATGGAATCAAAAGGAAGCCCGATTCGTCGGCAAAAACTAGATGGGCACCCAGCCGCGTAGCGTTTTTTTTATCCGCGGCCAGTCTTTCTGTTGCCAGCGCACAATGGCATTCTCATCCCTCTCCAGGGCGCGTCGTTCTGGTTTCTGCGGGCTCCAGTTCAGACTGTGCATCAAGCGTCCGACGTGATCGCGGTGGTACTGGATTCCGAACTGGTTCCGGATCAATTCCGCAATGCGGGCAGTGGTCCAAAGATTGGTCCGGTAGCCGTGCATCATCGGTCCCTGCAGAAGAAGGTTGACCATGCGCCGTCGTTGCCCCAGATCCAACTTCAGCGGTCGTCCTGGGGAGTAACGCACCCGCAAGGCCTTAGCTCCGCCCTTCCGCCGGGCATCGCGCCAGCGCATCACCGAACTTGGATTGCAGCCGATGCGCCGTCCCACTTCGTTAAGAGAGTAACCAGAATCGAGCAACGCCAGAGCACGCTTGCGCCGATCTTCGAGCAGGTCGGCACTCCCCTTCACTCTGGGCATTGGTATTCCGCTCCTGAACACCTGTTATTGCATTATTTATGCCGAAATCAATAATGCTGAAAGTCCTAAAGGACAATCTGACTAGATGAAGCGGGCTGTCCTCTACCCCCGAGGCTCAAGCCCCGATCAGAATCCGCAGATGCAATTACTGGACCTGCGTCAGATAGCGGCTGAGCGCGGATACGAAATCGTCGCCGAATACTCCGACACGATCACTGGGACGAAAGCCAAACGACCGGGACTTGATCAGCTTATGTCCGATGCCCGGCGGGCGCGGTTCGATGTATTTTGGTCTGGGCCTTCGACCGGAATGGCCCGCTCGGTAAAGCACTTTCTCGAAGGAAGGAATTCAATCGTCTGAATATCGCATTCATCAGCTCCGGTGAAAATGTGGATACCGACTCGGCGCTGGGTCGCGTCATGCTAATCATCATCGCAGCGATCAGCGAACTCGAAAGAAGTCTGATCGTCGAGCGGGTGAGCCGGGAATTCATAGGCCGAAACTCGAAGGTCGGAAAATTGTTCGGGCACGATTGGATATCAATAGGGAGCAGGTTGTCGAGGATCGACGTAGCGGGATGTCGCTGACGCAGGTGGCACGCAAATTTTCGATCAGTCGAGCGTCCGTCTGCCGCCTGATGAAAGAGGCCAACGGGAGTGCGCATCTCGCTGTCTTATCCCTCCGGTGAAAACTTGGTCCAACAAGGTCGGCTCTAGGAGATGCCTAAAAATGATGGATGACATTGCAATGGCCGGAAAATCGTTCATCCCCAACGGGGACTTGCCGACGAACCCAATGCGCCTCAGCGAGTGCATGGTCTGCGGGGGAGTGTTCACCCGCAAGCAATCGCGCAAACACAGTGAAGTTCGATGCCAGCCATCACCGGAGCAAGCCCTTTCCATCACAGGTCGGTATAGGTAGCCAAACCCTACTGGCAAGTTCTCTGGTCGGTATTACTGCGCTCTGCGCCCGTTCGCAACGGCTCTCGGCTCGCAACGCCCTTAAGAACACCCCGATATCCGCCGCAGGCTTCATCTCTTATGGGCTGGGCAAGAAAAAAAGACCGAACCCGTGTGAGTCCGGCCTTAAAGTTTCATTGGACACAACAGTGAAGTTAAGCGGTCTTGAGGGTCGAACGACGGGTGCTTCGCCACTAACCCATGACCCCGTTCCGGATCGGAACTGAGACCACAATACCTAGTGACAATCTTAATGACTGTCCAATTTTGTACATCTTCCAAAATGCGCCTGAGTCAGACTGTCAACACTGGGGCAGTGCCGCTATGATGTCGACGGAACGACCGGTTGTTCCATTTCCGAGCATGGTTCCGAGCGAACGACCTATCGTTTATGAAGTCTTGCTTGTGGATGACGATGATGCCGTTCGCGCCATGATGACTGCGACTCTTGAACACAAGGGATTCGGCGTGCTCGCGGTTGCCAACGTCACGGATGCCCTGAAGCTAATCACGACAGAGACCTTCGATGTCCTGACCACGAATTTGCATATGCCGAATCCCGGTGATGGATTTGCGGTAGCTACTGCGATGCGCCACCCCCAGCCGAATGCTCTTACGCTGCTGGTCAGTGGCTACACCGATGTGCAGAGCGCCATGGCTGCGATCCTTCTGGAGGAGGACGAAATCATGGTGATACCGTTCGAGGCGGGAAGACTTGCGGACCTCGTCCACGAAAAGATGCTTACCCGCGAACCTGTAGTCCAGCCGGAGAAGCAGAGGGTAGCCGCAATGCTTGATCGCTGCATTGCAAGTGTCATCGCAGACTGGTTGGCGCGGGCAAAAGAGAGCAGCGAACTCAACCACTTATCGCTCAGCGCCGACGAACGTACTGGACATCTTCCCAAGCTGGTTCGAGACTTGGTCGTTCGCCTAAGTAAACCCAGTGCCACCACGAAGGATAGCGATGCCGCTTTCTCCGAGCCCGCCATCGCCAACGGCAAGCTGCGATATCAGCTAGGCTACGCTCCCGCGAGGCTGGTGCACCTATCACGAATCTTCCAAGTAACCCTCTTTGGCACATTGCACAGCAACCTAAATCTTCTGGATTTCAGGTTACTGTTACCCGATGTCATGACTATTGCAGATGAAGTGGATGCGCAGTTGACTCAAACAATGGATAGCTAGATGAACCTACGAAAGGCAGCGGCGGCGTAGCCGCTGGCACCGTACGTCCGAAGCGAGGACTGGTATTGCCTATGTGTCCCATCCGTGGTCTATGAATGGCGATAGGCAATCTGGCGGCCACTAGAACATAGCCTTGGATCGGCATGCACTCAGCGCACTCCGTTATGGACCTACTCTACCCATTGATCTTGCTATACGAAAACGGATACAAGGTGCTAGCCGTAACTAACGGTAGTGATGATTTTAAGATTGTCATGGCGGAACTTCGGGACAAAATTGTCCGCCTCGGAGAAGGGCACCTCGATGTCACGGTAGGCTTTGCCCATCGCGATGACGAAATCGGGGACCTCGGTCGTACCTTCAACCACATGGTTCAGCAGTTGAGAGAGAGCCGAGAAGGAGTGGAACACGCGCACTGCGCTCAGATGTCGCGTGCGGAGTGTTTGGCCAAAGTCGGAGAACTTGCCACTGAGCGGGCTCACGAAATCCGCAATTTGCTCGCAGGCATTGCAGGAGTGATCGAGATCGTTGGCAGGGACCTACCCTCAAACAGTTCGACTCGGGCTGCGGTCGAGGGACTTCGTGCCGAAGTAGGGCAGATTACCCGCATTCTCATCGACCTGCTACATGCATCCCGTCCGCACCTACCCGATATTCGTTTGGACGACTTGAATACAACTGTGGAACAAGCTGTCGTGTTGGCTCGCCAGCAAGCGCCTTCCATCTCAACCAGGATCGAACTCCAGAAAGACCCGAGGTTGCCAGATGTCGAACACGACAGCGGTCAGATTCATCAGGTGGTTTTGAATCTATTGTTAAATGCGATGCAGGCGATTGACGACACGGGGACAATTCGGGTGGAGATTTCGCTCTTGAAAGGTGATGCGGCGATTACGGTGGTGGATACGGGGCGTGGCATTGCGCCCGAGCATCTGCCCAACATCTTTCGGCCGTTTTACACAACCAAGGTAAACGGCACAGGATTGGGCCTCTCACTGGCCCGCCGAACGGTCGAAGATCATCACGGTCGGATCGAGGTATCCAGCCAACTGGGGAGAGGGACAACAATCTCGGTAGTTCTCCCGCTCCAGCAGGTTACCGTACAAGGAGTGGCGTCCTAAGTCTTGACGGGCCCTGATGGCAGCTCGACCATTTATAAGCGGCTAACCTTCCAATCTGTGTTGTTCATCCTTATTTCCTGAGCCGTGCTATATGCATGCACAACCGTCCACGGGCGCTCATCGTCTTTGCAGAGGAGCACCATGCCCGGTTTCGGCTTCAAGGAAGCGTCGAGCCATGTCAAGGTGTGCGTGCTATCAGTTCTTAGTTCGACTTGGACGATTTGCTCCATTCGGTTTTTCTCCTGTCGTGAAAGGAGCGCTAAAACAAGCCCCAATCTCATGATTGCAGGTTATCTTTTGACCTATGGTGATACGGATCACACAGTACTGTGACTTCGGAGCAAGAAGATTCGAGCTAGCAGAGCATTCACATAGGAGGGAGAGAGCACGTTTCATAGGAGTTACCTCTCAACTCTAGAGTTTTCCCAAGCCATCCCATTCCGAACCCCAGCACTGGGATTGCGACCTTCGGCGGAACGCGACATCAAATTCACGTAACCGAAGCCACGATTCTTCGCATGATTTTCGATCCCTTACCTCGCTTTGTTTCCCCGATCTTGGAGCCCCTTTTTTCGATGGTGCGAAACTCCCATCAATCCCACAGTGAAAACGGTCGAGGAGCAAGCGGGACAGAAGCCGCAGGAAGTGATAACCGACAGCGGGTATTGCTCGGAGGCCAATCTGAAATATCTGGAGAAGAAAAAGATCGAAGGCTTCATTGCAACCGAAAAGGAGTCTTATCGTGACCGTCAGCAGCCGGGCCTGCGGGGACCGCTACCGCAGCGAGCGACGCGGGTGGACCGCATGCGACGGAAACTGCAGACGAAAGCCCCGGCTTCGGGGTGAAGCCCACGAGATCCGGTTTGCCGATGATGCCGTTCTCTGCTTTCAATATCGAGAGGATGCCGAGAAGGTCATGGACGTCTTACCCAAACGGTTTGCCAAATATGGGTTGACGCTCCACCCGGAGAAGACGCGGCTGCTGGAGTTCGGACGATGTGCAATGGGGAAGGCAAAACGGCGGCCTTACACATATCCGCGCCCAGAGTCGGAAGGGTACGTTCACAGTACATGTGAGGACGATGAGTAAAAGGCTCCGCAGGGGCCTGAACGAAATCGTCAAATGGTGCCAAGCGCACCGTCATGACCCTGTGGACCAGCAGCAGAAAACCCTAAATGCCAAGCTCCGTGGCCACAACCAGTATTACGGACGACCTACGAACTATCAGGGTATCCTGAAGTTCTATCGGGGCGTCCAACATATCTGGCGTCGGTGGCTCAGTCGCCGAACTCGCGGGGGGCCGATATCGTGGGAGAAGTACAACGCGATCCTACGACGGCACCCGCTGGTGTCGCCCCGGATTATGCACGCCTGGGTAAAGCGGTGAGTCATCTTGAGGAACTCGCTGCGGGAAACCTGCACGGCGAGGTCTGTGAGGGGGGGGGATCCGGTGCGCCACAGTACCGGATCTCCTCTACTCGGAGTGGCTAACGTTGTAATCAGATGAGTTCTACATGGCGCCCAGCGCCACAACGATTAATGAAAACGGAAGCGTTAGCAGTATGCTGTGTCGAGGCGTGTGGTCCAGAGGTCTTCGGCCTTACTGGCGCTTGAGAGC